>Ga0196962_10000387_pt1 | contig 18921 bp, 12 predicted proteins | sample S3v_20metaG_FD_183186 | JGI IMG/M metagenome (GOLD analysis project Ga0196962, IMG submission 183186) | Soil microbial communities from Anza Borrego desert, Southern California, United States - S3+v_20 | ecosystem: Environmental > Terrestrial > Soil > Desert | place: USA: California | collected...
TTGTCAAAGAACGAAACGAGTTACAGATCAGAGTCGAGTGGCAGTTCTCGATCACGCAAGCGCGGGAGAAGTTGAGTCGCCACTACGAGAATGCGAAGTCTAAGAACTAGCGTTACAGAGCACTAGTCTGGAATAAATTACGTCTGAGTCAGTTATCTTGGGATGCAACAGATAAGGGGAAACCTCTCCATAGAGCCTGCGGGGTTCATACAAAACATGTGACGGGCCTTACTAACCACAGCCGAGATGTTATTCGAGATAGTTTCTTAAGGAATTGTGATCCCCATAACGTCCCCTTAGTTACTAACGGCTGCCTGTACGCGCCATAAGACACCAATTGGGAGGCAATTTGAGCAAGACTATCACCAAAGACGGCGGCATTGAAGACGCTAGAGGTAATGAGATAGAGCGTTATAATTTACTGCTCTACCTGCTTCTGCGTCTCATTGAGTATCCCGATTTAGAGATGTTCCCGCAGTCGAATGAGGACGAGGACGCGAAGTTCATTTATACGATCACGAAGGATGGCGCAAGTCGCCGGATCACGGAATTCGTCCAATCGAAAAAGCGCGAAGTGGCCTCTCACTATTCCGAAGATGAAAATGACGGAGCTGGCCGCGTCCCCACGGAAGGTAGAAAACTGGGCGTCGGAGATTTAAGAGAATGGGTTATGGAGAAGCACCCGCCCGCCACCGTCAACACGCTTCTGGAAAATGATGGCGTTTACTACACCGCGCTCATCTCAGGGGGCTTGAAGGAGGGCCTCAAGAGTTTTCGCGGCCCGACGGGCGACTCCATATTCAATGAAGGGGCGCTGTTTAAAGTAGATTTCGAGCATGAACAAGACCCACTGATAAAGGCCAAGACGACGCCCCGGAAGGATTTCGGCACGGCCGACATGCGCCGTAAGCTTCGCGTGGTTCGCCTACGGACATACCCCGACATCATGGCGGACTGTCGACTGGTGTTGGAACTGCCGCCCTATGACGTGCCTGCGAGCCGCTCGCATCTCGTCCTCAGTGGCCTTTACACACTCCTGCGTGATTATCTGGTGAAGAGAGGCGACGAGAAAGTCCGGCAGATCCCCATCGGCGAGGTAAAAAGAATACTCATAGAAGGGAGACGCAAGCAGGGTAACTGGGTAGAGGCGCAAAGTTTTTTGGAGAAAAATAATGAGACGCCAGCCGACCCTCTCAAGTGGGAGCAGCCGCGTTGGAATGATTTCGAAGCCGGGCGTTACGCGCAGCGTGGCGAATTTCAAGAAGCCGTGGGTGAATTAGAGAATGAGAAGTTCGTCGTCATTTCCGGCAGAGGTGGCTCCGGTAAGACGACGATGTGCCGGTATCTGGCCTATCAATTTCTGCGGCACAAGCCCGAACGAAACGCTTTCTATCTATCCGTCAGGTCGAGCGAACTGTCAAAAACCGAGAGAGAATTTTTGACAGCCGCCGTCTGGAATGAATCGCTCTTCATCGTCGACGACGAAGAATATAACCGGACGGAAGTTGAAAAGCTCATCGCCGATTTCCTACACGTAAGAGTCGGCAGTAAGCTTCGGTTAATAGTTTCTACGAGTGAAAAATTCTCTCAAGCGCAATCTGAAGTCGCCGGGGCAAGTTCTCTAAACAAAGCAAGACAAATACGTCTCAGCACGAGTACGTCGGCAGTGGCGGCTATCCTGACACAGTTGGAGCCAATCTTACCTGTCGCGTCAAGCCTGTCGCTCGACGACTTCGCCAAATATAGCCACGGTGACTTGAGGCTCAGCCTCCTCCTCATTCGCTATTCGCAACAATTCCCCGACAACTTATCCTTCGACCGCTTATCCGAGCACGGCTACCTCGTAAATAAACTTTCCGAATGGATACTAACCCGCACCGGGAGCACGGGCGGGCAGGATTATTTTCGGGAAAAGATCGCGCCGGTCTTTATCATCGGCTCTTTCGGCCTTCCCGTGCCCGAAAATTTCAATGAAGCAGTCAAGCCTTTGCTCCGTGAGAACTTTTTAGAGAAAAACGGGCTGCTTTCAATCGGAGATAACACTGCTTCTCTTCAGCCGACAAATTTCCGCCTCGCCTCAATCATTTCTAATCAATACCGGGAGCAGCACTTTGAAGTGCTGTCAAATTACCTGTTTGATGGCAAAACCCGAGAGTTGCTGCCGTTAGTCTGTTCGAGGTTGGCGCGGCAGGAGAAGCAACAGCCCGCCCCGGCGAAGAAACGAGAAGTTGAAGATAGAGACCAAGAGTATGCCCTATTGAAGGAGCTTTTATGGGTTCATCACAGCTATATCATCAACATAATCACTAACTATAGTAAGCCGTGGCTCAACCACGATGAAAATTGGCTCGACCTCGATGGGATTGCCAAAATTCTGAACGCATCCAAAAAAGTGCAGGGCGAACGTGAGCGCAACGAGCTGCTCGAGGCGCTCATGCTCCGTCAGCCTCTCACCGATAACGACGACCGCGACAAACCGCTCAACAGCCTCTTTTTTAAGGTAGTCACCAGTAAGCCGCAAGACCCCGCCGCGCTCAGGAACTTCCTGACAGCCGTATACAACATAGACAAGACGCTGCCTAAACGGCAGGCCGAAGAGTTTCTCGACCCGGAAGCGTTTAATCCTCTACCTGAGTCGGACCGGGAAAAAAAGGATTGGCAGAAGATCTGCAACTACTTTCAGCAAACGCTTGAAAAAGATCCCTGCCGCTGGGACGCGGCGGCCTCCTGCCTCCACGCCTTTAACTACTGGTCAAGGATCTTCGCCGCGGAGATGTACGGACGGCTCAGAGAGTCGGAAAAATTTCAGAACCATAGGCCGGAAGACCTCGGAACGTGGGTAAGGTTTTGTAGGGAATTGCGCTACGTGAACCATGAGGAGAGCTATCAGTATCTCAATCAGTATGTGACCGCAGGCCGTGTGCTTGATCACGTCCTTGACGCCGAAAGACTTAGCCACGTCTCGACGTTCCTGACCACCTTGCATAAGCTTTCCCCGCAGTTGACGGCGAGAGTCGCGGCGACGTTGTTATCCGATCACCTCGGTTGGCTCGAAGAAAAGGTTTTACAAGAAGACAATTTAGCGCTGGTGCGCGTCAATTTACGCACGCTGTCACGGTTAAGCCGTCAGGTCGCTGCCCGTCTGGCAGCTCACATCGCGGACTCTCTCTGCCGTCTGTTGGCGCAGGAAGAGTCATACAAAGCCGTGGGCGCAATCCTCGGCACGCTCAGGAAATTTATCTCTTTCAGGCTCGCCCAAGAGGCGGCGACCTGTATTAACCTCGATGAGGTTTTGTCGTCCCTCCAACAAGACTCATCCTCGTTAGACTCGGTAGGGAAGACGCTCTACGCTATCTGGCTGGTCAACGAAGACGCCGCGCATCAACTTATGGAGAGCTTTGACTATGCGCAGAGCGTGCGTGCCGCCGGCAGAAAACCCACCTTCCGTGATCTGTGTTATCTCATTCACGGCGTCCTCAAGGCTGCGCATCCGACGGAACAGAATGAATTGCTCGATAAAATTCTCGACGATTCGTCGCTGAGCGGAAAGTTGCGCGGACGCTGGGATGCCGGACTCCTGCTGAGTGAAATAGCGCTGGGGCTCTCCCTTCTTCGAGAAGCTTCCTTGAGCAACAAAGATATCCTCCGGCTTTTGTATTTCGAGGATCGCGAGCAATTCGAGGGAAGCGTGTACACCAAGCTTCAAGGTAATACCTCCGTCCAACATATCGCCAACGGGCTTTACGGGATCGCGAAATTCGATTCAAGCATGGGTGTCACGGCGCTGGGTCATTATGTCGAGCGGCTGGGCACTGCTAATACTTCGAAACATTTCAAAATTGGAAAATTCGCTGACATCGGGAGATTGTTTCAAGTGGCGGCGGCGATTAAACCGTCGCTCGGCAGGCGGTTGGCCGAGATCGCTGCGGATCAGAGGGTGTTCAGTAGGCTCGTCAAGTATCAAAGGGATGAGCCGAATCTGGGCCGGCTCGCCATTTTTATCTCTGGTCTGCATAAAGCATCCCGAAAATACGCCAATATGTTCATCGATCAGATAAATACGGAAGATAACTGGAACAAGCATTTAGTGGAGATAGAAGATGTTGATAATGTCCTTCATTACATGCGCACGCTGACTTATGTAAATCGCAAAAAGGGCGGAGAGTACGTGCGACATGTCATCGAACGCCACGGCGCGCATCTGAGGGCGGCTCTGAAAGAGGAAGTGAATCTGATGGCGGTGTCAAACTGGTTGCGCGTACTTCCAAGCCGGGATGAAACTTTCGTTAAAGAACACGTCGAGGAAGTCTCCGAAGCCCTGCTAGCGACTGCCAAGTTTGATACGCGGCTGCGCCACTTACTGGAAGCCACGGAGGCAATGCTTGAATGCGGTAATAATACTCTGGCTGCTGAATTCGCACAGGAAGCTCTAAGACAGAAGGCTCAGATGGGTTCAGTGCGCAGGCTACATGACTGGATCATTCTGTTTCACAAAGCCACCTACATTGGCGGCCGCCTTCAAATGCCTGATTTCCCTGATCAGTTATTTTCCAGAATCGATGATGATTATTTTCTCGACACGATTTTGGGCAAAGAAAGCCAACCTCTCATAAAAGCCTATGCCTATTATCTTCTTACTAAGCCTAATGGTATTAAATCGGAAACAATTAGGAGAAGGATCCCACTGCAGCAACGTGACTTGGTTGATTTCACGTTGAATGAGAATAACGAACGCCGCCCCATGCTTAGAATTTTGGCGCTCATCTTAGCTGAAGCTCCTCTTCAAAAGATTCGCGAAGTAGCAGGCACAATCGAAAAGCTAAAGGCGCAGGACCTCAGCGTTGTTGCATACGAGCCTTGGGAAAGCGGACTGATTGCATTGATTTTTTCATACCAGTTCCCTAATGAAGATGTTTTACTGGTTAGCCCATTAGAGTCGTCTGCCGCATTGCAAGAGATTATTAATACAGAAGTGACGGAGCACACCGGGAATTTAGAATATTGGCTCGCTTTGCACTTCGCCGCGCTTTCAGGACAGAAACATCAAGCAGAGAAACTCCTTGGGACTCTACCGGAAAGATTTGATGAGGAGATGCTTAAGCCTGTTCAGTGGCTACTTAGGCAATCGCCCTTACATAAAGTAACTAATATTCCACTAACCTACTATGTCTGGTCTTATCTGAAAAATACAGTGCTACGCCCAATTTATCTCACTTGGGACAGCGAACTGAAGGACGCTAATGACAGCAAAAGATTTCCTCAGGCTGCAGTTTTAGATGTGGAAGGTGGCCTATCTTACGACAGTAACGTAGGGTATTAGAGTTACGAACTTCTTTTCGGAATTTTAGCGAGTCTGAGAACCGGCATTATGACAATGCATGATTCTATGAAGCTACTCGTTCCGCGCGGCTCTGTGACAGCTTCGATCTCAGCATGTTTATAGTGCCCCAGATGGGGATTATTTCGGGCGTAGGTCGAGGAGCTATAAACGTAGGTTTTATTAACGATTTAGAGCGACGCCGAGTTGAGGAAGATATGCAGTAAGTTGCTGCCTCGTGGGCGGAGAGCCGACACTAATTCATTATTTAGGGGCGAGGTTAAATACCTCGCCTTTTTTTATGTAAACCGTTGAGAATGCTATTCACGGGCTCCTCCAAAAAGGACGTTTGGCGTCAAACATTCAGCAAAGAACATCATTTCTTCACCCAAGGACATTATTTCTACGGCCAAGAACATTATTTTCCATGGACAGATGTAGCAGCTAAATAAAGTTGCGTACTAGATTGGCTGTATGTTGCTGATTCTAGGTTGAGGATTTCGACGTGTGGTGAAATAAAGTTGCGTACTAAGCTCAAAATCCCCACGCCGAGAAAACATGAAAATTGACGCATCTGACAAATTAAGTTGCGTATTGCGTTTAACATTCCCCGCTCTGGTGAAAGGCATCTCTTCCCAATTAGCTGGATTATTCATTAGGTAGTAAATCATTGGTTGACTTGCCAGGCTGAATCATGGGATGAACATTTAAATCCTCGTTAATAAGCACTTCAATTAGAACTGGTTCAGATGGGGGACAGCTTTCTAAAGCATTCCTTAACGCGGATGGAGTTGCTACTCTCTTCGAGTAAATACCGAACGCCTTGCCAATATCTTCAAATGACCATTCTCGTCTCAGGTCACTTAAAGTGCGACGTTGTCGATAAAACATATCCTGCGCTTGCCTTACCATACCAAAACCGGAATTGTTAAAGACGATTATCTTGATATTACAACCAAGTTCTTTCATTACTCCTAATTCTTGTAAGCTACTCATCACGCCACCGTCACCCGCCAAACACCAAATTAGTCGGCTGGGGTCAGCTAGTGATGCTCCGATTGCGGCGGGAAGCCCGAACCCCATAGTGCCGAAGCCTCCCGTTGTAAGAAGCTGATTAGGTCTTTTTAGCTCAAGAAACTGGGCGGCCCATAGCTGGTGCTGTCCGCAGTCCGTCACGATTACCTGATTGTTTTTAATGAACTGATTTATCGTCTCAAACAATTCAATAATGGCAAATTTCTTTCCGCTCGCTACCTGATAACCATGTTCTGTCCGCGCGTCAGCCTCTTGAAGCAAGGAATTCAACCAAGTGAGCCGCTGGGGAAGGAGTTGTGCATCTGCTTTTACATGACGGTTGATTGCGGAGATGAAGGTTTCAATACGAGAGCAAATTGGTAGCTCGGTTTCAATGAATCTCCCGAGACTACGAGGGTTGATGTCTACGTGTATGGTCGTAGCATGAGGGGCGAACTCTTTTGGATTGCCTGTCACGCGTTCGTTTAGTGATGCGCCAAGAATAAGAAGCGTATCGCAATAAGAAGCCGCGAAATTTGCTCGACGAGAGCCGTAAGTGCCGACCATACCCAACCAATAGGGGCTATCCATCGGGAAAGCACCTAAAGCATGGAGCGTGCTTGCGACAGGGAATGAGTTGTTTAAGGAAAACTCTTTCAACTGAAGAGAAATATTTTGTGTGTTTACTCCTTGACCTATTAGTAAGAGTGGCTGCTTACTGTTGTTCAGGATCTCGATTGCCTCTGTTAGTTGGCTCAAATCGTCGTTAAATGCTCTTTCCTTGTCTTGAGGAAATGAAACAGGCCCCACATCCTGTGTCCACAAGTCGCTTGGAACGGATACTAGGCTGGGCCCAAAAGGAATTGAAGCAGACTCTTCGAAAGCATTATGCAAAAATGAAATAGCATTCCCTGAAGTGGTAGCTTCGATACATAGTTTACAAAAGCCCTGAGCAGCAGAAACAATGTTGATTGCTTGGAAAGATCGCTTTCCAAGAAATTGAGTCGGAACTTGACCGACGATCACTACTAAGGGGTGATGATCAAAATCAGCATTTGCTATTCCCGTAAGTGCGTTCGTAATACCCGGACCAGAAGTGACCATAACGACAGATGGTGCTTGGGTGACAAAACTATAACCTTCCGCAGCATGAACTAGTGACTGCTCGTGCCCCATGGTAATTAGCGAGATAGATGAATCATGTAGAACATCAAGCAAGGGATATAATGCTCCGCCTGGGATGCAAAATATGGTCTTGACATTCCGCTCCAATAGGTATTGGACATATGCCTCTGCGGTTGTTGATTTTGTAGTCATCAAACTATAACTGACTCAATGTCCTTTTAATCCGAGCAAATATTCGTCGGCCGGTTTTGGTTTCATGCCTCTGATTTCATTGATAATTGTTAAGTATTGCTCGACTTCCTTACCGTCAACCGTAATTACGACTTTTGAAATATAATAATCCCCACTTGTGTGAACTTCCCATGCAAATTTTTTGTTCTCAGCAACTAAAATAAATCTTTGATGCCGCTTCTCGTCCACAGCAGCATCAGCTAACTCCAAACAACGGGCTGTAACACCCATTCTCTTTTGTATTTGAAGTACTTCCTCAATCCTTTCAGGCTTCTGCTTGTCAGCATCACTGATAAGAAAGATTCGGATAAACTTATCCATGCCCGCTTTTTTTGTGAACTCCCTAGTGGCAAACTCAACCGTGCCTTTCTTAAAATCATTAGTTGGTTCTGAGGGTGAAACCTTCACCGTATCTTTCTTAACATCTTCCTTCCAGAAGTAGTTTGGATGAAACGAGCTAGTTGCATAAAAAGTTGTGTCGGGACAGTTCTTGAGGATCCTGATATAAAAATCGCGGAATTGGTCTACCGTGTAAATAGTAATCTTTTTGTGCTCAATAGCACTGTTGATATTCTGAAGCACCGAATCAAAGTATTCATCAAAAATCTCTAAAAACTGACTATCAATGTGCTCTCTGGTCTTAGTTATTTTAGTAATTTCATCACTCTCGAGATTATGTGTAACCTTTCGAAGTAGTTCGATATTGGCAATGACAAAATAGGTGATGACGGCTATTGCGCCTCCCCTCAGAATCTCGCCAATCGGCGAAGAAGACTGAACCCACCCTTTATCAAAGACAAACGAAAGGGCGAAGGATGCGATGGCGAGAATTATTGGAAGTAACCCCAATTTCTTGACCGTGGCTTCTACTGGGTTCATTTTTCTATGCCTTCCTCTGTGAGAGTTACTTGAAAGGGTGGGTGCGGGTGCCTTTGCATGCGAGACGGTGTGCAACAGTCCCCGCCCGCGGACGTGTCAATATTTAAAATCGGTGGCCTATTCGTCAAGCCGCGTCGAACCCTTTGAACGCGTAGTATTGGAGCAGTTCAGCGAACGAGTCGAGTTTCACGCGGCAGTCAGGGTCGTCTTCGCGCTCCGTGTCCGCCTGCGACCAGAAAGTGACGCGCACAAGTTTGCCCCACGTCTCCGGGTCTTTGGCGTGGCCATAGCGTGCCCATGCGGCGTGAACGCCCGCCGCTTTCGCCATCGCGATGTCCTTCTCTTGATTGTCGCCGACGTAGAGCGCCCGGCTCGCGCGGACGTGGTGGCTGACGCAGATGTTGGCTAGCACAGCGGGGTCGGGTTTGCGATGTCCGGGTGGGAGCAGGTAGACGTAGTCGGCGAAGCCCTCTAGGATACTGCGGCGCGAGGGGTCGGGGTGCCCGCCAGCGCCGCCCTCCGGGGCGTAGAGGCGCTGGAGCAGGTCGGTGAGCCCGAGCAGCTTGAGGCGGTAGAGGCTATTCTCCACGACGGCCTCGGTGTAGCCGACCACGGCGCACCCGCTGGTGCGGATCGCCGCAAGCGTCTCGCGCACGCCGGGATACGGTCGTAATCGCTCGCGGCGGATGTCACTGAAGACGCGAAACACGCCCTCCAACTCGTTCTTCCGCTCCAGCCGGCTGGCATTCGGGTAGCGGCCTACAACCGTCTCGGTCTCCAGCAGGGCGAACGGTTGCTCCACATTGCGGTATCGCTGATGGACCTCTCTCAACTCGTCGAGCAGTTGCTCGCGGTCGACAGACAGCAATTCGGCCGCGGCGTCGACCATGCCGTAGAAGGCCGGTACGAACGACGACACCCAATCGTAGAGGGTGTTGTCCAAATCCGTAATCAAGAGGTTAATGACGGGCGGCGTTTCCATGCGGCGTGCAGCTCCGCGCTACGAGGTGGGCTGCTCGAAGGCCCAGTCGTCGAGCGAGAGACGGGGCTGCGCCCCTTCCAGCAGGAACCTGCCCTTAAGCTTTGACATGGGCTGGAAAATGCCCTGCTTCATCGAGCGGAACATTTCGACGGTCAACCCTCCGCTGCCTACCTCTATTAGATTGAAGAAATTGCTCTCCAAGTCGGTTGAACTGGAGCCGACACTGCCGCCGCCGATGATTGAAACGTCGCCCAGACGCCAGCGCCTCTGTGCGTGCTCCGGCAGCTCATAGACGCTTGAGCGCCACACAAAGGCACGGTGCTTGTGCCCGTGGATGGCGAGATGCACGCCGTAGTTGGCGGCGAGGCGCATAGTGCGCGCGGCGTCCGAGGCGATGCCGAAGCCTTTGGAATATTCCCACGCCGCCTCGTGGTTCTCGGTGAGGGCCAAGTGGTGGTGAATCGCCAGCACGCGCAAGGCGAGACCTTCCGCCCTATCCCACCCGAACTCCTGCGCGATGTCCTGCATAGCCTTCTCCTCAATGCGCCCCATGCCCGCTAGGAAATTCTTGCCCTGCGCGAGCGAACTGGAGTTAAGAGCGCACACCTCAGTGACGATGCCACAGGGCAGGACGAAACGCCGGCCCATCGAGAGGTACTCGTTGGGTGGGTGCTCGAATAGGTCGTGGTAAAACTTCTCATAATTCTTCCGCGCCTCTGGGGGCGCTACCTCGACCTCCGCCGTGTCGCTGTATTCCTCTTGCTTCGTCCAGCAGATATCGTGGTTACCAGGGATGACGATCAAGCGGTTCTCGTCAATGTTGAAGACCCCGAGCAGCGTTTTCAGAAACTTCCGCGCGCGCTCGAACTCCTCCTCGCTGCCCATGAAAGTCAGGTCGCCGGTGACGATGACGGCACCGATTTTCCTGTCGCGGCCAATAGCCGAGCTGACGGCCTCGCACAGCGACGGCTTTGAACTCTTCGGCTTCCCCTCTTCGTCAAACCGCCAGACGTGCTGCTTCGCAAACTTGCCGACGGCGAAGTGCGGGTCTGTGAGGTGGAGGATGAGGTTGCTCTGGAGGGGTATGGCATCGCGGCTGACGGCGTGCTTGAGCAGCGGGCCGGGTGACAGCAACCTCTGCCGCGTGCGCGGCGACGCCTGCGCGCCGCCCGTCGCGGAGACGGGCTGCACCTCCCAGACGGTCGTATCCATGACGCGTAACTCTAGGGCTTCGCTGATAAGCGTGCCTTGAAGCTGCTCAGCCACCTCCGTCGAGAAGTTCGCCATCAGGGGCAGCTTGCCGAACGCGAACTTCCCGAAAAACTCGATGGGCTCAAGTATGATATTTACCATCCGGAGCCATGCCCGGCTATAGGAGTTGTCGCGGTAGTAGGCTGGGACGAGGGCTTCTTCGCCCTCCGGCAAGGGCAATTGGTTGAGCCTTCCGAAGGGGTCGGCGTGCGGCGGGATGATTCTGTCCACTAGCGCGGCATAAACTCGGTCGTGTCCGGAGTCGAAGAGGCCGACCCAAGCTTGCTGCGCGCCGCCCGTCGCGGCATTCAGCCTGTCCCAGATGTCGGCGTGCGAGTCCTCCTGGGGCCGCTTCCACCACCCCCACCAGCAAGCACCTTGCTGCGCGATGAGTTTCCGGTGCTCCTCGATGGTCTTAGTCGTGAAGAAGTCGCGGAAACGGAACAGGTAATGAATCTCCGCCTGCCCCTCCTGCTGTCTCGACCCCGCTGGCGACGGTGTATCTTGAGGGTCTGCCATCATCTTCGCCCTTTCTTCTCAGGGTACCAGGTGGCCCCGCCGCGTGAGGATTCCGACGGCGGGCCTTAGCGCGACTGGTAGTCAACGCCTCCCCTCTTAGGGAAATGCTTTCAGACCACATTCAGAAATAACTGCGGGTAACATAGATTCTTTATGAGGTGTTTGCTTGGTTTTGCGACGCTACTCCCCTGAAAAGTTGTTTCCTCTCTCTGAAACGCGCCCCTATCAAATGCAGCACTTTCTGTATTGGCATTTTAGATGTCACATTTAAATTATTAGCATCCGCGAACCGACGCAGTTCGTCAGCGTTGAACTTCTCTAACTCCTCCTGAACTTCTATCTCTTGGCCCGATAGCCATTTTTCATATAGGAGATCAAATCTCGCACGGTGTGAATCAGTCTCCTCTTGTGTTAAGGGGGGCAGTTTGGATTTAGGTGGTTTGGGAGTCTTTGTCCCTTTGGTTTTAATCTCTTCAAGATACAAGAGAACGCGATCAAGCTTCTCATTAAGAGATTTGAGTTCGTTTAGGATTTCCGTATTTTCAGACATATTATTTTTCAGACAAGAAACCCTGAATCTCATTCCAGAGGCTTTGAAATTGTGCTTGGAAATCGGCTGGCATACCTTCTTGGATAGCCCTCTTCATTCCGACCCTGTCGAATATCGGGCTTTCAAAAAGCTTCACCTTCAAGCCCCTTTCTTTGGAAACCTGATTCAGCACGTAAGAAGCATCATCAAGGTATCTTTGAGTCTCATTACTATATTTTTTCAATGAAGAACCGCCCGGCTTTTTCGCCCGATTCATAAATACCCCAATTTTGGGGACAGGAAAAGGTTCTATGCGCATCCTCAGACTATTCAGAAGAAGGCCGAGACCTTTTGCAGCAAAGAAATCCGGATTGATGGGAATCAAAACTAGATTACAACAGGACAGAACGGAATAGCTCAGGAGGCTGAACGATGGCGGGCAATCGAATAAGACGTGATTGTAGCTTGGTACGTTGGTAGAATTCTCAATCTTTTCCAGCAGACGTTGGATGAAAAATTTTACCTTCTCTCGGTCGAACAGATCTAGTTCTGTCCAATAGAGGTCTTCAACTGATGGGACGAAGTGATAGTTGTCAGTAATCTTGTAAATAAAATCGTGATTGACTCCGAAATTGAAGCTGCCTGCTTTAGTGAATTCATCTAAAGCGTCAAATATTGTCTTGCGCTTACTTACTGAGCGATCATACCAATCGGTGAAATTCTTAAATGGGTTTCCGTCTTCGTTGAGGGCTATTGCCTGAGTGAGGGACATCTGTGCGTCAAGATCAAAAACTAAACTACGACTGGTCGGTTCACGTGATGCAACGTACCCTAAAGCCCATGTGGCTGTCGTTTTCCCTACACCACCTTTGAAGTTGATAGTAGCTATAGTTTTCATAAACTAACGTCCTTTCATGGAGGGTGAAAGCCCGACGCTAACTAGGAGTGATCGGCTCTTCTTGCTCGTTCATCGCTGGCGACAGGGTGCAGAGCGTTTGCCAGTTTCTGTGAGTGTACTGTTCAGTATTCGCTGCTTTATTCGTTTAAGAATGCCTTGACTGCCGAAAATGACCTTCACTGCATCTGGTAGGTATGAAAGTGGCGCGTGAGGCTAACAAGAAAGACTCTTATCAGCAGGAATTTACCCTTTGAATGAGGGCAACATATATTCTTTGAGGATGAGAGTCAATACTTTGATTACGAGGCAAGGCCAGCGGCGGACGTGCTCGCCGCCAAAGATCTTAAAAGCCTCATCGTGCCGGAAAGGGGAGATTGATGGAGATAATTCCTGACAAACGAAAGATCGTCGGGCTGGTTGAGCAGGCTCACGCGGGCAAGATTTGCCTGCCGAACTTTCAGCGCGACTTCGTCTGGCCGCGCGAGCAAGTAGCCGACCTTGTACGCTCGATCCTGCGACGCTATTTCGTCGGCTCGCTTCTCCTCCTCCGCTGCGACCCGCAGAAACCGCCCTTTGCGCCCCAGTTTCTGCGCGGCGCGAAACCTCAGAACGTAGAGCCGCGGCCCGACCTCCTCGTGCTTGATGGGCAGCAGCGGCTGACCTCGCTCCTTTATGCGCTCACCGCTCCCGAGCTGAGTCTTAAGGATTCAAGCCAGCGACGCTGGTTCTACGTTAACCTCGACCTTCTGATGAGCGACCCGGAGGATGATGAGATCGTCTTCGACCGGACGAAGAAGGATCTGGACGGCCTCGACAGGCCGGAGGTGCAATTCCAACGAAGGGTTCTACCCTGCACGCGTCTCATGCGCTCGGAGGACTTTTTGGAGTGGCGCGACGGCATTGACGACTGGCTGAAGGATAACGAGCCGGAGAACTACACGACTTTCCGCGAAGAGTGGCGCAAGTTCTGGACGAAGGCTGTGACCGACTTTCAGACCTTTGAAGCCCCTCTGGTGGAGCTGCCTTTGGTAGAAGAGTCTGACGGGGAGGCCATCGGGCGTGTCTGCGCCATCTTTGAAAAGCTTAACTCGACGGGCGTCGAGTTATCCGTCTACGACCTGCTCACCGCGCGCCTCTACCGCTCCGGCATTAAACTCCACGACCTTTGGAATGAGGCGTGCGATAAGCACCCGCGCCTCGCCAAGTGGTCTGGGCGAAAAGCCGACAAGAACAAGTTCGGGGTCATGGTGCTTCGCACGTTGACGCTCCTCCGTGGTTTAGACCCTAAGCCGAGCGTACTCATTGACCTCAAGCCCGCGGGCTTCGAGAAGGACTGGCGCCGCGCCGCGGCAGCAATAGAGCGCGCGCTCGAACTAATCACACACGGAGGGCCGGACGGGTTCGGGGTCTTCCATCAGAAATGGCTACCAGGCTTCGGCCTCATTCCCGTCTTGGCTGCCCTGAGGGCGGAGATCGAAGACCGCAAACTCGGTGAGGCAGCGCGCGCAGACCTGCGCCGTTGGTACTGGTCGAACGTCTTTCTTGAAAGGTATTCGAGCGCCGTCGAGAGCAAATCACGGAAAGACTACATGGAACTCCTCGCACATTGGACGGAGGGCAAGCCCGAGCCGTCCGTGTTTGCGGAGGCGCGTGCGCGCATAGGGTCGGAAGGGTACAGAGTCCGCGAGTCGGCCAGCAATGCGAGCGCGGTTTACAGCGGCATCTTTTGCCTGCTCGCGCTCCGCGGGGCGCGCGACTGGAGAAGGGGAGAAAGCATCCAGCTACAGGATTTGCAGGATCACCACATCTTCCCGCAGGCTTACCTTAAGAGACATGGCTTCACGAAGCGGACGGACCCGTACCGGAACAGCATCGTCAACCGCACTCTCATCAGCGATGAGACTAATAACAAGATCAAAGACAAGGCCCCCGCCGATTACATTGACAGTGCCAACATCTTTCCGTCCGGCCCGACAGAGGCGCTCCTGAAACCCCACTTTATGCCTTCCACTGCGGTCGAGGCGATGAGGAGGGCTCCCGAGAGCTTGTCAAACGAGGATGCGGCAAAGGTGTATGAGGAATTCCTGCAGGTGCGAGAAGCCGAGATAGTGGAGGAGATTCGTAAAGTCTGTGGCCTTAGCGTTACTTCATGAAAGAACACGGAGCACCCCCCGATCCGGCAGGCCGAAATCGCTCCCCGCGAAGTAAGCCCGTCCGGGAGTGTAGCCGGGCAGCTGGCTCGCTTCAAAATTTCGAATTCAGCCCCTCAAATCGCGGAGAACTTCTCCTGCGAGCCGAGGCGCGAGTGTGTCTGAAGGTTCCAGGAGCCGAAACCCATACTCCTCAGCAACGGCGATGGCTAGCGAAAAACCTTTAGAGAACGCCCTGTGCAGGTCATCTGGGGATGGGAAGGGATTGTCATACTCGTGCCGCCAGCTCATGATGAGCTTGAGTTCGTCGTAGGAGCGATACCCCAAGCCCTGGCAGAGGGAGTTGCGTACGCGCTGGGTAGGGAGCCTCACCCCGTCTGGGGCGATTAGATTGTTGGCTAGAATTCGCTTACTGGTTTTGAGGTGGAATTCGGCTTGGCCTAGATTCCTGAAGAGTATCCGCATGGTATCACTTCCGGGGTTTTGCTCAGATGCTACTTATGCTAGGGCTTGAATACCTTCTCCTTAATAACACCGCGATAGAATCGGCCGGGGCTCTCGTGATCCGTGTCGAAGTGAAATCCCGTCTTGATGTTTTTACTCCTGTACAGTACTGAGCGGGCTAAGCAGAACTATGCTGTCAGCTTCTGCTTGAGCGATAAGTTAGACTCGATCAGGTCCACGGCCGCATCTACTGCGCTTTTCACCTCAGGCACACTCCTAAGGCTGTAAACGTTGGCCCTCAAGACTAGCTGCCACGGGCGGGGCAGGATGTGGTTACGAATGAAGCATCCAGCGGCCCACCGGACGCGGCGGACAGCGTACTCCACGCGAGTCTCGACAACCCTGGCTATGACTTGGGCCGTCAGCGGCATCCTGTGCAGCTTCCGTTACGGGGTCGTTCGCGTGGCGGGCTTACCGTATTACACCAGCGAATTGCTCTACAGCGTCGATCCTTTTGCCTATGGTGACGTAGCCACAAAACTTAAGTCGGGTATAGACCCGGGAGATGGTTCAGAAACTGAGTAAGACTTATGGCGTCGATTTTAACCGAGTCAATTCTTGAAGAAGCGGTGCTTGCCTGGTTTGACGAGCTTGGCTACGTCGTCAGGAATGGGCTGGAGTTTGCGCCGGATGAGCCGGGTTCAGAACGTTCTTCATATTCGCAGGTGATTTTAACCGAGCGACTGCGTTCGCAACTGATTACGATCAATCCCAGTATTCCACCATCCGCAATCGAAGATGCTATCAGGCAGCTCGTTAGCCCTAATCTCCCGTCCCTGATTCAATCGAATCGCCAGTTCCATCGCTTGTTACGTGACGGCGTGCGCGTTGAATTTCAACGCGACGGCGAATCAGTTGGGGATCGGGTGATGCTCGTTGACTTTGCCGATCCTGACAACAATGACTGGGCGGCGATCAATCAGTTCACGATACACGGGCCGAACCATACCCGGCGCCCGGATATAATAATTTTTCTGAATGGTTTGCCGCTTGCCGTGCTGGAATTAAAAAATCCAGCCGACGAGAAGGCAGACATATGGGCCGCTTTCGATCAGTTACAAACTTATAAAGAACACATCCCAGACCTGTTCATTACGAACGAATTGCTTGTGATCTCTGATGGGGTAACGGCGCGCGTTGGGTCGCTCACAGCCGACAAAGAGCGCTTCATGACTTGGCGTACGATTGAAGGAGAGGAACTCGATCCGCTCGGCCCCATGCGCGAGGCTGAAACGCTGGTGCGCGGGCTTTTCAGACGTGACTTGCAGCTTGATTTCCTGCGCAACTTTATTCTATTCGAGGAGAACGGGGAGATTGATAAAAAGATAGCCGCCTATCGTCAGTTTCACGCTGTTCGTAAAGCCGTCGAGGCGACGCTGCGCGCAGTCAGGACTGACAAGAAAGCCGGTGTGGTCTGGCACACACAAGGATCGGGCAAAAGCATCTCGATGTGCTTCTATGCCGGAATCATCATGACTGCGCCGGAGATGAAAAATCCGACCCTCGTCGTAGTCACCGACCGCAATGACTTGGACGGCCAACTGTATGGGACTTTTAGCCACGCGCAAGAGTTACTACGTGAAAACCCGAAGCAGGCCGAGACACGCGCCGAACTGCGGCAGATGCTCGCCGATCGTCCGTCGGGGGGAATTATCTTCACCACCATTCAGAAGTTCAGCTTGCTAGAGGAAGAAGATAAGTTCCCGATCCTTTCCAAGCGCGACAACATCGTGGTGATTTGTGACGAAGCCCACCGCACGCAGTACGGGTTCCTCGCTCGCATGGACGCCAAGACGGGAGAAATTCAATACGGCTATGCGAAACATATGCGCGACGCTCTACCCAACGCCTCATATATCGCGTTCACAGGGACGCCGGTATCTTTAAGAGATCGTAACACCCGTATAGTTTTCGGTGAGTACGTAGACGTTTATGACATGGAGCAGGCGCAGAGGGACGGGGCCACGGTCCCTATCTACTACGAAAATCGCCTCGCCAAACTCGAACTGAGACCGGAAGAGACACCGCATATCGATGAAGCGGTCGAAGAGTTGACAGAAGATGAGGAAGAAGCCGTACAAGCCCGCATAAAAACCCAATGGGCCGGTTTGGAAAAACTTGTCGGGGCCGAGCCCCGCATTCGGCGTATCGCCGCCGACTTCTTACAGCATTTCGACGAACGCCAATCGGTGATAAACGGCAAGGCGATGTTCGTCGGCATGAGCCGTGAAATCTGCGCGCATCTGTATAACGCAATCGTTTCCCTCAGACCAAAATGGCACGACCCCGATCCGAATAAAGGCTCAATTAAGGTTGTGATGACCGGGTCTAGTAGCGATAGGCCTTTGCTTCGGCCACATCTTTACTCGAAGCAGACTAAGAAGGATCTCGCGGAACGCTTCAAAGACCCGGAGGATGAGTTCAAAGTCGTAATCGTACGCGACATGTGGCTGACGGGCTTCGACGTCCCGCCTTTGCACACGCTCTATATCGATAAACCGATGCGCGGGCACACGCTCATGCAGGCGATTGCCAGAGTGAACCGAGTCTTCAAAGACAAGCCGGGCGGGCTGGTGGTGGATTACATCGGCATCGCTCATGAGTTAAAGAAGGCTTTGGTTGATTACACCGAGAGTGGGGGGAGAGGTAATCCGGCGTTCGACGCGCTAGAGGCGTTGCCGTGGCTGGTTGAGAAAGTGGATGTCGCGCGCGGCATGCTTCATGGTTTCGATTATCAGGATTTCGAGACGGAGGCGTTCCAGCTACTGCCCGGGGCCGCTAATCACATTCTTAGTCGCCCGGACGGCAAGCAGCGCTTCTCTGACTGTGTCACCGGCATGACCGAAACCTTCGCGCTGTGCTGCACTCTTGACGAGGCGCTCATCTTTCGCGAAGAGATTGCATTCTTTCAGGCCATCAAAGTCGCGCTAACGAAGCATTCCACGGCCGAGAAAAAAATCTCGGACGAGCAGCGGGAGTACGCACTTCGACAAATCGTGAGCAACGCGGTGATCTCCGAAGAGGTGATTGACATCTTCGCCGCGGCCGGTTTGCGGAAGCCCAACATCGGCGTGCTGTCCGAAGAGTTCCTGAACGAGGTACGATTGATGCCGCAGCGCAACTTGGCCGTCGAGCTGCTGGAGCGGTTGCTTAAGGATGACATCAAGTCGCGCTTCGCGACGAATGTCGTGCAGAACAGGAAATTCTCCGAGCTGCTGAAAGCGGCGTTAAATAAGTATCGGAACCGGGCCATTGAGACAGCGCAGGTGATCGAAGAATTGATAGAGATGGCGAGGCAGTTCAACGAAGCGGCGCGGCGCGGCAATGACCTGAAGCTAACGGATGAGGAATTATCTTTCTATGACGCATTGGAAACCAATGAGTCATCAGTGCGCGAACTAGTGCTCTGTAACGCTAGTTCTTAGACTTCGCATTCTCGTAGTGGCGACTCAACTTCTCCCGCGCTTGCGTGATCGAGAACTGCCACTCGACTCTGATCTGTAACTCGTTTCGTTCTTTGAC
>Ga0196962_10000389_pt1 | contig 18872 bp, 14 predicted proteins | sample S3v_20metaG_FD_183186 | JGI IMG/M metagenome (GOLD analysis project Ga0196962, IMG submission 183186) | Soil microbial communities from Anza Borrego desert, Southern California, United States - S3+v_20 | ecosystem: Environmental > Terrestrial > Soil > Desert | place: USA: California | collected...
GCCGTCACCGCGGTCCAGCGCGACCAGGAGAGCAGGGGGTGATGGGCGCCGAATTCGGCGCTTTTGTCTCCGTAGCCGAACTCGGTCAGGTAGTCGACGACCGTCGGCAGGTTCTGCCAGTACCAGAGCGCCGCCACCGCGAGGGCGGCGAGGACGAGCAGGCCGAGGCTGGCGGCCCCGCGCCCCAGATTCCGCCGCTCGGGCGGGGCCGCGAGCAACGCGGCCGCTGCGGCCGCGAGCAGGCCGGGCACGAAGGCGGCCGCCATCGTCCGCGCCAGCAGCATCAGGCCGATCGCGACGCCGCAGAGCAGCGCCCAGCGCCGCCGCTGCAGGCCCTCGCTGCGCAGCAGCGCGTAGACCGCGCAGGCGAGCAGCGCCGCGACCGGGAGGGCGAAGATGTAGATGTGGGCAAACGCGAGGACGCCCGGCGCCGACATCGCCACCAGCGCCGCGAGGGCGCCGACGCGCGCTCCGGCGAGCCGCTCGCCGATGCCGTAGATCGCCAGCCCGAGCAGGACCATGAAGCCGCCGATGACGACGAACCCCTGCAGCAGCCCCGCGTCGATCGCGTAGACGACGGAGGTCAGCGCCGGGACCAGGGGGGCGTTGGGGGCCTGGCCTTGGAACGCGTCCCACCAGCCGCCGAGGCCGTGCTCGCGCAGCCCGAAGTAGTCCTCGAGGCCGATCGTCATGTAGGCGGCCTCGTCGATGTTGAGCGGGTAGCCGTCGCGGTAGGCCGCGACCCACCAGAGGTCGAAGACGAGCAGCGCCGCCCCGCCGGCGAGGACCAGCAGCGCCCAGCGAGCCCGCTCGCTAGCGGGCAGCCGCATCGACGGCGCGGTGCGAGCCGTGGTCGCCCGCGGTCCGCTCGAGCAGCTCGGCGACCCGGTGGCCGTAGTCCTCGAGCGAGTGGCGGCGCTCGACCAGCTCGCGGCCGGCGCGGCCGATGCGGCGGCGCTCCTGCGGCGCCGAGTCCAGCGCCCGCCCCAGCGCCGCGGTGAGGGCGGCGAGGTCGCGCGGCGCGCAGAGCCAGCCGCTCTCGCCGTGCTCGATCAGCTCCGGCAGGCCGAAGACGCCGGTGGCGAGCACCGGCACCTCCCACGCCATCGCCTCGAGCACCGTGCGCGGCATCGACTCGACGTCGGAGGCGCAGACGACCAGGTCGGAGAGGCCGAACCACGGCTGCACCTCAGGCGTCATCGGGACGATCTCGATCCGCTCGGCGGCGTGGCTGGAGGCGGCGAACTCGGCGAGCGCGTCGGAGTAGGCGTCGTCGCGCCCGCCGACGAAGACCAGCCAGGCGCGGGGATGGCGCGCGGCGAGCGAGTCGAACGCCTGCGCCAGCGGCAGCTGCCCCTTGCGCGGCTCGACCGAGCCGACGCACAGCACGACCTCGGCGTCGAGCGGGATCCCCGCCTCCCGCCTGGCGCGATCGCGGTCGAAGCCGAGGCGGCAGCTGTCGATCGGCCTCAGGTCGAGGCCGTAGGGGATCGTCAGGCCGCGCCCGCGGCCGCAGACCGGCTCGAACAGGCGCTGGGTGGCGGTGGCGACGAAGAGCGGCTGGGCGACCGCGGCAAGCTGCGCTTCGGCCCGGCGGCGGATCGCCGGGTCGACGTCCTGCCACAGCTCCGCCGGGTCGAAGCTCTCGTGGATCGCCCACACCGCCGGGAGGTCGAGGCGCGCGGCCAGCTCGACCCCGGGGATCGCCAGGGTCGTCGCGGTGTTGACGAAGACCAGCTCGAACTCGCGGTCCGCCGCCCAGGCGGCGAGCTCCTCGACCCGGCCGAGGTGGGCGCTGAGGCTCTCCGTCGGCGGCGAGCCGGAGACGTGCACCGGGACGCCGAGCGCTTCGATCTCCGCCCGCAGGTGACCGTCCTTGGAGGCGAGGACGGTCGGGTTCACCGCCCCGATCCGCAACAGCTCCCGCAGCAGGTCGATCAGGTAGAGCTGGGCGCCGCCGAGGTCGAGCTGGTGGGTGAAGATCAGGGTCCGCAGCCCCGACCCCTGGCCGGGGTACGGCGTGTGCGCCCGGGCGGCGGGCAGCTCGGAGGTGGAAAAAGCTGCCGGCGGCACTACGCGCACCGGCACCGGGCCGAGCTCGAGCCGCTCGCCGGCGACGCTGGTGGCGAGCGCTCGCAGCTCCGCCCGCCCGTCGGCGCCGGGCCAACCGCCCAGGTTCGCCGTCAGCTCGAAGCCCGGCACCTCGCTCGAGGGCAGCCCCAGGGCGCGGTTGACGTCTGGCCGCGGCACCCCCGTGCGCGCCCGGCCCAGCAGCTCCTCCCCGAGCCAGATCTCCACCGACGAGACGGGGCCGGAGGGGAACGTGGCCCAGCCGTGCAGGGTGAGCGTCCCGCGCTGGACGATCCTGCCGCTCGCCGGGGGGTCGAGGGCGCCGGCCGGCGCCGGCGCGCCCGGCGAGGGTTCGCGCAGGCGCCGGCGCAAGCCGTTGAGCCGTTCCCCGGGCCGCTTCCACCGGCCGCTGCGGCCGCTCTCCTTCGTCACCGGCGCAGGATAGACGGCGAGGAATCTTCCCTTGGTAGCCTCCGCGGCCGATGGAGGCCCTCGAGCAGCACCTGAACCGGCAGATGGAGCGCTCGCGCAACTTCTTCTGGAACCGGGTCAGGTGGGAGTTGATCTCCTCGAAGCTGCCGTCCGGCCCTGCCGAGCTGGTCGACGTCGGCGCCGGCCCGGGGTTTCTGGGGGACTTCCTGCGCGAACGCCATCCCCAGATCCAGTACCGCTACATCGAGCCGATCGAGGGGCTCGAGAACCAGCTCGCGGAGCGCTTCGGCGCCGACGCGAACCGGCGCGACGCCGACTTTGGGGACGCCTCCTACGTCACCCTGATGGACGTCCTCGAGCATCAGGAGCACGACCGCGAGTTCATGGCCGACCTGGCCGCGAAGATGGCGCCCGGCTCGACCCTGCTGCTGACCGTGCCGGCGATGCCCTCGCTCTGGTCGCAGTGGGACGCGATGCTCGGGCACTACCGGCGCTACACGAAGACGATGTTCCGGGAGACCGTCGCGCCGCTCCCCTTCGAACTCGTCGAGGTCAACTACCTGTTTCCCGAGCTGCTGCCGCTCGGGTGGGTGCGGAGGGCGCGCATGCGCGGGCAGAACGGTACGGAAGAGGCGGGCGCCGACGCCGAGTTCCCGGACCTCTCGCGCCCGCTGAACGAGACGCTGTACCGGGTCGGTAGCGCCACGAAAGCGATGCGGCGCGTCTGGCCGGCGGGCACCTCGCTCTTCGCCACCTTGCGCCGCAGCTCATAACTTGCCATCGCGTCGCGTGAACCTGGCCGAAGCGGCAAGCGGGCTTTGGGGGAGGCGCTGGCTGCGCGTGGCGGTCGCCGTCGCCGCGTTCGCGGCGGTCACGCTGGTCAGCGTCCTGATCGCCTGGCCGAGCATGCACACGATCCTCTACGAAGACGAGGGCTACATGCTCACGGTCCTCAACTCGTTCCTCGAGCGGGGTTCGCTCTACGACGACGTCTTCGCCCAGTACGGCCCCTTCTACTACGAGTTCTGGGGCGCGATCTTCTCCGTCTTCGGGATCCCCCTCACGCAGGACGCGGCCAGGCTGGTGAGCCTCGTGGTCTGGGTCGTGTCGAGCCTCGGGCTAGGCCTCGTCACCGTGCGGATAACGCGCAGCGTGCTCCTCGGCCTCGCCGTCCAGATCATCGTTTTCTCGGCCCTCGGGATCATGGTCAACGAGCCGATGCACCCGGGCGGCCTTATCTGCCTGCTGCTGATCGCGCTCGTTTGCATCTCCTCCTTCGTCGGCGCTGGCCTCTCGGTGTGGCCGATGGCCTTGCTGGGGGGAGCCTTGGCCGCCCTCCTCCTGGTCAAGGTCAACGTCGGCGTCTTTGCCCTGGTCGCGCTGGCGCTCGTCTGCGCGACCAGCTATCCGGTGCTCTCGTCGCGGCGCTGGCTGCGGTTGGCGGTCGAGGCCGCCTTCGTGGCGCTCCCGATCCTGCTGGTCGCGAGCAAGGGCAGCGAAGGGTGGGCGCGTCACTACGGCGTCCACGTGACGATCGCCGCGCTCGCGGTCGTGATCGCGCTGCGGGCACGCTCGGTCGAGCGCCGCGAGACCGAGGAGCTGTGGTGGGTCGTCGGCGGGATGGTGGCGGTCGGCCTCACCACCTGCATGGCGATCCTCGGCGCCGGCACCAGCTTCTCCGGCTTGTTCGAAGGCACGATCGTCCAGCCGCTCGGGCAGGGCGACGCCTTCATGCTGCCCCTGCAGCTGACCAGCCGCGCCTGGCTCTACGACGCGATCGGCCTCGCAGGGGCGATCGGGTACTGGTACGCGACGCGGCATCGCGAGGGCGAACCGGGCCCCGCCTGGACCGGGGCGCTCTCCCTCCTCAGCATCGTGGTCGGCGTCCAGCTCAGCCTCTCGGTGATCGGGCGGGCGCTGCCGGCCGACTCGGCCAACCTGCCCGGGTACGCGTTCGTCCTGCTCGCCTTCGCCTGGGTCGCCCTGATCCAGCTGCCGGGCCGCCCCGACCCGGCGACGGCGTTCGTCCGGCTCTTCCTGCCGCCGCTCGCCGTCCTGCAGATGCTCCATGGCTTCCCGGTCGCGGGCAGCCAGGTGATGTGGGGGGCGATGCTGCTCATACCGGTCGGGGCGATCTGCGTGGTCAACGGCGTGCGCGGGATGGCGTCCGTGTTCGGCGACCCGTCCGAGCGCCGCAGTCTTGCCGCGATCGGGGCCGTGGCCGCGCTCGGGCTGGCGCTCTTCCTCGTCAACGCGTCCCTGCGCGAACCGCTGGAAGCCCGACGCGCGGCCTACGATGCCAACGTCCCCCTCGGCCTTCCCGGCTCCTCCAACGTGCGGCTGCCCGAGCCCGAAGTGACGGCGTACAGAGAAATCACCCAAGCCCTCGACCGAAACTGCGAATGGTTCCTGACCGAACCCGGGATGGACGCCTTCTACATCTGGACCGAGCAGGAACCGCCGACGGGGTACAACGCCACTGCCTGGATGACCCTGTTCAACGACTCGCAACAGCGGCGGGTGATCGAAGACACGCGCTCGATCGAGGGGCTATGCGTGCTGCGGAACAAAGGTCTCGCCGAGGGTTGGAGCCGCGGCCCGGTCCCCACCGGCCCCCTGGTTCGCTATCTGAAACGCGGCTTCGAGCCGGTCCTCAGCGTCGGCCCCTACGAACTTTCGCGCCGTCAAGGGGTGGGCGGCTCCTGATGACCACCTGGATCGTCACCCCGGTCTACCGCGACGTGCGCTCTTTCCGGATCCTGCGCGAGCACGTGCTCGAGGAGCTGGCAAAGCCCGCGAGCGTCGAGACCGGCGAGGTGAAGTTCGCGGTGATCGACGACACCGCTGGCCAGGATCCCGAAATCGAGTCCCTGCACGAGTTCGACGATGTCACCATCCTGCAGCCCCCGTTCAACCTGGGACACCAGCGAGCTCTGGTCTACGCGCTGCGCAAGATCCTGCCGCGGATCGGCGACGAGGACTATGTCGTCACCCTCGACGCGGACGGCGAGGACCGCCCCTCCGACCTGCCGCGCCTGCTCGCGGCCCTCCAGGGCGATGCCAGGGAACAGCAGCAGGTGGCGCTGGCGCTGCGCACCAAACGCCGCGAGTCGCTCGCGTTCAAGCTCATGTATCGCCTCTTCCGCCTCCTCTTCCGGGGGCTCACCGGGACCACCGTGCGCTCCGGGAACTTCGCGGCGATGCCGGGGAGCGTGGCCCGCCGGCTGCTGCTGCACCCGACCTTCGACCTCGCCTACTCCTCGGCGATCCTCGCGCTCGACATCCCGGTCGTCTTCGTCCCCTGCGAGCGGGGCCGGCGCTACGAGGGGGACTCGAAAATGACCTTCGGCCGGCTGGCGATGCACGGACTGCGCATGCTGATGCCCTTCACCGACCGGATCGCGATCAGGGCGCTGGCGGTCTTCGCCGCCTCGTTGGTGCTCGGCACCCTGTTGGCGCTGACGGTCGTCGGGATCAAGCTGTTCTCCGGCTCCGCGATTCCGGGATGGGCGAGCTTCACGGCGCTGGGCGCGCTGATCGTCTCGCTCGTCGCGCTCGGCAACTTCGTCAGCCTCTTCGTGCTCTTCTCGCAGACCCGTGCCGTCTCGCTCGCGAGCATCGAGGATCTGACCGAGAACGAGACCGATAGCGTGCCCCGTCCGTGACCGACCGCGTGCTGATCACCGGGGGGGCAGGGTTCGTCGGCTCCAACCTTGCCGTCTCCCTCGCCGCCAGGCACCCCGAGTGGAAGATCGTCGCGCTCGACAACCTCTACCGGCGCGGCTCGGAACTGAACCTGCCGCGGCTGCGGGAGGCCGGGGTCGAGTTCGTGCGCGGCGACGTGCGCGAGCCCGAAGACCTCGCCCGGGTGCCGCGGGTCGACGCCCTGATCGAGTGCTCGGCCGAGCCCTCGGTGATGAGCGGAGTCGACGGCGACACCGGGTACCTCGTCCACACCAATCTGACCGGCGCCTACAACTGCCTCGAGCTGGCGCGGCGCGACAACTCCTTCGTCGTCTTCCTCTCGACCAGCCGGGTCTACCCCGTCGGGCCGCAGGTCGACCTGAAGCTGGACGAGGCGGAGACGCGGTTCGAGATCGCCGCCGAGCAGACGGTGCCGGGGATCTCCCCGGCCGGCCTCTCCGAGGAGTTCCCGCTGGAGGGCGCCCGCACCCTCTACGGCGCGACCAAGCTTGCTGCCGAGCTGCTGATCGAGGAGTACCGGGCAGGGCTGGAAGTGCCGGCGGTGATCGACCGCTGCGGCGTGATCGCCGGTCCCTGGCAGATGGGCAAGGTCGACCAGGGCGTCTTCACCCACTGGATGCTCGCCCACCACTTCGGCAACCCGCTCAGCTACATCGGGTTCGGCGGCCAGGGCAAGCAGGTCCGCGACCTGCTCCACGTCGAGGACCTGGTCGATCTGGTCGAGCGCCAGCTGCTGGCGCCGGGGGAGTGGGACGGGCGCACCGTCAACGTCGGCGGCGGCCGCGAGTGCAGCCTCTCGCTGCGCGAGACGACCGAGATCTGCCGCGAGCTGACCGGCAACGAGGTGCCGATCGAGCCGGTCGAGCAGACGCGGGCGGGGGACGTCCCCATATACCTTTCCGACTGCACGAAGATCTTTGGCCTGGACGAGTGGCGCCCGCGGCGCAGCGCCAAGCAGGTGCTCGCCGACATTCACGAGTGGATCGCGGCCGACGAGCAGCGGATCGCCCAGGCGCTCAACATCGACGCCCCCACGGGGGGAAGGGAGTAGGCGCGGACATGCCGGTTGCGATCATCACGGGGGCCGGGGGCCTGATCGGCTCCGAGGCGGTCGAGTTCTTCATCGGCGAGGGCTTCGACGTCGTCGGGGTCGAGAACGACATGCGGGCTCGCTTCTTCGGCCCGGAGTCCTCGACCTCGCACGTCACCGAGCGCCTTGTCGCCGAGCACCCCGAGTTCCGCTGGGAGAACGCCGACATCCGCGACGCGGAGGCGATCGAGCGGATCTTCCGCGAGCACGCCGGCCAGACCGAGCTGATCGTCCACACCGCCGCCCAGCCCTCCCACGACTGGGCCGCGAGCGAGCCGCAAACCGACTTCGGCGTCAACGCCAACGGCACCCTCAACCTGCTCGAGGCTGCCCGCGCCCACTCCCCCGAGGCGCCCTTCGTCTTCTGCTCGACCAACAAGGTCTACGGCGACACGCCCAACCGGCTGCCGCTGCAGGATCTCGAGAAGCGGCTGGAGCTGCCCGAGGACCACCACTACTTCAAGGGCATCGACACGAGCATGTCGATCGACGCCTCGACCCACTCGCTGTTCGGCGTCTCCAAGGCGGCCGCCGACCTGCTGGTGCAGGAGTACGGGCGCTACTTCGAGATGCCGACCGTCGCCTTCCGCGGCGGCTGCCTGACCGGCCCGCAGCACGCCGGCGCGAAGCTGCACGGCTTCCTCGCCTACCTGATGAAGTGCACCGTCACCGGCACGCCCTACACGGTGTTCGGCTACGAGGGCAAGCAGGTTCGCGACAACATCCACAGCGCCGACTTGATCGCCGCCTTCGACGCCTACCGCAAGGCCCCGCGCCCCGCCGCCGTCTACAACATCGGCGGCGGCCGCTTCTCGAACTGCTCGATGCTGGAGGCGATCGACGTCTGCGAGCGGGTCGCCGGGCGCGAGCTCGACTGGGAGATGGGCTCCGAGCCGCGGATCGGCGACCACCGCTGGTGGATCTCCGACCTGGCTCCGTTCGAAGCCGACTACCCGGACTTCGCCCTGCGCTACGGGGTCGAGGACATCCTCGAGGAGATGTACGAGCAGAACGTCGAGCGCTGGACGGCCGCGCCGGCATGAAGCTCTCGGTCGTGATGCCGGCCCAGAACGAGGAGGGGTCGGTCGGGAAGACGGTCGAAGGCGTCGTCGCCGCGCTGGAGCGCGAGGGGATCGACTACGAGGTCGTCGTCGTCAACGACGACAGCGAGGACTCGACCGAAGCGGTGGTCAAAGCGATCGCCGCCCAGAATCCGCGCGTCCGCTGCCACCGCTCCCACTACGAGCGCGGTTTCGGGATGGCGATCCGGGCGGGGCTCGAGGTCTTCGAGGGCGACGCGGTGGCGATCGTGATGGCCGACGCCTCCGACGACCCCGACGACCTCGTCCGCTACCACGGCATCCTCGAGGAGGGCTGGGACTGCGCGTTCGGCTCGCGCTTCGTGCCGGGTGCCCAGGTCCACGACTACCCGCGGCTGAAGCTGACGATCAACCGGCTCGCCAACCAGTTCATCCGCATCCTCTTCCGCCACCGCTACAACGACACGACCAACGCCTTCAAGGCGTACAGGCGCGAGGTGATCGAAACGATCCAGCCCTTGCTCTCCAAGCACTTCAACCTCACGGTGGAGATGCCGCTGAAGGCGATCGTCCGCGGCCACACCTACCAGGTGATCCCGACCGACTGGACCAACCGCACCAGCGGCGTGCCCAAGCTGGCGATGAAAGAGATGGGCAGCCGCTACCTCTTCATCGTCCTCTACGTCTGGCTCGAGAACGCGCTCAGCCGCGGCGACTACCAGGTGCGCAAGCCGGTCCGACGCGCCCGCACCCGCAGCAGCGACCACGCCGCCTAGGACCTGGAGTCACGCGTCTGCAGTTGACCGTGTTATGCACGGTCAACTGCAGACGGGCGAGCTCCGCTGGGCGCCGAGGCAGCGCAGTCGTCAGTCCTTGCGGCCGATCACCAGGAACTGCTTGCCGAGCAGGCGCCAGGCGAAAGGCATCTTCAGGTAGGTCCGGGTCAGGGCCGGCGAGGGCGGGAGGATGCCGCGGAACGAGTAGGGCAGGTAGCGCGGGATCGTCCGCTCGATCTCGAAGCCGGCGGCGTAGAGGTGCTCGCCGATCGCCACGTGGGTCAGCGCCACGTAGTGATCGGCGCAGTCCCAGTACTCGTCCGAGCAGTAGCGGTAGTTCGGGCCCATGATCGCGATTCGCCCGCCGGTCGCCATCGCCGCATGCATCTTTTCGAGGAAGGCGGCGATCGCCTCCTGGTCGTAGAGGTGCTCGAGGAAGTTGGAGACGTAGACGCCGTCGAAGTGGCCCGGCGGCAGCTCGGCGTCCATGATCGGCGAGACGATCACCTTCGTGTCGGGCTTGTGCGCCGCCTCCTCGTAGCTGACCGCGTCCACCGCCCAGGTCTCCTTTGCCGGCACGGCGCCGATGAACTCGCCGCGGCCGGCGGCCGGGTCGAGCACCTTCTGCGGCGCTCCCATCAGCCCGTGGACGTGGGGCGCGATCTCGTTCCAGACCGCGGCGCGGCCCTCCTGATCGATATCGCGGAAGCGGTATGAGTACAGGCGCTCGTAGTTCATCTGGGGCGACTTGCTCCTTTTCTGGGTGACTGCACAGCCGTGGTGGGCCCTGGCGAGTATGCGAACCTACCGCGCCGATGGCCTCCGGCGAACTCCTCCTCCTGCTGGCGCTCCACCTGACTCTGACCGGTTTGCCGGGCGCGGCGGCGGCCCTTGTCGCCGCCCGGCGCGGCGTGGACTCGGTGCCGGTGCTGCTGGGGGTCGGCCTCGCGGCGAGCGGAACGGTGGCGATGCTCTCCTTCTGGAGCTACTTCGGGGACCGGGTTCTCGGCGAAACGCTCTCTTTCTTCGTCGTCTTCGGCTCCGCCCTGGCGGTGGGCTGGGCGCTCTACGGACGCAAGATCGACCCCGCGCTGCTGCGGAGCCTGGCGACCCCCCTGGCGCTGTGGGCGCTGGGCTCGGCCTTCCTGCTCCTGCTCGGGTTTGTGCACGGGGGCGCCGGCGATCCGCTGGCGACCTCCGCCACCCGCTTCTCGCACCCGCTGCCCGGCGACAACACCCTGCCGCTCTACTTCGCGGAATGGTTCTTCGACAACGGCCATCGCGGCACCGCGCCCGACTACGCCTCGTTCCTCGCCAGCGACCGGCCGCCGCTGCAGATCGGCTATGCGCTCTCGCAGCGTGCCTTCGTCTGGAAGGCGAACGGGCTCGACTACCAGGTGCTCGGGGTCGTCCTCCAGCAGCTTTGGATCGTCGGGCTCTGGGCGCTGCTGCTCGCCGCCCGGGTCGGTCGCGTCACCCGCGCGCTGACCATGGTCGCCGTGCTCCTCAGCAGCCTCGCGATCCTCAACGGGTTCTTCGTCTGGCCGAAGCTCCTGCCCGCCGCGATGCTGCTGGCCGCCGCGGCTCTGGTGATGACGCCGCTGTGGAAGCAGGCGCGGAGCGAACTCTGGGTCGCCGCCCTGGTCGCGGGGCTGTGCGCGCTGGCGATGATGGGGCACGGCTCGAGCATCTTCGGGATCGTCCCGCTCGCCGCGATCGCCGCCTACCGCGGCCTGCCGAGCTGGCGCTGGGTCGGCGTGGGGCTGCTGGTCGGCGTCGCCGTCATGGCCCCCTGGTCGGCCTTCCAGAAATACGAGGACCCGCCCGGCAACCGCCTCGTCAAGTGGACGCTCGCCGGCGTCGTGGAAATCGACGACCGCGGCACGATGGAGGCGATCGTCGACTCCTACCGCGAAGCGGGCTTCAGCGAAGTCCTTCACTACAAAGGCCAGAACGTCGCCACGGTCACCGGCGGCACGATGGCTCCGATCGCGTTGCGCGACGCGATCGAGACCGGCGAGCTCGGCCAGGTTGTCCGCGCCCTGCGGACCGTCTCTTTCTTCTACCTCCTGCCCTCGCTGGGCTTGCTGCTGCTGGCGCCATTCGCGATGGCCGTGGCCCGCGCGCGGGGGCGCCGCAACCCGGCCGAATGGAGCTTCGCGCTCGCCTGCTTCGTCGCCTTCGCCCTCGGCACGATCGTCTGGATGCTGCTGGTCTTCGGCAGCTCCAACGACCGCACCCTCCTGCACATCAGCAGCTACCTGCTGCCGATCCTCGCCACCGCCGGGGCGGTTGTCGGCCTGCGGGCCACTTTCCCTCGCTTCGCCCTCTATTACGTCGGGGCCAGCGCCCTGCTCACCCTCGCGGTCTTCGCGCCCTCGCTCGACCCGCCGGCCGGGAGCTCCTACTCGGCCCTGTCCGGGATCCTCGCCGCTGCGGCGCTGGCCGGCTTCGTCGCTACGGCTGTGCGGGTTCAGGCCGGCTGACGACGGCGCAGCGCAGCCGGCCGGCGTGGCCGCGGGGGCCGGCGTTTCGCCCAGAGCAGAAACGACGTGATCCGCGGCAGGCCCCGCTTCAGGTTCGGGTTGCCGTAGGGGTCGACGGCGGCGACGTTCTGCCAGCGGTCGATGAGCTGTTCGACCTCCCAGCGGTCGACCTTCGCCTCGCGGCTGGAGGACTCGAAGTGGAAGAGGACCAGGTCGGGGTCGTAGACGATCCGGTAGCCGGCGGCGTACGCCTTGAGGCAGTAGTCGACGTCGTTGAAGTTGATCGGCAGGGCCCCGGTCAGCCCGCCCAGCTTCTCGAAGATCTCGCGGCGCGTCATCAGGCAGGCGCCGGTCACGGCGAGGCAGTTGCGGGCGATCACCACCGAGTTCGCGTAGCCGGTGAAGTCGCTCGCGAAGCCGCGGTAGAGGTGGCCCGGCAGCCCGTTGTCGAAGTTGACCCCGACGTGCTGCAGGCGGGTGTCCCCCCAGAGCAGCTTGCCGCCGACCACGCCGATGCCCTCGCGCTCGGAGTACATCACCATGCGCTCGAGCCAGTTCGGCGTCGTCACCTCGATGTCGTCGTTGAGCAGCAGCAGGTGCTTTCCGCGGCTGTGCACGGCCCCGAGGTTGATCTTGGCGGAGAAGTCGAAGGGCGCGGTGTAGGGCACGATCCGGAGCCGGTCCCCGGCGATCTCGTGCAGCTCCTCTGCGACCCCCGGCTCGACCGCCGCGCCGGCGACGACGACGATCTCGTAGTTCTCGTAGGTCGAGCGCTCGACGATGCTGCGCACGCAGTTGACGACGAGGACGGTCGGCTTGAAGCGGACGTCGCGGATCTGCCCGCCGGTGGGGATGACGATGCTGACCAGGGGCTGGTCCTGCAGCTGTGGCTCGAGGTGCAGGACCCCGGGGTCGTCCGGGTCGCGATCGACGCGGGCCTGGAGGCCGATCCGGTCGCAGTGCGCCTGCACCGCCCGCCGCCCGGCCTCGAAGGCCCAGGGCTTGGCCGCCTCGTCGGCCGCCGCCGAGGTCTCCAGCATGCGCCAGTGGTAGAGGACCCGGGGCACGTGGACGACGGCGCGGGCGCGCTCGGTCACCTTCAGCACCAGGTCCCAGTCCTGGGAGCCCTCGAACTCGGGGTCGAAGCCGCCGACCTCTTCGACGATCGAGCGGCGCAGGACGCTGAAGTGGCAGGTGTACATCTGGGTCCGCATCCGCTCCGGCGACCAGTCCGGCTTGAAGAAGGGATGCGAGTGCCGGCCGTTGAGGTCGATCTTGTCCTCGTCGGTGTAGGCATAGTCGGCCTCGGGCGTCGCGTCGAGCGCCTCGGCCACGTGGGCGAGGGCGTCGGGGTGCAGCGTGTCGTCATGGTCGAGCAGGGCGACGAACTCGCCCTGGGCCATCTCCAAGGCGTCGTTCGAGGCGGGGACGATGCCCCCGTTCTGCTCGCGGTGGAAGACCCGGATGCGCTCGTCCCGCGCGCGCGCCTGGTCGAGGATCTCCTTGACGTGAGGCGAGGGCGAGGCGTCGTCGACCAGGCACAGCTCCCAGTCGCGGAAGCTCTGGCGCCGGACCGAGCGCAGCATCTTGCGCAGCACGCCCGGGGGCGTCTCGTAGACGGGGGTGAGGATGGAGAAGCGCGGCTGGGCCACGGGCGGCTAGGTCCGGGCGCGAAGCACGCGCATCACCGCTCCGATTAGGCGGCGGAGGCCGGGCAGCTGCGACTCGATCCGGTGTTTCGCCCCGGCGATCCGGCTCGAACGATCTTCCAGCTCCGCCAGCCGCCCCAGGGCCACTCCGAGTTCGACGTCTTTGCCGATCAGCAGGTCACGCAGCCGCAGCAGCTCCTGCTCCTGGGCGCGCAGCTGCTCCTGCAGCTGCGGCGACTCCTCGGCGCGCTCGCTGAGCTGCTCGCGCGTGCTCAGCAGCGACGCGCGCAGCTCGTCGACCTCGGTCCGCAGGCGCCACCAGGCGCGGTCGTAGCGCCGCACGGTCTCCGCCAGCGGCTCTTCCCGGCGGGTGTAGAGGGCGGCCCAGGGCGAGACGTAGGAGAGGTCCTGCTCGGGGTCGCGCAGGAAGCCTTCCTGGGCGAGCTTCGCCGACCAGCTCTCCGGCGCCTGCACGTTGAGGTGGGTCGGCTCGCCGAAGTCCCCGGGCGTGCTGGAGATCAGCAGACGGTCGGTGGCGCGGCAGAGGTTCGCGATCGCCTTGTCGGTCTCGGCGGGCGGCAGGTGCTCGAGCACCTCGATGCAGGTGATCAGGTCATAACGGCCCGGCAGCGGGTCGGTCAGAGACCCCACCTTGCAGTGCGGGGCGGTGGCCTCGTCGACCTGCGCGATCGCGTACTCGGAGATGTCGATCCCCGCGGCGTCGACGCCGCGCTTGCGCAGCGCCTCGACCAGGAAGCCCATCGCACAGCCGGCGTCGAGCACGGTCCCCGGCCGGAAGTCGCGGACGATGCCGTCGGCGACGTCCCCGAAGAACTCGAGCCAGTGGTCGTTGCGTTCGTAGGAGCCGCCGTCGCCCCAGTACTCGAGGAAGTAGGAACGGCCGTATTCGGCGTTCTGGTCCTGCTTTCGGGCGGGGGTGCTCGAGGTGGCGGGCTCGGCCATCCCGGCGCAGTCTACCCGCCGCTCCGCGCCTGGCCTGGGAATACACTCCCGCCCCGCCATGCTCGCGCGGTCGCGAAATGCACCGGTTCTGCTGCTTGCCGCAGCGCTGGTCGGCGCCGCGACGCTGACCCTCGTCCTGACCTGGGAACTGACCTTCCTGCAGGACTCCTGGGAGTTCCTGATGAACCGGCGCGACCTCAGCGCCGACGCGCTGCTGGTGCCCCACAACGAGCACCTGGTGGTCCTCCCGGCCCTGATCGAGCTGATGCTTTTGGAGCTGTTCGGGATGTCCTCGGCGCTACCGGAATTCATCGTCCTGACCGTCTTCCTGCTCGTCACGGCATCCCTGCTCTACGTCTACGTCGAGCGTCGCGCCGGCCCCTGGCCGGCGCTCTTCGCCGCGGTCGCGATCCTTTTCTTCGGCCCGGCCTGGGAGGTCCTGCTCTGGCCTTTCGAGATCACCTTCGTCGGGCCGATGCTGTTTGGCCTCGCGATGCTGCTGGCGCTCGAAAGAGAAGACCGCCGGGGGGACCTCGCCGCCTGCGCCTTCCTGATCGCGTCGCTGGGTTTCTCCGGCCTCGGCGTGCCGTTCGTCGCCGCGGCCCTCGTCGCGATTGGCCAGGGGCGGCGCGAGACCTGGCTCGCCCGTTCCTACGTCGTCGCGATCCCGATCGTCCTGTTCGCCGTCTGGTACCTAGGCTGGGGTCACGAGGCCGAGACGCACGCCTCGCTGCACAGCGTGCTCGAGTCGCCCCGGCTCGTCGCCGACGCGATCGCCGCGCCCACCGGGTCGCTCTTCGGGCTGGGCACGAACCCGCTCAACTCGGTGATCGAAGTCGGCTGGGGTCGCGCGATTCTCGTCGCTCTGATCGTCGTCCTCGGCTACAGGTGGGTGCGCGACCCCGTCCCCCTGCGCGGCCTCTGGCCCGTGGCCGCCGCCGCGGCGGCCTACTGGTTCCTGATGGCCTTCAACCAGATCCCCGGTCGCGAGGTCACCTCCAGCCGCTACCAGTACGCCGGGGCGATCTTCCTCATCCTGATCGCGGCCAACTTCTTCGTCGGCGTGCGGCCGGGAAGGCGGACCCTGCTCCTGCTCGCTGCCGGCACCGGCCTCGCCGTGGCCCCGAACCTGATCGTCCTCAAGCAGGGCAGCGAGTCCTTCGAGCTGCAGTCGGTCCTCACCCGGGCCGACACCGGGGCGATCGAGATCGCCCGCCGCACGGTCGACCCCGAATTCCGCCTCACGCCGGAAGTGGCGGGAACCCCGACGCTGATCGACGTCAGCGCCGGCGAGTATTTGGAGGCCGTCGCGGAATTCGGGTCGCCGGCCTACTCGCTGGCCGAGCTGGCCGATGCGCCAGACGCCGGTCGGCGCCAAGCCGACATCGTCCTCTCCCAGGCCCTGCCGCTCTCCACGGTGACGAGGGCCGGCGGCGCGGCTCTCGCCGCGACGGGGAGGTGCGCGGTCGTCCCGCCCGGCGGCCCGGAGACGGTCGTGCGACCCGGCGTGAGCCGGATCGCGGTCGCCGCCGGCCCGCCGGCGGAGTTCAACCTGCGCCGCTTCGCGACCGGCGAATACCCCGTCGCGACCAAGGGAGCGCCGGGGGACTCGGTGACCGTGCTGCGCGTGCCCCGCGACGCCGCTCCCCAGCCCTGGCACCTGCAGGTGCTGGCGAAGCAGCCGGTTCGCGTCTGCCGCTAGGGCAGGAGGATCTAGAGCTCCTCGGCGATCCGCGGGGCGTCGCGGTTGAAGATCCAGACCGCGAAGGCGCAGATGAAGACGAAGACGAAAGTGGCCGGCAGCAGCCAGACTCGGCCGCCCGCCACCTCGGCGGCGGTCGGCGCGCTCGGTTCGAGCATCCAGACGCGCACCTGCTCGAAGATCACCGCCAGCGGGTTGAACATCAGGATGCGCTCGATCGTCTCGTCTTCGACGATTCCGATCGGGTAGAGGATCGGCGTCGCGTAGAAGAGGACCTGGGCGAGGACGGTCCAGATGATCGCGACGTCGCGGAAGCGGACGTAGAGGACCGAGAGCGCCATGCTGACGGCGGCGGTGAGGACGACGAGCGCCGCCAGGGCGACCGGGAAGAGGAGCCAGCTCCACATCGGCTCGACGCCGAAGGCGAAGAGGAAGACGAAGACGACGAGCAGGTTGAGGCAGAAGTTGAAGGCCCCGGTGAGCACGGTGGAGAGCGGGATCACCAGGCGTGGGAACTGCGTCTTGCGGACCACGCCCTCCTGCGAGACGACCGAGGTGACGGCGGTCGTCGTCGATTCCTGGAAGAAGGTGAAGAGAACGATCCCGAGCAGGAGCAGCACCGGGTAGTACTCGACTTCGTCGCTGCCGAGTTTGAACACCCGGGTGAAGACGAAGAGCAGCACGGCGAAGAGCAGCAGCGGCCGGATCAGCGACCAGAGGTAGCCGAGCACGGTGCCGAAGTAGACGCGCCGGAACTCGGTCACCGAGATCAGCCAGAGCAGGTCGAAGAAGCGGCGCCAGCCGCCGCCCAGGGCCGAGGGCCCGTGCACCTCGCGCATCGCCGGGGCTCCCTCGGCGTTCACGCGCGCTCCCCGGCCTCGACGGTCGCCTCGATCCGGTGTGGCAGCTCGACGATCCCATTTGCCTGCTCGGTGCCGCCGAAGACGACGAAATCGACCGCGTCGTGGACGTAGAGGGCGATCCCGCCGTTCTCGTTGCGGTTCACCCCGCAGTGGACGAAGTAACGCCCGGGGACGAAGAGGTTGGTGATCGCGGCGCCGATGTGGACCCGCTCTCCCGCCTTCAGGGCGGTCGAGCCGTCCTCCTTGTGGACGGGGATCCCGAACTGGAAGACGCCGACCCCGTCCGCGTTGGCGACGATGAAGCCGACCCCGATCCCGTGCACGTCGCGCAGCGCCTCCAACTCGAAGCGCAGGTGGATCTCCTCGCCGTGCTCGACGTTGGTGAGCCTGGCGCCGGCCTCGTCCGCGATCCAGGTGTCGAGCAGCCGCACCTCCTCGCTTGCCTCCGGGGTGGTCTCGGAGTTGGCCGCCTCACGTTCGAAGTTGAGGCGCAGGTAGCGTCGCCCGACCTCGCCGGGCTCCCCGAGGTGCTGGATCTTCCCCCCGTCGATCAGCATCGCGCGGTGGCAGTATTCCTCGACGGTCTTCATCTCATGGGTGACGAGGACGATCGTCTTGCCCGCCGCTTTCATCTCGCGAAACGCGTCCGCGCACTTCTGCTGGAAGGCGGCGTCGCCGACCGCGAGGACCTCGTCGATCAGGAGGATGTCGGCGTCGGCCTCCATCATCACCGCGAAGGCGAGCCGGACCAGCATCCCGGAGGAGTAGTTCTTCAGTTTCAGCTCGGCGAATTCGCCGAGCTCGGCGAACTCGATCACGGCGTCGAGGCGCCGTCGCACCTCGTTCGGCGTCAGCCCCATCATCACGCCGTTGAGGACGACGTTTTCGCGCGCCGTGAGCTCGTGGTTGAAGCCGACGCCGAGCTCGATGAACGGGGCGAGCCGGCCGGCCATGCGGATGCGGCCGCGGTCGGCCCGGTAGATGCTGGCGAGCAGCTTCAGCAGCGTGCTCTTGCCCGAGCCGTTGCGGCCGACGATGCCGAAGAACTCCCCCTGCCGGATCTCGAAGGAGACGCCGTCGAGCGCGCGCAGGTCGCGATAGTCGCGGGCCGAGAACGGCCTCACGATCCGCTCTTTCAGCGAGTCGACCCGGTGGGTCGGGATGCGAAACGACTTGTGCAGGTCCTCGACCGCGATGACCGCTGGGGCCTGGCCGCCGGGGGTGAGGGGCTTGTCCACGGCGCAGAACGCTAGCGCGACGGTCCCGTGTCAGGCTTCGGCCGCGTGAGCGCGCCCCTAACCGTCGCCGTGGTGATCCCGAGCTGGAACTCGGCGGAGCTGCTGCCGCGCTGCATCGGTTCGGTGCGCGAGCAGGCCGCCGAGCTGCTCGTCGTCGACAACGGCTCCAGCGACGGCTCGCTCGCCTACCTGGAGCGGGAGGGGGTGCCGCACGTCTCGCTGCCCAGCAACATCGGCTTCGCGGCTGCGGTCAATCTCGGGGCGAGCCGGGTCTCCGCCGCCGCCGTGCTGGCGCTGAACGCCGACACCGCGATGGAGCCCGGCTGCGTAGACCGCCTGCTTGCGGCGCTCGCCGCCGATGGCTCGCTGGGAGGCGTGCAGCCGCGCATCCTCCAGCTCGAGCGGGCTGCCGACGCCCTCCCCGACCCGGCGACCGCCCGCCTCTACAGCGCTGGCCAAGCACTGAGCGCGGACGGCCGGGCGATCGAGCAGGGCTCCGGCGAGGAGCAGGACGGCCGCTTCGCGCACCCGCGCGAGATCTTCGGCGTCTGCGGCGCGGCCTGCCTGCTGCGGCGGGAGCTGTTCGACCAAGTGGGCGGCTACGACGAGAGCTACTTCGCCTTCTACGAGGACGTCGACCTCAACGTGCGGGCGCGGATCGCCGGCTGGCGCTTCGCCTACGTGCCCGAGGCGGTCGTCTGGCACGTCGGCAACGCTTCCTGGCAGATGGAGGCGCCGCGCCCCGGCGCCTGGAACGCGCGCCTCGTCGCCCGCAACCGGATCGCCACCCAGGCGAAGTTCGTGCCGGCGCGGGCGCTGCCTCGAATCCTCGCGGTCGAGCTCGGCGCGCTCGCCCGG
>Ga0196962_10000391_pt1 | contig 18860 bp, 9 predicted proteins | sample S3v_20metaG_FD_183186 | JGI IMG/M metagenome (GOLD analysis project Ga0196962, IMG submission 183186) | Soil microbial communities from Anza Borrego desert, Southern California, United States - S3+v_20 | ecosystem: Environmental > Terrestrial > Soil > Desert | place: USA: California | collected...
CGGCGCGGCAACTGCCGTGACGCGGACGCCGGCGCGCCGCAATTTCGCCTGGAGGGGGTAGGAGCGCGCGTAGCCATCCGCCAAGCCGCTCTGCAATGCCCCCGCCCCACCCTGCAGTTCCAGCAGGCCACCGGAGAGACGTTCGGCGCCATCGCCGAGGCGCTGCAGGCCGCCGCTGAGGCCACCCGCCGCCTCGGAGAGCCGCCCCACCCCCGCTTCCAGCCGCTTGCCCCCGGGGACGAGGCGATTGAGGCCGCCGTTGACCTCCTGAGCGACGGCGCGCAGGCGGCGCACTTCGTCGCGGTTGACGGCAATCGTCCGTGCCAGCACCCGGGCCCGATCAGCCGCCGGGCGCAGCGACGGGTCCGAGGCGGCCGCGCGTTCGAGCTCCCGTGCGAGCGAGCGCGCTCGGGCCAACTCCCCGCCCTGCACGCGTGGCACCAGCGAGCGCAAGCCGAGCGCCAAGGCGAGGCTGCCGACCGAGGCTTTTCGCTGTCCGTCGGCGAGCCGTTCGCTGCCTTCGCGCAGACGCGCGATCGCGCCGGTCGCCTCTTCTCCGCGGACCGCGGCGCGGTCGAGTTCCTGTGCGATCAGCCCCGCCCCGGCGGCGGCGCGCTCGGACCCGGAGGCGAGCAGACCGCTGCCCGCTGCGCCCTCGGCGATCCCGCCCCGGAGCTGCTCCACGGCGCGGGCGGCGCGGCGAAGCCCCGGGCCGAGCCGTCCCAATTGCTCCGGGCCTACGGGGCCGTGCGTGGCGAGCTTGGCGCCCAACGAGCGCAGGGGTGCCGCGCGGCGCGCGATCGGGGCCGGGCCGATCACCGTCCGTACTCCCGGCTGGGCGGCGATCCGCTGTTGCCAGCGCCCCAGCAGCGCAAGCTCGCGGGGGGCGGTGATCGGGCCGTGATCGGTCGCGGTGACGAGGATGAACGGCGCCTCCCAGCCGGGGCCGACCGCCGCGTCGATCGTCTCAGCGCTCTCCCGCGCCTCGTTCGAAGCGGGCAGCTCGTCGATCCCCGGAGCACCGGTGGTGAAGGCGAGCGTGGGCAGCATCAGGAGCAGGAGCGGGACAGCGACCAGGCAGGCAGCGAGTGCGGGGTTACGCAGCGCTCGCCTCGCGAATTCCGAGACGTGGGAGCGAGAAGCGCCGCGACGGCCGATTCGCCCGGCGTTGATGCGGGGCCCGAGCAGCGCCAGCAGCGGCGGTACCGCAAGAGTGGAGATAGCGACGCTGATCGCGGTCACGATCCCCGTCGTCGTCGCCAGCGAGAGCAGCAACGAGCCGGGCTGCAGGAAGGCGGAGCCGACGACTGCGACGACCAAAGTCGCCCCGGCGAACAGGGTCGTGCGACCGGCGCTGGCACGGGCCACGGCGGCAGCGGCCCAGGGCTCGCGACCGGCGTCGAGCTCCTCCCGAAAGCGGGAGACGATCAAGAGCGAGTAGTCGACCCCGAGCGCCAGGCCCATCATCGTGCAGACGACGAGCGAGAGCGCGTCGATCGTCATCGCCGAGTCGAGCAGGGCGAGCACGCCGCGGCCGGCAAAGACCGTGAGCGCGCCGAACAGCAACGGGATCGCCGCCGCGACCAGCGAACGGAAGACGAGCAGGAGCACGAGGATGAGGAGGGGCGCAGCAAGCAGCTCGGCCCGCTCGGTCGAGCGCAGCGATTCCTCCTGCAACGCCCGCGAGACGCTGGCAAAGCTCGACTGGGTGGCTACCACCGGGGCGCGGATCCGGGCCTCCAAGGTCCGGTCGAGCGCCGGCACGGTCTCGCGCATCGCCTCCGCAAGTGGTACGCGAAAGTCAACTAAAACGAGTGCCTTGCGCGGTCCCGGGCGCAGGGCCGCTAACGAGCCCCGATCCCACGGCGATATCACCGTGGCGACCGGGTCGCGGCGCAGCGAGGCGACCAGCCCAGGCCCCTGTCGGTCGAGCTCCGTCGCCGGGCCACGCAGTAGCACCACGAACGGCGAAGAGTTCCCAAAATGGCTTGCCGCCAGGTCTTCGCCCTGTGCCGCCGAGGTGCCGGGGATCCGCAGGGAAAGCGGCTCCAGCTCCTCCTCGACGCCGAGTCCGACGATGCCGAGCAGAGTGCAGGAAAGCAGGACGCCGAGCAGGCCCGCGAGGGGCCGGCGGTGCTTCACCAACCGAAAATCCCTCCCATCGAGGAGGAGTCTACGTCAGAACCGAGGCCCCGGTGGTACGTCGCTGTTTCAACAAGGCCAAACGGAGCGGGCGCTATCCCCGCTTGCCGCAGTCCGCCCTCACGAGGGGGGCGAGCTCGTGGACTCTGCCGTTCTGACCCCCGAGCTTCACCGACGCCCGCGGCGTCGCCCTGCAGAGCTCGGTGTTGTTCACCAGCAACCCCTTCCTGTCGCCGTGCATGGTGAGGACCAACTTGCCCAGCGGGACATCGGGGAGCGCCGCAAAAGTGCCACGCAGCCGAGCGTTCACGGTGTCGACGCGACCCACCAGGCCGACGTGGATCTGACCGCCTAGCGAGGCCACGATGTCCGGCAGCGTCCGGTTGCTCGAACGCAAGTAGATCGGCCCCTGCAGCGGTCGGTCGAGCAACGGGCTCCACGCTTTGGCGTAGCCATAGACCGCCCCCGCCGGGCAGGCGTCTTCGGCATAGCGGTTGCGGCTGCAGATGGTGCGGATCTGGGCGCTGTCGAGCAGCTCGGTGCCGGGCAGGACCATCACCGCTCGCCGCAGGTTGGCATCCCCCCGGCGCGTCGCCAGCTCGACCCGGAGCGCCGGGTGAGCGCTGCGATGGGTCGGGCCGAGGAAGCGCAGCGAGATTCTCGGCTTGAAACCAAGCCTCGCGCAAGCTCCAACCCGGAAGCGATCGGCGACGCGGGCCGCAGCGCCTCCCCGGCCGTGCACGATCGCATCGACCCTCGTTGGCGAGCAATCGGTCGGGTTGAGGACGAAGCCCGGCCGATCGAGCGCCAGCCGAAGGTCCCTCAAGTTGAGCGGAATTCCCTGCAGGACGGTGGGGATCGGGTCGCCCGCCGCCGACACCTGGGCACTTTTGGGGTTCACGCGGAGGGCGATTCGATCGACGACGACACCGAGATCGAAGGGGCCGGCCACCGCCGGGAGCACCGCCACGAGGCTGAGAGGGGCGCCTTTGTAGGGGCCCGATAGATAGACCTTGCCGGTCTCCAGGTAGAACGGATTGGCACCCGCTCCCACGCCGGCGATCGCCGTGCCGACCCGGCTCGAACGGGGGCAGGACGGCGAGGCCAGCTCCTCTGCTCCTCCGCCGAGCACTCGCCGAGCACTCGCCGTCTCGATCGCCGCCTCGGGGCAGTAGGGGATGTCGGCGAGCCTTGCCGAGAGGCCCTCCGGCATGGCGACGTCGATCGCCGTGAAGTGACCCGTCCCGTCGTCGCGGCTCAGGTTCAGCACGAAAGGACTGCTCCCACCGGCGACCGGGTCCAACGTCCCGGCCGCGAACGTCGGCTCGAGCGTGTCATCGGTGCAGGGCCGTCCATTCGGCCCAAGCGCGATCCGGAAGGAATCTGCGGCCGGCAACCCGGCCCCCGGAGCGGCCCAGGAGGTCAGCGTCGCCGTGCTGGCGTGGGTGCCGCACCCCGGGGTTACAAGCGGCGCCCGCGGGCCCGTCTTGAGGTCGAGGTCGATCCTCTCGAAGGGGACCTGGGGGCTTTCTGTGATCGTGGCGGTGAGATCGCCACTGACCGGGTCGGCGTCGACGCGGACGGCGAGCTTGAGGATCAGTCCGTGCCCCCTTACCACGAGATAGATGCCGAGCAGGGTGCCGAATGGGTTGTCGGACTGATCGGCCAGGAAGACGTCGCCTGCGAGCGGATCCTCCAGGAGCGGCGTGTCTACCCTGGCGGTACCGATCTTCGAAGCCAGCGGGCAGGCAGGCTCGAACTTGTCGAAGCGGAGCGGGTTCTTGGAGACGAGGCCGATCTGAGCCGTCGAGCACGCCCCCAACCCCCCTGCTGCTGCGGCGTTGACGCTCATCCCCTCTGGCAGGGCGAGGATCGCGTCCCTGAGGTGGGCGGTCGCCAGCTCACTCGGATCCTCGCTTTGAGGAACATCCAACTGGATATGGAGGCCACTCGGCGAGTCGCCCAGGGCGGTAGCCGGGCGCAGGACGATGCTTGGGTCGAACTCGAGTAGCTCGCAGCCGGTCAAGGGCGGAGACGTCGCCGTGGCCGATCTCCAGCCCGCAGCGCTGAGATCGGGGTCGCCGAACGGGTCGAACGGAGCCTCCACGCCGTACTGGGAGAGGTGGATCCTCGTCTGTACCGGCAGGCCCGAGCACTCGGTCGGGTTGCTGATGAAAGGCCTGGGGTTGACCTCCAAGTCGTGCGGCAGCCCGGCGTCCTCGGGGAAGATCGGCGTGCCTGAGACGTCGTACCCAACGCACGCCTGGGCGACAAAATTGGGCTTGGAACAGCGTTGGGAATTGTGACCGGGGTCGGCGGGAACGCCCCAGAGCGTCACTCGAACGGCGAAGAGCGTGTCGGCCTGGCTGATGTTGCGGACGGTGGCGCTGAGGCCGTAGTCGCCGTTGCTGCGCAGGGTGGGGACGAGCACGACGTTGCCGATCGGGGAGCTGAAGGCGAACTCTGCCGGGTGATTGGCGGCCGGAGCGACGTTGTATATGCCGTACATCCGTTCGCGACCGGTCGAGGCACCGGGCGGCGAGATGCTTGCCACCCCGATCTGGGTGGCCGGCTGACAAGTCCCTTCGCTGACGAATTTCAAGCCAGGGCACCTGGGGGTCGCGCCGGGGTCGCCGATCAGGCCAGGAGGCAGCGCCGCCACCACGTCGCGAGGCAAGCCCTCGGCCTGGATCGACCTGAATGCCGACCCGATTTCGTCGGGGTCTATCTCGGTGAACCTCGTGTTGTAACGGAAGGAGGTCGTGACCTCGTAGGGATGGCCGCCGGCCTGGGTGTAGTCGGCGCCACCTTTGTCGAAAGCTCCTCCCCCGAAGCTCCCCGGCGTCGGCCCGAAACCCAATTGCTCGCTGCCGACCCGAAGCAGGTGAGGCCGGACCACGGGATCCGCGGCGCCACCGCCTGCGAAGGCGACGTCGAAGGGGTAGGACCCCTCCGCGGCCCACGGCGCGACTGCGACAGTGAGCCTGATTGCGGCAACGGCGCCGTTCTGCGAAGTGCTCGTCTTCGGCATGACCGGGTAATCCCCGCCGAGCGGATTGACGCAGGTCACCGTCGGCGATCCGCTGCAGGACCAACCGTGAGGCGGCTCGGGAGGAGTGGCCTCCACCCCGGGAGGAAGCTCAAAGCTGACGACCGGCCACCCTCCCAGCGAGGTGTCGGAGCCGATGTTCGAAGGAGTGATCCAGAGAATCCCGCGACCGCCCGGGGGCAGGTTGGAAGGCGCCTGGTAGACCTCGGACTCCCACTGGACCGCGGCCGAAGCGGGGGCGGCGGGGGCGAATGCCGCGGCCAAGACGAGCAAGAAGGCGCCCAGGGCTACCCGCGAGGCGATCGCGCCGGGCGCTTTGGCGTTGACAGCGATCATCGGCTCCGCCAAACAAGCTAGACCATCGCAATCGTCGGCCATCGCGGGCGGCGGAGACCAAGGTCTCCGCCGCCCCGGTCAGGCAGCAGCTAGTGGCTGAAGAACACCCCCCGGCCTTCAATCTGCGGACTTGCGATAACCCATTTGCCGCCGCCGAACTGACCCCCGTAAGGGACCTGATTCTCAATCGTCATCTCCGATTCAGAGTTTTCAGGGTCGGCGTCGATCACATTCATCGACACATATCCATAGTAACCCGACAGACCGCCCATGGCATCCCTATTCGCCGTCCAAATGGAGACGTTGAAATCGGTATTCGCGTCGTCGTATTTATAAAATTCATTGTACGGGTAGGCAGGCTGGAACTCAGGTGGCATTACGATGCGACTACCGGGCGTAACCACGGTCCACATCGCTTTCCCATTGCATAGCTGGGGATAGCTGAAGTTGTCCAGATATCCCCACCCATCAGGGCCAATATGGAGGTCGAAGTTTACTTCACAGGCAATATTTCCCTGATAGGTATGATTGATGGTTGCAATTCCATACCGCATTTTATACGTGCAGCCACCAGACTGATACGGCGGCACGGTGCTCTGTGGTGAGTTGTTGGTGTACCAAGTCGGCGGGTTGACTTTGTTCGGTTCAGGATAAACGGGAGGGCACAGTTCGCCCGTTTCAGCATCTCGCACTTCGGTTGCTCCCATAGCCGAAGGAGCCGCGAATGCCATGGCCAGCAGCGCCGCACCAATCAGCAACGCGAGCTTGCGTTGAATGGCTGACATATTTAGAGTAACCTCCTTGTATTCAATGGACTTCATGTCCATCGGGTGACATGGCGTCGGGATCTCTGGAGTGGACACTTTGGCGATCCTGGCGCCTTTTATGTACTAGTCGACCATCTCAACATATGGCCGGATGAAGAAGAGAGGGCGCTCCTTTAGGGTGAGCCGGGGGCGAGACGCTTGCTACTTCCGCGCTTCCCCGCCGCCTTGCTGCACTGAGGCTTGACCGGTGGGCGGAAGTCGTGGGCCTTGCCGTTTTGTGCCTTGAGACGCACCGTGGCCAGGTTCTTCGACTTGCACAGGTCGCGGCTGTTTTCCAGCAGGCTCTTCTGGCCGCCTTGCATGTCGAGGACGACTTTCGTCACCGCGGCATCCGGAACGAGGTCGAAGGTGGTGCGAATGCTGCTGTTCACCGAATCGATGCGGCCCACCAGCTCGATCTTGATCGGCTGGTCGTCAGGGCCCCTGAGCGCGGCCACCAGGTCTGGGAGAGGGTTGCTCGAAGACCTGAGGTAGACCGGCCCGGTGAGCGGTTTGTCCAGCAGCGGCGTGAACGCGGCCAACTTGCCGTAGACCGACGCAGCGGGGCAGGTTTCGGCCGCGAACTGGACCCGGGTGCAGACGGTACGGATGTGATCCTGGGCGAGGAAGGTCGAGCGGGCAAGGGTGACCGCTACCCGGGCGAAGTTGGCGTCTCCCTCCCGCGCGGTCAGCGTGGCCCGTAGCCGTGGGTACGCCCCTCGTTTGGTGCCGCCGAACAGGCGCAGGCCAAGCCTCGGCTGGAACGCGAGGGCCTTGCAGGCACCGAGCCGGAAGGGGCTGGAGACCGCGGCCGTGGTCCCTCCAATGCCATACACCGTCGCGTCAACCGCGGCCGGACTGCAGTCGGTAGGGCTCTGCATGAACCCTGGGCGATCGAGGGCGACCCTGATCTCGCGCACGTTCAGGGGGATGCCGTGCAGGGCGGTCGGCAGCGGATCGCTGGCCGCCGAGACCTGAGCCGTCCGGGGATCGATGTTCAAGGCGATGCGGCTGACCACCACCCCGAGGTCGAAGGGACCGGCCACGGCGGGAACCACCGCCACCAGGCTCAAAGGGGCGCCCTTGTACGGACCCGAGAGATAGACCTTGCCGCTCGTCACGTAGAACGGGTTGGATCCTGCTCCCGCCCCGGCGACCGCGGTGCCCACCTGTGACGCGGACGGGCAGGAGGCCACAGCGAGCTCGCTCGCTCCATCGCCGGCTTTGCTCTTGGAGATCGCATTGGCGATCTGAGCCTCCGGGCAGTAGGGAACCCCCTTCAGCTTTGCCGTTAGTCCCTCAGGGTTCCTGACGTCGATCGCGGTGAACACGCCGGTGCCGTCTGCGCGGCTGATGTTGAAGACAAACGGACTGGACTCGCCCGCGATCGGGCTCATCAGGCCAGCGGAGAGCTTGGGATCGAGAGCTCCGGTCGGGCACGGTCCCCCATTCGGGCCCTGAGTGATCGCGAAGCTGTCCTGAATCGGGATGACGACACTCGGAGCGGCCCAGGAGGTCAGGTTCGCCCTGCTGGTGTGGGTCCCGCATGGCGGAGTCATCAACGGAGCCCGCGGACCCGACTTGAAGTCGAGGGTGAATTTCTCGAAGGGCAGCTGGGGGTTGTCGAGGACCGAGGTGGTGAGGCGACCCGTGTTCGGGTCGGTCTGGACGTGGCCGGCGAGCTTGACGATCAGGCCCGGTCCCTCGACGACGATGTAGATCGCGAGAAGGGAGTTGAAGGGGTTGTCGTGCTGCTTGGCCAGGTAGACGTCGCCCAAGAGGGGATCTTCGAGGAGCGGAGTGTCCACCTCCACGCTTCCGATCTTGGAGCTGAGCGGGCATTGGGGAACCAGCTTGTCGAACACGGGGTCCCCGTTGCCCGCCGGGCTGGTCAGGCCGATCTGGGCTGAGGTGCATGCTCCGAGACCGTCGACCGAGGAGGAGTTGACGGTCATCCCCTCGGGAAGCACGACGGTCGTGTCCTTGAGGTGAGCGGTCGCCAAGCCATTCGGTTCGTCGTTCTGGGGAATCGTCAACTCGACGTGCAGGCCGGTGGGGCTGCTGGCCTGGGTCGTGGTCGGCCGCAGGGCGATCGAGGGGCTGAACGCCAGTTTCTCGCAGCCCGTGACCGCCGGCGCCTCGGCAGCGGCGGAGTCCCAATCGGGATCGGAGAGGTCGGGGTCGCCATCCGGCTCGAAGGCAGCCGCTTCCTCATAGCTGCTGACGTGCAGCCTGGTCAGCACCGGCTGGCCATCGCACTCGGTTGGGTTCGTAATGAACGGCTTGAGCGGAGCGGTCGAGGGGTGCGGAGAGTAGGTGGCTGGATCAAAACCAGAAAACGCCTGTCCTCCCTCATCAGTGCCCTGACAGGTCTCGCTAATGAAATTGATCTGTGCGCAGCGCTGCGCGTCATGGCTTGGATCGGCGGGCTTCCCCCAGAGCGTGACGGAGGACTGATAGACGACATCCGCCTGAGGGATGTTTCGCACCGTTGCGTTCAGCCCGTAAGTGCCGTCATCGCGCAGGGTAGGGACCAAGGGGATCACGCCAGCCGGCGTTTGGAAGGCGAACAGGGCCGGGGCATCCTTTGGCGGCTTGACGTTGTATATGCCGAACATCCGCAACCTGCCGATCGTCCCGACGAAAGGATTGGCCGTCGCCGTCCCCACCTGCGTCGCCGGCGGACATTCGAATCTGACGACCATGCCGAGGTGCTCGCACTTCGGCGTGGCGGTCGGATCGCCGACGAAGCCCGCGGGAAGTTCAGCCACCACATCCTTGGGCCTCCCCTCCGCGGTGATGGCCATTGCCGCCGCAAGAGGTTCTTCCGGCGGATACTCGGTGAATTTGGTGTTCCACGCGAACGACGTCGAGGCCTCGTAGGGGTGTCCGCCCGCCTGGGTGTAATCGGCGCCAGCCTGGTCGAACGCCCCCGCGGCGAACGAACCGGGAGTGATGCCAAAGCCCAGTTGCGTATCGCTGATCGAGAGCTGGTGGACCTGCGTCGCTGGGGCTCCTCCCGCGCCTTCGACGGTGATCGCCAGCGGGTGTGCGGCCGCGACGGCGCCGTTCGTCTGCAGGACGAGCTTGATGAACGGAGCCAGCGATCCGGTCGCATAGGACCCGGGCAAAGCATTGACAAAAGCGCCGTAGAGACTCGTACAGGTGACCATCGGCGAACCGGCGCAGGTCCAGCCGAGGGGGGCAGGCGACGACACCTCGACCCCGGGTGGAAGCTCGAAGCTGACGGTGGGCTGGCCGCTGGATTCGGTGTCACCGACATTCTCCGGGGCGATCCAAAGGACGCCCCTGCCGTCGGTCGGCAGATTCGTCGGCGCCTGGAACACCTCCGAGCTCCATTCGACCGCCGCCGCCGCACGCGAGGGGGACCCGAGCAGCACCAGGAGGGCGAGGAGGACCATCGTCCCGAGCAGCAGCCGGGCGAACGGGCGGTGGGAGCGGGAGTCGGTGGTCATGTTGCCTTTCTGGGTCATCGAGTCGGGCTTGCGAAGCTCTGCGAACGAGGCGGTCATCGGCTGCCCTCCTTGCACCGCGCTGCTTTCTTCTTGGCCTGGGCGGCCTGCTTTCGGGCCTGCTTAGCCTTCCGTGCCAGGCGCCCGGCACTCTCGTCGGATGCCTGTCGCGCCTTCTGTGCCAGGTGCCTGCTCCGCTGCCCGGCTTTCTTGGCCCGACGATCCAGCGTCTGACAGGTGCGAGAGTCGGTCTCGTTGCCCGAGCCTCGGAAGTCCCGCGAGCCAGGCTCCTGGGAGGCAGGTGGGGAAAGGGCTCCCCCTTGGCACCCTTCTCCCTGGCAGCTTGCAGGGGGATTGTCCTGCTGAGCCTGCAGGCCGCCACCCACGCGGGCCGTGTAAAGGTCGATCTCACCGTCGACGTCCTGGGGGACGAGGCGCTCTCGGGTGCGGAAGAAGACGTCATCGCCCGACGGGCTCATCCCGTGGGCGTAGGAGTCGTCGGTCTCGGTCCCGCTCGACAGCAAGCTGACCTGTCCGCCCGAGGGATCTGCGCTGGGCAGGTCCGTCTGCCAGAGGTAGGCGTCATAGCTGCCGTTGGTGTCGCGCGAGAGCAGCGGATCGGGGCTCGAGAAGAGCACACGGCGACCGTCATTGGACACCATTTGCGGCAGCTCTTCGCCGAGACCTTGGGTGAGGGGCGAGAGGAGCGCATGATCCGCCGCATCCCCGCCGACGTTGCAGGAAACGCAAGCCAGCCCACCGTCGCCGCCGGCCGCCGTCGCGTCGTAGAGATAGACCTGCGCAACACCCCCGGAGTCGAAACCGGTGAGGTTTGCCCGCGACTGGAAGACAAGATGAGTGCCGTCAGGGGTCGCCTGGGAGGTCCTGCTGGCCTCAGAGATTTCCCAGTTTCTGGAATCGCCCATGTCAGTGTCTTCTGACCCAACCGGCGTAGGGTCGAGCGTCGCGATGAAGTGCAGGGACCCCTCGGCGGTTCCGTCGTCCTCCCAGAGGTAGAGGTTCGGTTTTCCGGCCTCACCTTCCCCCGGTATGACCTGACCCGCCGCGGCGAAGTAGATCCGATCGGCGCTCTGCGACGCATCGAGGAGGCCGAGGACCCGAGCGCTCTCCTGTCCTTCGGTGCCCGCCGAGAGATTGATCAGCTCGTCGGCCTCGAAGTCGTAACGGTAGAGGTCCCCGAGGTCTTCGGTGGATAGATTCGCGTCATCGGTGAGCCGCTCCCGGCTACCGAATATGACCCGGTTTCCGTCAGGGGTCGCGAGGAGAAACTCCTTGAGCTGCGAGGTGGGGTCAGGAGGCGTTCGCCGCGATGGAGAGGCGAGATCGGTCTCGGCGCCATCGCTACGCCGATAGATCGCATAGCTGCCGCCGGCGCTGGACGCAGCGCTGAAGAAGACGTGGCGACCGTCGTCGGACACGGCCCCCCTGAGGCTGGACGCCGGGTTGTCTCCACCGCCGAGCCTGCTGCCTGCCCCAAACGGAGAATCGCTTCCGGGTTCGCGGCCGACCAAGCGAAGGTCACCGCCGGCAAGCTCATAAGCCTTTCTTTCACTCGGATGCTGTCCGGGGTCGGGGGTCCTGATTGCCAGTGACTCGAAAGCGATCCGGCCCAAATCGGCGCTGACCGCGTTAATCCCCCCTGCGCGATCCGCGCTGGCGAGGTACAGGGGATCGGAGCCCGAGACGTTCTGGCGCAGGTAGAAGTTGATCGCGTCCGCGCCGGGGTCATCGGTCAACGGCAGGCCGGATGCCAGCAGCGAACTCTCCAAATCTGGACTGAACCTCGCCACTTCGTAGCGGCCGAAGCCATTCTGAATCGGACGGGGAAGGAGCGAAGTCGTTCCCCAGCCGGTCGAGCTGCGACGGGCGAGGTAGATCAAAGGGGAGAGGGAGCCTCCGCCCCCCCACTCGGCGTCGGCGAAGGAACCGGCGGACCTGAAGGCAACTGCATTGCCGTCAGCCCTAACCGGACCGCCGCCGTTGATCTGCGCGAGCCCGGTGCCGAACGGCTTGATGTCATAGCCGTTCTTCTGGACCGGTGAGACCTGCTCATAGGCGCGGCAATCTGGGAGCTGCGCCGCGACGCCCTGGCGGAACTGCACGTTCGGGCAGACCCCTGCCGGGGGAGTGGCCTCGGTGGTGAACGTGTGATCGGGGCCGATTGCCTCTCCAGCCGAGTTGGAGGCGCGAAGGCGGAAGTGGTAGGTCGTACTCGGGGCGAGGCCCGAGAGGCTGCCAAGCGCCCCGACGGACACCGAGCCGGCACCCGCGCTCGTCACCGGCGTCGCGTTTCCGTAGCTCGCGGTGGGACCCCACTCGAAGAAGTAGGTGGTCGCCTGTGAGTTCGGGGTGACCCTGCTGAACAGGATCGCCGTGGTGTCGGTGACCTTCGCCGAAGCAAAAGGAGCAAGCGTGGGCGCGGCGGCCGGCGTCGTGAAGTCGCCGGCAGCTCCGGCCGAAGTGCTGGCGCCGGAAGCAAAGACGCGTTTGGCGACCAGACGAACGTGATAGGCAGAACTCGGCTTGAGACCTTCGATCCGGCGCTCGACGCTGATCGGAGCGGTGCCGTTGAGCGGGCCCTCGGTTGGCGTCCGCACAGCATCCGCGAAGCCGCTCAGCTGGAAGGTGGGGTCGTCGACATACTCGAAGTGGTAGGTGGTGGGGCCACCGCCAGGCTGAACGCTTCCGTGGAGGGTGGCGCCGGTAGCGTCGACATCGTCGGTGGGAGCGATAGTGGCTACCGGATTCGCTTCGGCGACCTCGTCGAGGACGTACACGCGGTGGCCGGAAGCGCCGACAGTGTTGACGGTAGTGGCGATGAAGAGACGACCGCTGGAGGCGTCGGACCCGAGGCCGTTGGCGGCCTGGAAGCCGGCCCCTTGACCGTGAACGTCGTCGGTGGCAAGAGGCGCGACGGTCGTGCCTGGATCGTTGACCGGACCGAACTGCTGCACGAGAGACTCCGCACCTGACGCCGACGGGTCGCGGTACACGTAGAGGATGTCCTCTTCGGATCCGGCGCCATCGGCGTCGGGATCGACCGTAAGGCCTCCAGTGGCAGTGGCGGCCGTGCCGACCAGCAGCGGACCGGCGGGTTCGACCCCGATCGGAGCGAGGAACCCAACGCCCCCGCCATTGGCATTGGCGCTGTCGTAGCGCTCGACCTCGCCATTGCCGTTGGAGTTCGAGGCGTAGACGATGCCGCGCGAATCGACGGCGATCTTGCGCGGTTGGGTGGTGCCGAAGGTTCCAGCGGTCGAGCCGGCGCTGCCGAAGCTGGCGGGTGAGGTGCCGTCGAGGCCATAGGTGTTCACGCGTCGGTTCTGGCTGTCGGCGAGGAAGACCCTGCCGGTGGCGCCGTTGCCGTCAGGCGGAGAAACGGCGATTCCCAACGTGCCGGAGGTGCCGGTCGAGCCGATCTGCCCGAGGCCCGAGCCGGCCAGCCCGGTCTTGCAGACGTCGCCGTTGGCCGCGACACAAAGCTCGAAGCCGGTGCCGGTATTGCCGGGGCCGGCTTCGGCGACGTCGAAGCCGAAGGAGCGAACGAAGGCCCCCGTCCCGTCGTAGACGTCGACACGACGGTTGTCGCGGTCGGAGACGTAGAGGAGCCCGGTGTCCTGGTCCAGGGCGATCCCCTGAGGGTTGTCGAGCGATCCGTTGCCGGCGGCGGTGGTGTTGCCGCCGCTGGCAACCCCTGCCTTGCAGTCGGCGGCCACGGTGCAGATCTCGAAGGGATTGGTGCCAACGACGTCGCCTGGTTTCCCGGGCTGGACCACGTCGGCGCCCCAAGCGCTGACGAAGTTCCCGTCGGCGTCGAAGCGCTGAACGCGGTGATTGCTGTCGTCGACGACGTAGATGTCACCTGCGTCGGCGGGACCGACGCCGTTTTCGTTGACGGCGACGTCGCGAGGCTGGTTGAACTGGCCGCCGAGACTGCCGGATGAGTTGGCGCCGAAGGTGGTGACGACCTCCTTCGATGCGGAGGCGATACCGACGCCGATCGCCAGGGCAAAGACCGCGACGGAAAGCGCAACGATCGAGAGGCGACCCGCCTGACCCGAGTTCGATCCTGCGGACGGTGCCTTCGCGTGGCTTCTCACGTAGCTCTCTCCTTGTCCCGTGACCCTCGCCTCTGCCCGACTCGCATACCGCGAGCCCCCTGACCGAGGCGATCGGTCGATCTCTTTCCGGCCCCGTGGAACACCCTTGTTTCCCTCAAGGAGGTGGCTCGTTCCGTGGGCTAGATAAATAAGAACAGAGACGGACCAGATTGTCAAGGAACCGGCGTATTCCCTTCCAGCTAGCCCGCCTCAGAGAGGCTTGGTTACTGCTTTACAATGGGAAATCCAGGGACCTGAGAGAAGGTGGGACCGATTTGCTGAACCAGCCGAGTACGTACCACTTAAGACATCTCGCGTGGTCACCGTGAGCGGGATGGGGGTGCACGGATATGGTCCGCCAGCGATGGCGAGAACGCCGTGGGGGGACGCCACTCAATTGCGGGATAAAAAGCTCCGACCGGGGCGGGGCACGCCGCGGGAGGAGGCCGAGCGCAACCAGCGCGAGCGGCTCTTCGCGGCAATGGTGGCGACGGTCGACGAGAAGGGATATGAGGCGACGACGGTCGCCGATCTGGTCGCCCTCTCCGGCGTCTCGCGCAGCGCCTTCTACCGCCACTTCGACGACAAGCAGGCCTGCTTCCTGGCGGCGGTCGAAGAGATGGTCGTGCCGACCCTGAAGAAACTCGGTGGGGACGAGAGCGCCCCGCCCGGGGTCGAGCGGGCACGGCAGGCGTTCGAAGGTCTGATCGAGCTGATCGTCAGGCAGCCTGCCGCGGCAAAGATGTGCATCGTCGAGGTCTACGCCGCCGGGCCCGAGGGAGCGGCCTTCGTCGACCGCTCGATGGACCAGGCGACGGCGCTGGCCGCGAGACTGCTCGAGCAGGTTCCAGAGCGTAAAGGGCTGCCGCCGGAGCTGGTCCGCGCCCTCGTTGGGGGCATCCAGAAGGTGATCCACAAGCGGCTCTATCGCGGTCAGGAGGACGAGCTACCGAAGCTGGCGCCGCAGCTCTGGGACTGGCTCTTCTCCTACCCGGTCCCGCCGGGCCCATTGAAAGCGACGCGCCGGCGCACGGTGAAGGCGCTCTCCTTCGAAGAGCGCCAGGCGCAGTCGAACCCGCCCGAGCGGGTGCTGCGGGCGCTGGCCGCGGTGGTCGCGGAGAAGGGCTACCCGGACACGACCGTGGCCGAGATCGTCGAACGGGCCTCGACCTCTCAGCGCACCTTCTACGAGCACTTCAAGAACAAGGAGGACGCGATCGTCGCCGCCCTCGACAGCGGCTCCTCGCACATGCTCGCCGCCGCCCTCCCGGCCTTCCGCCGGGCGCCCGATTGGCCTCATGCCGTCCACGACACGCAGGAGGCGATGTTCGCCTTCGGCGCCGAAGAGCCCGAGTACGCGCGGCTGGGCGGGGTCGAGATGTACGCCGCCGGCAAGCGCGCCCTGGACCAGCGAGAGATGGTCACCGAAGGGATGGAGGGCCTGCTCGCCCCCGGCTATGAGCTGAAACCCGATACCCCGCCAATCGCTGCCGAGGCGATCGGCGGCGCCCTCTACTCGTTCCTCTACGACCACGTCAACAAGAAGGGGCCGGAGACGCTCCCGGACTTGGTCCCAGCCCTCGTCTACGTCTCGCTGGCTCCCTTCCTCGAGGCCGAGGAGGCCTACGAGGTCGCGATCGGCTAGCGGCGGGCTCACGTTCCATCGAGTCGAAGCGGACGTCCATTTCCTTGCGGAGCCCCCTGATCTCGCTCGCCACGCTCATCAGCTCCCTTCTTGTACCGTAATCTTCTGTCTGCTTGATCACAGCCCAGCCGCGTCTGCGAGCAGGTCGACCTGGGCGGGGTCGCTGGAGCTCGGGCAGAAGATCAGCTCTCCGCAGCCGGCCTCCGCGAACTCGGAGACGTAGCGCTCCGCCGTCTCGGCGTCCTTCGCGGCGCTGCCGATGATGTAGTTGGCGATGTCCTCGCCGAGCCAGGCGTAGTAGTCGCCCAGAGATTCCTGGGCCTTCGCTTCGGCGTCGTCGCCCAGGGCGAAGTAGGCGAGGCCCATCAGGTGCGGCCCGCCCTCCCTCCCGGCCTCCGACCACGCCGCCTTTGCCTTCTCGGCCATCGGCGCGTACTGGTCGGGCGGGGATCCGGCGGCGATCCAGCCGTCGCCGAAGCGGGCGGCACGGGCGAACGAGGCGTCGACGCCGCCGCCGATCACGAGGCGGGGCGGCTCCCCAGCCGAGGGACCGACCTCGTCCCCGTCCCAGATCTCGCGCATCCGCTCCAGCATGGCGTCGAAGCGCTTGCCGCGGCCTTCGGTCTCGATCCCGCTGACCTCGTAGTCGTCTTCGCGGCCGCCGAGGCCGAGCCCGAGGGTGAAGCGACCGCCGGAGAGCGCGTTGAGGCTGAGGGCTTTCTTCGCCAGATCGACCGGGTTGGGTCGCAACGGCGCCAGCAGGACCGAGGTGCAGAGCCCGATCCGCTCGGTGACCGCCGCGGCGCCGGCGAGCGCGATCAGCGGCTCGTAGTTGTCGTAGACGACGCGGTCGATCGTGCCGAGGGTGGAGAAGCCGCGGGCATCCGCGCGTCGCGCCCACTCGATCAGCTCGGCCCCGGTGGCGCGGGGAACGGCGTTGGGAAGCGCGATTCCGACCTTCACTCCGGCAGCTCCGCCTCGAGCCGGGCCAACGCCCCGCGGGCGTACTCGAAGACCTTCGGGTCGCCGCTCAGCCGGTAGCGGGCGTTGGCGCCCATGATCACGGCATAGAGCTCGAAGGCGAAGCGCTCCGGCTGCTCGACGCCGGCGATTCGTGCATGGCGCTCGAGCTCGCCGAGCCAGGCGTCGAGAGCGCCGGCGACGGCGTCGCGGACCGGGCCGGGCCGGTCGTCGTACTCGGCCGAGGTCGCGCCCCAGAAGCAGCCGCCCGAGTAGAGGTCGAGGTGCTCGAGGTAGCGCTCCCCCAGGGCCCGCAGGCGCGGGGCCCCGTCCGGGGCCTCCAGCGCCGGCTCGATCACCGCGGCGCGGAAACGTTCGGCGGCGGCTTCGATCGTCGCCAGTTGCAGCTCCTGCTTGGAGCCGAAGTGGGCGAAGAGGCCGCTCTTGCTCATCCGCAGCTCGGCGGCGAGGCGACCGATCGTCAGGCCCTCGAGACCCTCCGCCGAGGCGAGGTCGACGGCGCGGTCGAGGATCGCGGCGCGGGTCTGCTCGCCCTTGCTCGCGCTCGTCCGCTCCTCCTTGGTCGCCGTGCCCACAGGCCAAGGCTACAAAAAAGCACGAACGTTCGTGTTTTGTCCTAGGATGGCGGCTCACTTTCAGCACACCGACGGGAGGAGCACCAGTGAGCAGCACCGTGAAGAACATCGACGAGATGGAGGCCGTCTACCTCGGGGCCTTCAAGCGCGCCCGCGCCGAGCTCGGGGTCGAGTCGTTCGGCATGCAGATCATCGACATGCCACCCGACTTCGAGCACTACCCCGAACACGACCACACGCACGACGACCAGGAGGAGGTCTTCCTGGTGATGCGCGGGGGCGGCGAGATCGAGATCGAGGGCGAGCGCTTCCCGCTCGACGACAGCCACGTCGCCCGGGTCGCCCCCGAGGCGAAGCGCAAGATCTGGCCGGGCTCGGAGGGCGTCCGCCTCGTCATCCTCGGCGGAATTCCCGGCAAGCTCTACGAGGCGCCCGCGATCAGCCAACTCGGCGAACCCGACCCGATGGCAAACAGCGAAGGGAAAGTCGAAGTCCCTTAGGCTGCGCGTGTGCTCCGAGCCTTCTCGTCCCTAGCGGCGCTGCTGGCGCTGCTGGCGCTCGCCGCCCCGGCGGCGAGCGCGACCGGGGTCGAGAGCGACGGCGACGATGCGGTCGTCGTCATCGTCGGCGACGTCTCCGTCCCCCGGGGCGAGACCGTCGACGGCGTCGTCCTCGCCAGCGGCGACGCCCGGATCGCGGGCGACGTCGACGGCAGCGTCGTCGTCTTCAGCGGCGACCTCTTGCTCTCCGGCAGGGTGGACGGCGACGTCTTCGTCGCCGACGGCACGGCCCGGCTGCTGCCCAGCGCCGAAGTGACCGGCGACGTCGAGTACGGCGGCGAGCGCCCCCAGATCGCGCTCGACGCCCGGGTCCACGGCGACGTCGTCGAGCAGGACTTTCCCGACCTCGGAGGCGCGATCCCCTGGATCGCCGGCTTCGCCTTCTGGCTCGCGCTGACTCTCTCGGCCTTGGTGCTCGGCGCCCTGCTGCTGCTGATCGCGCCACGGGCCGCGGACGCCCTCGAGGCGCGCTCGCGCGAAAGGGCCGGCCCGCTGATCGCGATCGGCATCGCGGTCTTCCTCGTCCTGCCGATCGTCGCCTTTCTCGCCGCGATCACCCTGCTCGGGCTGCCGCTTGCGGCCGCGATCGGGCTCGCGATGCTGCCGCTCTGGGCGATCGCCTATGTCGTCTCGGCCTACGCGATCGGGCGTCGCATCCTGGGGCCACCCCGTCACCGCATGCTCTCCTTCCTCGTGGGCCTCGGGATCTTGCGGGTGATCGCGTTGGTGCCGATCCTCGGCTGGCTTGTCGGCCTCGCGGCGGTGGTCTTCGGCCTTGGCCTGATCGGCGCCGCTATCGGCGCCGCCCGCGGGCAGGACGATCCGGAGCCGGCTCGAATCCCGGGCAGCTGAGCACCGGCAGCCGGGGGTAGCGCGGGTAGGCCGGGTCCTCGCGCGAGCGCTCGCAGAGGGAGAAGACCGAGCCGCGGGTGTTCGGGATCAGCCGCTGATGGCGGCAGCGCTCACAGAGGCCGGCTGCCGGCGCCTGCGGGGCCGGGCTCACGCCGAGTAGCCGCGGACGCGGCCGAGCCGCGCCAACGCGGAAAGGGCCGGATGCAGCAGCCAGTCCGGCCCGGCGAGCCGGAAGACGTCGCGGTACTCGGTCAGCAGGACGGCGAAGGCGAGCGGGCCCGGCATGCCGTTGGCGCCGACCCGTCCCTCCCGGTGCAGGC
>Ga0196962_10000392_pt1 | contig 18831 bp, 14 predicted proteins | sample S3v_20metaG_FD_183186 | JGI IMG/M metagenome (GOLD analysis project Ga0196962, IMG submission 183186) | Soil microbial communities from Anza Borrego desert, Southern California, United States - S3+v_20 | ecosystem: Environmental > Terrestrial > Soil > Desert | place: USA: California | collected...
TTGTCAAAGAACGAAACGAGTTACAGATCAGAGTCGAGTGGCAGTTCTCGATCACGCAAGCGCGGGAGAAGTTGAGTCGCCACTACGAGAATGCGAAGTCTAAGAACTAGCGTTACAGAGCACTAGTATGAACGGCAGAAAGTCCTCCACCCTCACATTATGTTCTGAGTTGATCTGCCACCTGGCCGGCTCGATTAAAGCCTGCACCCTGAGCAGCCGCGCGTGGGAGGCGTTGTGGAACATATCCGCCTGGAGCGACTCTTCAGGATCGTTCGGCTGGCGGGCTACGACCTTGCCCGCGGCATTATGGTAGACACGCGGGAAGAGACTTTGAAACACATACCGCTTCTTATATTCTTCGGCCTGTGCTCTGAGTTCCTGCACCTTAGGCGGGTGGGTCAATATTGCGAGGCTCACAAGGGCGTCCTGAAGCGTCTTCCCCTTAACCTGACTGACAGCCATTTCCACGAGGTCCCCGATCTCGACGCTTGAGGAGATAGTGGCCATCTCGTCAATCGCGCGGCGCTGGTACTCGAGGAGCTTTCGGTGAAGCGCCCCAACCTGCTCTTCGAGTGGATGGCCGGAAGCCTACTTTGTCAAAAAAGTTCGTTCGCCGTGTCTCCTTACGCCCCGCCATCTCGCGTATGTCGACAGAGACGACAATTCCGAACGCCCTTCCGAGTCGGAAGACAGGTCGTTAGCAAGCGCCGACCCGGCCTCGGCCCGCCCGAAGCGGGGCAGGTCGCCTTACCGTACAGTGCGCCACGCGCGCATCTTTCGCCGACCGATCTCACCCTCGGCGGTTGATGAAGACCACCCACCGGAAAGCTTAATCCTCTCGTACGACGGAAAAGGAGTTAGCCTCATGAACCTCACTCGACACGCGACGGCCTCCAGGCCGTCGCGCACCGCCCGCCTCTCTACCCTACTCGCCCTCGCGCTCTTAATCGCGGCACCCCCGCACCGGAGGTTGATGCCGGCGGCCGGCGCCTCCCCCGGCGTGATCGCGCCCGGCTTCACGCAACTCTCCATAGGGCCGGGCGACGACCACTCCTCCGAGGAGATCAACCTGCCCTTCGCGATAAGCTTCTTCGGCACGACTTACAGGTCGCTCTACGTCAACAACAACGGCAACGTCACCTTCGACGCGCCGCTCTCGACCTACACGCCCTTCTCGCTGCTCAGCACCAGCACGCCGATGATCGCCCCCTTCTTCGGCGACGTGGACACGCGCGGCGTAGCGGCGGACCGCGCCGTCAACTCGGACGTGGCGAGATACGGCGTCGGCACCTACGAAGGCCGCAGGGCCTTCGGCGTCACCTGGGGCGGGGTCGGCGTGGGCTACTACGCCTCGCGCGTCGATAAGCTGAACAAGTTCCAGATGCTCATCGTCGAGAGGGCCGACACCGGCCCCGGCGACTTCGACATCGTCTTCAACTACGACCAGATTCAATGGGAGACGGGCGAGGCCAGCGGCGGCACGGACGGCCTCGGCGGCGCCTCGGCGCGCGCGGGCTTTACGAACGGCTCCGACACCTCCTTCGAGATGCCCGGCTCGGCCGTCAACGGCGCTTTCCTCGACGGCACGCCGACGGGGCTCCGCCACAACTCCAACGTCAACGTCGCCGGGCGCTACGTCTTCCCCGTCAGGAACGGCCTCAGCGCCGTCTACACGAGCACGGGCTTCCTCGTCAACGGCACGCCGCTCCCGCTCTGCCCGTGCAACGACGCCGACCCCGACTTCATGTGCCGCACGGAGCGGCTCGGCTTCGACATAGGCTTCAACGGATGCTCGGACTTCGGCACGTCGAGGCTGAACCTGTCCGCCTCCTGGAGCGGTTCGGCGCAATCCGCATTCGAGCTGGCGGGGAGGAGCGGTTGGCGCGACCTGCTGACGCTCACCACCGGCTCGTACCCCGGCCCGGCCCGCGTCCGCTATACCTTCCGCTTCGAAGGCAGCTTGGAGGGCGAGGGGCTGGACTCAGCGGAGGGCGCGGTGGAGCTGGGGCAGACGGTCAACGGCGTCGCGACGGCCGCGTCCGCCGGGCAGTACGTCAACGCGGACGGCATACGCTACTCAAGCCTGAACGGCACGAGCGCCGTAGACATCCTCACCGTCTCGCAGGACGTGCCCGTCGAGTTCAACCCCGACTTCCACGGGCGCTTCCACGCCCAGACGCACGTGGATCAGCAGGTGGAGATAAGGCTCAGGACGTTGCGGGCCGGGGCGGCGGGCTCCGTCAACGCCGACTTCGGGCACACGGTCAGGCTTCTGAGCGTGACGGTCGTAGACCCGAGCGGCAACCCCATCCCCAACCTCACGCTCACTTCCGTCTCCGGGACGCAGTACCCTCTCGACCCTGCCAACGCCGCCCCGCCCGCGGACACGACGCCGCCCGTCGTCTCCTGCCCCGCGCCGCTCGCGCTCGAAGCCGGGGCCGACTGCTCCGCCGCGTTGCCCGACATAACCGGGCAGGCCGTCGCCAACGACAACGTCACGCCGGCTTCGGGGCTGTCACTCACGCAGTCGGTCGCGCCCGGCGTCTCGCTCCCGCTAGGCAACACGCCCGTCACCATCACCGCGACGGATGCGGCTGGCAACCAGTCCTCCTGCGTGACGAGCGTGGCCGTGCGCGACACGACCCCGCCCTCCATCACGAGCGCGTCGGCGAGCCCGAACGTCCTTTGGCCCCCGAACCATAAGATGGTTGACGTGGCCGTCTCGGCCGCGGCGGCCGAAGCCTGTAGCGGCCCGGCGGCGTGTCGGATCACGGGCGTGTCGAGTAGCGAACCGGCCGAAGGCACGGGCGGCGGTGATCTCGCACCCGACTGGGAGGTCACGGGGCCGCTCCTCCTGAAACTGCGGGCTGAGCGCGCGGGCGCGGGCACTGGGCGCGTCTACGCGATCACGATCACCTGCCTCGACGCCGCGGGGAACAGCTCGACGGAGGAGGTGGTGGTGAGTGTGCCACACGACCGCGGCGGGAGATAATCTTTAGCCGCGCCGCCCATCAGGATGGGGAGGGGAGGCCCGCGTCGTTCCAACGCGGGCCTCCCCCTTTGTATCCCCACCCTCCGCCGATGGATAAGGCATTTACCGGAGTCCGATAACCGCCATTACGTCATCTTGAAATCCTACTGCTGAGCCAAGCAAGGAAGCGCAACTAATTGTGGGGCGAGACGCCGTAGATAGCTTTGCGATTAAAAGGGACGGCACAACATCTTGTGCCCGACCTCATTTTGAAATTTAACAACGGCGGATTTTAAAAATACGTCTCATAACGCGTTCTTCTTTGCCCGCACTTTAACTGGAAGCCCAGCCGCATGCACTTATGCCTTGGTGAAATCCTCACAAGTGGAAAAATTCCCGTAAGATAAATTTTCGTTGACAGCCCGAGGCGACAAGCGTATAAGCACACGAGTTTCTCAGCGTCGATTACCTGTTGGCGAAGTCCTCACAGATTCCGTCAACCTCACGTCCGCGAACAACAATAAGGAGCAACCTAATGCGATCCCTCGCGTTAAAAACAGGCGTCGCTGTCGTCGCGCTGTTCGGCCTGGGCGTCTTCCTCCTGGCCACTAGCGTTTGGCCTTCACGAGCCTCCGCCGACGTCGTTGCCGGACGCGCGCAGGAAAAGGTGGTGGAACTGGGCGCTCCGATCTTCAACGAGCCGGTCAAGATCATCTGGGCGAAGGCGGCGAAGAAGGAGATTAAGTTCGGCGAGAAGTTCGTTGGCGATAACGACTGGCTGAAAGGGGCCAAGTTCCGTCTGAAAAACACTACGGGGAAGAAGATCGTGTTCATCGAGCTGGATGTGGACTTCCCCGAGACGCGCGTGTCCGGCGCGGAGGTCTCCTACCGGATCAACCTCGGCCGGATACCGAATCTCAACCACTCCGCCGCGCCGCTCTCCGTCCTGCCCGGGGGCGAGGCGGAGGCCGACATCGACGAGAAGAGATACGGCAACTTAGTCAAACTCGTGCAGGAAAGCCACCCCGTCTCCGACATCAGCAGGGCACGCGTGCAGGTCGGGTTCGTGGTCTTTGAGGACGCTACGGCGTGGAGCGCGGGCGCTTTCTACCGCCAAGACGCTGAGAACCCGAAGCGGTGGCTCCCCATCAGCCACTGACCTACCCACAGCCCTGACGGAAGCGGAGAAAGGCGGATTAATGATGAAAACGAGAATGACGGCGGCCGCCCTCTTAATAGTTTGTGCGGGCCTGTTCGCCTGGCACTATCGCATCAGCGGGAAGTCCTTGGGCGAGGGCGCGAGGGCAGTCGCCGCGCCGCAACTCCCCAGCGGTTGCAGCTCTACCATCCAGTGGACAGAAGAATGCGGCGACGCCCTGAATTGCGGGAGCGGGGTCTTAAGGTACTCCGTCCCAGTCGGCGGCTTCGGGGTGCAAGGGCTAATCGATCAGTTCGTCGCGTGTGAGGGCACCACGTGCCCGTCCGAGTGGCGCCAGGTCGCCACTTATAACGGGTATTGTTGCGACCAGGACGGCGACGGGTATTACGGCACCGGCTGCGGCGGGAACGACTGTAATGACGACCCTCACGCCGGCGGATTCTACGTCAACCCGGGCCGGCCCGAGGTGTGCGGCGACGGGATTGATAACGATTGCTCCGGCGGTGATGCGGCCTGCCCAACACCTACCCCGACGCCCATTATCTGGGACTGCTGGAACTCGCCCTTAAGGGACGAATGTGAGGCTAACGGCGGCATCTGGAAGGGTTGCCGCGGTTGCTACTCGCCGATAGTTCTAGATATTCAGGGCAACGGGTTTAACCTCACAGGCGCCGCCGATGGTGTCAGCTTTGATATTGACGGCGACGGGGCGGCAGAGAACCTTTCGTGGACGGCAGCCGGCTCCGACGACGCATGGCTCTTCCTTGATCGCAACGGGAATGGCATTGTAGACAACGGCTTGGAGCTGTTCGGTAACTTCACGCCGCAGCCCCCTTCAAATGTTCCTAACGGTTTTCGCGCGCTCGCCGAGTACGATAAGCCGGGAGGTGGCGGTAACGGCGACGGGGCGATTAGCGTGGGAGACGCTATCTACCTTGACCTGCGACTATGGCAGGACGTGAACCACAACGGTATCTCCGAACCTCACGAGTTACAGGTACTCTCGGCTTTCGACGTTACGGTGTTAGACCTCGACTACAAAGAGTCGAAGCGCACGGACGAGCACGGCAACCGATTCCTCTACCGCGCCAAGCTGAAGGACGGTAAGGGGGCGAAGGTCGGGCGCTGGGCGTGGGACGTGTTCCTGAAAAAAGCTCCGTAGCCATACCCAGACTCCTCTTCAACTAAAAAGCGAACCGCCCCTCAGCCAAACAAGCCGAAGGGCGGTTCGCTTTTGCTGAGTTGTTCACCGACACAGTTCGGGTCGGATAATGGTTCTTACGTCCGCGGACGAGGTTTTACAGTAATAATTCAATGCCGGAGTAGACGGCGCGGTCGCCGCGCCAGATATATTGTCTGGCTCTCTACCTTATGATATAAGGCGTCGTCGAGTCGGCAAGTAGCACTCACGGCCGAATTCGAAGACTTGTTCATGATTGATACTCTTTAATCCTCACGAACCTAGAGGACATTCGTAGCTCGGGCGGGGGACTGCGCCGATTCTCAGCGTGGGCATCTGCCAACAGCGCACATCATATGTGTGTATGAGACGGTGCTGTGGTGAAGCGCAGCGCGAAGCCTTGACACCGGCGTGCGACTCGCCGCGCCGGCCGGAGGTGTGATAGTGAAAACATTACTCGCCGCAGTTTTGCTGTCAGCCGTTTTCTCTTGTTCTGCTGCTCAGACGGACGAAGTTTCCGCCCTCCTGAGACGGGGCGGCGATTACCTAGAAAAAGGCGATTACGACCGCGCGCTGGCCGACTACGACAAGGCCACCCAACTAGACCCTCGATCCGCGCACGCCTACAACGGTCGGGGCAATGCCTATGCCAGGAAAGGCGACCTGGACCGCGCGATCGCCGACTTCGACAAGGCCACCCAACTGAACCCTCAATACGCGGGCGCCTACTACAATCTGGGCATTGCTTACTTCCATAAAGGCGACTACGACCGCTCGCTCGCCAAATTCAACCATGCCCTCCGACTAGGCCCTCAGGCTGCCGACGCCTACAACGGCCGGGGCGGCGCTTACCTCTACAAAGGCGACTTGGACCGGGCGATCGCCGATTTCGACGAAGCCATTCAACTAGACCCTCAATATACGGGCGCATACGAGAACCGGGGTAAGGCTTACTTCCATAAAGGTGATTTTGACCGTGCCATTGCCGACTACGACAGAGCCATCCAGCTAGACCCTCAAGCTGCCGATGCCTACAACGGCCGGGGCAATGCTTACGGCAACAAAGGCGACTTGGACCGCGCGATTGCCGACTTCAGCCGGATCATCCAACTAGACCCTCAATATGCGGACGCCTACAACAATCGTGGCGTTGCTTACTACCGCAAAGGCGACTTTGACCGTGCGCTGCCGGACTTCAACAGGGCCATCCAGCTACGCCCTCGGGCTGAGGACGCCTACAGCAACCGGGGTAATGCTTACGCCAGGAAGGGCGACTTTCACCGCGCGATTGCCGACCATTCAGAGGCCATCCGACTCAAACCTGATTACATACGGGCGTATAAAAATAGGGCGATGGCGTATGAAGCCGTTGGCGAGAGGGCCAAAGCTCAGGCCGACCGGGAGAAGGCTGCCGAGTTGGAGAGACGGGGGCGGAAGCCGTAATCGCGCGGGCAGACGGCGTGGCCCCGACCGTGAAGCGCAGGGGCGCGCGTCCGCTTCCCCTTTACAGCTCATCGAACGAGACGGTTGGTTATAACGCCCCGTTCGTAGGCCTCACCTAAACACCTCTCAGAATAAGTGCCGAGGCGGATAACGAATTTTATGTCCGCAGTATGTCGGCTGAGGTTTAATAGCAAAGGCCTGAAAAGGTAGTCACTAGGGTCAGTATCGCCCCTTTAGTCCTCTCAGTCTCCTCCACGCGAAGCTCTCCCGCGCGTGTCGCTCGCAGCTTGGATCTCGCGCGACCAAGGTTTCACTCATAGGCCGTGGCCTAGAGGGCCGCTCCTCTCCCGCACCTCCTCCGACGTCAGCCCGTAGATCGGCGGGGCCGGCACGCCCAGCAGCCCCAAGTAGAGGTAGAGCTGCCCCCGGTGGTGCGCCTCGTGCTCGGCCATCGCCCGCAGCCACTTCCAGACCGTGACGGGCGCGCCCGCCGGCGTCACGCACTTCTTCAGCAGGTCGGCGTCGGTGAGGCCGCGGAAGATGTCAACCGACTCTTGGTGCATCATATCCATGAAAGCGAGCGTCTGCTCGTAGCCGTCGGCCAACTCCCTGCCGTGGCCGGGGTAGCGGCTCGGCCTCAGGCGGGCGTTCTCCGCGTACATGTACCTCTCGATGGCGGCCAAGTGCCTGACGAGGTCGCCGAAGGTGAACTTCCCTTCCCTATAGGTCCACTCGATCTTGTCAGAGGGTATGCAACCGACGATTCTGAGGGTGCGAGCGCGAACTTTCTCGAAGTAGTCCAAGAACGGCCCGATGGTTTTGATCTCCACGCTAATCCCCTTTCCTCTTTGCCGAGGTGTGATGTAAGTGTGACTACCCGTCGTTATAGGACGCGCGCCCTAAGTAATCGAAGAGTGCAACGCTGCGCTCCTGTTCTTCATTCATCCGGCTTTACGTTAACCGACAAACATACGATCTATGAATGCATGATTTAACTTTTCTGGCCCTAAAACAAACTAAAAATGATTGACACGACCTAAAGCCTTCGGTATCGTGCTTCGCACCCGGAGGTGTCAAATGGACAACGTACTGCCGAAGGATCTGATCACCTACACCGAGGCGAGAAGGCTACTCGGCGTCAGCACGGCCACCCTGACGAAGCTTCTGAAGAACGGCACGATCCGCCACTTCTCCGACCCACTAGACGGCCGTAAGAAGCTCGTCAGCAGGAGTGAGGCAATGGCCCTGAAAATACCGAGAGCAGAGGCGGCATGAAAACTATCGTGGTCGCAAACCTGAAGGAGGAACCAGCGCGTGCGCACCATTGCGATAGCTAACCAGAAGGGCGGCGTGGGCAAGACGGCCTCGGCCGTAAGCCTCGCGGCGGCCCTACGCTCGCACCACCGCAAGCGTGTTCTCCTGTGCGACTTGGACGCGCAGGCCAACGCCTCCACATGGCTCACTAGTAAGAACGGCGAGCCCGGGAAGTCCACGTATGACGTGATAATGCAGCGCGCTTCCCTCCCCGACTGTATCGTTAAAACCCAGAGTCGGATCGACCTTTTACCGTCAAATCTTAAAACGGCCAACCTTGACGTCGAGCTTCTGGGCGTCATCAAGTTCCACGAGCGGTTGGCGGACGCACTCTCAGATCTGCCCGATAATAGTTACGACTACGTGATTCTAGACTGCCCTCCGAACCTTTCCATGAACACCCTCAACGCCTTCGGTGCGGCAAGCGTTGTCGTAATTCCCGTGGAGGTTAAGCAGGAGGCATTCGACGCTGTCTCGCACCTGATGAACACGCTTCTGAAAGTGACGGGGGGCAAAGCGACGATTCGCCCATATGGGCTGCCCACATTCATGAACCGCACCAATCTAGCCCGCGACATTCACGAGTTGATGCAGGAGCGGTTCCAATCCCTCTGCCTGCCACCGATCCACCAGAACACGCGGCTGGCCGAGGCGTTCGCCGCACGCAAGACGATATTCGAGTACGACTCCACCTCGAGCGGGGCCGTAGACTACTTGAGAGCCACGAAGGAACTCGTCAATGACCTCGAAGAAACGAAGGTACGGCGACCTGTCCGCACGACCGCTGCCGACTGAAAACGCGGACCTGATAGACGACGTGTTCGCGGCATTTACCGGCCCCCGCCCGCGGGTCGAAGAGGCTATGCCCGAGCCCACCGAACGGCCGGAGCCTTCCCTCACAGCGACACCGACTAGTACCCGTACTAGTACCCCTACTAGAGCCGGGTCTAGAACCCGTCCTAGCCCCCCTCGCGGGGACGCGGCGCCCAGCCGGGACTTCATGAAGGTCGCCAACTCGATCACACGCGAGGCCGTTCCGCAGGGCATGTTCTCGAGCGGCAAGTCGAAGCAGCTTTATGACTACCTCTATTCCCTTACCCGAGGGGCCATCGTGCCGGCGCGCTCTATCCGCATTTCAAAGGAGCGGCTCATGGAGGGGGCCGGTATAGGCTCTAAGGTGACACTCGACCAGAACATCAGGCGGCTCTGCGCCTCGGGCTTATTGTCTGTGGAGCTGATCGGTGGCATCCAAGGCGGTAACCAATATACGGTTCACCTTCCCGAAGAGGTTATAACCCCTCCTAGTACGGGTACTAGCACCCCTGCTAGGCCTTCTAGCCCCCCTAGCGGGGGTCAGAATCTAGCCCTCCTAGCCCCCCTAGAAACTAGCCCTCCTAGTATGGGTCTAAGCGCAGAAGATGCAAGCATTTCTGCGGATCCTAAGACTTTTATTAAGACTAATAAGAAATTTGATGATGATGAGGCTCTCGCCGATTTCGTGCTCGCGCTGAAGCAAGTTGCGGAAGAGGTAACGGGGAAGGGATTGAGTCCGGCGGAACGAACGCGGTGGGCTGAATTAGCCGACGTGCTCGTCAAAGAACTCCGGATCGCCGCAGGACGGACAACTGTCTCAAGCGCCCCCGCCTTCCTGGCCGAGCACCTGCGCCGGCGCCTCTGGAAGATTGACAAGCGCCAGGCCAAAGCCGAGGGGAGGGAACTGCCTGACCAGACGGCCAAGGAGACACCCCCGCCGAACGTGCGCGAATGTCCGGATTGTTTCGGCACCGGCATGTGGTACCCGGAGGGTTACGAGAAGGGCGTGGCGAAGTGTAAGCACGAGAAGTTGATTAACATGTCCCGCGCTCAGTGAACAGGGTTGTTAATAGCCCCTCGTTCCACGCCGTTTCACGCATAGTAAATGTAACCTAAAGTACCGTTTAGCTCAGCGATTGCGCCTCCCCTCATTCCATTTCCGGTAATCACTCTTTTAGGAAGAAACCGCTTGACGCGTAAATAAGAGTCCGCCATCATCCGGGCCGGTTTCGTAGTCAAATCCCACCTTGGGAGGCGCTCAAGCCCCTTGTCCGACGACCTGCCTGCCCGCAGACCTCCGATCGAGGCCTCGCTCGAGCCCCTGCGCTTCGAGCCGCAGCTGGCCGCCCCCTTCTGCGAGAAATCGCTCTCGGAGGAGACCCGCCGTGCCTACAGGAGGGTGATCAGAGAGTTCTTCCAGTTCGCCGGTAACGTCCACCCCTCCCATGTCACCCCTGACCACGTCCGGCGCTGGCGTGACCAGTTCAAGGGCACGAGGAGGAAGGCGGCGACCATCTCCTTCAAGCTGACGGTGGTCCGCTCCTTCTTCGAGTACCTGAGGGCGGGTGGGTACGTCCACCTCAACCCGGCGTCGACCAAGGTGGTGCCGCCGCCGGCCATCTCTGACGAGATGAAGGGCAGGGCACTGACGGCCAAGGAGGTGCGCTACCTGCTCTCCGGGCCGGACCGCTCGAAGCCGGAGGGGGCGAGGGACTACGCGCTCTTGCTCGTCATGCTGCGGCTGGGGCTGAGGGTGAGTGAGGCCTGTAGCCTGCGGGCCTCCTCCGTCCACTGGAGCCACGGCCGCTGGACGGTCAGGCTCAAGGCCAAGGGGGGTAGGGAGCGCACGCTGCCGCTCCCGCAGGAAGTGAGGCAGGCCGTTGACGAGTACCTACGGCTCGACCGGAAGAGGAGGGAAGCGCTGCACTCGGACGGCCCCGAAGCCTACCTCTTCCAGCCCGTGGTGAACTACCGGACGCTAGAATTCTCGAAGCCGCTCTCGACGAGGATGGCCTGGAACATCGTGCAGCGGTGGGCCGACTACAGCCGCATCGGCCGCGTCTCGCCGCACGACCTGCGCAGGACGGCCATCACCAGGGCGCTCGACCAGGGGCTTTCATACCGCCAAGTGCAGATGATGTCGGGGCACAGAGACCCGAAGACCGTGATGAGGTACGACCACGGGCGCGAGAACCTCGACCGCAACGCCGTCAACTTCCTCGACTACTCGGAGGAGTGAGGTGCCGCCGGCGGGCAAGCCCCAGTCGGAGGCCCTTAGAGGAACATCTCGGGCGAGACGCCGAAATACTCGCCCAGCCCCTTCGCCTGCTTCTTGCTGATCGCCCGCTTAGCGTTGACCACCTCGGACGCGATCCCCCGCGACCCGAAGACCTCCAGCAGGTCGCGCTGCCGCACCCCCCGCTCCTCCATGAAGAACCTCAGCATCTCGTGCGGCGTCGCCTCCGGGACTTGGTAGTGCTCCCTCTCGAACCCCTCGATCAGGATCGCCATCAGCTCCAGCAGCCGCGACTCCTCCGGCGTCAGGTTCTCCTCGCCCTTCGCCATCAGCCGGGAGACCTCCGCCAGCATCCGCTCGTTCTCCTCCTCGGTCTTGATCGCCGCGGGCAGCGCCCTCGCCAAGAGCCTGCCGTATTTGCGCGCGTCGAACTCGGCCGTCGTCGTGCTCACTGCTTCCACCTCCCCCTGTCGTACTCCTCGTGCGTCAGGACGTGGCGCACGAACAGGACCTGGCTCCGGTAGTTGATCTCGGCCACGAGCCGGTAGCGGTTCCCCTTGACGTTGAAGACCGTGAAGCGGCCGACCGAGTCGGCGTGGGGGAACTCCCTCCTGACCTCCGAGAGGTTAGACCACCGGGCCCTGGAGGCCGCCTTGTACCAGGCCTTGAGAGGCTCTCCGGCGTCGGCGTGCAGCGCCACGAACTCCCTGATCGCCTTGTAGCTGATGACGTGCACGCGGCCGGCCTCCGAGTCAGATGCTCTCATAATGAGAGCGAGATGTCGAGAGGCCATGCGCTGTCGCCGCGGCCTGAGGGCGGTCGCGCGCTACGGCCGCGGGCGTGGGAGCCCCGGCCGGGGTGGCGTCGCCTCCCGACTACGGCGGGGGGGGGCGGGGAGCGGCGCGTGCCCATCTCCGGGACATCCCCCTGCCAGCGCGGCGCGTCCCCAAAAGTGGGACGCGCGGCTCCGGCGCACCGGTCCCGAGTCCGGGACTCGCCGGGCGCGCCCCTGCGGCGGCTTGCCGGCCGTTCCCGTTTCCGGGACTCCGGCGGCTCCCTCCGCGGCCCGCACTCGCCGGCCTGCCGCTGCTCAATCTTTGCGCACACCAGCCGGGCCTCAGTATTCGAAGACCTACTGACCGCCCCCACGCCGGGTCAAATTTTGACCCGCCGGCTCGCAGCCCTCCGTCCGCCCTCCCACGATTCACGGTTGACGCCGCCATCTCCCGCCACCCCGGCGCGGCCGAATTTTGCCCCCCGCGCGGCGCCGGGTTTTGTCACCGATCCCGCCGCCCGCCCTTCTGACGTTCGCTAATTTCTTAGCGACTCCTGCCTCCGGCTTTTGCCCCTCACCTCCACAAATTATTTTGCTTTTCCCGTCTTCTCGCGCCGCCGCACTTCCTGCTTTTAGCCCGGGTCACAGACAGCCTTGATGAAAAGCCGCACCGCGCCCGGAAAGCATCAGGCGCGGTGCGGCTTGAGCAGAGCCGTCGGACTTATTTTTCCAGCGGGGTCGAGGTCAACAGCCCGGTCGCCGCATTCCCGGCCATCCGGTTGTTGCCGAAAGATATGACGGCCCCGCCGCCGGGGTTACTGATGTCGAGCGAGTTGCTGAAGATGCCGCAGTTGGAAAGGCGGATCGTCGCCGTCGGACTCGCCACGTGCACGCCGTTCTGGCCGAAAGCCATGATCACGTTCTCGGCGTTGATGTTCGAGTTGTTCTCGGCCGCCAGCGCGGCGGCCCCCGTCCGGTCGAACCTCGAGTTGCTCACGGCGACGAAGGCCCCGCGCTGCGCCTGCACGCCGTAACTAATTAAGTCCGCCGTGTGGAGGTTATCGATCATGGCGGTGACGAAGAAACCCGCGGCGGTATTTAACCGGATGCCCACGCCGGACGCGGGGGGGCCGCCGTTCGGGGTGGCTTGGGAGATGCTCACGTCCCTGACGTTGAGCGTGCCCGACGCCCCGAGGTTGACGTCTATGCCGGTGGCGACCCCCTGGATGGTGCAGTGCTCTACGGTGAGCTGCCTGCCGGCCATATATTTAATACCGGCGGGGCTGTTCCCCAGCCCGTTGATCTCGAGGTTCCGGAGCGTTACGACGTCGTTCGCCCCGGCGTTGACGACGATGCCGTTAGTCCCGGAAGCGAGGATGCTGCCGAGCGTCCCGGCCGCGTTGATGGTCATCGCTTTAGTAATCACCACGCCGCCGTAGCCGCCGGGGTCGAGGGGGTTGATTTCGCCGCCGGCGGCGGTCTTACTGATGGCCCCGGCGAAAGTTTTACACGGGGCGGTGCGGCTGCACGGGTTGGCGTCGTCGCCTACGCCGGAGACCCACGTGCGGGATGCCTGCGCCCGGGCCAGAGTAAACCCGGCCAGCATGATGATCACGACTGAGACCGTCCTGAGGAAAAGGTGAGGGGTGTTCATCGTTCGGAATGTCCTTTCCAAATTAAGTTGTCCCGGCGGACAATTGCTCCGGGACGAGCATGTGAGGCCCCCGCCGGGTTTGGAGGTGGTTGGAAGGCCCCCCGCTCCGACTGCAAACCCCGTTCCCCTTCACCATAGACGCGGAGGGCCAATAAGACTTTGGGCCACCCATACGACTCATTCCCGGCGCACGCGTCACCACTTTCTTTTGACTGCCTACGATATTGACCGCCCCCTACAGACGAATTTTGCCCCTCCTACGGTGCCGGATTTCGTCACGATCTCGGCCGCCCCACCCTTCTGACAATCATTTTTATTTTTCAACTTTTTCATCCAACTCCGCCCCTGCCACCCCGCCGGATTTTTTGCGCCCCTTTGCGCAAATATTTTTGCCCTTCCCGTCGGCTGATTTTCTTGCCGATTTTCCCCCGCCGGCTTTGATTCACCACCTGCTCAACTTTTGACCCTCACCCTTCGGCCCGCCCGTCTGCACCCTTCGCCGCGGCTTTTACCCTTCCGCCCGCCGCCTCAAAACTCAACACGTCCCGCTTAAAAACCACGGCACATCAATTGAACCTGAAAGTTCAGGTGTATTCATTACACCTTTGCGGAACCTCCGCCCGGATAAGGGAAGGGGCACGACGTGGCATTCGGCATCATCGGCATCGCGAAACAGAAGGGCGGCTCGGTCGGCTCCTCCGGCCACCACAACGACCGCACCCGCGAGACACCCAACGCAGACCCGGAGCGGCAGCACCTCAACCGCGTCCTCATCGGCGACGACCAGAACGTCCGCGTGGCCGTCGACCGCATCATCGAGGAGCACGGCGGCAAGCCCCGCCGCGACTCGGTCGAGGCCGTCGAATTCCTCCTCACGGCCTCCCCCGAGTGGTTCGAAGAGCAGTACCCGGAGAAGCGCCGGGAGAAGGTCGAGCGCTTCGTCGGGCAGGCGGTGAAGTTCCTCGAAGACCCGCGCTCGGGCGGCCGCCTCGCCAAGGCCGTCCTGCACATGGACGAGCGGACGCCCCACGTCCAGGCCCACAAGGTGCCCATCGACCCCGAGGGGAAGCTCAACGCCAAGCACTACTTCGGCGGCCGCCAGAAGATGGCGGCCCTCCACGACCTCTATCACGAGTACGTGGGCCCGCTCGGTCTGGAGCGCGGGCAGCGCGGCAGCCGGGCCACCCACCAAACGCTCAAGCGCTTCTACGGCTCGATCGAGCAGGAGGTCACGCTCGACATAAACCGCGACAAAATTCCGGACCCGCCGCGGGTGATGCTGACGGAGGAGGCCCGCGACGAGTACAAGCGGAAGGTCGAGCGCTCCGTCCTCAAACAGTTCCTGGAGAAGTTCCGGGTCATCCGCGACCAGGCGATGCTGGCGAAGGACGAGCAGGCCAGACGCGTCGAGGCTGAGCGGCGGGCTGAACAGAGGGTCGCCGAGATCGAGGCGCGGGCGCGCGAGCAGATCGCGGAGGTGAAGCGGGAAGCGGCCGACCGGCTCTACAACCTGGAGCAGTCGGCCCGGAAGGTCCTCGACGAGAACCGGGAACTGCACGAGCAGGTCGAGGGGCTGACGGCGAGCCGCGACAGCTATTTCAACCAGCTCGCCTCGGAGAAGGTGCGCGCCCATGCTACGCAGAAGCGGGCCGAGCGCCTCTCGGAGCGCCTCACGGACATCCCGATGCTGGACGTGATGGAGCGGATGGGCTACGGGCGCGGGGAAGAGAAGGGTGATGTGAACCTCTTCCGCGACGCGCAGGGGCGGGTGGCGATGGCCGTCTCCGCGCGCGAGCAGAAGGCGCTCGACAGTCAGGGGCGGCTGATCAGCCGCAACTCCCTCGACCTCGTCGTCCAGATGCAGAAACAGAATGAGGGCCGTGAGGACTATACCCTGACCGACGGGCTGCGCTGGCTCGCCCAGGAGTTCGGCGACCGCAATGCGACGGCCGCCCTCGCCGTCAACCGCGAGCATTGGGCCGCCGCCTGGTTCGGGCGCGAGCGCGAGTTCGGCCGCTTGGAGCGGAGCCCGCACGAGCACGACCGCGCCGGCGTCGGCGCCCACGACCGCACGGGCTTCGGTGATCACGACCGCGGCCACGACCGGGCGGGCTCCCGCGACCGCGGCGGGCACGACTTCGGCCGCTGATGCGTTAGCCGCCGGGCGTGAGGTCATCCCCGAACTGGCGCGGGCTAGTTCGGGATGATTAGAGGCTTAACGGGCCGGCTATGGCGAAGCGGGGGGCGGCGCGGTAACAAAAATTAGCGTGACAAACGACGCCCGGCGGGACTATTATGCGCCCGCCTTTTTACTCTGCCGCGCTCGCGGGACGTTAGAAGGCACCTTATCGAACCTCAGGCCCGACGCAATACTAAACCTCCGGAAGCACAGCGCCTCGTCAGTACCTCGCCGAGGCTGACGACGTTCGTGCCGATCTAATTCAGCCCTCAGAAGGTCGTTCGGCGCGGACTAGGCGCTGTAGCTACTGCCATCCGTGAGCGGCCTCCGGGGCTATTTCTAATGTGCGCAGGCCCTCCTCGCCACGCCGACGGGCCTGCGTCGGCAACTCACTAAAATTCTTCCGACGGCCGGGCAGGGCCTCAGGCTCCCGCCCCGACCTTCACCCTCCTCCCATGAGCAGACTCACGGCCTCAGATTTCGTCGCCAAGTGGCGCCAAGTCGAACTGACCGAGCGCTCCGCCTCGCAGCAGCATTTCCTTGACCTCTGCGATGTGGTCGAACACCCGAAACCGGCTGAGGTGGACCGGGCTGGTGAGTGGTTCACCTTCGAGCGCGGCGCCGTGAAGCGCGACGGCAGACGGGGGTGGGCCGACGTCTGGAAGCGCGGCTTCTTCGGATGGGAGTACAAGAGCAAAGGCAAGAACCTCGACTCCGCCTTCGACCAACTCCTCCGCTACCGCGAATCGCTGGAGAACCCGCCGCTGCTGGTGGTCTGCGACATGGATCGGTTCCGCGTGCATACCAACTTCACGGCGGCGGTCAACCGCGCCCATGAAATCCCGCTCGAGCGCCTGCCGGAGCCCGAGAACCTGGAGGTGCTGCGCTCGGTCTTCCACGAGCCCCAGCGCCTCAAGCCGGAGGCCACGGTCGCGGGGGTGACCAAGGACGTAGCCGAGCGGCTCGCCGGTGTCGCGCAATCGTTGAGGAAGCGGGGGCTGGAGCCGACGGCGGTCGCGCGCTTCCTCGACCGGCTGGTCTTCTGCCTGTTCGCCGAGGACGTGGGGCTGCTGCCGCGCGACCTCTTCACGCAGATCGTCGAGAAGTCCCGCACGCCGGAGAGCTTCTCACGCAACCTGGGGCTGCTCTTCGACGCGATGAGCGAGGGGGGCGAGTTCTTCTTCGAGCCGGTACGGCACTTCAACGGCGGCCTCTTCGCCGACAGCCCGGTGCTGGCGCTGACCGCGGAGGAGATCGGGCACGTCAAGGAGGCGGCGCGGCTCGACTGGCGCGCGGTCGACCCTTCGATCTTCGGGACGCTCTTCGAGCGGGGGTTGGACCCGGACCAGCGGGCGCAGCTAGGCGCGCAGTACACGTCGCGCGAGGACATCGAAACCTTGATCGAGCCGGTCGTGCTTCGCCCGCTGTGGCAGGAGTGGGTCGAGGCGCGGGACGAGGCCGAGGCGCTGCTGGCGAAGCCGACGCCGAAATCCCGCCGGCGTGCACAGGCGCGGGTTCGGGGCTTCCTGGAGCGGCTGTCCGAGGTGAAGGTGCTGGACCCGGCGTGCGGGTCCGGAAATTTTCTGTACGTGACGTTGCAGAAGCTGAAGGGGCTGGAGAAGGAGGCGCTGGTCTACGCACAGGACCGGGGCCTGGGCAGTTTCCTCCCGCACGTCAACCCGACGCAGTTCTACGGCATCGAGGCCAACCCATACGCCTTCGACCTGGCGCAGACGACGCTCTGGATCGGCTACCTCCAGTGGGTGTATCAGAACGGCTACGGCACCCCTTCCGAGCCGATCCTGCGCCCCATGACGAGCTTCAGCAACACGGACGCGGTGCTCGACCTCTCGGACCCCGCCCACCCGCGCGAGCCCGACTGGCCGGCGGCCGAGTTCATCGTCGGCAACCCGCCCTTCCTCGGCGGCAAGCGTCTGCGGGGCGAACTCGGCGACCGATACGTCAATACGCTGTTCGATGTGTGGCGCGGGCGCGTGCCGGCGGAGGCTGACCTCGTCGCCTACTGGTTCGAGAAAGCGCGGGCGCAGGTGGAGCGTGGAGTGTGCCGGCGCGCGGGCTTCCTCGCGACACAGGGTATACGCGGCGGCGCGAACCGCGAGGTGCTGAAGCGGATCAAGGAGACAGGTGACATCTTCTTCGCCGAGAGCGATCGGGACTGGGTGCTGGACGGCGCGGCCGTCCACGTCTCGATGGTCGGATTCGACCGCGGCGCGGAGCGGGAGAAAGTTCTCGACGGCGAAACGGTCAAGACTATTAACCCCAATCTCACGTCTACCGCAGACACCACCCGGGCCACGATTATTAGAGAGAACAAAGGCATTGCCTTTCAGGGCCCCGTCAAGGTCGGCAAGTTTGACATCACAGAGGGCGATGCAATCCGGTTTCTCTCTTCCCCCAACCCTCACGGCAGGCCGAATTCCGACGTCCTGTCACTGTGGGTGAATGGCATGGACGTCACCCGCCGGCCGAAGCGCTACTGGATTATTGATTTCGGCTCACTCGGCCTCGAAGAAGCCAGTAAATATGAGGCGCCCTTTGAGTACGTAGAGCGGGTAATAAAACCGGAAAGAGTCAGGAATGCCGACAGGCAGCGCCGCGAATTCTGGTGGCGTTTAGGCAGAAGTGGCGGGGATTGGAAGTCGGCGGCGCGCCGCCTCACACGGACTATTTTCACCCCGCGCGTTGCGAAACATCGGCTGTTCGTCTGGTTTGATGGCAGCACTCTTCCTGATTGCCAAGTGGTCGCGTTCGCAAGTTCCGACTATTACCTCTTCGGCGTGCTTCACTCGCGCATTCACGAGCTTTGGGCGCGGGCGCAGGGGACGCAAGTGCGCGAACGCGAGAGCGGGTTCCGCTACACGCCGACGACGTGCTTCGAGACGTTCCCGTTCCCGGAGCCTTCGGTGGCGCAGAGGGAGGCGGTGACGGGGGCGGTGACGGGGGCGGCGCGGGAGTTGGAGGAGCTGCGGGAGCGTTGGCTGAACCCGCACGAGTGGACGCGGGAGGAGGTGCTGGAGTTCCCCGGCACGACCGCCGGCCCGTGGGCCCACTACGTCTCGGGGGCCGACGAGCGCGGCGTGGGTGTA
>Ga0196962_10000393_pt1 | contig 18788 bp, 17 predicted proteins | sample S3v_20metaG_FD_183186 | JGI IMG/M metagenome (GOLD analysis project Ga0196962, IMG submission 183186) | Soil microbial communities from Anza Borrego desert, Southern California, United States - S3+v_20 | ecosystem: Environmental > Terrestrial > Soil > Desert | place: USA: California | collected...
GGGCCGCGGCGAGCTGCGAGCGGGCCTGCTCGAAGGCGGCGCGGCTGCCGCTCAGCTCCTCGCCCGAGACCGCGCCCGATTCGGCGAGCGCCGAGCGGCGGCCAAATTCGAGGCGAGTGCGCTCATAATCGGCGGCGGCGGCCGAGATCTGAGCCGCGGCGCTCGCTTCCTCGGCGCCGCGCATGCTGATCTGGGCGGCGAGCTGGCGGTCGGTGGCGACATAGCCCGAGACCCGGCGGCGGGCCTGGTCGTACGCCGCCTCCGCCTCGGCCAGAGCGAGGCGGGCGTCGGTCTGGTCGAGCACCACCAGCGGCTGGCCGGCGCGAACGCTCTGGGCGTCGCCGACCAGGACTCGGGCGACGTGGCCGGTGACGAGCGGGGTGATCGAGGCGGTGTCGGCGCCGACATAGGCATTGTCGGTCTCGATCACGCCCTGGTGAGCGATCAGCCCATAGCCGAAATAGCCGAGGCCAGCCTTGAGGACGATCGCTCCGAAGATGAGGAAGGCCTTCTTGCGCTTCCTCGTCGCCTTGGCGTTGACTTCCCGCTCGTTGGCGAGCGCGGCGTCGATCTCGGCGATGTCGAACTGGTCTTTGGAGGCAGGCTTGTTCATGACAGGGTTCCTTGCGCGGGGGGTTGGAGAAAGCCGCCGCCGAGAGCGCGGACGAGGGCGACGTCGAGGATGAAGGCGCTCGCTTCCAGCTCGGCGACGGCGCGGCGGCTCGCGTTGAGCGAGTCTTCGGCGCTCAGCACCTCGAGATAGGTGGCGAGGCCGCCGCGATAGCGCGCGTCGAGCATCCGGAAGGCCGCATCGGAGGCGGCGAGCGAAGCCCGGCTTTCGGCGAGACGCGAGGTCAAGGCGCGTTGCCGGGCGGCGATGTCGGCGACGTCCCTGACCGCGTCGATCAGGGTCTGGTTGTAGCCGGCGATCGCTGAATCATAGTCGGCCCGGGCGCCGCGATACCCGCCCTCGATCCGGCCGCCGGCGAAGATCGGAAGCGAGACGGCCGGTCCGGCCGAGCCGTAGGAGGAGCCGCCGTCGAGCAAATTGCCGATGCCGAGGGCCTGGAGCCCGATCAACGCCGAGATCCGGATGTTCGGGTAGAAGTCGGCGCGGGCCGCGCGGATGCGCTGCGACTGGGCTTCGGCGCGAAGCCGGGCGGCGACGATGTCCGGCCGCCGGCCGACGATGCCGATGCCGAGATCGGGGGGCAGGCCGAAGGCGGCGAGGCGCGCCGCCGCCGGCAGGGCGATGCCCTGGCCAAGGGCCGGTCCCTCGCCGACCAAAGCGGCGATCGCATTGCGGGTCAGATCGATCTGCTCGTCGATGGCGGCGAGCTCCGCCGCCGCGGCGGCTCGGCCCGATTCCGCCCGCATCACGGCGGCCCGGTTCTCGAGGCCCTGCCGCTCGCGGGCCTGGATCACCCGAAGGGTATCGCCGCGGATTCGCAAATAGGTTTCGGAGGTGGCGCGAACCGAGGCGAGCCGAGCGAGGTCGGCGTAGCTCGACGCGATCGCCGTCGACAAGGTCAGCCTTGCCTGGGCGGCGTCGGCGCGCGCCGCTTCCGCTTCGGAAAAGGCGGCGCGCAAGGTGGCGCGGTTGCGGCCCCACAGATCGAGGTCGAAGCTGAAGCTGAGCGACGCCTGGCCGCCGTCGCTCCACCGGTGGGGCAGCTCGATGCCGGGGGGAAGGTCGATGGTGCTCGTGCTCTGCTGGCTGATGCCGCCCTGGGCGCTGGCGCTGATCTCCGGGAGGGTGCGGGCGCCGGCCTGTTGGGCGGCGGCGTCGGCACGGCGCACTCGGGCCGCCGCCTGGTCCATGGTCGGCGAGCCGGCGAGCCCCGCCTCGATCAGAGCGCTGAGCTGGGCATCGCCGTAATTCCGCCACCAGCCGGCGTCGGGCCAGCCGCCCGCCGGCGGGGTCACCGGCGCGGCGATGCCCGTCGCCAAGGTCTCGGCCGAGCGCGGCTGGGGCCGCTCGCCGAGGTCGGGGACCGAAAGGCAGGCCGAGCTCGCGAGGAGCGCGGGCACAAGGATGGACAGGCGGCGGAGCCGCTTGGCCCGGATCGGAGCCATGATGATTCTCCCTGGTGACGGAAAGGCTTTTAACGCGTAAACGGTACGGTACGGTTTAATATCGATTCGGGGGGTTGTCAATTCAAAACTGTACGCCCATGTACGGTATTGAATTTGTTTGAGGAGTTGGGCGATGCGCCTTCGGACCGACGAGAAGCGACGCGAGATCGTCGAGGTGGCGGCCACCTTGTTCGAGGAGCTCGGCTACGACCGCACTTCCATGTCGCTCATCTCCCAGCGCGTGGGCGGGTCGAAGGCGACGCTCTACGGCTATTTCAGATCAAAGGAGGAGCTGTTGCTCGCCACCCTGGACTACGACATCGGCGAGCAGGCCGACCGGCTGATGAACGAGCTGCTCTCCGCCCGCAGCCTGCGCGAGGGGCTGGTCCGGCTCGGCGCGGCCTATATGGAGCGCCGCCTCGCGCCGCGGCCGATCTCAAACGTCCGGATCGTTTCCTCCCAGCCCGAGGAATCGGGCATCGGCAGGGTCTTCTACGACAACATCCTGCTGCCGGCGTGGAAGCGTCTCGCCCAGCGCTTCGCGACGATGATGGACGACGGCCTGCTTCGCCGCGCCGACCCCTGGGTCGCGGCGATGCAGTGGAAGGGGCTGGTCGAATGGGACATGTTCGATCGCCGGCTGCTCGGAGCGATCACGGTCGGCGACCCGGACGAGATCCGCCGCGCCGCGACGCTCGCCGCCGACGCCTTCCTCGCCCTGTACGGGCCGGAGGCGGGGAAGGGGCCCGCCAGGCCGAGGAAGCGCAAGGCGAAATGAGGGCTCCCGACCGCCGTCCGGTTGCGCCCGGATAAGGGACGCTTGCCGGACGATAAGGGGGGCCCGTCTGGAAATCCCGCCCCCGCCGGACTATGTCTGCCCCGAAACGGCGAGAGCATCATCCCCATGGCTTCCGGCCTGCTGGCCTATCTGGATTCGATCAAGGCGCGCGATCCCGCCCCGCGCTCGCGCTGGGAGGTGCTGCTCTACCCGGGCGTCTGGGCGGTCGGCTTCCACCGCATCGCTCACTGGCTCTACAAGGGCGAGCTTTACTTTATGGCGAGGCTGGTCAACCATCTCGCCCGGATGCTGACCGCGATCGACATTCATCCGGGCGCCCAGATCGGGCGCAACTTCTTCATCGACCACGGCTTCACCGTGATCGGCGAGACCGCCGAGATCGGCGACGACGTCACCATCTACCAGCAGGTCACGCTCGGCGGGACGAACCCTCAGGACGGGGTCCCGGGGAAGCGCCACCCGACCATCCTCGATGGAGTGGTGATCGGCTCGGGCGCTCAGGTGCTGGGGCCGATCACGGTCGGCCGGCGGGCTCGGATCGGCGCCAATTCGGTGGTCAACAAGGACGTGTCGGAAGGCGCCACCATGGTCGGCATTCCCGCGCGCTCGACCCTGGTCGACGCCGAGGAGAGCTCGAGCAGCTTCCTGCCCTACGGAACGCCCTGCTCGGAAGCCTTCGATCCCGCCACCCAGAAGCTCGAAATCCTGCAGTGCGAGGTCGAGCAATTGCGCAAGCGCGTGGCCGAGCTGATCGCGGAGCGGGAGGGCGGCGCCGGAGATCGCGACCTCAAAGAGCAGGGCCGCGCCTGATGGGCACGGTCCTGCCATTCCCGGGACCGGCCTCCAAAGCACAAGTGGGTTTCGAGCGATCCGAGCTCAACCGGATCGTCGACCTTTACGGCCGGATGGTCGCGGCCGGGCTGTGGAAGGACTATGCGATCGCGCTCGAGCCGGGCGGCGCCGCCTTCTGGGCGTTCAGGCGCGCCGCGGAACGGCCCGAATACAAGATCGAGAAGCGGCCGGGCAGCCGCCACGGCGCCTGGACCCTGATCGGCGAGGCCGGCCAGGTGCTTCGCCGGGGCCACGAACTGGGCCCCGTGCTGGCGCCGATCGAGCGCCGGCTGATGAAGCTGGTCGGGGGCTGATCAGCGGCGCGGGTCGGGGACAGGTGCCGGTCGAGCGCGGGGCAGGGGGCTCAGGCTTCGGTCGTCAGCATTCGGGATCGACGCTTGACCTGATCCGGTAGCTCAATACCCCCCATCTCGGCTCCGCCCGCACGCGCGCCAACAGAACCGAGGCGTAGCGGACCCTGCCGAACCCGCTCGCGGGCACCTCCGCAAAGCAGACGATGCGGTAGGCCGCCCCGGCGAGGCCGGTCGTTCGAAAGCCGATCACTGTCTCGTGGCCGGCCTCGCGGTCGGCGAGCAGGCGACGCGCGAACCCGCCGCTCCGGCCCAGCCGAACCCGCGGCGCGAGATCGTCGGAGCCGAAGTCCTGCCGAGCCGAAGGATGAAGCCGCTGCCGCGCGGAGATCGACCGCCGGTTCTCGAGATCAAGCAGAAACTGGTGCGCCGCCTGTACCGACGGAGAATCTTGCGGCCTTTCTCCTGGATAGGCTGAAGTCGGGGCCCAAAGAATGGCTGCCGCAACGACGGCTTTAGCTGCGCCTCTACTGACGGATATCGGCCGCTCAAGCCTTGGCCTATTCATCGCGCCATGATACGCTTCCCTCCCGCTTTTCGCAATTCCCGGGAGGAATTGGATGCCGTGGGAAGACCGAGACTTCGCCACTCTCCTCCTGCAGGTGGGAGTCAACGCGGTTTGGGTCTTGCTTCCCCTCGTCCCGGCGATCGTCATCTACCGCATATTTCCGGATACCAAGGTCGCCGTCGCCGGCCCTTTCCATGCCCTCTCGGTGCGCGCCGGCGGCGCCTTCGCGGCCTATCTGATCGTTTTCGTCGCCACCTACCCGCTGATCGACGAGATGAACCGGAACCTGGCGTCGATGTACGACCGCCAGTGGATCGTCCGCGGCAGCATCGTCGTCAGGGACGAGCAGGGCAAGGAGATCAGGCTCCCCGAGGGCGCCCAGCCGCTGACGGTGGGGATGCGCCCCGACATCGTCACCCTGAGAGGCAACCGCTTCCAGATCATCGTTCCCGAGCGCGACGATCAGATACCCGGCCTGTTCATCTCCTATCCGGGCTTCGCGACCCAGTGGATCGAGCTCGACCGCCTGGGCGGCGATGCCGGCGTTCGAGTCGACCGCCGCCGGCAGGAGATCGAGATCACCGCCCCGCTCAACATCCAGCGCGAGCCCTGCCAGGGCCCGGGCTGCTGACGGGTCCGCGGGCGGCGCCCGGCTTGGGCGAGCGGGGCACGTCCGCCGACGTGCCCCCGGCCGGAGTCCCCGCTTCGCCCCGGCCGCGCCCCGGGCCCCTCCCTGCGCGGGAGGGGAGGGGCGGTCACGCCGCGGCGGGGAGCGACGCCCGGTCGATCACCGGCAGCCTGGCCTGCAGGCCTTCCGGAAGCGGCCGGACCACCGCCCGCCGGACGTTCGACCAGAAGGCCGAGAGCAGGAGCAAGGCCGAGCCGATGATGAGCGCGGTCAGGGCGACGTTGAGCTCGACCACGCCATAGGTCTCGAACAGGCTGTTGAGGGCGTAGAGCACGTAGGCGAGGGCCGAGACGAGCAAGGCGCGCCGGTCGACCGCCAGCGCGACCAGGCCGAGGACGACGTAGAGCAGGATCACGGCGATCCCGTCGAGGGTCGAGGCCGAGCCTTCGGTGAGCCCGAGCAGCGAGAAGATCGGGTGGACGATGAGCGGCGCCGCCAGCAGGTGAAGCCAGAAGGCGACGTCGGAACGGCGGGTCTCGCGGCGCGGGTCGGAGCCGTCCCACCACATGGCGAAGAGGAAGGTGGCGATTCCGAGCAGCAGGCCGACGCCTTCGAGGATCGCCTTGATCTGGCCGGCGCGCTCCTCGCCGATATCCTGCCCGTCGCCGATCAGGGTCGAGGCGATCAGGCCGAGCACCAGGGCGACCGCCGCCGCCGCTCCGGCCGCGATCGTGATCGGCACCCGGAAGCGCCGCCAGTGAAACCAGGCCGCGCCGGCGCCGAGCGCCGCTCCGCCCGACAAAGCGAGGGTGAAGGCGGCGCCGTTATTCTCGAAATAGTCGTCGCCGAGCGCGATCACGGTCCCGAACAGGGTGGCCGCGATCACTCCGCCGACGAAGGCAAGCAGCAGGATGATGCTGGGCAGGGCCATTCGGCGCCGGCGGGTGAAGAATTCGGCGAGGCCCCAGGCGGTCGCCGCGACGAGCAGGCCGGAGAGCGGGGAGGGCCCTTCGACATCGATGCGCGGGCCGATATCATGGCCGATCCAGGCGACCGCGACGAGCAGGATCAGAGCCGCGATCGAGACGAAGATGTCGTTGAAGCCGGTGAGCAGTCGGAAATGCTCCTCGTCGACCGCCGGCGCGCGCCGGCGCGAGGCGACATGGTCCCTGAAGCTCGCCGCCTGCTGAGCGGTGAGCGCGCCGGCCGCGACCGCCGCCTCGAGATCGCCCTCGCTGTACATGAGTCCCTCCTGTGTGGAGGGGCAGTCATAGCAGGGGTGATCTAGTGATGCAACACAGTAGGACGGCTCAACGCGGGGCGCCGGTGAAGCCCGCCGCTTGGCGAAGCTCGTCGGCGCTCATCAGCAGTCCGTCCGACATCACCCACAAGGTCCGGCGCAGGTCGCCGATATTGCGCGAGGGGTCGCCGTCGACGAGGAACATGTCGGCTTCCTTGCCGACCGCGATCGACCCGGTCGAGCCTTGCGCGCCGACCAGCTGGGCCGGGCGGATGGTCGCGGTCTGGAGCGCCTGGGCCGGCGTCATCCCGGCCTGGACGTAGAGCTCGAGCTCGCGGATCAGCTCGAGGCCGAAGCCGTCGGTGCCGGCGACGATCGGCACTCCGGCGCGGTGGAGCGCCCCGGTCAGCTCGAGCAGTCGGGCGAAGCTGGCGCGGTAATCGGCCCGGGTGACTCCCTCGGGAAGGAGGAAGCCGCCGCCGCGGAAGCTCCGTTCGGTGACCGGCGGCATGGTGCCGAGGAAGGGCGCGTAGGCGGGCGAGAGGTCGCGCGGCTCGGCGGTGAAGCCGCCCTCGAACACCGCCACGGTCGGATCGACGACGATCCCGCGCCGGGCCATGTCGGCGATCAGCGAGCGCATCGGCTCGGCACCGAGATCGACGTGCCGGGCATGGCGGCCCGGCCCCTGGAAGCGCATCAGCCCGTTCGACTGGTTGACGACCTCGTCGGGCATCGCCTGCATCATCACGAAGTTGATGTGGGTGATCTCGTCATAGCCGGCGGCGATGACGTCGGTCGGGCGCATCCCGGCCGGGATGTGGCCGTGGACGTGGAGGCCCAAGCGGTGCGCTTCCTGGATTCCGGGGATCAGCCATTCGCGCTGCATCGAGGTGTAGAACTTGACTCCGGTAAAGCCCTGCTCGTGGGCCCGGCGCACCGCCGCGACCGCCTCCTCGGGCGAATCGACGCTGACTCCGCCCTGGGCCTGGAGCGGCCCGGCGCCGTCGATCAGGACCGAGGAATAGACGGTCGGAAAGAGCAGCTCGCCGCGGGCGACCCGGGCCCGGCGCCGGACCGTCGGCTCGAGCTCGCCGCCCGGATCGCGCGCCGACGTGACCCCCATCGATAGCAGCATGACGCCCTGGCTGTCGGATCCGACATGGAGGTGCGAGTCCCAGAGGCCGGGAACGAGCGTCTTGCCGCTGCCGTCGATGATCCGCGCCGAGGCGGGCAGGGTCATGCTCGCGGTCGGGCCGACGGCAGTGATGCGGCCGGCCTCGGCGACGACCGTCTGGCCATCCACGAACCGCGCCGAATCGGCATCGAACAGCCGCACGTTGGTGAAGGCGACCGGCTCCGCTGGAACGCGCCCGAAGCGCCGGGCGATGGCCGGGCTGCGCTGAGCCAGCGCTTCCTCCTGGGCGTGCTCGAGCGCGGCGCGCGCATCGGCATAGCCTTCCGGCATCAGCGCGAGGCCGGAGACGATGGCGAAGAAGCTGCCGTCCGAGTTCAGCCAAACCGGCTGCGGATTGAGGGCGACGCCTTCGACCGCATAAGCGGTGACGGTGCGCCGGCGCTCGCCTTCGCCGACCGTCGCCTCGGTCAGCCGGACCAGCCGGGCTTCGCCGTTGGGGAGCAGGCTGAGCCGCTGGCCCGGCGCGCGGTAGAGCGCCTCCGCGAATGCGGCGTTGCCGACGAACGGCCCGCCCGCGGTCACGTAATAGCTGCGGCCGTCGAAGGGGCTGGTGCCTTCGTCGCTGCGGGTGGTCCAGCGGGCGGTGCCGTCGGTCACTTCGAAGGTCTCGGCGACGTCTCCGCTCGGATCGACGCCGCGGACCACGACCCGGTCGGGGACGCCGGTGGGACCGACATGGATCGCCTGGTCCTGCTCGAAGACGAAGCCGCGCAGAAGGATCGATTCGCGGGCGTTGATCGTGCCGTCGCGGTCGCGCCACAGCGCCGCCCGGCCATGCTCTCCGGCGCCCGAGACGATGAGGAAGCGGCGCGCATCCGCCGGCGGCGCCATCAGCTGGTCGGCGGGAACCTGGGCCGTGGCGGTGGAGACGGCCAGGACCGCGCAAGCGGCGGCGAGCAGGGAAAGCTTCATGGTTTCGGATCCTCCTGCGCGCGAGCGTTGCACGCGCCGGGGAAGGTTCACAAGACCGCAGCGCCGCGCCGGCGGCGCGCCCGCCGTCAGCTCGCGTGCTCGAAGACGATCCGGAGCCTGCCCTGGCAATCGCCCCATAGCTGGGTCGAGACTCCGCCCATCAGCCTCTCTCCGTCTCGCGCGATCGACCACCTGACCGTCAACAGCGCCGTCCGGGGCCCGGTCTGACGGGAATCGAGCACTTCCAGCGCGAACCGGCCCATTCGCGCCGGATCGGCGAAATCCTGCCGCATCGCCTCGGCGAAGGAACGAAAGCCGCGAGTGACGCCGCTGCGGGCGACCCAGGTCATCTCGGCGCTGTCGCAATAGCCGGCGAGCGCGGCCTCGAGGTCGCCCCGGTTCCACGCCGAGCGCTGGGCTTCGGCGGCGCGAGCCGCCTCTTCGGCCACGGGCGCGGCCACGGCGGCGACGATCTGAAGGGCGGCGAGGAGCATCATCAGCCTTGCTCCTGAAGCCGCTGGAGGATGGTCATCGCCTGGTCGGCCCCGGACCGGGGCACGATCTCGCCGTCGCGGTCGGTGATCCGGCCCCAGTTCGCCGCGACCGCCTCGGGAGTCCGCTCGCCCTCGGGGAGGGCGACTCCGCGGGTCAGGGTCACATAGGCGGCCTGAATGACGCCTGCTCCGGCGCCGACGATGGCGTTGGTCGGCGCCTCATCCGAGACGAGGAACAGGGCCGCGGGCGCGACCAGCTCGGGCTGAAAGCGGGCGAGCAGTTCCGGCGGGAAGATGTCCTGGGTCATCCGAGTCGCCGCCGTCGGGGCGATGGTGTTGACCCGGATGTCGTATTTGGCCCCTTCGAGGGCGAGCGTCTTGGCGAGGCCGGCAAGGCCGAGCTTGGCGGCGCCGTAATTGGCCTGGCCGAAATTGCCGTAGAGGCCGGTCGAGCTGGCGGTCATCAGGATGCGCCCATAGGCCTGGGCCCGCATCGTCTCCCAGACCGCCTTGGTGCAATTTGCCGACCCGAGCAGGTGGACCCTCACCACCAGCTCGAAATCCTCGGGCGTCATCTTGGCGAAGCTCTTGTCCCTGAGGATGCCGGCATTGTTGATCAGGATATGGACTCCGCCCCAGGCTTCGAGGGCGCGCGCGGCCATCTCCTCCATCTGGCCGTAATCGGCGACGCTGCCGCCATTCGCCATCGCGGTGCCGCCGGCGGCTCGGATCTCGGCCGACACGGTCTCGGCCGCATCCGAGCTGCCGGAGCCGTCGCGCGCGCCGCCGAGATCGTTGACGACGACCTTCGCGCCCCGCCTGGCGAGCTCGAGCGCGTAGGCACGGCCGAGCCCGCCGCCGGCGCCGGTGACGATGGCGACGCGCCCTTCGAAGCCGATGGTCATGCCGATGGTCCCCCAAGAACGTGCGTTTCGGGGGCGGGTAGGGGAATAAGGGCGCGGGGGAAAGGCCCGCCACGTGCCGCGGCGGGGTCGCGCCCTTCCTCAGCGCCGGTCAGTCGCCCGGACTGCGGCCTCTTTCATAGGCCTGGACGCAATTGTCCGTCACGGTGCGCGAGCAGGCCGGGTAGTTTTCGGTCGCCGGCTGCGGCGCGGGCCGCTGCGTGGGATCGGCGGTCGGCCCGCCCGATCCGGCCGGCTGATTGAAGCCGCTGGGAGCGGTCGCCGAGTCGGACACGACCGGGATGCCGCGAGCGTCGCGCTCGGGCGCGGCGTTGTCCGGCGCCACCGTCTGGCCGCCGGAGGCCGGCATGGTCGTCGTCGGGGTGCCGGTTTGCATGTCCTCCTGGGCGACGGCGGCGCCGCCACACAGGAGCGCGACCGCGAAAAGTGCTGACTTCATGAGCTTGTCCTCCTTGCTTCGGCGCTCGGGAAGCGGCGCCGGCGTCCGGCAACGGCTGGGGGCCGAGGGCGACGGGAAGGTAACGAGCGCCAACCCGCTTTTCTCCCTGGGCGCGTCGCTAGGCGGCGCCGTCGGCGTCGAGGGCGTAGCCGGCGGAGCGGACGGTTCGGATGATGTCGGGCCGGCCGCCGGCGTTGATCGCCTTGCGCAGCCGGCGGATATGGACGTCGACGGTCCTCAGCTCGATGTCGCTGTCCTGGCCCCAGACCGAATCGAGCAGGCGCTCGCGCGAGAAGACCCGTCCCGGCCGCTCGAGGAAATGCCGAAGCAAGCGAAACTCGGTCGGGCCGAGCGCGATCGCCTCGCCGCCTCGCCTGACCCGGTGACCGACGAGGTCCATTTCGAGGTCGGCATAGTTGAGCCGCTCCCCGGCGAGGGCGGGGCGGGTGCGGCGAAGCACCGCGGCGACGCGGGCGACGAGCTCGCGTTGCGAGAAGGGCTTGGTGATATAGTCGTCGGCGCCCGTCTCGAAGCCGCGCACCCGATCCGCCTCCTCGTCGCGGGCGGTGAGCATGATCACCGGAATCTGCGCCGTTTCGGGCGCCCGGCGGAGCCGGCGGCAGACCTCGATCCCGGCCACGCCCTCGATCATCCAGTCGAGCAGGACGAGATCGGGCGGCGATTCGCGGGCCAGCAGCAGCGCCTCCTCGCCGTCGGCCGTCGCAACGACCTCATAGTCGGCGCGAGCCAGCTGATAGCGGAGCAGCTCGACCAGGGCCGGGTCGTCCTCGACGAGGAGGATTCGGGCCCTAGCCGCCAATTTCGCTCGCCCCGATCTCGGCCGCGTCGGCGCCCCGGGCGCGGTCGCCCAGATGCTCCCCGGTGGCGGCGAAATAGACCATTTCGGCGACGTTGGTGGCGTGATCGCCGATCCGCTCGAGATTCTTGGCGACGAACAGCAGGTGGGTCGCCGGAGTGATGTTGTGCGGATTTTCCATCATGTGGGTGAGCAGCGCCCGGAAGATGCTGTTGTAGAAATCGTCGACCGCGCTGTCGCGGTCGCACACTTCGGCCGCCTTGCGCGAGTCGCGGGCGGCGAAGGCGTCGAGGACGTTGTGGACCATCTCGGCGGCGATCCGGGCCATTTCGGGCAGCAGCGACAGCGGCCGGATCTTGCTGTCCTCGATCGACGCGACCCGCTTGGCGATGTTCTTGGCATAGTCGCCGATCCGCTCGACCACGCCGGCGATCTTCAGAGCCGCGACGACGTCGCGCAGGTCGTCGGCCATCGGCGCGCGCAGGGCGATGATCTGCACCGCCTGGCGCTCGACCTCGACCTCGAGCGCGTCGATCCGCCGATCGCGCTCGATCACCTTCGCCGCCGCCTCGGCGTCGCGGCGAACCAGCGCCTCCATCGCCTCGCGGATCGCGGCCTCGGCGAGTCCGCCCATCTCCGCGATGGTGGCGCGGAGCTGGTCGAGCTCCTGGTCGAAGGCTTTGATCGTATGGCCGGTTGTCACCATCGGGAAGCTCCTCAGCCGTAGCGGCCGGTGATGTAGTCCTTGGTCCGGGTCGCCCGCGGATTGGTGAAGATCTCGGAGGTCTCGCCATATTCGACGAGGCTTCCGAGGTGAAAGAAAGCGGTACGCTGCGAGACCCGGGCCGCCTGCTGCATGTTGTGGGTGACGATGACGATGGCGTAGCCGCCGCGCAGCTCGTGGATCAGCTCCTCGATCTTGGCGGTCGCGATCGGATCGAGGGCTGAGCAGGGCTCGTCCATCAGGATCACCTCGGGATCGACGGCAATGGCCCGGGCGATGCACAGCCGCTGCTGCTGGCCGCCGGACAAGGCGGTGCCGCTTTCCGCGAGCCGGTCCTTCACTTCCTCCCAGAGGCCGGCGCGCCTGAGCGAGCGCTCGACGATCTGGTCCATCTCCGCCTTGCCCGCGGCGAGGCCGTGGATGCGCGGGCCGTAGGCGACATTCTCGTAGATCGACTTGGGGAAGGGGTTGGGCTTCTGGAAGACCATGCCGACTCGGGCGCGAAGCTGAACGACGTCCATCGAGGAGGCGTAGATGTCCTCGCCGTCGAGCTCGATCCGGCCTTTGAAGCGGGCGCTCGGGATGGTGTCGTTCATCCGGTTGAGGGTGCGCAGGAAGGTCGACTTGCCGCAGCCCGACGGACCGATGAAGGCGGTGACATGCTCCCGGCAAACGTCGATCGAGACCCGGTCGATCGCCTTCTTGTCGCCGTAGAAGACGCTGACGTCGCGCGCGGTCATCTTCGGCGGCGGATCGTCGGCGAGCCGATAGTCGGGGATAAAGGCGGTCATTTCAGTCATGGGTCACCAGCGGCGCTCGAACTTGTTGCGAAGATAGATGGCCAGCCCGTTCATCGCGAGCAGGAAGGCGAGCAGGACGATGATCGCGGCCGACGTCTTCTCGACGAAGCCCCGGCTGACCTCGTCCGACCAGAGGAAGATCTGGACCGGGAGCACGCTCGCCGGGTCGGAGAAGCCGCCCGGCGGAGTCGCGACGAAGGCGCGCATTCCGATCATCAGCAGCGGCGCGGTCTCGCCCAGGGCGCGGGCCATGCCGATGATCGTCCCGGTCAGGATGCCAGGCAGAGCCAGCGGCAGGACGTGGTGGAAGACGACCTGGATCCGGCTTGCCCCGACGCCGAGCGCGGCGTCCCTGATCGACGGCGGCACCGACTTGATCGCGTTGCGGCCGGCGATGACGATCACTGGCATCGTCATCAGCGCCAGGGTCAGACCGCCGACCAGTGGCGCCGAGCGCGGCAGGTGCATGACGTTGAGGAAGACGGCGAGGCCGAGCAGGCCGAAGATGATCGACGGCACCGCCGCGAGGTTGTTGATCGACACCTCGATCATGTCGGTCCAGCGGTTGCGCGGCGCATATTCCTCCAGATAGACGGCCGACAGAACGCCGATCGGGAAGGCCAAGGCGAGGGTGACGAGCATCGTCAGGAGCGAGCCCTTGAAGGCGCCCCAGATGCCGACCAGGGTCGGATCGGTCGCGTCGGCACCGGTGAGGAAGCCCAAATTGACCCGGGTCCTCACCCGCTCCTCGCGCTGCAGCTCCCGGTAGGCGCGCTCGGCATCGGCGGCTCCGTCGCCCTTGGCGGCCATGTCGATCTCGGTCGAGGCCGGCAGCCAGACGGCGCCCTGCCTCGCGCCGCTTTGGCGAAGCCGGAGCCAGGCGCCCGCCGATAGCAAAGCAGCCTCGTCCCGAAGCGCCGCCTCGAAATGGCCGGCGGCGACGCTTTGCGCCGAGGCCGGGTCGAGATCGACCCGGATCTCGGTCTGCGAGAAACCGCGGATCCCGTTCGCCATCATCGTCACCAGGAGGAAGGCGAGAAAGCCGATCGAGACCAGGATCGCCGCGAGGCCGACCAGTCGAAAGCGGCGCTCGGCCGCGTAGCGGCGGCGGATCCGGCGGCGCATCGCCTCGCCGTCCCAGTCGGTCGGCGTCCGGTCGACGGTCGTCATCCGCCTGCCCTCCGTTCGCCGTGCCGGGCGGCGAGGAGGACCGGACACGGCGTCGGGTCGGTCGGGATCCCCACCTTATTCATAGGCTTCGCGATATTTCTTGACGACCCGAAGGGCGACGACGTTGAGCGCCAGGGTGACCAGGAACAGGACGAGCCCGAGCGCGAAGGCGGCCAGCGTCTTCGGGCTGTCGAATTCCTGGTCGCCGGTCAGCAGCTGGACGATCTGGGTGGTCACGGTGGTGACGCTGGCGAAGGGGTTGGCGGTGAGGTTGGCGGCCAGGCCGGCGGCCATCACCACGATCATCGTCTCGCCGATCGCCCGGCTGACGGCAAGCAGGACTCCGCCGACGACGCCGGGGAGGGCGGCCGGGACGAGCACCTTCCTGATCGTCTCCGAGGTCGTCGCGCCCATGGCGAGGCTGCCGTCGCGCATCGCCTGGGGCACCGCGGCGATGCTGTCGTCGGCCATCGAGGAGACGAAGGGGATGATCATGATCCCCATCACCAAACCGGCGGCGAGGGCCGATTCGGTCGAGGAGGGGATGCCGAGCGAGAGGCCGAGGTCGCGGACCGCCGGAGCCACCGTCAGGGCGGCGAAATAGCCGTAGACCACGGTCGGAACGCCGGCGAGGATCTCGAGCATCGGCTTGAGCCAGGAGCGAAGCGTCGGCGAGGCATATTGGGTCAGGTAGATGGCGCTCATCAGCCCGAGCGGGATGGCGACGAGCATCGCGATGATCGCGCCGATGAAGATCGTTCCCCAGAACAGGGGGATCGCCCCGAACGCGCCCGAGGAACCGGCCTGGTCGGCGCGGATCGCGGTCTGCGGGGTCCAGTTCAGGCCGAACAGGAACTCCAGCGGCGACACCATCGAGAAGAAGCGGAGCGATTCGAAGAGGAGCGACAGGACGATTCCGAGCGTGGTGAGAACCGCGATCAGCGAGGCCAGGAGCAGGGCCGCCATCACCGTGCGCTCGACGCGGGTGCGCGCTCGGAAGCCCGGCGAGACCCGGCTGAAGGCCCAGGCGCCGCCGGCGAAGGCGACGAGCAGGGCGACGGCCAGGCCGACCCAGGAATAGAAGCCGATCGCCCGCTCGTAGACCGGCGCCAGAGCGTGCGCCTGCGGGTTGAACGCGGTCTCGGCCTGGCCGGTCGCCAGCGCATAGGCCTCGCGAAGGATCGCTCTGCGCTGCATGTCGAAGGCGGGGAGCGACTGGGCCTCGGGGCTCGCCATCACCTGGGTGAAGATCAGGTTGCCCGAAAGGTTGTTCCAGACGGCCAGGAAGAGCAAGGCGGGCAGCACCGTCCACAGCGCGACGTACCAGCCGTGCTGGCCCGGAAGCGAATGGGCCCGGGCCTTGCCGGGCCCGGCGAAGGCGGCCGCCCGGGCGCGCGCGGACAGCCAGGCGACGAGGCCTAGGCCGATCACGAGCAGGACGGCGGCGGCGATCGACAAGCGGGACCGATCTACTGCAGATCGGCGGCGGTAATCGGCCGCGGATTCCGGGTCGCCTGAAGCGCGGCCTGGCGCTCGGCGTCGGGCAGCGGGATCAGGCCGTGCTGCGACAGATAGCCGCCCGGACCCCAGCCCTCGACCCAGGCGGCGAGGAACTCGTTGAGCCCCGGGATGACTCCCAGATGCTCGCCCTTGACGTAGATGTAGAGCCTGCGCGCGCCGGGATAGGTGAAGTCGGCGATCGTCGCCGCGGTCGGAGTCACTCCGGCGAGCGGGATGCCGCGGACCCGGTCGCCATTCTCCTCGAGGAAGCTGAAGCCGAGCACGCCGACCGCGCCCTGATTCTCGGCGACCCGCTGGACCAGCAGATTGTCGTTCTCGCCGGCCTCGATATAGGCGCCGTCCTCGCGGATCCGGGTGCAGGTCTGCTTGTGGCGGTCCTCGTCGCTCGCCTTGAGCGCCTCCATCGCGGGATCGGTGTTGCAGCCCTTGTCGAGGATGAGCTCGGCGAAGCTGTCGCGAGTCCCCGAGGTGGGCGGCGGGCCGTAGACCCGGATCGGAGTCGCCGGCAGCTCCGGATTGACGTCCCGCCAGGTGCGCGCCGTCTGCTCGCGGCCGAACGGATTGGCGGCGAGCGCGGCGTAGACGTCGCGGGCGGTGAGCCGGAAGCCGGTCGGCCGCTGCGCCGATTCGATCAGAGCGAGGCCGTCGATTCCGACCGGCACCTCGATGATCCGGCGGACCCCGTTGCGGTTGCACTGCTCGATCTCGCCGGCCTTGATCCGGCGCGAGGCGTTGGTGACGTCCGGGTGCTGCGGGCCGACGCCGGCGCAGAACAGGTTCATTCCGCCGCCGGTGCCGGTCGATTCGACGACCGGCGCCCCCAGCCCGCTATTGCCCTGAGCGAAGCGCTCGGCGACGGCGACCGAGAAGGGATAGACGGTCGACGATCCGACGACCCGGATCTGCTGGCGCGACGCGGCCTCGCCGCTGCCGCCTCCGGTGGCGCCCTGGCCGCAGCCGGCGAGCGCGGCCGCCGCGGCGACGATGGTGAACAGGCTCTTCTTCAATGATGCCTCCCTCGGATGATCCGGTCGGTCCCGGCCGCCGCGATAATCCGCATCGGCGAGCCTTGTGTGACGCTTGGATGACAATGTGATGACAGCTCAGAAATCGAACTGGGCGCGGGCGCCGATCACGTCGACGCCATAGTCGCGATCGCCGCCGGCGGCCGGGATCCGCGCGCCGTCATAGCTCAGCCGGGCGTAGTTGAGCATGAAGCGGACATAGTCGGTCGGGATCCAGATCAGCGAAGCCTGAAGCCCGTTCTGGACGCCGCCGGTCACGCTTCCCGAATTGAGGTCGAGATGGTCCCAGCGCAGGTTGACCTGGACGGCGCCGACGCCGCCTTCCTCGATCGACCGGCGCACCCGGGTGCGGTCGAAGCGGGCGCCGCGATAGCCGCGAGTCTCTCCGGTCAGGAAATAGCCGACCTCCGCATAGGCGCCGAAATAGGTGTGGTCGCCGGCGGAACCGCTGTCGGCTCGCAGCCAGTGCGCCTCCCCGGCGGCGTGGAAGGGGCCGCGGATCAGCGCCGCCTCGAGCCCGAAATGGGTCTCCTCCTCGACCGGCAGCGCCGGCGTGGCGACGAAGCGCAGGCTGGTGGCGTGAATCAGCGGCCGCTGCCGGTAGCGGGTGGTGAGGCCGTTGGCGACGAGATCCCCGTTGTCCCGCCAGTGCGCCGAGCCGGCGAAATGGAGCTGAGTCCCGCCGAGGCGCGGCGCGTAGACGAACCGTCCGTCGAGGCCGACCGCCGAATCGCCGTCGTCGATGTCGAGCAGATTGTCGTGAAAGACTCCGACCTGGGCGGTCACCGGCCCTTTCGCGAAGGTTCCCGACAGGCCGAGCCGCCGCTCGAAGTTGAAGGCGTCGGTGAAGGCGGCACGCTCGATGAAGGAGTTGAAGCGCGAGCTCGTCAACTCGTCGAGCGACTGGAAATTATTGTGCTGGCCGGCGGTCAGGGTGATCTCGTCGGTCGCCTTGTAGGTGATGTTGGCGTCGACGATCTCGACCACGTCCGCGGCGAAGTCGATCTCGAAGACATAGCCGAATCTGCCCGGGGCGGTGCCCTCGACGCCGATTCGGGCGCGGCGAAGCTCGTGCCTCGATCCGAGCCCGGCGACGGTCACGCCCTCGGGCCGAGAGATGTGGCCGACGTCATATTGGAACCTGCCTCGGGGCTTCAGCGACCAGCCGTCGGTCGATCCGAAGCGCGGCGCGCCCTGGAAGCGCGGGCTGGGCCCGGCATCGCCGGTCTGCTGGGCGAGGGCGGGTCCCGCCGAGAGCGAGGTTGCGGTCGCGAGCAGCAGGACCAGGCTCGTCTTCTTCATCTTCACTGCCTTCGCTGGGGACGGAAAGATTGCGGGGCTGCGACGGGAATATGGGCCGGGGGTGACCGATCCGCGTCAGCTTCGTGACATCATTGTTACGGCGCGGGCTCTTCCGGCATGCGCGGCAGATAGACCCGGACCGAGGTCCCCTCGCCGACCTTGCTGACGATCTCGAGGCGGCCCCGGTGACGGAGCGCGATATGCTTGGCGATGGCGAGGCCGAGGCCGGTGCCGCCCTCTGACCGGCTTCGGCTGGCGTCGACGCGGTAGAAGCGCTCGGTCAGCCGCGGGATGTGGACGGCGGGTATGCCTTCGCCCTGGTCGATCACGCGAACCCGGAGCATCCCGGAGCCCGCCTCCTCGAGGCGCACCCGGACCGGCGTTCCCGGCCGCCCATATTTGAGCGCGTTGCTGACCAGGTTGGTCAGCAGCTGCTCGAGCTGGCCGGAATCGCCCCGGACGATCGCGGCCTGCGCCTCGTTCTCGATCAGGATCGCCGATGCGCGCGGCCTGGCGAGCGTCTCGAGGCTGGCGGCGACCTTTTCGACCAGCGGGACGAGATCGATCGGGTCGCGCGGCGCGGTGAAGCGTTCAGCCTCGATCCGCGACAGCGACATGAGGTCGTTGACGAGGTCGCGCATTCGCGTCGCCTCGCCGAACATGATGTCGAGGAATCGGGCCCGGGTCTCGGGATCGCCGCCCGCCTCGGAGTCCTGCAGGGTCTCGATGAAGCCGAGGATGGTTGCGAGCGGAGTGCGCAGCTCGTGGCTGGCATTGGCGACGAAATCGGCGCGCATCTGCTCGGCGGCGCGCGCGCCGCTCTGGTCGGCGAGGCGGACGATTCGGCTGCCGCCGGGAAGCGGGGTCACCGCCATCGCCCACTGCCGGTCCGGCTCGCCGAGGCCGACCAGCTCGATTCGGGCCGGGGCGTCGCCCTCCGGCGCCGCCCCGGCGAGGCGCTCGGCCGCGGCGGGATGACGGATGGCGAGCCGAACGTCGACCCCTTCGATATG
>Ga0196962_10000394_pt1 | contig 18719 bp, 17 predicted proteins | sample S3v_20metaG_FD_183186 | JGI IMG/M metagenome (GOLD analysis project Ga0196962, IMG submission 183186) | Soil microbial communities from Anza Borrego desert, Southern California, United States - S3+v_20 | ecosystem: Environmental > Terrestrial > Soil > Desert | place: USA: California | collected...
CCGAGTTGCCGGCGCGCGAGGTCGCGTAGACGCTGCGGCCGTCGGGGCTGATCGCGACCGAGTTCGGTTCGTCGAGGCCGATCGCGAGCGCGCAGCCCCCGACGCCTTGGGCGGCGATGCAGCCCGCGCCCTTCTTCACCTGCGTGAGGACGCCGCTTTGGCGGTCGCGCGAGAAGATCGCGATCGCGTCGCTGCTGGAGGAGGCGACGTAGACGTGCTTGCCGTCCGGGCTGACCGCGATCGCCCCCGAGCCCATGAACGGGCCGGGGCCCTTCAGCGCGTGCGCCTTGGCGCAGCTGCCGCCTTTCACCGAGCGGTCGACCAGGCAGCCGCGCTTGCCGGCGAGCTGGGTGAGCGTCCCCGGCTTCGGCCTCTGGTGCTTCGGCGCGGCGACGGCGCCGGCGGCGAGCATGAGCACGGCGACGAGGACGGCCGAAACCACGAACGAGCGCCCCCCAGTCGAACTCATGGCGTCAACCTATGCGGCCCGGCGGACACCGCCGCCAGGCCGTTCAGCCCCGGCCTCAACCCTTGCCGAGCTTCAGCTCGCCGATCACGCCGATCCGGATCCCCAGCCACGGGTAGGTCGCGGTGAAGAAGGTGTTCTTCTGCGGCTGCAAGCCAACCGCCGAGAGCCAGAGCTGGTAGACGGGCGCGTTGGCGATCCCGCCGTGCAGCCGTCGCCAGACCCGGGGTCCCTTGGTCCCGAACGGGGGCGCGGTGATCGTGTCGGTCCACTCGACCGCGTTGCCGCCCTGGTCGAGCGTGCCCCAGGGCGAGAGGGTTCCAGCCTGGCCGACCGTGCCGAGGCTGCCCATGAAGTCCTTTTCGTAGCCCGCGGCGGGGAAGCCGAAGGGGTTGCCGGCCGCGCAGTCCTGGGCCGTCTGGTTCGACGGGCACCAGGTCGGCGGCTCCCCTTCTTTGGACTCGAGGAAGATCGCCAGCGGCTGGGCCGAGGCGTTGGCGACGTCGCCGGTCGCAGGGTCGAGGAGGGCTTGGTTGGGCGCCGCGGACCCGTCGTCGCCGAAGGCGCCGGGGTTGGTCGGGTACTGCCAGTAGGAGTAGGTGCCGCCGCCCGTCGGGTCGTAGTAGGCGGACTTGATCCACTCGTTCTGGCTGGGGACGACGAAGCCCGTCCCCTTCGAGCGGGTCGCCTTCGGCTTCCTCATGTCGTACATCCCCCGCTCGGTCTGCCGCGAAAGGCGCACTCGGTAGACGTCGTAGGTGAAGATGCCTTCGGTGCCGCTGCGCTTGGAGAGCAGCTCGCCGTTGGTGAGCGAGTTGACGAAGCGGGCCGAGCGCAGGAAGTCGGCGAACCCGTAGGGCTTGTCGAGCCATTCGGGGGCCGCAGCCGAGTAGTGGCGCCCGACGGGCGCGCCGGCGGCGAAGTCGACCTGGCCGAACCGGGGCCAGGCCTCTCCGCTCTCGGTTTCGCTGTAGAGGTTGTGTTTGTCGGTGCCCCGGGGATCGACCGTGTTGAGGAACTTCACCCACTGGCCGACGGTCACCTCGAGCTTGCCGATCCCGAAGCCGTAGCCGACTCCGCCGACCGTCATGCACGCGGGTCCGCGTTTGGCTTTCGGCGCCGGCGCTTCTTTGCAGCTGCGGTAGATCGCGTTCTTGAAGGGGACGATGCCGACCGGCAGATTGCCGGGAGCCCCCACCTCCATGACTTTGAACGTGAGGACAGAGGGCGCCGACTTGGCCACCGCACCCGCCGGAGCGGAGAGGGCGAGGAGGGCCAGAACGATCAGCGCCGGCGCGAAGCGCCCGCGGGAGGCGCGAAGCGCCGGGTGAGTGGTCATTGCCTCCTTCTTCGCCCTTCCGATCGAATCCCTTTAGCGGGGGAGCCGACCACGGTCCCGCCAAACCAGAAAGGATGTGCGCATGCCCCAACCCCGCCGCCAAGGCAAACGGAAAGAGCGCGAGGACCACGGGTGGGTGATCTCCTTCGGCTGCAAAACGACGGGCACCTTGCGCCGCCTCAAAGTCGAGGCCGATCCCTCCGCCGACACCAGCCCGGTCGAAGTCCCCTGCCCCTGCGGCGAGACCCACCGCATCACCGTCTCGCCCTACCGCCGCCGGCGTTCTGCCGACGAGGCCTTCGACCTCGAGGTGAAGTCGCTCGACGAGTTGCGCTGAGCGCGCGAGAACTGGGGTCCCTCCGGCTAGCCTTTAGTCCAGAACCCTCATCCGGTGGAAGGAAGGCGATGAGCGATCGCCCGAACGAGAGTCGAGAGCGTCCGGCGGCAGACCGCCGGCCCTCGGACGGGAGTCAAGTATCGATGCGGCGCCGCGAGATGGTGGGGCTGTCGGCAGGGGCGCTGGCGAGCCTCGCCCTCTACCGCTGCGGCGCCGGCGATGAGGTGCTGACCCGATCCGCAACGGAGGCGGCCAGGGCCAAGCTCGACTGCGTACTGACGCCCGAGCAGGACGAAGGCCCCTTCTACATCGACCTGGGGCAGGTTCGGCAGGACATCGTCGAGGACCGCGCGGGGGTGCCGCTCGCGCTGGCGCTGACCGTCGTCGACGCGGAGACCTGCAAGCCGATCCGCGACGCCGCCGTCGACATCTGGCACTGCGACGCCCTTGGCACCTACTCGGGCGAGCCAACCGAGGGAACCGAGGGCGAGACCTACCTGCGCGGGATACAGCTAACCGACCGAAACGGCCTCGCAGAGTTCGCCACCATCTACCCGGGCCAGTACCCCGGCCGGACGACGCACATCCACGTCAAGGTTCATACCGGCGGACGCCGGGGCGACGGCGCCTACTCCGGCGGCCACGCCTCCCACACCGGCCAGCTGTTCACCTCCGACCGCCTCGACGCGGAGGTTTTCGCCCTCGCCCCCTACAACCGGAACACGGGCGAGATCGCCCCACGCGGCGGCGATGCCATCTACCGGGTTCAGGGTGGCTCGAGCTCGGTGCTCGACCTCGCCCCGGCTGGCAGCGGCCTCGCCCGGGATGGCCTCACGGGAAAGGCGACGCTAGGCGTCGACCTCAACCCGACGTCCGCCCGGCCCTCGGGGCCATAGCCACACGGTGAAGGCTGTCACCGAGGACAGCCGCGCCACGACGAAATCTCGCGGCGCGGCTGTGTGGACTTCAGGAAAGCGTCAACGCCTGGCCGGCGTGGCTTCCAGTCGCTTTGACTCCGTACTGGGCGTCGTAATGGGTTGTCGTCGTGCCGATCGATTCAAGGCTGCTGCCGGTGGCCGCAGCGTTCGCTTCGTCGAAGATCAGTTTCGAGCTGCTGTTGTCGAACAGCCCCCCGACGCTGCCTTCGTAGTCGATCGTCCACCCTTCGATCGCACAGAGTTCGCCGCCGTAGAGGATCGCGTTGTTGAATTCTTGAACGACGAGGTAGGATTTTTCGCCCACGGCTTTCGTGCTCCCGGGCCACGGCGTACCGGGAGCGGTCGCCGATTCGACGGTGCAGACGCCATTGGTGCCGCAGCCGCTCAGGCTCATCGATTCGACGGTCGCGATCCCTTTGCCGCCGCTGTTCGAGATCGTCATCGCGACCGACGCTTTGCAGGTCGTTGCCAGGCCGGGCAGTGTGAGCGTGCTCGCCGCGGTTTCCGCGACGACGGTTTCGCTGCCGACCAGTTCGGCGCCCCCAAATCGCCAGACCGGGCTCGCGCTCGCGCTGCTCGCCACCGCCGCGCCGGCAGTGAGCATGGCTACCAGGCTGAGCATCCAGATCATCCGTCTACGCATGTGAATACGCCTCCTAAAAGAATTGGATGTTCTTAAATAGATAATGAACCTTTTATCAATATATAAAGGCTGAGCGGGGAGCGACGCTTATTAGCCTGAGTTCAAGGCGCGGTAGCCGGGGCGGACGACCAACGCGCTGTTTCAGCGCTTCCGCGTTTGCTCCCGCCGAACGGCGTGACGCTTGCTCAGGGAGCTGCCGGCTGGTTCACAAAGGCTTCGTAAGCGCGACACGGCTGCCCGCGCAGGCCCGGACAGGGAGGCAGGCCGGTCGGCACGCTCTGCCCCGGCACCACGGGCAGCAGCAGGTGCGAGGGCGTGTCGCCGCCGTAGGCGATGGCGACCTGCGCGGTACCTTCCGGCTCGGTCTGGTCGAAGGCCCAGATCGGCTGGGTGCCGTTCGGGGCGGCGATCGTGACCCGGATTCGCGAGCCGGCGCGATAAGCGTGACCCTCGTAGTAGAGCGGGATCGTGACCGGGACGAACTGGTCCGCCGGAAGCGGCGAGACATCGGCTTCACGCAGGCTCAGCACCGGCTCGAGCGGGGTGCTCTTCTCGGGGTCGAGTTTGCGCGCGTCACCGCGCACCCAGCCATTCTGGACGAAGGTCTCTTTGCCGTCGGGCCTCACCTCGCTGATCGTCGCCTGCAGGTCCACGCTGGGAGCCGATGAGCGAACCCAGACGTTGACGGCGCCGGCCCCGATCACGGTCGTGTTCGCTCCCAGCGGCGCGGTGAGGTAGGAGACGGCGCTGCCCGGGGGGCTCTGCGCCCATTCGTATTTGGGCGCGGCCGTCCAGAGCCCACCGGCGCCGGCCCCGGTGTTGCCGCTGAAGTTGGTCCTCGGCAGGGCGTCGGCGTCCCAGGTGAACTCGTCTGCGGCCGAGCCGGCCGGCGGAGCGCCGCCGAGGTTGCCGCCCGGCGAGAGGTACCAGGCCTTGGCTTCGGTGCCGGGCACCGGGAGCTCGTCGAATGACTTTTCGAAGCCGGGGTAGGGCCGGCCCGGCGAGAGCCCGCCGGCGCCGTTGTCGAAGAGGACCCGGACCGGCTTCAGTTTCTCGAAGGCGTTCAGCGCCAAGCCGTAGGTCGGCAGCAGCTGGATCGGGTCCAGGGGAAGCGTCATCCCTGGGATGCCCATCGCTTCCTGGTAGATCAGCGGCGCGGCGGCGCGGACCGCCGCCGAGGCGAGCAGCGGCGACCGTTTGGCGACGTAGAGCTGGAGGAAGTCGAACCAGCGGTTGAACGTCGCCGGGTCGAGCGAGTCGACGTGGGTGCCGTTGGTGAAGGTGAACCACTTCCGCTGCGTTCCGGTGAACCGCTTCGCCAGAGTCGGGCAGTGGCCGCCGGTTTGCTCGTCGGTCCACTGGCAGGCGAGGAAGGTCGGCACGTTGATTTTGTCGACGAAGGTGACCGGCGAGAGCGGATCGGCGACCTCGGGTTTGTAGTGGTCGTTTTCTTCGACCTTTTTGAGCAGATCCACCGCCTCCGGGTGCAAGACCTGGTTGGCCGCGCAGGTCTGGTCGCCTTCTTGGATGCGCTGGTAGGCCCAGGCCTGGCCCGCGGTGGGAGACGCCGCTTCAGCGTCGTGGACCCGGTCTTTGGCCCATTCGAGCGCGAACCCGGTGTTGAGGATGCCGCCTGGATAGAGGGTCGTCTGGGTGTTGTCGATCACCGACAGCGGCGAGATGGCTGCCAGGCTCGGCGGCTGGGTGGCGGCGGTGAAGAGCTGGCTGATCCCGCCGTAGGAGATGCCCATCATCCCCACCTTGTGATGGAGGGCCCACGGCTGGCGCGCGATCGTCTCGGTCACGTCGTAGCCGTCGAGGCCCTGCAGCGGCTCGAAGAAGTCGAAGGCGCCGCCGGAACAGCCGGTGCCGCGCATGTTGACGTCGACGACGGTGAAGCCCATCAGGTTGGCCAGGATCGAGATCCCGCTCTCGGGGCCGGCCGGGTCGGCGTACCCGTAGCCCGAGTACTCGATCAGGGTCGGCGTCGGGCCGCTAGGCAGCGGCGGCAGCTCCACCCCGGGAAGGATTTTCGTCACGTCCTGCGGGGGATGGACGTTGATCGCCAGCTTGGTGCCGTCGCGGGTGGTCAGGTACCCGTAGCCGCTAGAGGGGATCGACTGTTCGTAGACGGCGGTGCTGGGCGGCGCGGACTGGGTCGTCAGGACCTGCAGCGGAGGCGATTCCGGCCCCGCGGAAGCGAGGCCGACGCGGTAGCCGCCGCCCGGCGCGACTTCGCGGAAGAGGGCCCCGCCGAGGGCGTTCGCGTTCTTCGTCGCGACTTCCTGTCCTTCGCCGTCGTAGAGGGAGACCTGGGCGCCCGGCGGAAGGCCGGTCGCGTAGACCTGCTCGACGCTCCCGCGGGCTTCGAACGCGCTGGCCGTGTCAGCGCCGACGGGGCCTGAGGTGACCAGCGACGCGAGCAGCGCCCCGCCGAGCGCTGCCAAAAGAAGCGGCTTTCGCCCGCCCTGCCGGCAATCGAGAATTCCCTTCTTACCCAAGATTGGGTACTTGTACCATGCCGCACAGCATTTGCAAAATGGTCGCGCAAATTCGCCGCGGACAGCGGCGACGAGGCAGAGCGCCTGGGCTGGCCACCCCCTAGCCGGGGCGGGCCGGCGTGTCGGGGATGACGTCTTTGGGCTCGCGCGAGAGCTTTCCGAATCCCCGCAGAACCCGGGCCATCGTCACCAGGCCCTTCGGAGATCTCAGATTGACTGCGCCGAGCAGCTGGCGCAGGAACGAGAGCTGGTCGAAGTACACCCGCTCGCAGACGAGCTCCTCGTTCTCGTCGAAGACGAAGAAGGCGGTCATGCGAACCTTGAACGAGCCGCCCGTCGGCGGCACCGGCCCGAGCGGCCCGAGGTGGGTGCCGAGCAAATAGAACTCGGCCACCACCGCGTCGTCGCAGTGCCGCAGCGCGATCATCTCGTGCCGCTGATCGGGAAACGCCGCCCGCGTTTCGTGGTAGTAGCCTCGCACCGCCCCATCCCCGTCGTGCACGGTCTCCGTCGGCACGATCTCATAGCGCGGATGCGGAAAGGTCGAGAGGACCGCGTCCCAATCCTGCTCTACCTCGTCATGGAAATGATCCAGCACGACTTTCTCCCGCCGTGCTCGGACATCGTCAGCAAGCATCCTGGAGCCTCCTCTGTGGGGTTGTGCCTCTGCCTGTGCGAGCGCGCAAGCGATCTATTCTGGGGCGGGGTCAATGTGATGTCCCGTCACCGATCGTCGTGCGCAGGGGCTTGAAGAGGAGGGGTGGCTGACGGGACTCGAACCCGCGACTGCCTGGATCACAACCAGGAGCTCTACCAACTGAGCTACAGCCACCTCGCCGGAACAAATTTAGCGGGCTAGGGCGGGATTTACCGAGCGGCCGATCAGCTCGATCGCGTCGAGGTCGCGGTGGAGAAGGTGCTGGGCCATCAGGCGGGCGAGGCCGGCTTGCCGCAGGGCGTTCAGCTGGTCGAGGGCCTCGGGGACGGTGCCGGCGATCGTGCCCTTGCGCAGGTCCCCCAGGAAAGCGTCGCCGTCGCCGTCTCCCCCCCTCCACTCCGAGAGCCTCGCGGCGCGCTCGCGCAGTTCCCCGCGGTCGGCCGCGACGAGCCAGCCGGTCATCATCGAGAGCGGCAGGCTGGCCGGGTCGCGGCCCTCCGCCTCGCACGCCTGATCGAGCCGCCGGCGGACGTCGGCGAGCTCCTCCGGGGTCATCATCACCGTGTTGTACTCGTCGGCGTGGCGGGCGGCGAGGCGGAGGCTGCGCGGGCCGCCCCTGCCGCCGAGGATCAGCGGCGGGCGAGGCTGCTGGACGGGCTTCGGCTGGGCGTCGATCTCGTTGGCGGAGTAGTGCTCGCCCTCGAAGCTGAACGGCCCCGGCTCCCAGTAGCGGCGAACAAGCTGCAGCTGCTCCTCGAGCGCGTCGAGACGCGGGCCGACCGGCGGCAACGGGATGCCGAACGCCTCGTGCTCGCGCTCCCACCAACCAGCTCCGAGGCCGAGCTCGACGCGGCCGCCGGAGACGTGGTCGGCGGTGACGACCGACTTCGCCAGCACCGCCGGGTGGCGGAACGTCGCGGGCGAGACCATCGTGCCGAGGCGCAGGCGGGTGGTGACCGCCGCCAGCGCCGCGATCGTCGTCCAGGCGTCGAGCGAGCCGCGCTCGCGCCGATCCTCGACCGAGAGGTAGTGGTCGGAGCGGAACAGCGTCCCCACGCCGTGCTCTTCGCAGGCGGCGGCGATCGCGCGCCAGTCCTCCCAGGTCACGTCCTCCTGGCCCTCGATCATCAGGCAGACCTCCATAGCGGCCCTCCTACCCGGCCGCGACGATTTCAGCGAAGGCCTCGAAGCCCGGCGTGGTGCGCTCGATCAGCGTCGCCTCGACCTCGGCCGCGCGCTCCGGCAGCGCATGCTCGCCCTCGTCGCCGAGCGCCCCGACCGCCTCCTCGATCATCTCCGGCACCGCCAACCAGGCCTCGACCAGGGCCAGGTCCGCCTCGGGATGGAAGAGGACGCCCCAGGCGTTGCCGGCGCGGAAGGCTTGACAATCGGTCTGCTCGGAGGAGGCGAGGGGCTGGGCGCCCTCGGGCAGGTCGAAGACGTCGCCGTGCCAGTGCAGCACCTCGGTGCTCGGGGCGAGCCCGCCCAGCAGTGGGTCGTCGGAGGCGCTCACCTCGACCCGCGCAAAGCCGATCTCCGTCGCCTCTCCCGCCCTCACCTCCGCCCCAAGCGCCCGGGCCAGCAACTGCGCGCCGAGGCAGATGCCGAGGACCGGCATCCCGCACTCGACCGCCTCGGCCAGCCACTCGCGCTCCGCCGCCAAGGCCGGGAAGCGCTCGACCTCGTCGACGTTCATCGGCCCGCCCATCACCACGGCGCCGGCGACCTTCCCGTGCGCGGGCAACGATTGGCCAGCGAGCGGTTTCGCCGTCTCCACGCGCAAGGCGCCGCAGGCGTCGAGGATGCGGTGCGGTCCCTCCCAGGGCACGTGCTGGACCGCCAGCAAGATTGGTCGATCGTCCACCGCCATCGGCGATCAGGCTAGCCTCCGGCCATGAGGACTGCCGTCCCCGCTTCCGCGACCGGCGCCAACGCCCGCGGCGCCCTGGCGATCGGCGCGCTCGCGGTCGGCGCGGCGGCGGTCGGCGGCTTCGCGATCGGGCGCCTTGCCGTCGGCCGGCTGGCGATCCGCCGGGCGAAGATCGGCAAGCTGACGGTCGAGGAGCTCGAGGTCGGCCGGCTGACGGTGCGCGAAGAAGAGCGTCCGAGTGCTGGCTGAAGGATTTTCGCCCTCGGAAGGGGGACAAAGCTTCAGGCGGTGGGCCCTGGCCACGATCTCAGCCGCCTTCGGGCTTGCGGTCTGCGCGACCCCCGCCCACGCCCTCGGGCCCTACCCGGACCTCGGCTCCTGCCAGGTCTTCCCCGACCCGCCGGCCTCGACCTCGCCCCGCGCCCCGTCCCTCCCCAACCAGTCCGCCTGGAACCAGGACGTCTCGAAGGCGCCGCGCGACCCACGCTCTGCCGCCTACATCTCCTCCATCGACGCGAGCGGCGGCGGCCACCTCCATCCCGACTTCGGCTCGCCCCGCCCCTACGGCTTCCCCTTCGCGGTTGTGGGTCCCGGGCAGCGCAAGCTCCCCGTCGAGTACACCGCCTACGGCGACGAGAGCGACCCCGGCCCGTTCCCGGTCCCGTCCGGCGCCCCGGTCGAGGGCGGCAACCGCAGCGACGGCGACCGCCACGTGCTCGCCGTCGACCGCTCGTCCTGCACGCTCTACGAGCTCTACCGCGCCTTCTTCGTGCCCCGCCCCCGCCCCCACTGGAAGGCCGACTCGGGGGTCGCCTGGGACCTCGACTCGACCGCGCTCCGCCCCGCCGGCTGGACCTCGGCCGACGCCGCCGGCCTGCCGATCTTCCCCGGCCTCGTCCGCTACGACGAAGTCGCCGCCGGCAGCCTCGACCACGCGATTCGCGTCACCTTCGAGAGCACCCGCGACGCCTGGGTCCGCCCCGCCACCCACTGCGCCGGCGACACCTCCAGCCCCAGCGCGCCGCCGATGGGCTTGCGCCTGCGACTCAAAGCGGGCTACGGGCTCGGTCGCCTCAGCGGACACGCGCGCACGATCGCCGAGGCGATGAAGCGCTACGGCCTGATCGTCGCCGACAACGGCTCCAACTGGTTCTTCAGCGGCAGCAGCGACCGCCGCTGGGACGACGAGAACCTGAACCAGCTGAAGGGCATTCCAGGCCGCGCCTTCGAGGTCGTCAAGAGCGCCGCCGGCATCCACGCCTGCTGAGCGCCCGCCCCGCCCCCGTCGCTCAGCCCCGCGTCCCACCCTCGCGCCCGTCCGGCGACCAGCCGGGCCCGCGGAACAGGTAGCCGAGACGGTGGCGCCAGCTGGTCGCGCCGCGCACGTCTCGCGCGATCGCCGCGAACTCGTGGAAAGCGACCCGGGTCGGCACGAAGGTGCGGAGATTTTGGGTCAACCCGTACTGCGGCCGCTCGCTCTCCCCCTGGAACGTCCCGAACAGCCGGTCCCAGACGATCAGGATGCCCCCGTAGTTGCGGTCGAGGTAAATCTCGTTCGAGCCGTGATGGACCCGGTGGTGCGAGGGCGTGTTGAAGAAGAACTCGACCGGCGCCGGCAGCCGTCCGATCCGCTCGGTGTGAATCCAGAACTGGTAGATCAGGCTGATCGCCTGTTGGGTGAGGATCATCCACGGCTGGAAGCCGAGCAGCGCCAGCCCGGCCCAGAACGGCAGCGAGGTCATCGGCGTCCAGGTCTGCCGCAGCGCGGTCGAGAGGTTGTAGTGCTGGGAGGAGTGGTGGACGACGTGGCTGGCCCAGAAGACCCGCACCTCGTGGTGGATGCGGTGGAACCAGTAGTAGGCGAAGTCGTCGGCGAAGAAGAGGACGGCGTAGGTCCACCACTCGTCGGCCGGCATCCGCAGCGGCGTCAGCTCGTAGAGGCCGGCGTAGACAGCGACCACGGCCAGCTTCCAGACCGCGTTGATCGCGACGTTCCCAAGCCCCATGGTGAGGCTGGTCCGCGTGTCGCGGGACTCGTAGCCGACCAACTCCTCGTCGGCGGCGATCCGGAAGGACCAGAGCTCGACTGCCAACAGCAGCACGAAGGCGGGGATCGCGTAGAGGATCAGCTCTCCCATCGCGCGCAACTCTAGACGCAGAGCGGGATCGGTAGGATTGACTGACGAGTCAATCGACACGAAAGGCTGTCACGATGGCTTCCAGCAACGGCAAGGTCTCCCCCGCCGACTTCCCGCCCCCCGTCGAGCCGGAGAAGGAGTTCCTCAAGCGCTCGCTCGACGGCGAGGACGAGCGGATCGAGATCGGGGTCGCGATCGTCGGAGGCGGGACCGCCGGCCTCGCCTGCGCCAACCGCCTGCTGCAGCTGTTGGCCGACGACCCCGAGACGATGGAGAAGCTCGGCGAGGTCCCGGTCGCGGTGATCGAGAAGGCGAAGACCTGCGGCGGCCACAACCTCTCCGGCGCCGTGATGCGCCCGGAAGCGCTGGAAGAGCTGTTCCCCGACCTGACCCGCGAGCAGTGGCGCCAGCAGGGCTTCGGCTTCGGCGAGGTGAAGAAGGAGGCCGTCTACCTCCTCCCCAACGGCAAGCGCAAGCTCCGGATCCCGCCTCCGCCGCCGCAGCGCAACCACGGCAACGAGGTGGTCTCGGTCGCCGCCCTCTGCCGCTATATGCAGGCCCAGGCCGAGGAGGCCGGCGCCTACATGCTGACCGAGACCTCGGCCGCACAGTTGATCGTCGAGGACGGCGCCGTGCTCGGCGTGCGCTCCGGCGACAAAGGCCGTGGCAAAGACGGCGAGCCGCAGGCCAACTTCGAGCCCGGCACCGACATCGCCGCCAAGGCGACGGTGCTCGCCGAGGGCTGCTGGGGCCACCTCACCGACGTCGCCGTGCGCGAGTTCGACCTCGCCGAGGGACGCGAGCCGCAGGTCTGGGAGCTCGGGGTTAAAGAGGTCTGGAAGGTGAAGGAGCCGCTGGACCGGGTGATCCACACCCTCGCCGGGTGGCCGCTGAAGATCCGCACCAAGTACCACCAGATCGGCGGCTCCTGGATCTACCCGATGAAAGACGAGAAGACCGGCGAGGACCTGGTCTCGATCGGGTGGGTGCTCGACCTCGACTACGCCGACGCCACCACCTCCGCCCACGACCTCCTGCAGCAGTTCAAGACCCATCCCCTGGTCCGCGAGATCCTCGAGGGCGGCGAGCGGGTCAGCTGGGGCGCGAAGGCGATCCCGGCCGGCGGCTACTGGGCGATGCCGAAGCTATCGGCGCCCGGCGCGGTGATCGCCGGCGACGCCGCCGGGATGCTCAACCTGGCGGCGCTGAAGGGCGTCAACTACGCGATCAAGGCCGGGATGCTCGCGGCCGAGTCGATCTACGCCGCGCTGAAGGAGGACAGCAACGACTTCTCCGCCTACGAGCGGGCGGTCGAGGAGTCGTTCATCGGCAGGGAACTCCACGAACAGCGCAACACCCGCCAGCCGTTCCAGAAGGGGCTGATCAAAGGCGGGCCGCTGGTCAACCTGATGATCGCGACCAAGGGGCGTTTCCCCGGCGGGCGCTGGAAGATCCACCGCAACGACGCCCAGCCGATGTTCGTCGGCGACACCGCGGAGGGCTACCCGAAGCCGGACGGCAAGCACACCTTCGACAAGCTCTCCAGCGTCTTCATCAGCGGCAACGCGACCCGCGACGACGCGCCCAACCACATCCGGGTGCAGAAGAAGGTGCCGCGCGAGGTCGCCGAGACCTGGGCCTGGATGTGCCCGGCCGGCGTCTACGAGATCCCGGAAGACGCCCCGGAGAGCGGCGAGGTCGACGTGATCGTCAACTACACCAACTGCGTCCAGTGCGGCGCGATCACCGCCAAGGGCGGCCGCCTCACCCCGCCCGAGGGCGGCGACGGCCCGCTGTACCAGAACACCTAGGCCAACCTCTCCCGGCGGGTGGTTGAGCTTTCAGGCCCTATACGGGGTCAAAGCTCAACCACGCTGCCGAGCGGAATCCAGCGGACCCTCTCGCGGAAGGCCGCGGGGGCGTTCGCGAACTCGGCCTCGATCGCGTCGCGGCCTTGGCGGAAGTGCTTCCAGCCCTCGTAGTGGATCGGGATCACCGTGCGGGGCTCGAGCTGGCCGCAGAGCTCGACCGCCTCGGCCGCGGTCATCGTGTAGCGAAACGGGCCGGTGACCGGGAAGCGCACGCCGCCGAGGTGGATCAGGGCGGTGTCGACGTCGAGCCGAGCTGCGACCTCGCGGACGCCGTCGTAGAGCACGGTGTCGCCTGAGATCCAGAGGGCTCCCTCGTCCGAGCCGTCCCGGCGCAGGGCGAAGCCGACGACCTCGCCGACCAGGGGCCGGCTCAGGGGCGGGCCGTGCCGGCAGGGCGTCGCGGTTATCTCGAGCGGGGGGCGGCCCGGCGCCTGCAGCCGCGTCGCCTGCCAGGGCGCCAGCCCGCGGGAGTTGCCGCCGAGCCGCTTCGCGCCCGCGACGGTGGTGACAACCGTCCCGGCAGATGGAAGCAGCGCCCGGCCGGCGTCGTCGAGGTTGTCGTCGTGCTGGTCGTGGCTGAGCAGGACGGCGTCGATCGCTCCGATCTCAGCGGCGGCGATCGCCGGCCCCGCCAGCTTGCGCGAGCTCGTGCCCCAGCCGAAGTTGTATTTGCGCCCGGGAGGGTCGAAGGTCGGGTCGGTCAGCAGGCGCCACCCGTCGACCTCGATCAGGACCGTCGGTCCGCCGACGTGGGTCAGCCGAATCCCCTCCATGCGCGGTCATTATCGTGTGCGGAGGTCAGGGCCGGATGAGACTCCTCTTCAAAGCCGCGACTTTCTGCGCGCTCCTCTGCGCAATCGCACCGCTTGGCGCCTCCGCCGCCCAGCCGGCTCAAGCCGATCCCGGGCGGGCGCTCGAGACCCTCGGCGGCACGGTCGTGACCGCGATCATCGCCAGCACGAACGCCGACCACGCCCTCACCGCGGTCGGCTCGAGCATCGCCCTGACCGAAGCCAGGGAACGAATCGAGGCCGAAGCCGAGGCGGAAGCGCGCCGCGACCCGCCCGGCCCGATCGTCCCCGGCGACCCGTCGACCCTCCCGCCCGCCTCCGCCGGCTCCAACGGCACCGAGATCGAGCGCCACAGCGCCGCCGAGCGGGAAAAGATCTTCGCCAACGGCCACGCCTCGGGAGAAGGCTCGACCTCGATCCTCCTCACCGGGATCGCCCTGCCGCCGCCGGACGCGCCGCAGGAGGTCAAGGACGTGATCAACAACGCCAACCTGATCGTCGGCCGCCCCTACATCTGGGGCGGCGGCCACGGCTCCTGGTACTCCCACGGCTACGACTGCTCCGGCGCCGTCAGCTTCGCCCTCTTCGGCGGCGGCATGATCCCCCGCCCCCTCACCTCCAGCGAGCTGGAGGGATGGGGCGCCCCCGGCCCCGGCAAGTGGATCACCGTCTACGCCAACGCCAGCCACACCTTCGCCGAGATCGCCGGCCTCCGCTGGGACACCTCCGGCACCGAAAGCGGCTCCGGCCCGCGGTGGCACCTCGGCGCCCGGCCCACCGGCGACTTCGTGACGCGCCACCCGCCTGGGTTCTGAGAGAGAGCCCCGGCCGAGCAACGCGAACCTCATGACGGCCAAGATCGGCGGCGACAAGTTCTCGCTTGTTTCACGGCGACGCGACGCTGCCAAGGCAAAATAGGCCACGTCCGTGGACACGTTTGAAATCCGCACGGCAGACCCCTTAGACGAAGACGTGAGCGGCTTGGTCCGGCTCCATCTGGAGTTCGGACGTGCGTCTAGTCCGCCTGAGGACGCCCACGCCCTAGAGGTCGACGAGCTGCTCGACCCGTCGATCATGCTGTTCGCGGCTCATTCCGACGACGAAGTACTCGGCGTCGGGGCCCTCAAGGAGATCGATGGAGATCATGCCGAGATCAAGACGATGCACACGGTTGAGGGGGCCCGCGGGCGGGGAGTCGGACGGGCGATGCTCGATCACCTGCTGGCGGAAGCACGCCACCGTGGCTATCGCCGCGTCAGCCTGGAGACGGGATCGATGGATGTCTTCGCGCCTGCCCGATCTCTGTATCGCGGTGCAGGGTTCGCTCCCTGCGACCCGTTCGGCGAATATCGATCGAGCCCCAACAGCGTGTACATGACGCTCTGGATCGACGAAGCTGTCTGAATTCGATTTGCCCCAGTGCGGCTCGACCGCCATCAGGTCCGCCCCAGCTAGTGCCCCCGGCTGGATTCGAACCAGCGACCGTCGGATTAGAAGTCCGATGCTCTATCCAGCTGAGCTACGGGGGCTCCGGTGGTAGTTTGACGCGCGATCGGCGGAAAGAAAAAGCCGATCAATGGGAGACAGGGAACCAATGGGAGGCTCTATGCGCACTCTGCGCGACAAGTTGACGTACGCGAACGTGATCTCGACGCTCTGCCTGTTCATGCTGCTCGGCGGGGGCGCATATGCCGCATCGCAGGTAGCGAAGAACAGCGTCGGCACGAAGCAGCTGAAGAACAACGCGGTGACCGGGAAGAAGATCAAGGACAGAAGCATCGGCACGAACGATCTGACCCCGGCTGCCGTCACGACGCTGAAGGGGACGAAGGGCGATCCCGGGCCGGCCGGGGCGCAGGGACCGCAGGGGACGACCAACGCCGGCGCCTACGCCACGGTCGAGTCGGGCGGCGAACCCGCCTTCGCCGGCGACCATCCGGGCTTCGCTGCGGTCGAACGAGTGCAGGAAGGCATCGTCTGCCTGACGCCGACGCCGGGGACGAACATCGCCCACCCGGTCGCATCCGTCGACCTCGGGGCCTCTGGCGCGGAGAACAACGCCAAGATCGTCGAGCCGTTTGCCAACGGGGACGTCGCGGAATGCGATCCCGGCCAGCTCGAGGTCTGGACCTTCGAACTGTTCGGCGATCCGCTTCTGCAAGAACGGTCGAACAGCGTCGCCTTCACCGTGTTCGCCCCCGTTCCCTAGGCGGCGCAGCCGTCTAGGATCAGCGGCGATGCCGAAGCTCTCCCTCGCGGGCACCGAACTCAACTACGAGCGTGCCGGCGAGGGTGAGCCGCTGCTGCTGATCCAGGGGATGTCGGGCAACCTACTCGCCTGGGGGAAGCCGTTTCCCTCCTTGCTGGAGCGCAGCTTCGAAGTGATCTCCTTCGACAACCGCGGCATGGGGCTCTCGAGCCCGGCCACGGAGGCGTTCTCGATCGCCGAGATGGCCGCCGACACCGTCGCGCTGCTCGACGCGCTCGAGATCGAGAGCGCGCACGTCCTCGGCATCTCGATGGGCGGGATGATCGCCCAGGAGCTGGCTTTAGCTCATCCCCAGCGGGTGCGCTCGCTGATCCTCGGCTGCACCTACTGCGGCGGCCCGGGGTCGCAGATGATGGACCCAGCCGACTTCCAGACCCTGGCGGAGGCGATGGCCTCGGGCGACCAGGACCGCGTCATCCGCGCGATGTACGAGCTCAACCTCTCCCCCGGCTTCCGCGCCGACGAGAGCCGCTACGCCGAGTTCGCCACGATGGCCACGGCCCGGCCGGCCCCGCGCCAGGTGATCGCGTTCCAGTTGCAGGCGATCGCCGCCCATGACACCAGCGCCCGCCTGCCCCGGCTGAGCATCCCCACCCTCGTGATCCACGGCACCGTCGACCGCATCCTCCGCTACCCGAACGGGCCGCTGATCGCCTCGCTGATCCCGGGCGCCCGGCTCGAGACCTTCGAGGACGTCGGCCACCTCTTTTGGTGGGAGCAGCCTGAGCGCTCGGCCGAGCTGGTCCGCGAGCACGCGCTCGCGCCCGCCTAGTCCTCTTCGAGGCCGGCGCAGCCCGCCGGGTCCATCTTCCCGTTCACCTTGAACACGAAGTCCGGCTGGGGCGTGACGTTCCGCTCCGCGACCACCAGCTCCAGCGCCGGGTCGGTCTTGGTCCAGGCAAAGATCGGGAACCAGTATTCGGACTGGGGCGAGTCCTGCGTGTTTTCGCTCATGATCACGTAGTCGTAATCGCCTTGGTTGACGGCCCGGCGGAACTGGGGGCAGCTGGTCGGCAGGCGGTAAGTCCCGTTCGGGCCCTTGACCCCGATGTACTGGACGTGGTTGGAAATGTCGGCGCCGTAGAAGCCGTACTGGCCGAAGATGATCTGGCTGGAGCCGATGATCCCGATCCGCTGGTCCTGCAGATCGTGGGCGAACGAGTAGGCCTCGCGCGGCCCGCCTTCGCCGAGGAAGGGCAGTGGGTTCTGGTAGTGCTGCTCGGCGTACTGGACCTGCTGGGCCCGCCCCAGCCCCACCGCCAGCAGCACCAGCACCGCCGTCGCGAGCGCGACCGCAGGCCGGGTGAAGTGCCCGCGACCCCGGCCGAGGGTGAGCGCCGCCGGCGCCCAGACGAGGAGCAGGGTGAGGAAGACCGTCCCCAGGAGGTAGGGCGTGAACCAGCGCGGCGTGGTCAGCACCGTGACCGCGTAGACCGCGGTCAGGAAGAGCAGGGTCTTCCAGGCTCTGCCCTCCGGCGCGCGCAAGGGCCGCGCCACCGGCAGGAGGACCAGTGCCAGCACGAGGCCGGGGATCAGGTAGCGGGTGTTGGTGAAGAACCCGGTCGGCGAGCCCTCCTGGCCGGCGGCGGTCAGCGGCGTGAAGACGTAGACGAACGCGGTGGCAAGCGCCGCCGCCGCGACCACGCGCAGGATCACGTTGCGCGAGCGCCAGACGATGTAGACCGCAGCCGCGACGGCCATGATCAGGATCAGCGGCCACAGCGGCCCCAGCGCGTTGTCCAGCTCGGGGAAGAACCAGCGCCGGTACATCGTCGGATCCCCGATGTAGTGGGCGACGGCGAAGCGCGGCCGTGGGTCGAGCGGCATCTGGTCCGGAGTCGGCAGGTTGAGCGGCCCGAACTTGGTGATCGGGATCGGGTTGCCGCCGGTCTTGATCGCCGCCCTCAGGTACCAGTAGCTCCCGACCACGAGCATCGGCACCGCCATCACCCAAGCGGTGGTCCAGCGCCGTCCCCTCCCGCTGAACAGGACGACCCCCACGGTGATCGCGACGACTGGGACGAGGAAGGTGAACTTGACCGAGGCGGCGAGGCCGGCGGCGATGCCGGCCATCACCAGCGGACCCTTGTCGAGCAGCGGCGCGTCGCGGTCGGGCGCGTCCTGCACCGCCCCGCTGGCCGGAGCCCGCCGCTGGTGCCCGTTGATCAGGAAGGCGACGAAGGCGAGCAGGAAGGCGAGCCCCATGATGTCGTTGCGGGCCTCGCCCGGCTGGGTTTCGATCATCACTCCCGAGTCGAGGACGAGCGCGGCGGCGACCACGGTGGCCGGCCCGACCCGGTAGGGCCGCCCCACGCACCAGGCGGCGAGCAGCGCGATCGGCAGCCAGATCAGGTTCTGCAGCGGCGCCAGCCAGTCGCTCTTGAAGAGGACGATCGTGGCTGCGTTGATCAGCTCGGTGCAGGCGGGGTAGAACCAGGCCGCGAGCCGCAGCGGGTCGGTGTAGTGCAGGGGCACGGTCGAGTGCTCCTGGGCCATGAAGGCCGAGAACGGCATGTGGTACCAGGTGGTGTCGCCGCCGAACATCCCGAAGTCGAGGCTCGACTGGGCCGGAAAGGTCCACTCGGCGACCGTGAACGAGGCGACCCCGAGCGCGATCAGCAAGGCGATCGACTCGACCCGCGGCGCCTGCACCTCCTGCCCCGGCTCGCGCGGCGCCATCGTGCGTCCCAGCCAGGCTGCCCCCAGCCCGGCGCCGACGCAGACGACGACGATCCAGCCGAAGTAGAGGAGGCTGAGCGAGCCGAGCACCTGCAGGCAGACGACGAACAGGGCGACGCCGAGCGTCGTCTCGGCGAGCCGCGCCAGCGCCCCGGAGAATTCGGGAACGATCCAGCGCCGCAGCCAGTAAGCGCCGAGTCCGAGCGCCGCGACGATGCC
>Ga0196962_10000395_pt1 | contig 18664 bp, 21 predicted proteins | sample S3v_20metaG_FD_183186 | JGI IMG/M metagenome (GOLD analysis project Ga0196962, IMG submission 183186) | Soil microbial communities from Anza Borrego desert, Southern California, United States - S3+v_20 | ecosystem: Environmental > Terrestrial > Soil > Desert | place: USA: California | collected...
GACGGTAGGCGCGGTAAAGGACATCTCCGGCGGAACGCGGCTGGGCGATGCGATCAAGGAGTTCGTCGACCGCTGGGGACAGCGGGGCATGGCGCGTGGGGCCGTCGTCGTGATCTTCTCCGACGGCTGGGACAGGGGAGACGTATCCGTGCTGGCCGAACAGATGCAGCGCCTGAGTCGCCTCGCCTACAGGGTCGTCTGGGTCAACCCCCTCAAGGCCGCCCCCGGCTACAAACCGCTGGCGGCAGGGATGGCCGCTGCGCTCCCGCACGTGGACGTCTTCCTCTCAGGCCACAACTTCGAGTCCCTGGAAGAGCTCGCCCACGCCGTCGCCGCCGCAACAGAGCGTGAGAGATAAAATGAAGCTAGCACTTCAGCATTTCAGCACGCCTGCTTCGCAGGCTTGTCAGCTAGTCAGCATGTCAGCTACGTGGAGTGTGGTGAGACGCTCGTGCGACTGCGAGGATCCCAGAGGAGCACCGACTCATCAGAACTCGTCTCCAACTGTGAAACCTGAAATGCTGACGAGCGGAGGCGAAGCCGGAGCGTGCTGAAATGCTGCCGACTGAAAGGAGACACCATTGAATCCCGTCATTGACAAAGTCGCACAGTGGAGCGAAGAAGGAAAGCAAGCGGCCCTCGCCACGGTCGTAAAGGTCGAGCGTTCTGGGCCGCTGGGGCCCGGGACCTCGATGGCCGTCTCCGAGGACGGGCAGGTGGTCGGGTCCGTGAGCGGGGGCTGCGTGGAGCCTGCGGTCTACGAGGAGGCGATGTCCGCCATAGAGGGCGGCGAGCCCAGGCTCCTCTCCTACGGCATCTCCGATGACGAGGCGTTCGGCGTCGGGTTGACGTGCGGTGGGACCATCCACATCTTCGTCGAGCGCGTGGACTGGTAATGGCGGATCTACTCTCCCGCTGGCACGCGGCACTCTCCGAGCAGTCGCCCGTGGCCGTGGCGACGGTTATACAGGGGCCGGAGGGGTACCTCGGGGGTAAGATCCTGGTCTCCCCGGAAGATCACACCGGGACTGCGGGCAACGTCGAGTTGGACAAGGCCGTTGTGGAAGCGGCGCGAGGTTTGCTGGAGGGTGGGCGCACGGAGACGGTCCACCTCGGTCCGCGCGGCCAACGCAGGATGGAGGACGTCGCAGTCTTCATCCAGTCTTTCGCCCCGCCGCCGAGGATGTACGTCTTCGGCGCCATAGACTTCGCTTCGGCCGTCGCGAGGGCCGGCAAGTTCATGGGCTACCGGGTGATCGTCTGCGACGCCCGCGCCGTCTTCGCCACCAGGGAGCGCTTCCCCTCAGCGGACGAGATCGTCGTCGCCTGGCCCGATGAGTACCTGAAGACCGCCGAGGTCGACGGCCGAAGCGTCATCGCCGTACTGACCCACGACCCCAAGTTCGACGTGCCCGTACTCAAGGAGGCCTTGAGTACGCCGGCGGGCTACATCGGGGCGATGGGGAGCCGCAGGACGCACGACAACCGGACGGCCCGCCTGAAGGAGGAGGGCGTAACGGACGAGCAACTCGCGCGCATCAGCAGCCCCATCGGCCTGGATATCGGGGCCCGCACCCCCGAGGAGACGGCCATAGCGATCGCGGCCGAGATCGTCGCGCTGAGGACCGGGCACTCCGGCGGACGCCTCGCCGAAAGATCCGGCCCCATCCACTCGGCCGCGCCAGACACCAGGACCAGGGACGGAGTAAAATAGTCCGCCAAGGGGTACGTGATCCGGTCCTCCGGCCGGATGAGAGGGGAACTCCAACGTCGTTGGAGAGAGAGGAGAGGCGCGTGCAGGTTCCGGCACGTTTCGATTACGAGGTCGCTGGCAGCGTGGGGGAAGCGGTCCAGCTTCTGGAGCGGTACGGTGAGGGGGCGCGCCTGATCGCCGGTGGCCACAGCCTCATCCCTATGATGAAGTTGCGGCTAGCCGCACCCGAGGTCGTCATAGACATCAGCGGGTTGGAGAGCGAGCTGCGCTACATCGAGGATGGGGATGGAGCACTTAGGATCGGGGCGCTCACCAGGCACCGCGAGGTGCTCGATTCTCCTGTCGTAAGGGAGTGGTACGCGCTCCTGGCCGACGCGGAGAGGATGATCGCCGACCCCCTCGTCAGGAACATGGGGACGATCGGGGGAGACCTCGCCAATGCGGACCCGGCGGAGGATCTCCCGGCGGCCTTCGTCGCCCTCGACAGCGAGGTCCTGGTCCGAGGTCCCGACGGTGGGCGTACCTTGCACATCGACGATCTGTACGTCGGCCCCTACGAGACCTCCCTCGATCACGGCGAGGTCCTCACGGAGATCCGGGTGCCGCGCGCACCGGGAGGGAGCGCCTACTCCAAGGTCAAGCGGAAGACAGGAGACTACGCCGCCGCCGCGATCGGTGTCGCCCTGAGCATGGAGGGCGAGGAAATAGAGAGCATCCGTATCGGACTGTGCGGCGTCGGAAGCCGAACCCTGCGGGCGAGGGGTGCGGAAGAAGCGCTCACAGGGGAACGCCCCGGGTCCGAAGCGTACAGGAGGGCGGGGGAGATCGCCGCCGGGGAGTGCGATCCCATAGATGATGCCAGGGGCTCCGTGGAGTACAAACGCGACCTGGTCAGGGTACTCCTGGGACGTACGGTCGACAAGGCGGTCGAGCGCGCGGCCGGGCGGGAGGTTTAGAGGTGAGGATAAACGTCAACGTAAACGGCGCAATGCTGGAGGCCGAGGTCGAGCCGCGCCTCTTGCTCGTCCACTTCATAAGGGAGACCCTGGGGCTTACGGGGACCCACTGGGGGTGCGACACCTCCAACTGTGGGGCCTGCACGGTGCTCCTCGACGGAGAACCCGTCAAGAGCTGCACGGTGCTCGCCGTCAGGGCCGACTCCCACGAGGTGACGACCATCGAGGGGTTGTGGAGCGGGACGGATCTCACCCCCGTACAGGAGGGCTTTCACGTCGAGCACGGTCTGCAGTGCGGCTTCTGTACGCCTGGGATGATCCTGACCGCAACTGAGTTCCTGGAGCGCAATCCCGACCCGACGGAGGCGGAGATAAGGGAGGCCATCTCGGGCAACCTCTGCCGTTGCACGGGTTACGAGAACATCGTCAAGGCGGTCCAGTGGGCCGCGAGAAACGGCAGTGCACAGGAGGTCGGCGCGTAATGGCTACGGTGCAGGGACATACCCTCGGCGACCGGATGCCTCGCAAAGAGGACGGGCGCTTTATCAGGGGCAAGGGAAACTACGTCGACGACGTAAGGCTGACAGGGATGCTACATTCGGCCCTCCTGCGCAGCCCCTACGCCCACGCCAGGATCAATAGCGTAGACACGAGCGCCGCGCTCGAGCTCTCCGGCGTCCACGCGGTCATAACGGGCGATGACCTCGCCGAGCAGGGCCTGGCCTGGATGCCCACCCTCGCCGGAGATACCCAGGCCGTGCTCGCCACCGACAAGGTGCGCTTCCAGGGGCAGGAGGTCGCCTTCGTGGTGGCCGATAGCACCTACATCGCGCAGGACGCCCTCGAGCTCATCGACGTCGACTACGAGCCACTCGACCCCGTTATAGATTCCAGGAAGGCGCTGGATGATGGCGTGCCCGTCATCCGCGACGACAAGGAAGGCAAGGACGACAACTCCATCTTCTTCTGGGATGCGGGGGACAAGGAGGCGACTGGCAAGGCGTTCGAGGAGGCCGAGGTAAAGGTCCGCCAGGAGATGTACTACCCGCGCATCCACCCCGCCCCGATGGAGACCTGCGGGACCGTCGCCGACTACGACGTCTCGACCGGCGAGATGACCATTCACCTGACCTCGCAGGCCCCGCACGCCCACAGGACGCTCTTCGCCATCGTCTCCGGGCTGCCGGAACACCAGATCCGGATAATCTCCCCCGACATCGGTGGCGGCTTCGGGAACAAGGTCCCCATCTACCCTGGTTACGTGTGCGCCGCCGTCGCCTCCCTCGTTTTGGGAAGGCCCATCAAGTGGATGGAGACGCGTTCGGAGAACCTAATGAACTCGAGCTTCGCGCGCGACTACCACATGGTCGGCGAGCTCGCTGCCACCAGCGAAGGGAAGATCCTCGGTGCCCGCTCGAGCGTTCTCGCGAACCACGGGGCTTTCGACGCCCACGCCCAGCCGGGAGAGCAGTATCCTACGGGTTTCTTCCCCATCTTCACGAGCTGCTACGACGTGCCGGCCGCCTACGCCGAGGCGACCGGGGTATACACCAACAGGGCCCCTGGCGGCATCGCCTACCGCTGCTCGTTCCGGGTGACCGAGGCCATCTACCTCATGGAGCGCACGATGGACGTGCTCGCCGACGAGCTGGGGATGGACCCCGTGGAACTCAGGCGCAAGAACTTCGTCACAAAGGAGCAGATGCCCTACGTCTCCGTCATGGGCTGGGAGTACGACGGCGGCGACTACGAGGGCGCCCTGCAGGAGGCTCTGCGGATCGCCGGCTACGAGGAGCTTCTGGAAGAGCAGAGGCAGGCCCGTGAAGAGGGCAGGATCATGGGCATCGGACTCTCCACTTTCACGGAGATCGTGGGCGCCGGCCCTGGCAAGAAGTGCCACATAGCGGGCATCGAGATGTTCGACGCCGCGGAGCTCAGGATCCACCCCACGGGCAAGGCCATCCTCAAGCTCGGGGTCAAGTCGCAGGGGCAGGGCCACGAGACGACCTTCGCCCAGATCGTGGCCGGAGAGCTCGGCATCCCCGCTGAGAACATCGAGGTTCGAGAGGGCGATACGGACAATACGCCCTTCGGACTCGGCACTTACGGTAGCCGCTCCACTCCAGTGTGTGGCGCGGCTACGGCGGTCGTCACCCGCAAGGTGCGCGAGAAGGCGAAGAAGATAGCGGCCCATCTCCTGGAAGCCGCCGAGGGGGACGTCGAGTATGAGGACGGGCGCTTCTACGTCAAGGGATCGCCGGATCAGGCGAAGACCATGGACGAGGTCGCCTTCGCCGCTTACACGAACGTCCCCGAAGGAGAAGAGGCCGGCCTCGAGGCCGTCACCTACTACGACCCGCCGGAGATGACCTACCCGTTCGGCGCGTACATCTGCGTGGTGGAGATCGACAGGGGTACCGGACAGGTCGAGGTAAAGCGCTTTATCGCGGTTGACGACTGCGGGGTCAGGATCAACCCAACGGTCGTAGACGGCCAGGTGCACGGCGGTCTGGCGCAGGGTATCGGTACGGCCCTTATGGAGATCATCGACTTCGACGAAGAGGGCAACCACCTGAACAGCAGCTTTATGGACTATCTGATCCCCACCTCCATGGAGGTTCCCAACTACGAGCTCGGCGAGTTCGTGACCCCGTCGACGCACCACCCGCTCGGGGCCCGCGGCGTGGCCGAGTCCCCGACCGTCGGCTCACCTCCCGCCGTGGTCAACGCCGTGGTCGACGCGCTCTCGCCCTTCGGGGTGCGCAACGTGGATATGCCCTTGACGCCGAACAAGATCTGGAAGCTCATGCGCGAGCACGGGGTGGAGGCCTGAGACCGATGCTCCGCCAGGACCCGAACTCCCTCGCCCGTCGCGCCGAGTCTCTGAGACGGGCGGGAGACCTTGCGGGCGGGGAACGTCCCTTCGCCCTGGTCATGGTCGTCCGCACCGAGCCGGCAACCTCGGCGCGCATAGGCGACCGTGCGATCGTCTTCGCTGACGGGAGCCTCGACGGATGGGTCGGCGGCGGGTGCATCGGGCCCACAGCCCGCAAGGAAGCCCTCGCCGCCCTGGAGGAAGGCGTGACACGGCTCGTACGCGTCACCCCCGACACAGCGGCAGCCCAGCCCGGGGTGCGAATGGCCCGCATGACCTGCGCCAGCGAAGGTACCGCGGACCTCTACGTGGAGCCTTTCCTCCCGCGCCCAACCCTCATCGTCGCCGGAGACTCACCGGTTGTGGCAACGCTCACCGCGATTGCGCCGCCTTTGGGCTTCAGGCTGCTCACCATGGATTCAACCACGAGGTTGACCCCGGGAGAGGTCCCTTATCCACAGGATTCGTGGATGGTCGTCGCCACCTTCGGCGAGTTTGACGAGGACGCCGTCGAGGCGGGTATAAGGCTGGGCTTGCCGTACGTCGGGCTGGTCGCGAGCGCTCAGAGGGCCGAGCAGGTGCTCTCGGAGTTGCGGACGCGTGGGCTCGAGGAGGGTGAGCTTGCGGTGGTGCGCTCCCCTGCCGGGCTGCCGCTGGGCACGAGCGGCCAGGAAGGTATCTCCCTCTCCGTCATGGCGGAGATCTCCTCGCTGCGCGCCGAGGCGCGTCCGAGCTTCTCGGGGGTCCAGGAGAGAGAGTCGGCCGGGGAACCCGACACAGCAGTGGATCCGGTCTGCGGGATGGCGGTCGAGATGGCTTCCGCCAGGCACGTCGTCGAGCAAGGAGGCACACGCTACTACTTCTGCTGCGCAGGATGCAGGAGGACCTTCGAGCAGCAGCCGGAAAAGTATGAAACCAGGGTCTCCTTGCGATGAGCGTGGTCGGCGTGGTGCTCGGGGCGGGGAGATCCAGCCGTTTCGGCGCTCCGAAACAGCTCCTGCCGTTCGGGGATACCACCCTTCTCGGCCAGGCCGTCGGGAACGCCAACGCCTCATCACTCGACAGGACCGTCGTCGTGCTTGGCCGTGCCTCGGGCGAGTTGCGTGGCGCCATCGACTTCGGCCGCGCGGAGGTGGTGGAGAATACGGCCTACGGCACGGGATGCGCCTCTTCGTTGCTGGCGGGTCTCGACGCCGCCGGAGACGATTGCGATGCCCTCTTTCTGCTCCTCGGCGACCAGCCTGGCGTGCTGCCTGGGTTCATAGACCTGGCGCTCGCAGAATGGAGAGACGAAAGGCCGTGGGCTGCGGTCTGCTCCTACAGGGGTCGCCTCGGCCATCCTTTCGTCTTCTCCCTTGATGCGTTCGGGGATCTCAGAGGTCTGCACGGAGACAAAGCGGTCTGGAAGCTCATCGAGGCGTACCCGGATAGGGTTCAGGAGATCGAACTCGACGCCGAGTTGCCTCCTGACGTGGATACCCCTGAGGACTACGAGCGGGCGCTCATCCACCACCGGGAAGCCTCTTAGTGCTGAGACCGTCGGGAGTATCGGCGATCGTGCTCGCCGCGGGTGGTGGTAGCCGGTTCGGGGGTGGGAAGCTGCTCGCCGAGCTCGGGGGACGGCCCATCATAGAGACGGTTCTCCACAACCTGCGCGAGGCGCCCGTCGACGAGATTATCGTCGTCCTCGGCGCGGACGCACAAAGACTGCGCGAGGTCTGCGAACGTTATGGTGCCAGGACCCTCGCGAACGAGGAGTGGGAGCGGGGCCAGTCCACGTCGGTCCTCGCCGGACTACGGGCGTGTGGTGGAGAAGCTGCGGTTGTCTTGCTCGGGGACCAGCCGTTCATCGGGGCTGAGGCCGTCGAGCGGCTCGTGTCTGCTTTCTCGGAGGGAGCAAAGGTTGCGGTCGCCACTTACGGAGGGAAGCGGCGCAATCCCGTTCTGTTCTCGCGGGAGGTGTGGCCGCTGCTCGAGGCAGAGTTGGCCGGGGATGAGGGGGCGCGTTCTGTTCAGCGGCGGCATCCCGAGTTGGTGGTCGAGGTGCCTTGTGAAGAAGTGGGAGACCCCGCGGATATCGACACGAGGGAGGATCTGAGGCGTCTGGAGGAGATGCGCGGGCCTATGGGCGACTATAAGATGGCGGGAGGATAGAAAATGGTAACCGGAAGACGTACGATAACGGTTCCTTAGGAGGAGGTACGATGAAGATCAACAACGAGTTCACAGTGGCGGCCCCGATCCAGCAAGCCTGGGACACCATGCTCAACCTGGAGAGGATCGCGCCCTGTCTCCCAGGGGCGGCCATCCAGGAGGAGAAGGACGAAGGCGAGTACGACGGCACGATGAAGGTGAAGATCGGCCCGATAACGGCCAACTACAAGGGCACCGTGAAGTTCGAGGAGGTCGACGAGGGTAACCACCGCGCCGTCTTGCAGGCCACGGGCCGTGACGCGCGCGGCCAGGGTACGGCCTCGGCGACCATCGTCTCGACCCTGCAAGAAGAAGGCGAAGGCACCAAGGTAAGCGTCGAGACGGATATGAAACTCACCGGACGCGCGGCCCAGTTCGGACGGGGCATCGCCCAGGACGTGGCGACGAAGATGCTCGACCAGTTCGCCTCATGCCTGGAGGAGGAGATCACGGGCGGTCCCGAGGAAGGTGCCGCAGCCGCAACGTCGGAACCGGCCGGTGAGGAGAACGGCTCGCGTGACGGCGCGCAGCAGGAAGAAGCTCCTCCTGCCGCCGCAGCCGGCGGCACGGCGGGCAGGGTCATAAGCAGCGAAGACCCGACCGTCATGGCGGGCGGCACGGTCGAAGGAGCCGTCGTCGCAGGCTCAGCGGAAGCCCCAACGGGCGCCCCGACCGCCGGGACCGAACAGCAGCCCCCCCGCCAAGAGCGCGAGGAGCCGGAGGCTTTCGACGTCGGTGCGGCGAGCCAGGAGGCGATCCTCAAACGGGCCAAACCCGTGCTCATCGGCGCCGGCGTGCTCCTGGTCCTGATCTGGCTTCTGCGCCGCCGCCGTCGCTAGGAGTTAGCTTTCAGCCTTCAGCGGTCAGCTTTTTGTTTGCTGATAGCTGAAGGCTGATAGCTGACCGCTCTAATGACCGTGGTGCTTGTGGTCGACGGCGTGACCTTTGCCGCGCGAGATCAGGTGCCCGTTGGGGCGAAGGCGAGCGGTCCCTGTATAGGGGTGGTGCATCCTGTCTTCGCTGCGTTCGATGGTTGGGGTGTATCTGCAGGGCCGTATACTCGTGTGGGGTGTAGAGTCGGGGAGAGGAGGTATGGTTGCGTTACGGGTTCTTGATCCCTACGGGGGATCCTCGCACCGTCGCGGAACTCGCCCGTGGGGTGGAAGAGGCGGGTTGGGACGGCGCTTTCTACTGGGACGGCATCTGTGTCGGGGACATGGAAACGTACGATCCATGGGTGGTGATGTCTGGGATGGCGATGCGCACGGAGAGGGTGAGGATCGGGGCCGTGCTGACGCCGCCGGCCAGGAGGAGACCGTGGAAGCTGGCTCGCGAGACGGTCGCCCTCGACCATTTGTCCAACGGGCGCCTCGTATTGCCGGTAGGACTCGGGGCCCTGGACGACGGTGGTTTTTCGAAGGTGGGTGAACCGACCGACAGGAAGGTTAGGGCACAGCTTCTCGACGAGAGCCTGGATATCTTGACCGGGTTGTGGAGCGGGGAGCCGTTCTCTTACGCGGGCGAGCACTACCGGCTCGAGGAGATGACATTTTCGCCGCCTCCTGTCCAGGAGCCGCGTATCCCTATATGGGTGGTAGGAGCGTGGCCGAGCAGGAAGTCGATGGGGCGGACGCTACGCTTCGACGGGGTGCTTGCGGCCGCGGTTGGCGGAGGGCCCGAATCGCCGGGCGTTACGCCCGAGACCATTCGTGAGATCAGGGATTACGTCAGAGAGAACAGAGAAGACGACGGCACCTTCGACATCATTTGGGAGGGACAGACGCCCGGTGAAGACCCGGGTCGGGCCGCCTCCATCGTGCGTCCCTTCGCGCAGGCAGGGGCCACCTGGTGGATCGAATCCCCCTGGATGCCTCCCAACGAGCCGGACGACCTGCGCCGCCGCATAGAACAGGGTCCTCCGAGCGTCGACTAACGACCCAAAAAGCTGACCGCTGAATGCTGACAGCGGCGAGGTTCGCGGGCCACCGCGAACCTCGCCTACCTACGGGCATCTTTGAGGATCTCGAAGACCTCTTCGATCAGGGCCTCGCGTTTGTCGGGCGGGAGGTCGCGGGGGTGGATGGTTTGTTTGTCGGACTGGAGGTTGCGCAGGCTAGCCTCTTCGGCCAGATACCGGTCTATAAGGCGGACTATGGCGTCAACCTTCTCCCGGGGCAGTCCGTCGCCGCCACGGGTCAGTCTGCTCCACATGTCTCATGTCCCTTCCGTGAAGGTGGGCGGTGTCGCGGCAGATTATATCGTCGGGGCATTTTCAAGCCCGCCTGGAGGCCGTGCGGCGTGGAAAAGCGCGGTCTTCCGAGGGTATGAAGCCGCTTCCCTGGCGCCAGGTATGGGCAGTTATGTGGATCTCGTGGTCTTCTATCTCGACGACGTTGAAGCTAGATGCGCGTCCGGGACGGATCCGATTCGAGATGGTCCCCGCGGTCGAGATGACCAGACCGTGGGCGCCCCTCTCGATGGTGTGGATGGCGTCCTGGTGATCGTGCCCGCAGAGGATCAACTCGGTACCGAGATCGGCGAAGGCGTGGAGGGCTTGCTCCGTATTGGCGAGGCCGTGGCGGCCTGATTGCTCGCCCCTTATGGGGTTGTGGTGCATCATCACGATGCGGGCCGAGGTGGGGGCGGCGTGCTCGAAGATCCCCCTCACACGCATCACGTCGGCGTGCCTGACCTGGCCTATAACGCCGAGGTCCCGCAAGCGGCGGGTGATCGAACCCCGCGTGATGCCGTGGGCCGTGTTTACACCCGCGATGACCACCCCTGGTACCTCCAGAGAAGGGCTCAGGTCTTCCGAGATGTGCCTGACGTACCTGGAGTACTTGAACTTATGGGCCTGCTCCCTGAAGAGACCGGCGAGTCCCAGGTTGCGGGCCACCGCCCCGAGCCAGCGGATGTCGTGGTTGCCGGGGACGACGGTGTAGGGTGCTATCTTCCCGAGGGAGTCCAGGTAGGCGCGGGCGTTCGAAAACTCCCCGTTCGTGCAGCGCTGCGTCAGGTCGCCGGAGATGGCCACGGCGTCTGGTTGGATCATTTCAACATACCCCTTCAGGGCGTCGAGGCGTTCGGCGACCGCGGGACGCCCGAAGTGTAAGTCCGAAATGTGCACGACGGTGGCCACGAACAGCGATTCTACCCGAACGCACCCCGGCTCCAAACCCTGCCCTACCTCTACTCCAGAGGTAGGACCTGTATCTAGCCGATGCTCTGCAGGAAATCCGCGAGGACAGCGTCGAACTTCTCGGGGGCTTCGAGGTTAGATAGGTGGCCGACCCGGGGAATGGTCACGTGGCGGGCTTCGGGTATCTTCGCTGCCATGGCGCCCATGACCTCGGGGGAGGAGATGCCATCTTCCTCCCCGCCGACGACCAGGGTCGGAACGCCGATCTTTCCGAGGAGCGGGGTAGAGTCCGGGCGCTCCCGCATGGCGCCGAGGGCGGCGACGACGCCGTCGGGGGAGTTCTCGAAGATCATGGCCCGCACGTTCTCCACAAGCTCCTCGTCGTTCCGTAAGGTGTCCGGGGCGAGGAGGCGTTCCATCTGGAGTTCTACGAGGACCCCGACCCCCTCCTCGGCGACCCTGAGGGCCGTCTCGTTGCGGGTCTCCCTTATCTCCTCGGAGTCGGGTTCGGCACGGGTGTTGGCGAGGATCAGGGCCCTCACCCTCTCGGGAAAGAGCCTCATGCACTCGAAGGCGACGTAGCCGCCCATGGAGACGCCGCCGAGGATCACGCGTTCCAGATGCAGCCTGTCGAGGAGGCCGCGTACTCCTTCTGCATAGTAATGGACGTCGGGCTGGGCCGGAGTACGGGGAGAACGCCCGAATCCGGGGTAATCCGGCGCGACGACCCGGTGGCTCCCCGAGAAGGCCCCCATCTGGGGCTCGAACATCCTGCCGTTGAGCGGGAAAGCGTGGAGCAGGACGAGGGGATCACCCTCCCCGAGGTCCCTGTACGACATCGCCACGCCGGAAGTCCTGTGATCCACTACGCTCTCCTCGTTTAGGCTTCAAGTTACAGGTTTCAGGTCCCGCATAACCTTCTCCCTGCGAGACCATCGCCGCCACCGATGGTAGCGTTTTCGACGGTTGATTTCCGCGTACCACTTTTCCCTGATACCTGATGCCTGATGCCTGAAACCTATGCATCTTCCGCTACTATATCTTCTGACGGTTCCCGAGCGAGGGGTAACGAACATGTGGAAGAACCTGGCGAGCGTGATGGAAGGGGAGATCGTACGTCTGGAGCCGCTGGCGCATCGCCACGAGGAGGGGCTCTTCGAGGTCGCCCAGGATGGGAGGATCTGGCGTTGGATGCCCTATGATCCTAGTGGGTCCCGCGAGAGTTTTCGCTCCTGGCTCGGGGATGCCCTGGCTGCTTCTTCGGCAGGGACGGAGGCCGCCTTCGCCACCGTGAACGTAGCCACAGGGGAGCCTGTTGGCAGCACCCGTTATCTCGCCCTCCGTCCCGAGCACCGGGGGCTGGAGATAGGATGGACCTGGCTCGCGCCAGCACGCTGGCAGACGGGCGCCAACGTCGAGGCCAAGCTCCTGATGCTCGATCACGCCTTCGGGCGCTTGGGGTGCTTGCGCGTCGAGTTCAAGACCGACTCCCGCAACGAGCGTTCGCGTGCAGCCCTGGCGGCCCTCCCGGCTCGGTTCGAGGGCATCTTCCGCAAGCACATGCTCGTGCGCGACGGCGAACGTCGCGACTCCGCCTACTACAGCATCGTCGACGACGAGTGGCCAGAGGTCAGGGAAAACCTAAGCCGGCGCATCGACGCCATCCGAAAAGAGGAGGCCACATGAGCGAAGGCGGAACAGCGGCAGGACGACGCAGGGCGACGGTCGCCGAGGCGATGGGGCGGTTACCCGGCCCCGAGGGAGAGCGGTTCGCGGAGGTGCTCGGACACGGGAGCATGGAGGTCGAGATCTACGCGCCCCGCGGCACCGACCCGCAGAAGCCGCATACCCGCGACGAGCTGTACGTGGTCGTCAGCGGGAGCGGGACGTTCGTCAACGGGCCGGAGCGCGATCCCTTCGGCCCCGGCGACGTCTTGTTCGTGCCTGCCGGCGTCGAGCACCGCTTCGAGGACTTCACGGACGACCTTGCGGTGTGGGTCGTCTTCTACGGCCCTGAAGGCGGTGAGGCCGGATGACCATGCGTCTACACGACCACCTGCCTTCGGGGAACGGCTACAAGGTAAGACTGTTGATGGCGCAACTCGGCATCCCCTTCGAGCGGATCGAGTACGACATAACCGAGGGCGAGACGCGAACGCCCGAGTTCCTCGAAAACGTCAACGCTAACGGGCGCATCCCCGTGCTGGAGACCGAAACGGGAGAGTTCCTGCCGGAATCAAATGCGATCCTGTTCTACCTTGCGGAAGGCACCCCGTTTTTGCCTGACGACCGGTTTGACAGGGCGCAGGCGCTGAGGTGGATGTTCTTCGAGCAGTACAACCACGAGCCAAACATCGCCGTGGCCCGCGCCTGGCTCCACGTCTTCCACACGGAGATGACCGAAGAACGCCTGGGTGCCCTCGAGGTCAAACAAAAGCTGGGCTACGACGCTCTCGGGGTCATGGAGGAGCACCTGGAAGGCAGGCTGTTCTTCGTCGGGGGGCGTTACTCGGTAGCGGACGTCGCCCTCTACGCCTACACCCACGTCGCGGATGAGGGGGGCTTCGATCTCGAAGGCTTCCCGGCGGTCAGCGCGTGGCTGGAGCGCGTCTCGTCGCAGCCCGGATACATACCGATAACCCAGGGCTGAAAAACAACGTTCGGCTATCTGGAGAGGAGCTCGCATGACGACCGAACTACGAACCTCGCATCCCTACCACATGCACGAGGCGATCCTGGCCCAACCCGAGGCGCTGATCCGGGTCCTCGAGCGCAACGAAAGCGCGATCGACGAGTTCGCGACTCGAGTATCTCTCTGCGAGAGGGTTTTCCTGGCGGGTATCGGAACCTCACACCACGCATCCCTGGTCGGTGAGCACCTGATGCGATCCTACGGCGGCGGGCCCGACGTCCGTGCGTTCCACTCCTTCGACCTCGCGCTCTACGGGCCGGAGTTGCGCCGGGAGGACTGCGTCGTCGCTGTGAGCCACCGCGGGGCCAAACGCTACACGGCCCTCGCGCTGGAGCAAGCCAGGGAGAAGGGCTGCCCGACGGCCCTCATAACGGGCGAAGCAGGCTCCGGTGAAGGGCGGGCCGACGCCGTGTTCCGGACGGTGGCTCAGGAGAGCTCCCCCGCCCACACCGTCAGCTACACGACAGCCGTGGCCTTGCTCGCGCTTCTCGCTGGCAGGGTCGGATACCACAGGACCGGCTCGGCCACGCTGCCCTATGGACTCCTGCGGGAGGAGCTTCCCGGTGCGCTGCGGGCGGCGCTCGGTACAGAAGGAGAAGTGGCTGCGTTCGCGCGCGAGCATGTCGGACGGCGCAGGATCTGGCTTCTCGGCGGGGGGCCGAGCGCGGTAACGGCCACCGAGACGGCGCTAAAGATCAAAGAGACCTCCTACCTCCAGGCCGAGGGCATGCCGACGGAGACGATGCTGCACGGCCCCTTCCAGTGCGTCGAGGCGGACGACCTGTTCGTCCTCATAGCCCCTTCGGGCGCCGCCAGGGAACGTACCCTGGAGGTGGCAGAGCTGGTAGAAGAAGTGGGAGCTCCGTACGTGATCTTCGGCGACGACACGACCGAGGGCCGTCCGGCCGCCGCAGGCGTGCTGCGGGTGCCCGAAGTACCCGAGCCGTTCAGCGCCCTTACCTGTCTCGTGCCGTTACAGCTCTTTGCCTACCATCTTGCGCTCGCGCGCGGGACCAACCCTGATAGCTTCAGGGGAGACGACCCGCGCTTCGCGAGGGCCGACATCTCCGCTCGTTTGTAGGTAGAATGGGCGCCTGTGCGTCTGATCTACACCCTTCTGCTCGTCGCTACTACGGCCGTTTGGGGCTGGACGTTTGTCGTGGTTCAGGATGCGATCTCCGTCTACGGCGTAATCCCGTTCCTGGCGGTCCGCTTCGCACTGGCCGGTGCCGCGCTGGCCCCCATCTACGCTATGAAGCTCACGCGCCGGTCGCTGATCGTCGGTGGCGGCATCGGCGTGGTGCTCGCCGCCGGCTATCTTTTTCAGACGACAGGCCTGCTCTTCACGACGCCGACAAACTCGGGCCTCATCACGGGTCTCTTCGTCGTCTTCGCGCCGCTCGCCGACCGGTTCCTGTTCGGGGCCAACGTCTCGCGGCAGGTCGTACTGGCCGTCGCTTTGAGCCTACTCGGGATGGTCTTGCTAGCCGGTGGCGGGCCCGAGGGCGCGAACTGGGGAGACCTCCTGACGCTCCTGTGCGCGGCGGCGCTCGGTCTGCACATCGCGCTCCTCTCCCGCTATGCCGCTTCCTACGACGCGGGTGCGCTTACGCTGGCCCAGATCCTCTCCATAGCGCTGCTCTTCGTCATAGTGTGGCCGTTCTTCGCTCCCGTCTCCTTGCCGACGCCCGAAGTATGGTTCGCGCTGCTCGTGACCGGACTCTTGGCATCGGCCGGCGCTTTCCTGGTGCAGACCACGGTGCAGCAGCACATCCCGGCGGCGCGGACCGCGATCATCCTGACCATGGAACCCGTCTTCGCCGCGCTCTTTGGGTACTGGCTCGCGGGGGACAGGCTGGTGGCGGTCCAGATCCTCGGCGCGCTCATGATCCTCTCCGCCCTCGTGATCGGAGAGGTAGTACCTGTGTTGCGGCGGGGCAAGAGCCCCGTCCACCACGATTGAGCATCGCCCGCTAGTCCGGCTCTGTTCCCAGAATGGACCTGATACCTGTAGCCTGGAACATTCCAAGCGGTACACTAGATGCAAGTCTGTGATTTGAGGAGGTTCGAGTGGCACACACAGTGAAAGTCCCTGAGTACGAGGTACAGGATGGCGTTCGCGTAGACCCGAGCCGGACGGCTTTGATCATAGGGGACATGCAGAACGATTTCGTGACGGAGGGTGGCACGCTGGTCGTCCCCGGCGCAGAGGAAACGATACCGGCTATACGGAACCTGCTGGAGCTGGCGCGGGAGTCCGGCATGAAGGTGGTCTTCGTCCAGGACACTCACAACGACGGCGACCCGGAGTGGGAGATCTGGGGCGAGCATTGCCGCGAGGGGAGTTGGGGCTGGCAGGTTGTCGACGGACTCGCCCCTAACGAAGACGAGGCGACTATACGCAAGCCGCGCTACGATGCCTTCTACGGAACGGGACTTGAGCACATGCTGCGCCTGTGGGACGTGCATACGCTCATCATCTGTGGCACGGTCGCCAACATCTGTGTCCATTACACGGCGTCCAGCGCAGCCATGCGGTGGTTCAACGTCATTGTTCCCAGGGACTGCATCTCCAGCTTCAACGACTTCGATATGGAGGCATCGCTGAGCCAGACGGCCGTCCTCCTCGGTGAAGTGACAAGCAGCGAAAACATTCATATAGGGGTACCGGAGCCCGAGGAGATCTACATGAGCAAGCTGGAAGAGGCGGCCACGCGCGAGCGGGGCGAGAGATAGGGAGACCCTGCGCGGCAACGTGGACATCCAGCTAAACGCGAGCCTGGCCTAGCGGCCCTCCACTAGAGGGCAATACAGGTTCAGGGGTCTGACAGCGTGCTCAGGGCTTGAGGCGGGCCATGGAGTAGGCGTCCACGTACTCGCCCTTTCTGAAAGCAAAGCGGCGGTGTGTGCCCTCGACTTCGAACCCGAACTTCTCATACAGGGCGATCGCGGGGGCGTTGTCCACGTAGACGCTCAGCTCGATGCGCGTGAGGTTTAGCCAGTTATCCGTGAGGTCGAGCGCCGCCTCCATCAACGCCGTCCCGACGCCCTTGCCCTGCCAGTCGTCACGCACGGCCATCCCGATGCCGCCAACGTGACGCATGCGCCAGCGGGTGGGGGAGGTCTCCAGGCCGAGGCTCCCTACCACTTCGTCCTCCACGCAGGCCACCAGCGAATACAACCCCTCCGGTGGCTCCGAGAGACGTTTGCGCCACGTCTCTGCCGAAGGGAGGGGCATTTGCAAAGTACCCGCTATCGCCTTTGGGCCGCTGAAGATGCGGCGTAGCGCCTCGTAGTCCTCAGGCTCCGAGTGACGGATGGTTATCTCCAAATGCGTCCTCAGTTTACGTACCCTTGCGGGTAGAACAAGAGCCCCCGCCGGTATGGGTGGGGGCTCCGTTCGCGCTCCGTGGCTCCGAGATTACGTGGTGCGTGGTTCTTCGGCCGGGGCGGACTCCTGGAGCTCTTGTTCTATGTTCGAGATGCCGGTGAGGGAGCGGACGTAGATCTCATCGTAATCGGTCTGGAGACCCTGCTCGCGTTCGCGCTCGGCGCCGCGCCCACCCACGAGCGTGCCCAGGATGCAGCCCAGGATGCCCAGAGGAACCGAGAACAGCGCCGGGTACACAAACGGGAAGATGGGGTCAATGGGGATGATCGGGGTCAACGGAGGCTCCGGGTTCGGCCCGGTCATCACGTTGGGGCTCAGGATGATCAGGACGACGCAGGAGATCAGGCCGACCAGGATGCCCGTCACCGCCCCTGTGGTGTTGAACCGCCTCCAGAAGATCGTCAGCAGGATCACCGGCACGTTGGCGCTCGCCGCGACGGCGAACGCGAGCGCGACCAGGAACGCCACGTTTAGATTCTGCGCCGGTATCGCCAGGAGTATCGCCGCCACGGAGATCCCCACGGCCGTGAAGCGCGCCGCACGGAACTGCTCTTGCTCCGAAGCGTTGCCGCCCCGGATCACGTTGGTGTAGAAGTCGTGGGCGAAGGCGCTGGAGCCCGCCACGACGAGCCCGGCCACCACAGCCACGATGGTGGCGAAGGCGACCGCCGAGATGAAGGCGAAGAAGATGGGGCCGCCGAGCGCTTCGGCGAGCTGCGGGGCGGCCGTGTTCCCCGCCGGGTTCTGCTGCGCGATGGCGTTCTGGCCGACGAAGAGCGCCGCGCCGTAGCCCAGGACAGGTGTCAGCAGGTAGAACAGCCCTATGATCCAGGTCGCAGTGACGATCGAGGACCGGGCCGTCTTGGCGTCAGGCACCGTCAGGAACCGGATCAAGATGTGCGGCAGCCCCGCCGTACCGAGCACGAGGGCGATGTTGAGCGAGATCACGTCGAGCCCGGCGACGAGATCGGTCGGGGGCGGCGGCTTCACCATGTCCGAGCCTATCTGCGAGCTAACCTCGTTGAAGAGGTTGACCGGGTTGAAGCCGATGCTCGGCTGGGCGAGCACGAAGAGGGACAGGGTCAGGGTGCCGGCGATGAGCAGCACGGCCTTGACTATCTGGATCCAGGTCGTCGCCACCATGCCGCCGGCCACGATGTAGACCGTCATCAGGATGCCGATGATGATGACCGAGAGGACGTAGTCCAGGCCGAGCAGCAGCTCGATAAGCGCCCCCGCGCCGTTGAGCTGGGCGATCATGTAGAACATGCTGATCGCTATGGTCGAGAGCGCCGCCGCCGAACGCACGCTCGGCTTGTTGAACCGGCTAGCCAGCATGTCTGCAAGCGTGTACTTGCCCAAATTTCTCAAGGGTTCGGCCACCAGCAGCAGCACCACCAGGTAGGCCACGAGGAAGCCTATCGAGAGATAGAAACCCGAGAAGCCGGTGAGCGAGATGGCCCCCGCGATCCCCAGGAAAGACGCCGCCGAGAGGTAGTCGCCGGAGATGGCGAGGCCGTTCTGCCAGCCCTTGATCCCGCTGCCCGCCACGTAGTGGTCGCTGGTTGATTTGTTCTTGCGCGACGCCCAGGCGGTGATGCCGAGCGTCAGCGCGATGATCAGGACGAAGAAGATGATGGATATTGCCTGGTCGCTCACTCCGACCCCCCCGTTCCGTCGGTCCTACCACCCTCATCGACCTCC
>Ga0196962_10000396_pt1 | contig 18632 bp, 12 predicted proteins | sample S3v_20metaG_FD_183186 | JGI IMG/M metagenome (GOLD analysis project Ga0196962, IMG submission 183186) | Soil microbial communities from Anza Borrego desert, Southern California, United States - S3+v_20 | ecosystem: Environmental > Terrestrial > Soil > Desert | place: USA: California | collected...
AAGACCGCGGGCCCGGCCGCGGCCGCCGCGGCCGCCAGGTCGGCGTCGGCGAAGACGATGTTGGCCGACTTGCCGCCGAGCTCGAGCGTCACGCGCTTGATCGTCTGGGCCGCCGTCGCCGCGATCGCGCGGCCGACCTCGGTGGAGCCCGTGAAGGCGACCTTGGCGACGTCGGGGTGCTCGACCAGCCGCTGGCCACAGACGCTGCCCGGCCCGGCGACCACGTTCAGCACCCCCGTGGGCAGCCCCGCCTCGCGCCCGATCCGCTCCAGCTCGACCGCGGTCAGCGGCGTCAGCTCGGCCGGCTTGAGGACGACGCAGTTGCCGCCGGCGAGCGCCGGGGCGACCTTCCAGGAGGCGATCGTCAGCGGGAAGTTCCAGGGGACGATCAGGCCGACGACGCCGAGCGGCTCGCGGAAGGTCATGTCGACGCCGCCGGCGACCGGGATCGTCTGCCCCAGCAGCCGCTCGGGCGCGCCGGCGTAGTAGTGGAAGGTCTCGACGACCATCCCGATCTCGCCCCTGGCGTCGCCGATCGGCTTGCCGGCGTTCCGCGCCTCGAGCCGCGCCAGCTCCTCGCGCTCGCCGTCGATCGCCTCCGCCAGGCGGCGCAGGAGCAGCGTCCGGTCAGCCGGCGCCAGCGCCCGCCAGGCCGGGAACGCCGCCTTCGCCGCCGCCACCGCGGCGTCCACCTCCGCTGCCCCGGCCCGCGGCAGCGTCGCCATCACCCGCTCCGTCGCCGGCTCGATCACCTCGATCGCCCCCGCCCCACTCACGTTCCGCTGTTCCTTTCCCCCGATATATGTGGCAAAGGAACAGCGGAACGGGGGGATGCGGGGGCGGGGCGGGCGGCGTCGACGAGGGCGGCGATGACGCGGCTGTCGGGGTCCTCCTCGGGGTGCCAGACGACGCCGAGGGCGAAGCGCTTGTCGGGCAGCTCGATCGCCTCGACCAGGTCGTCGTCGACCGACCAGCCGCTGACCCGCAGCCCCTCCCCCACCCGGTCGACTCCCTGGTGGTGGTGGGAGAAGACGACGAAACCCTCGATCCCAGCCGCCGCGCAGGCGAGCGAGTCGGGCGCCAGCCGCACGTGGTGCTCGCCGAAGGTGCCACCGGCCGCGCGGTGGACTTCGGTTCCCGAGTCCGGCAGGTGCTGGTCGAGGCTGCCGCCGAGGGCGACGTTCAGGAGCTGCATGCCGCGGCAGATCCCGAGCAGCGGCATGTCGCGCGCCAGCGCCGCCCGCGCCAGGGCGATCTCGAAGCGATCGCGGTCGGGCCAGCTGCCGCGGGTCTCGGGGTGCGGCTCGGCCCCGTAGCTGGCGGGGTCGACGTCGGCGCCGCCGGCGAGGATCAGCCCGTCGACCCGGTCGAGCAGCAGGCCCGGGTCGGCGGCCACGGCCTCGTCGGGCGGCAGCACGATCCCGAGCCCGCCGGCCCGTTGCACCGCCCGCACGTAGCTGCGCGGCACCAGCGTCACCTCGTACTCGTTCCAGACCCCCCACGAGACCCGCTCGATCGCGGCGCAGATGCCGATCACCGGAGTCGGAAGCGGGCTCACCCCGTCCCGTCCGCTCACAGTCGCTCGAACCCGCGGTAGCGCTCCCAGTCCGTCACCGCCGCCTCGAAGGCGTCGATCTCGACCCCGGCCCGGTTCAGGTAGTGCTCGACGACCTCGGCGCCGAACGCCGCGGCGGCGACCTCGCTGGCGGCGAAGGCGTCGCGCGCGGCGTAGACGTTGCGGGGCACCCGCGGCTTGTCGGACCTGTAGGCGTTGCCCTCGAGGGCGGGCTCAAGCTCCAGCTCGGCGTCGATCCCGTGCAGGCCGGCGGCGATCAGCGCGCTCAGCGCCAGGTAGGGATTGACGTCGGCGCCGGGCAGCCGGTTCTCGACCCGCAGCGACTCGCCCTCGCCGACCACCCGCAGCGAGCAGGTCCGGTTGTCGCGCCCCCAGGCGATCGCGGTCGGCGCGAAGGAGCCGGGGGCGAAGCGCTTGTAGGAGTTGACGTGCGGCGCGTAGAGCAGGGTCAGCTCGGCCATGCAGGCGAGCTGACCGGCGACGAAGCGCTCGAACAGCTCGCGGTCGGCGGCGAAGGCGTTCGACCCGTCCTCGGCCTGACATAGCGAGACGTGGACGTGGCAGGAGCTGCCCTCGCGCTCGTTGAACTTGGCCATGAAGGTGATCGAGCAGCCCTCCTGGGCGGCGATCTCCTTGGCCCCGTTCTTGTAGATCGCGTGGCCGTCGGCGGTCGCCAGCGCGTCGGCGTAACGGAAGTTGATCTCATGCTGACCGAAGTTGCACTCGCCCTTCGAGTTCTCGACCGCGAGGCCGGCAGCGCCCATCTCGTTGCGGATCCGCCGGATCAGCGGCTCGATCCGCGCCGTCCCGAGCAGCGAGTAGTCGACGTTGTAGAGGTTGGCCGGCACCAGGTCCCGGAACCCCTTGCGCCAGGCCTCCTCGTAGCTGTCGCGGAAGACGATGAACTCGAGCTCGGTGGCGGCGTTGGCGGCGAGCCCGCGCTCGGCCAGGCGGGCGAGCTGACGGCGCAGGATCTGGCGCGGCGAGGCGGCCACTTCGCGCCCGTCGTCCCACTCGAGATCGGCGAGCAGCATCGCGGTTCCCGGCAGCCACGGCACCCGCCGCAGCGTCCCGAGGTCGGGGACCATCCGGAAGTCGCCGTAGCCGGTCTCCCAGGAGGACATCGCGTAGCCCTCGACCGTCGACATCTCGACGTCGACCGCGAGCAGGTAGTTGCAGCCCTCGGCCCCGTGCTCGAGCACGTCGGCGAGGAAGTGCGAGGCGGTCAGCCGCTTGCCCTGCAGGCGGCCCTCCATGTCGGCGATCGCCAGCAGCACGGTGTCCACCGTGCCGTCGGCAACCGCCTTCTCGAGCTCTGCCAGCGTCACGCCGGGAACGTTACGGCCCGGCGCCGGCGTGCCCTACCGAGCCCGGCACTCATGGCGACTCCTGCAGGGGCGGCGGGGCCCCGAGCTCTTCGTCGACGTCGACCTCACGGATCGGGCCGCGGAAGGTGCGGCGCGCGCTCAAGAGCCACCAGAGGCCAACCGCCACGATCACCACGAGCACCGTCAGCGGCGCGTAGTTGAAGAACTTCCAGTCGAACGCCGAGTCCCACGGCACCGCTTCGGGGGTGGTCGGCAGGCTGAAGATGATCACGCAGATGATCACCCAGACGACCGCGGCGGGGTTCACCCACCTGTACTTCCTGCCCAGGTTCCAGGGTCCCGGTTGGAAGCGGTCGCCCTGCCGCCAGCGCAGGAAGACCGGGATCACATAGGCGATGTAGAGCCCGATCACGGCGATCGAGACGACGGCGACGAAGGCGTAGGTGTAGTTGTTCTCGTCACCGACCAGCGCCGGCAGGGTGATCAGCCAGGCGACGAAGGCCATGAAGAGGACCGAGAGGTGGGGAATCCGGTGGTGGTTCACCCGCGTCCACAGTCGGTGCCCCGGGACGGCCCGGTCGCGCGAGAAGGCGTAGTTCATGCGCGAGGCGCTGGTCAGGCAGGACATCCCGCAGAACAGCTGGCCGACGGTGGCGATCAGGATCACCATCTTCGCCGCCCACGGGTCGAGGGCGCTGTCGAAGATCGCCAGCGACGAGCCGAGGCCGATGCCGTTTTCGGCGTTGTTGACGAAGCCGGTGTCGGTCGCCGCGAAGGTGATCGCCAGCAGCACCAGCCAGCCGATCGCGCCGGCCCAGAAGACCGAGCGCCAGACGCCCTTGGCGGCGCCGATCGCGGCGCCCCTCGTCTCCTCGCTGATGTGCGCCGAGGCGTCGTACCCGGTCTGCGTGTACATCGTCAGCAGGAAGCCGAGCGGCAGGACGTAGAACCAGAACATGCCATCGCCGAAGCCCGAGTTGTTGATCGTGTGGCCGAAGACGAAGCTGGCGCTCTGGTGGTCGGAGGGGACGAAGATCAGGATCGCGATGATCACCGCGACGCCGAGCACGTGCCAGCCGACGGAGATGTTGTTCATCATCGCCACCAGCGGCGAGGAGTAGATGTTGATCAGCGAGTGCAGCGCGAGGATCACGGTGAAGAGGGCGAAGGTCTCGAGCAGCACGTGGTCGGCATCGCCGAAGTTGACGAAGCCCAAATCGAGCCCGTACAGGCTGAGCAGCGCATAGAGGAACTGCGCCGAGGCGTAGACGACCGAGGCGATGATCCCGACCAGCCCGATCAGGTTGAACCAGCCGGTGAACCAGCCCCACGCCCTTCCACCTAGGTCCGAGGACCAGTAGTAGATGCCGCCCGCCGTCGGGTACTTGGAGACCAGTTCCGACATCGAGAAGGCGACGAGGAGGATCAGGGCGCAGATGATCGGCCAGCCCCAGGAGATCGCGATCGGGCCGCCGTTGTTCCAGGCGACGAAGTAGGTCGTGAAGCACCCGGCGAGGACCGAGATGATCGTGAACGAGATCGCGAAGTTCGAGAACCCGCTCCAAGCCCGGTTCAGCGTCTGTTTGTAACCGAGTTCCGCGAGACGCTGTTCGTCATGGTCGTGGGTCGAAACGCTGCCCTCCATGCCGCCCCCTTCCTAGGTTCCGCCTGACGAACTAAAGGTGTGGTGACCCGACCTAAGGGTCAGGGGCGAGCCTAGACCGAAGGTGAGACGGCTGTCAATCCTGCGCAGGAGAAAACCACGGGGACGGCTAGGCGGCGAGCGAGACCGCCGGGGGCCGCGCCGGCAGCAGCCCGGCGAGGATGTGCTCGGTCCCCTCGAGGTGCTCGCGCGTGATCCTCACCGCCCGCCCGCCGTCGCCCTTGCGCAACGCCTTCACCAGCCGCCGGTGCTGCTCGTTCGACTGCGCCAGCACCTCGGCCGGGTGGGCGATCCGCGCGATCAGGTCGGTCATCTGTCCCTGCACGTCGGTCATCGCCCCGATCAGGCGCGGTGACCCGGCCGCCTCGGCCAAGCCGATGTGGAAGCGCACGTCGGTGCGCCGGTACTCCTCGAAGTCCTCGACCTCCTCCGCCATCTTCTCCGCCAGCCCCTCGAGGCGGTCGAAGTCATCGCCGCGCTCGGCGGCCAGCATCGCCGCCCCGCACTCGATCGCCACCCGGTAGTCGAGCACCGCCCAGGCACCCTGGTCGAGCGCCTCTCCACCCTGCTCGGCGAGCGGCGGCTGCTCGGCGACGAAGGTCCCTCCCTTGCGACCCCGCAGCGAGACCAGATGCCCGCTCTGCACCAGGGTAGTCAGCGCCTGCCGCAGCGTCGAGCGCGAGATCCGCAGTCGCCGCGCCAGCTCGCGCTCCGGCGGCAGCTGGCTGCCCGGCGCCAGCAGTCCGAGGCGGATCGCCGTCCCCAGCCGCTCGACGGTCTCCTCGAACGTGCTGGGCGGCCGCACCGGCATGAACACGGCCTCCAACGCGGCGTCCCGTTCCATCCCGAAACCGTAGCGCCGCAAAAGAAATTTGGCTCCATGTCGATTTCGTCCCCGCCCGTTCGTCGCCCTGGCAAAACCGCAATCAAGCGCAAGGAGGACACCATGGGAAAGATCGTCGTAACCGAGTTCATCTCGCTCGACGGCGTGATCGAGGATCCGGGCGGCTCGGAGGACTTCGAGCACGGCGGCTGGACCTTCGAGATCGACCGCGGCACCGAGGGCGACAAGTTCAAGCTCGACGAGGTCTTCGAGGCCGAGGCGCAGCTGTTCGGCCGCACCACCTACGAAGGCTTCGCCGCCGCCTGGCCCGCACGCGAAGGCGACCCGGTGATGGGCGAGTTCGCCAAGCAGATCAACACCATGCCCAAGTACGTCTACTCGAAGACCCTCGAGGACCCGAGCTGGCAGAGCACCACGGTCCTCAACGGCGACTTCGCCGCGGACATCCAGCGGGTCAAGGACGAGGTCGACGGCGTCATCCTCGTCGCCGGCTCCGCCACCCTAGCCCAGGGCCTGCTCGAGCACGACCTGCTCGACGAGCTGCGCCTGATGCTGTTCCCGGTCGTCCTCGGCAGCGGCAAGCGCCTCTTCGCCGCCTCCGGCAAGAAGCCGCTGCGGCTCACCGACGCGAAGACCGTCGGCGCCGGCGTCCAGATCCTCACCTACGAGCGCGCCTGAGCGCGGAGGCCGGGAGCGCCTGATGGCGCTCCCGGCTAAGGCTGCCCCTGTTCGAAGGTGTGCTGGTAGGTGGTCGCCGGGCCGCTGCCGTAGATCGGCTCGAACGGCGCCTGCTGGTTGCACGGCGGGGCGGGCGCGCCGGAGGAAGACGTGCCGCCGCCGAAGGCGTACTGCTTGAGCGAGTTGTAGAAGGTTTCCTGTTCCTGCTTGGTCAGTTTTTCCTTGTCCTCGGCGGTGCGCTCGACGCCGGGCGGTTCCTGGATCACGACGCGTTCGTTCAGCGCGGTGCTCTGCGCGGTGTCGGGATCGAGGGTCGCGGTGCTGCCGGCGCTGCACTGGCCGGTGTTGAAGCCCGGCAGCGATCCGGACTTGAGCAGTTCGGCCCACTGCGGCGGGCTGTAGGCGCTGTTGCGGTTGATCGCCAGGCGGGTGCCGTAGGTGGAGAGGGTTTCGGCGTTGATCGGTCCCATCGCCCGCAGGTAGTTCGGGTGTTTTCCGGTCGGGGTTTCTTCGGTGAGTTCGCCGTGGAAGGTGGCGGCGAGGTTGCCGAAGGCGGCCGCCACCTCCTTCTTGTAGAGGCCGAAGCCGGTGAGGATCGGGTTGAGGTTGCGCAGGAACGGGTCGAGCGAGCGCAGCAGCGGCGGGAATTCGTCGCGGAAGATCTTGCGCAGCGCCGGGAACCCGTTCGGCGCCAGCCCGTTCACCTGCTCCAGCGCCTTGAAGAATTCCCGCCCTTCGGGGGCGAACTTGGCGATCGAGATCAGCGTCGGCGAGAGCTGTTCGGCCGCCGGCACCAGCTGGCGCATCAGCGGGTCGGCGTTTTCCGAGAAGCCGCGCAGCTTGGCGAGGGTCAGCTGCGACTCGTCGAGGAAGGTCGGGAAGGCGCGGAAGATCGCTTCGATGTCGCGGTCGCGCTCCGCGGCGGTGCTGAACACCGCGTTCGAGTTGCGGATCAGGTTCGCCACCTCGCCGTCGCGGCCGCGCAGGGCGTTGAAGGTCGTGGCGCCGTTGCGGAACAGCTGACCGACCGCCAGCCGCTGGCTGTCGAGGGTGCGGAACAGCCCTTCGAATTCGGTGAACGCCGGTTCGAGTTCGCCCAGCGCGTAGGAGAGGTTCTGGCCCTGGCCCTCGATCGCCACCGCCGCTTCCTGCTGCCAGGCCTGGAAGGCGGCGCGGGTTTTGGCGTCGAAGGTGCGGAAGATCTCGTCCAGCTGCACCGACTTGGTGACGTTGGCCGTCGGCAGGGTGGCGCCGTCCTCGAGCGTCTTCGCCTTGTTCGAGCCCGGCGTCAGTTCGATGTAGGTCTCGCCGAGCAGCGTCTTCGTCCGCAGCATCGCCCGCGTGTCGTCGGGCAGCGGCGCGTACTGGTTTTCGATGTCGACCGTCGCCAGCGCCTGTTTGTGGTTCGGCGCCAGCTCGATCGTCTGGACTTTGCCGATGTTGACGCCGGAGATCCGCACGTCCGACTGCTGCGCCAGCTGGGTCGCCTCGTTGAACGGGACCTTCAGCTGGTACGGCTTCGCCCGGAACGGAGTCGGCCCACCGAAGGTGACCCAGAGGAAGAGCAGGATCCCGAAGCACGACAGCGCGAAGGCCGTGATGATCACGAGTTGCGAGGTGCTGGGTGCGCGCTTGCTCATTTGTTCTGGAGGCCGCAGGTGCCGGGGGTTTCTGCCCGGTCGGAGACGAAGTTGACGGGGATTTCGCCCTGGCGCGGCACGTTCAGCACCTGCAGCAGGGTCTGGAAATACGGTTTCTGTTTCAACAGCTGCTGGCGGCCGAGCCCGTAGCCGAGGTCGGCGCCGGTGCAGGTGATCTGCAGCAGGCCCCTCACCGCCGGCCCGTTGCCGTCCTGGAGGCTGAAAGCCGAGTTGAAGTTGTGGTTGGCCCAGGGCAGGTAGAAGAGGTAGCTCGGGGCCGAGCCCTTCGGCTTGTAGGCGAGCTCGTTGAACCAGCTGTTGAGCGAGCCGAGCGAGTTGCCGAAGTTGCGGACGCTCTTTTCGAACGGCTCCGAGAACTGCGCGCTCTGGCTCAGCAGCGGTCGGATTTCCCGGGTGAAGGGCCGGACGCCTTCGCGCAGCGGCGCGGTGGTCTGCTGGAAGAGCTCGGTGTTCGCCTTGAAGGCCGGAGTCAGCGCCGCGGTCTGCGGCAGCAGCTTGGTCAACGACGGGTAGGCGACCTTCGAGAAGCGGTCGGAGCTGGCGAAGCCCTGCTGTGCCGCCCGCAGGGCGTTCGGGAACCGTTCGAGCGCGTCCTGGATTGCGCGCTGCTCGTTGGCGAAGTTGCCGAGCGCCGCGTCGGAGGAGGTGACGAACTGGCGGATCTGAGCGTCGTGCTGGGAGAGCTCGCCGGTCAGCTCGCCGAAGTTGTGGATCACCCGCGCCAGCTCGGTGCGGCGAGCGGCGACCGCCTTGTTCAGCTTGGCGACGTAGTGGACGAACGGCTGGAAGCGCCGCAGCGCGTTCGAGACCCGCAGGCTCTGGCCCTTGCCGCCGATCCCCTGCGCCCCGCCGGCGACCAGGAGCTGGATGTACTTGCGGGTGTCGGCGTCGAGGCTGGCGAGGAAGGCGTCGAGGTTGACGTTCGGTTCGGTCTGGGCCAGCGTGAAGCGGTGGCCGCTCTCGATCCCCTCGTCGCCGCTGCCCGGGTCGATCTCGACGATCATGTCGTTCAGCCCGGTTTTCGGCCGCAGCAGGAAGCTGGCGTTGGGATGGAGCAGTTCCATGTACTTCGGTTCGATGTCCATCCCGACCACCGCGTGGCCGTCTTCGAGGTTGACCGCGGTGACTTTGCCGATCTGCACGCCGGCGACGTCGACCGCCTGCCCCTGACCCGGCGTCACCGCCTGGGCGCTCGAGAACTCGGCCGTGATCTGTTCGTATTCTTCGCCGACAAACGGGATCCAGGCGGGCAGCGTCGCGTTCTGCTGGATGAAGATCGCCAGCATCATCACGATCCCGACGAAGGCCAGCGCCAGGATCGCGATCGTGTCTTTGCGCCGGCCGCGGGCCTGCCGGCCGAGCCAGGCGCGGAAGTGTTTGAAGCGGCTGACGCCTTCGGGACGGCTGTTGGTCATGGGGTCACCCCCGCGGCGTTCGGGGAGGCGGGCCCGACCTGGCCGAGGCCGGCGTTGACGTCCGGCACCGGGTTCGTGTCACAGCGGACGTTCGGCTTCAGCGGCGGCGGCGTCTTCGCGATCTGCGGCTGGGTACCGAGCGGTTCGACCGCCACGTGCGAGTAGACGGTCTGGTCGCTGAGGGTGGCTTTGTTGCCTTCGGGGTTGGGCTCGGCCACCAGCTTCGGGCCGCTGCCGAGCTGGGCCCGGATGTACGGCCCGTTGCCGTCGAAGTTCTGCGAGGCGCCGGCGAAGTTCGTCAGCAGGTAGAGGAACTCGCGGTAATTGGGCCCGCCAGTGCTGAAGCGGTCGTTGATCACCTGGTTCCCGGTCGGGATCAGGACCTGCGAGCCGCAGAGCGCGAGGCGGTTGATCTGCGGCAGCGCGTTGCGCTTCCCCTCGCGCGCGGCGCCGGCGAGCCCGGGCGTCGCCTTCGCCAGCAGCTTGGCGACGCCGAGGCCCTCCTTGCCGCTGAGCAGCGGCCGCATCTGCGCCAGCCACGGTTTCGAGGCGCTGATCAGGTCCGGCAGCTCGGCCACCGCCGGCCGCAGCTCGATCGCGTAGGTGCGCAACGGCGGCAGCGACTTGTTCAGGCTGACGAGCGAGGTGCGCCCGACCTGCAAGGTCGGCGCCAGCAGGCGGATCGTGGTCGAGAGGTTGGTCGACTGGTTGGCGAGCGCGCCGGTGAAGACGTTGAAGTTGGTGATCAGGCCCTGCAGGTCCTCGGTGTTGGCGGCGAGGGCGTTGAAGGTGCGGCCGGCGCTGGCGACCAGCTTCGAGAGGTCGCGCGACTGGGTGCCGAGGAAGGCGTTCGTCACCTGGGCGCTGTAGCGGCCGGCGTCGCCGCCGTATTTGAAGGCACCGTTCAGCGCCCCGGCGGCGGTCACGTCGTGCACCTCGGGCAGCTGGGTGCGGTTTTCCTCCGCCGTCGGCTTGTGGGTCAGCGCGTTGCCGTAGCTCTTGAGCAGCCGGGTGAGGTCGGCGCGGACCGGCGACTGCAGGGCGCTGAGGACTTCGTCGATCTGCACCGCGGTCGCCGTCTGGCTGACCGGGATCGTGTCGCCGCTCGAGAGCTCGGGCGCGCTCGGGCTGCCCGGGCTGAGTTCGATGAAGAAGTTGCCCTCGAGGAAGATCCGCGGTTTCACCGTCGCGAAGGCGTCGTCGTGGATCGGCTGGCCGCTGCCGTCGACCGTGAAGGTGACGGTGGTCGCGTTCCCGTCGGATTCGGTCGCGACGACTTTGCCGACGTCGACGCCGGCGATCCGCACCGGCGAGTTGGTCGCGATGTTGGCCGAGTTGGCGAAGGTCGCCTTGACTTCGTACCCGTAGCTGGTGAACGGGATGTGTTTGGTGAACGCCAGGTACGGCCCGACCGTGAGGATCAGGATGAAGACGATCGCGACCAGGACGTTGCCCGGCCGCCAGCTGAGGATCCCGCCGCCGCGAGATTCCTGGGCGCGGCGATCACGCTCCGGCAGGCGCGTCATTCGCTTTCACCGCCTTCTTCTTCCTCGGCCGCTTCTTCTTCTTTTTCGGCTTCGCTTTTGATCGAGATCGTCGACCACAGTTCGGGGGCGTTGCCGATCACCGTCTTGCCTTTTACGTACTTCTCGTTGCCGGCTTCGCAGACGTTGTCCTGACCGGGCGCCGCCGTCCGCGGATAAGGGTTGTAGTGGAGGTGGTTTTCTTCCGACCGGGCGCCGCCGCCGTTGGCCGGCGCGGCGGCCTGGCCGCTCTCGGCGTTCGGTCCTTCCGGCGGGGCGAAGGTGATCGCGTTCAGGTGGTTGCCGAATTCGTTGCCCTGGGCCGAGGAGTTGGCGACCTGCTTGAAGGTCAGCGACCAGTACTGGCAGACCGTCTGCGAGGGCGCGACGAACCGCAGCGGCGGCCCGAGCAGCTTGTTCGTGTCGGTAAGGAGGTCGAGGCCGGTCAGCGTCCCCGGCGCTTCCTGGAAGTCGACCAGCGCCTGTCCGGTCGGGGTGAGCTGGGCGTAGAGGGCCGGCGAGCCGTTCAGCGCCGGGATTCCGGCGTGCAGCGCTTCGGCGATAACCGGCGAGGTTTCGCCCAGCGCCCGCGCCCCGGGCTCGAGCGCGGCGAAGAACCGTTCCGAGTCGCGCAGGAAGGGCCGCAGGACCGGCAGGTCGGCGTTCGCCTCGTCGAGCGTCGGCGGGCTCTTTTCGATCGTTTCGGTGATGTACGGACGCGAAACGTGGGCGAAGGCGGCGAAGGTCTGGTCGAGGGCGACGAACTGGCTGGCGTTGATCCCGGCGACCGGCGCGACGCTCGCGTTCAGCGCCTCGAGCGCTTCCCAGAAAGCGCCGAAGTCGGTGCTCGGGGCGACGATCGTCCGCAGCACCGGCTGGCCCTCGACCGCCAGCCGCCGCAGCGCCCCGAGCGCTTCGTTGAACTGCGGCCCGCGCCCGGCCAGAGCGTTGCCGAAGCCGGCCAGGTTCTTGCGGATCGCGTCGCGCGTCTTCTTGTCGAACATGTCGAAGAACTGGTCGATGTCGACCGGTTCCGGCGTCGCCTGCGAGACCGGGATCGTTTCGCCCGGTTCGAACCCCTCATCCGAGTCGCCGGGCGTGATCTGCAGGTACTTCAGGCCGAGCGGCGATTTCGGCCGCACCATGATCGTCGAGTCGTCGGGCAGCGGTTCGGCGGTTTTGTCGAGCGCGATTTTGACCAGGGCGTAGACCTCGCCGTCGTCGCCGTTCTCCGCCGTCACCGACTTGACGACGCCGACCCGGACGCCGCCGATCCGCACCTCGTTGCCTTTGACCAGCGCATCGGCGTTGGGCAGGCGGACCTTGAGATCGTAGGTCGAGACGAAAGGCAGTCCGTTGTTGGCGTTGTAGGCGAGGAAGACGGCGACGATGATCACCAGCACGGTCACCGCCCCGACCAGGATCGGGCTGCTGGCGAAACCGCCGATGCCTTTGCGGTTCCTGCTCATGGCCCGAGGAGGTAGTCGAGGAGCGGTTCGGTGCCCCTGGTGGTCGCGGACGCTTCGCCGAGGCCGGCTTCGCCTTCGGTGCTTTCGGACTGGCCAAGGTTGGTGGTCGGGCCGGCCTCCGAACCGACTTCAGCGGTGGTGCCACCGGCTTTTTCTCCGCGTTCGGCTTCCCATTCGGCCAGCAGGTCGATCAGAGCCTGGCTGCTCGACGCTTCGGCGCTGGCGGCCGGCCCGTGGAACCGGGCGACGCAGCCGGAGTAGCCACCCGGGCTGACTTCGTAGTCGACGCAGGTCGTCAGCGCGGCGTAGGTGCGCCCGATGTGGCCGAACTGGTCGAAGGCGTTGGTCGCGGCGGCGGTGTTGTAGATCAGTTCGGTCAGCCCGTCCCAGCCGCCGGTCTTGCGCAGGCTGACGAAGAACTTCGCCAGTTCGCTGGTCGACGGCGCGCCGGTCTTGGCCAGCTTCGCGCCCTTGCGGACGACGGGCGTCGCCTGGCTGAACAGCGGCCCCGCTTCTTCGCCCGCCTTGCCGAGGCTCTTCAGCGAAACGGTGGTCGCTTCCGAGAACGGGGTCAGGGTCACGGTCGCGTCGGTCAGCGAGGGGGCCGCGCGGCCGAGTTCTTCGAACACCGGCCGGGCCGCGTCGGAGAAGCCCTTCAGCCGGTACATCGTCTTTTCGAACTCGGTGAGGAAGCGGGGGAATTTGCTGAACGACTCTTCGACGTCGGCGCCGTGTTCGGAGCTCGCCTTGGCGGCGGTGCCGGCGTTGGCGAGGAAGCCGGCGACGTGCTCGCGCTCGCGCGCCAGCGGCTCGAGGATTTCGTCTGAGTCGGCGGTCAGCTGGGCGAGCTGCTTGCGCTGCGCGCTGAGGATCCCGAACAGGGTGTCGACGTCGCGCAGGACCGGGTTGGCGCGCTTGACCAGGACCTCGAGGTCTTCGCCGCGACCGGCGAGGGTGGCGCCGAGTTCGTTGAAGATCAGCCGGAACCGCTGCGCGTAGGGCAGGGTGTTGATGTCGTTGATCAGGTCGGGGTCGACGCTGGTGCCGCTGCTGCCGAGCGGCAGCAGGTGCTGACCCTCGCCGGGACCCGATTCGATCTCCTTCAGCGGTGGCGGCGGCGTCGAGCCCGGCGCCCGCGGCAGGGTCGGGCGGCAGTCGACGTACTTCTCGCCGATCAGCGACTGCGGCCGGATCTGGCAGGTGGCGTCTTCGCGGAAGTCCTGGAAGCCCGGGTTTTCGATGTCGAGGACGATGATCGCCTTGCCGGGGACCGAGACCGGCTTGCCGTCCCTGTAGGCGACCGGTTCGCCCGGGCGCGAGACGCTGACCGACTCGATCGTGCCGACGTTGGCGCCGGCGACCCGCACCTGCTCGCCGGAGACCATGAAGGCGCCGTTGTCGAAGATCGCCCGCACCTTGTAGCCCGAGTCCGAGCCGCCGCCCGAGACGAGCAGCACGATCGCGGCGACGATCGCCGCCAGGATCACCACCGGTATCAGCCGCCGGATCACGAGCCGGCCTGGGCGTTCGGGTTGCAGGCGGACGGGTCGACGCTGCCTTCGCCGACGAACGGGTTGGAGCCGTCGGCGGCCGGCTGGGTGGCGCCGCCGGGGCAGCGGCGGGGCACGGGCGCCGAGTCGCCGAAGGCCTTCATCTGGTCGGCTTTCGGGATCGGCTTCAGCCTGCCGCCTTCGTTGGCGAACAGGTTCGCCATCGCGATGTCGGTGCGGGCGTAGTGGCCGTTGCCGTCGTAGAAGCCGGTGACCTGCCCGATCTTGCCGATCGCGTTGAAGAGGTCGGGCGTGTAGGCGCGGATGAAGTTCAGGTTCGGCTGGAAGTCGGCGGTCGCTTTTTCGGCGTGCGGGAAGGTCGTCGAGATCCGCTGCTCGACCGAGGGCAGGATCTTCAGCAGGTCGATCGTGTCGTTGGCCGGCCCCGGCTTGTCGGACGCTTCGCGCAGGTAGTGCGTGAACGGCACCAGTTTCTGGAAGATCGGTCGCAGTTCGGCGAGGAACGGCGCCAGTTCCTTGGTCGCCGGCTTGGCGGTGTCGACCAGCGGTTCGAGGTCGTCGATCGCGGCCCGCAGGTTGACGAAGGTGGTGTTGCTCTGGCGGAAGAACGGCGCCAACCGCTGCAGGGACTGGCTGAAGGCGACGTTCTGGCTGGCGATCGATTCGAACGCTTTGCTGGCGTTGCCGATCGCCGAGGAGAGCTGATCGCCACGACCGGCGACCGCCGTCGTCAGCTTGCTGGAGCTGGCGATGAAACGGGCCAGCAGCCGTTCGTCGCTGTTCAGTTCGTGCACCCAGGCGCTGGTCCGGTTGAGCGCGGTGCCGAAGTACTTGTAGGCGTCGTTGGCCGCCTTGCCCTGGCCGGCGTAGATTTCGGCGTTGCCTTCGATGAACTGCCGCAGCCCCTTGCGCAGCGGCGGGGCGAAGGTGTTGAAGAACTGGTCGATGTCGACCGGCGTCGTGGTCGCGGAAAGCCCGAGCTCGCCGCCTTCGTCGAGCGCCGGGTTGCTGTTCGGCCCGGGGCTGATCGAGACGTAGTGGTTGGCGACGCCGGAGAGCGAGGTGGCGCGGATCGTCGCCGTCGTCCCCTCGTGCAGCTCCTGTTCGACTTCGACGTGGACCTCGGCGAGGTTGTCGTCGGTGAGGCCGATGCTTTCGACCGTGCCCACCGGCGAGCCGCCGACCAGCACCTGGTTGTCTTTGACGAGCTGGCCGGCGTTTTGGAAGATCAGCGTGTACTTGTGGCCGCCGTTGCCGGTGAAGAGGATGATCGCGAGCACGATCACCGCCACAGCCAGGGCTACTATCGCCGCGATTCGCGCAGGCGAGGTCCGTCGGCCAGCGGCCGGCCCACCCTCCTCGCCTAGTGCTTTGGCAGCCACGAATTCGTCGCTCGTCCTTCCGCCGCTCCCTCCTACCGGCGGACGGGCGAAATCGTATCCGCTGGCCCCGCGGCCAAGAGCACCCGAAGCAGGGACTTAACTCCAAGTCAACGCGCTTGCGACGCGCTACTCTGCGCCGCGGCAGCGGTTGGGGGAACGGGGGCGCCGAACAACCGTCTATTGGAGGAACATCTCGATGCGCAAACGCTCATTTTCAGCCGCCGCGACGGCGATCGCGGCGACCGCGGCCCTGACCGCCTCCGTCGCCCTCGCCGGCCCCACGGTCAGCGGGCCCGACGGCAACACGCAGTCGATCGAAACGGCGATCGCCCCCAAGAAGCTTCCGAAGAAGACCTTCGCCTCCGCGACGCTGAAGGTCGTGACCAAGACCGCCACGACGACCAATCCCACCGGCGTCCCGAGCCCCGCCATCCGGGCGACGATCGATTTCGACAAGGGAGCCAAACTGTTCACCAAAGGCCTGCCGACCTGCAATCCCGGGCTGCTGCAGAACATGTCGACCGAAATCGCGGAGCAGAAATGCGGCAAGGCGAAAATCGGCAGCGGCAAGGCGCACGCGCTGCTGCCGGTGGGCCCGAAAGTGATCCCGGTCGAACAGACCGTCACCGCTTTCAACGGCACCCCGCAGGGCGGCAAGCCGACCGTCCTTCTGCACACCTACGGCACCACCCCGCTGCAGGCCACCTACGTCCTGGTCGGCACCGTCAGCAACTACAACAAGCAGGGCTACGGCCCGCGGCTCGACGTCCAGATCCCGAAGCTCGCAGGCGGCACCGGCGCGCTCACCGACTTCCAGGTGACGATCAACAAAAAATGGACCTACAAAGGGAAGAAGGTCAGCTTCATCTCGGCCGAGTGCGACAACAAGTCGTTCAAGACCCGCTCGGTCTTCACCTATCTCGACGGCGAAGCGCTGGAAGCGCTGCACACCCAGTCCTGCACGCAGGCGCCGGAAGCGAAGAAGTAGCGGCTCGGCTCGGCGTTCGCCCCTTGTCCCGCCCAGCGGGATGAAGGGCGAACGCCCCGCTGGATCAATTATCTAGCAGTGCCCCGTCAGGTGAGTGGACGGCCGATCTGGCGCAGCGTCCGCCGTTGGGCCGCGAGGGGAGCGCCGGGGTGTCTCTCCTCACATTCGGATCGAGCTCCGGTGATTTCGAGACGGGCGCCGCTCTGCCCGGGCGGATTTCGTTGAGGTTGCCTTTTGCCATCTGTATCGCGGGAAACAGCAGCCTCAACGGACGGACCTCGCGTCGACACGAGACTCGGGGCGGGGCCGTATAGCCCCTCACCTTTCAAGGTGAATAAGCAAAAGAAAAGGTGTGGGCCCGGGGCGGGGGTTGGGGGGTCCCCCCAAGCCCCGCCCTCGCACCCGCCCCGAACCCCACCTAACGGAGCACGCCCTACACGTTGAGCTTCGGCAGCGCCCGCTGCAGCGGACGCGGCAGCCACCAGACGCGGTCGCCCAGCAGCAGCATCAGGGCCGGCAGCAGCACGATCCGGACCACGGTCGCGTCGAGGAAGACGGCGACCGTGAGGCCGACGCCGAGCTGGCTGACGGTGGCGATCGAGGCGCCGGCGAAGACGATGAAGACGGCCAGCATGATCGCCGCCGCGCCGGTGATCACCCGCGCCGTCTTCTCCAGCCCGAAGCGGACCGCGGCGGCGTTGTCGCCGTGGTCGTCGTAGTGCTCGCGCATCCTGATCAGGAGGAAGACCGCGTAGTCGATCGAGAGGCCGAAGACGATCCCGAAGATCATCGTCGCCCCCACCGCTTCGACGTAGGAGTGGCCGCCGAGCGGGAAGTCGGCCGGTAGGTCGGTGAGCAGGGTGAGGATGCCGAAGGCGACGCCGACCGTCAGCAGGTTGAGCCCGGTGGCGATGATTGCCAGCGGGATCGCCCGCAGGATCAGGATCAGGGCCAGCAGCGTGACCAGCGTGATCGCGGCGATCACCAGCGGCATCCGGTCGCGGGTGATGTGGCTGTAGTCGTTCAGCTGGGCGGCGCCGCCGGCGACCCCGGTCCGCAGGTCGACGTTCTCGGCGAAGGCCTTCGCCTCTTCGTCGAGCAGCTTGTTGAGCCGGATCGAGCCCGGCGTGTTGAAGCTGTAGTCGGAGATCACCAGCATCGAGGCGGCCTGGCCGCCGTTTTCGAGGTCGACCGTCGCCTCGGCCGCTTCCCGGGTCGACGGCTTCGCCCCGTCGAGCGCCGAGAGCACGAAGTAGCCGGAGTTGAAGACGCCGGGCGTTTCGCGTGCCACCCGCCGCGCCTGCCGGTTCAGCCGGGCCTTCCCCCCCAGCACCTGCACGCTCGCTTCCTGCAGCCCGGTTTCCAGCGGCGCCGCTTCTTCGGCGCCCTTGGCCAGCCCGGTTTCCAGCGGCGCCGCTTCTTCGGCGCCTTCGGCCAGCCCGGCCTCGAGCGCCTCCGCTCCGCCGGAGAGGCGCTCGATGCCGTCGACCAGGGCCAGCATCCCGCCGCTCAGCTGGTCGACGCCGGACCCCAGGCGGTCCGCTTCCTTGGCCAGTTTTTCGGCCCCGAAGGCGAGCGTGTTGCCGCCCTTGTGGATCTTGTAGAGCCCTTTCTGCAGCTGGGCGGCGCCGGCGCGCGCTTTGCGCAGGAGCTCCAGCGTCGATTCGTAGACCTGGCGCGAGCGCAGGGCCTGTTCGAGGTTTTCTTCGAGGCGTTTCTGCAACCCGGCCAGTTCGCCGGGGAGGCCGCCGTAGCGTTCGACCGGCTCGCCGCTCGCCGGGTCGAGCACAAGTTCGCCGCTGCTCGGGTCGATTATGGGGTCGCCCGGACTCGGGTCCGGGTACGGCGTGCCGGTGGCGGGGTCGGTGGCCGGCGCGCCGCTGGTCGGGTCGAGGCCGGAGACCGCGCCCGCGGCCTGCCGCACGGCGTCCAACGCGGCGTTGTAGCCGGGGTCGGTCTTCCCCACCCCCATCGCCTGCAACGCCCCCAGCGCCGCTTTCAGCTGTTCGTCGGCGACGGTCGCCGGGCGGATCAACTTCGGCAGCGTCTGGCTCGTTTCTTGCTCGAGGCCCGCTTCGACTTCCTTGGCGCGGCGCAGCCCGTTGGGCCGGGCGAGGTTGCCGATGTTCCCCACCCCCGCTTTCAGTTCCGCCGAGGCGACCGCGGCTTTCAGCTCGGCGTCCTCCAGCCGCCGCGCCCCCTTGGCGAACCGTTCCAGCGCCGTGATCGCCCGCTCGCTGCCGCGCGAGGCCCGTTGCAGGCCGTTCGCCAGCAGCCTCCCTCCCTTTCCGGCCCGCTCGGCGCCGAGTGCCAGGAGACCGGCGCCGTCGCTTGCTTCCGAGATCCCGCTGCGCAGTTCGCCGACCCCGTCGCTCGCTGCTGAGATCCCGCTCCGCAGTTCGCCGACCCCGCCGGCGGCGACGTTCAGTTCGCGCCCGAGTTTGCCCAGTTCCTTGACCGGGCCGATGTTGCCCTCGCTGGTCAGCGCGGCGTTGCCGAGGTCGCGCAGCGGTTCCACCCGCTCGGCGATTTTCGCCGGGCCGATCACCCGCCGCACGCCGGGCAGGTCGGCGAGCCGGGTCTGGAACCGTTCC
>Ga0196962_10000397_pt1 | contig 18621 bp, 12 predicted proteins | sample S3v_20metaG_FD_183186 | JGI IMG/M metagenome (GOLD analysis project Ga0196962, IMG submission 183186) | Soil microbial communities from Anza Borrego desert, Southern California, United States - S3+v_20 | ecosystem: Environmental > Terrestrial > Soil > Desert | place: USA: California | collected...
GTCGGGCTCCGCGGGACCGTCGAGGGCCCGTTCGAAGCGATCCATCATCGGCGCGATCTCGATCTCGATCAGCTCGCAGCCGAGGTTGCGGGCGATATTCCGGGCGTCCTCCTGGGTTTCAGAGCTGGAATGAGGCGACGGCATGACCACGCAGCTGACCCGCTCCGGCCCGAGCGCGTCGACGGCCAGCAGCGCGACCAGGGCGGAGTCGACGCCGCCGGAGAGCCCGATCCCGACGTGGCCGAAGCCGTTCTTGCGGACGTAGTCCCGCAGGCCCAGGGCAAGGGCCTCGTAGACCTCGTCGAGGTCGGAGAGGGGCTCGGCGATCGGCCCCGCCTCGCCGGCGGGGATCTCGCAGACGAGCAGCTCCTCCTCGAACTGGGCGGCGCGGGCGATCAGCTCGCCTCGCGGGTCGGTGACCAGGCTCTGCCCGTCGAAGACGATCTCGTCCTGGCCCCCGACCAAATTGCAGAAGGCGAAGTAGGTCCCGTAGGCGCGCGAGCGCGCGGCGAACATCTCCGCCCGCTCGCGACCCTTGCCACGGTGATACGGCGAGCCCGAGGGGTTGACGATCAGCGTCGCCCCCTGCTGCGCCTCGGTCTCGGCCGGCGGGCCCGGCGCCCAGCAGTCCTCGCAGATCGTCAGCCCGACCGTCTGGCCGGCGAGGGCGACGGTGAGCGCCTCCTCGCCGGGAATGAAGTAGCGCTGCTCGTCGAAGACGGCGTAGTTGGGCAGGCGCATCTTGCGGTAGACGCCGCGCACCTCCCCTCCGGAGAGCACGGCGAGCGAGTTGTGGGCGTGGCGCGCGTCGCCGCCACCCGCCGCGGGCTCGGCGAAGCCGACGAGGACAGTCTCCTCGCCGGTCGCGCGGGCGAGCTCCTCGACGGCTCGCTGGTTCGCCTCGAGGAAGTGGCGCTTCAGGTAGAGGTCCTCGGCCGGGTAGCCGGGGATGCAGAGCTCGGGGAAGAGGGTCAGCTCGGCGCCCGCGCCCCGGGCGCGCTCGGTCCACTCCGCGACCTTGGCGGCGTTGCCGTCGATGTCGCCGACAGTGGGGTCGATCTGGGCCAGGGCTACGCGCATCTGTGCCTCGCGGCGATCACCGGCGAAGTATCCACATCGAGGCTGCCGGAGCGGGCCGCGGTGCCCGCTAGGGTGCGCCGGATGCGGAGCCACCGTCGCCACCTGGTCGGTTTCTCGGCGGCGCTGGCGCTGCTGCTCGCCTCCCTGCCCACGACGGCCGCAGGCTCCTACGGGGTCGTCGATGCCGTGCCCAGCCTCGCCTCCCCGGGCCAGAAGCCGTTCCTCCTGCCGCAACCGCGCCCAACCGAAGCTAGGGGTCGGCCGACGGACGACCCCGACCCGAACCGCAACGCGTACGCGGTTCCGGAGGCGCCCGAGTCTCCGCGCTGCTCGCGTCATTTTTGCGTGCACTGGGTGGCGGAGGGCATCGACGCGCCGAGCCTCAACGACGCCGACGGCAACGGGGTCCCCAACTTCGTCGAGCAGGTGGGGCGGGTCGCCGAACGCGTCCACGCGGTCGAGAACGGGAAGCTGGGCTGGCGCGAGCCGAAGAGCGACGGGCGCCGGGGCGGAAGGCGCGGCAAGACGGACATCTACCTCTCTCAGATCGGCGGCGAACTGTTCGGCTACGCGGCGCCGGACCGTGGCCAGGCGACGAAGGATCACCGGATCCCGCGCCGCCTGCACGGCTACCTGGTGCTCGACAACGACTACAGCGCCTTCGAGTTCCCGGGCACCGACGGCACCGAGAACCTGCAGGTGACCCTTGCCCACGAGTACAACCACATCCTCCAGTTCGGCTACGACGCCTACCAGGACCCGTGGTTCGCCGAGTCGACCGCGACCTGGATGGAGGACCAGGTCTTCAACGGCATCGACGACTACCTGCGCTACGTGCGGCGCTGGGTGAAGCGCTGGGACACGCCGTTGACCGCGAGCTCGATCAAGGAGTACGGATCGGCCGTCTGGAACCAGTGGCTTGCGCGGCGCTACGGCCCGGGGACCATTCGCCGCGCCTGGGCGCGCGCGATCCACCTGCGCCCCGGCGGATTTTCCGCCCGCGCCTACGACGCGGCGATTCGGGCCGCCGGCCGCTCCGACTTCGGCCATGACTTCGCCCACTTCGCCGCCGCGGTGGCGGAGTGGCGCACGGGGGAGGGCTTCCGCGAGGGGCGGAGCTTTCCCGACATGGAACGCCAGGGGTCCCTCCCCCTGGATGGGAGGCCGCTGAACCGCTTGCTCAACCACACCACCTTCACCTCGCTGCGAGTGCCGGCCCGGGGGGGCCGGGCGGTGACCGTGGAGGCGGTCGCCCCGCGCGGGATCGCCTCGTCGCTGGCGCTGGTCGGGAGGGTCGGCAGCGAGCGGCAGGGGCGAACCGTCACCAGGCTCGACTACGCCCGCGGCGGCGGCAGGCTCGCGGTGCGCCTGCGCGAACCCGGTCGCTACGCCCGCATCACCGCAGTTCTCGTCAACGCCGACGCCAGGGCCGTCGGCTTCAGCGCTCGTCGGCTCGACTGGCGGTACCTGACCGACCAGATCCCGTTCGAGATCCGCGGCGACCTGATCCGCTAGCGGCTAGGGGCGGGGGTCGGCGGCGAGGCTGCCGCTGCCGTTGGATGAGGCTCTGGCCTTGGCGCGCGCTTTGGCCTTTTTCGGCTTAGCGTGCGCGGTGGCGATCGTCTCCGCGGTCGCGGCTTCGAGGTCGAGGGCGAAGCTGTCGAGGTCGGCCATCGCGTCGTAGTCGCCGATCAGGCCGAAGTTGACCTGGCCGTTGTAGGACATGATTCCGACGCAAAGCGCCTGGCGGCGCGCGAGCGGGACCATCGGGAAGATCGACTCCATCTTGCGGCCGAGCACGTAGAGCGGGAACTGCGGTCCCGGCACGTTGGTGACGACGAGGTTGAAGAAGCGCTGGGCGGGCTGCAGGCGAGCGGCCTGGGAGGCGATCGTCGAGGGCGCGAAGTCGGTCAGTTTGGTCAGGATCTCGGCCCCGACCGCCTGGCCGGAGGTCTTCAGGTCGCCCATCTGCTCCGTGAGGATGTGCACCCGCTCGACCGGGTCCTCGCACCAGACCGGCAACGGCGCCATCATCGCCGAGATCCGGTTGCCGAGCGCCCCGTGCTCCTCGGTGGCGCGCACGCTGACCGGGACCATCGCCCGCAGCTCGAGGCCATCGGTGTCGTGGCCGCGGGCACGCAGGTACTTGCCGAGGGCGCCGGCGACGATCGCGAGGATCGCGTCGTTGACCGTGCCCCCGTGCGTGTCCTTGACCCGCTTCAGGTCGCTGAGGTCGGCCTGGGCCATCGCGAGGCGCCGGTGGGGGCCGATCTCGACGTTGAAGACGCTGCTCGGGGCGGACATGCCGGCCCCGACCATCTTCGAGGTGGCGCCGAGGCCGCGCAGCACCTGGCGCGGGCCGCGGAGGGCGGCACGGACTCCGCGCGCGATCTCCTTGGGGCTGGTGAGGCGCTCGCGCCAGGCCTGGGAGAGCAGCTCGACGCTGGACGGTTCGGGACTGGCCAGCCAGGGGCGGTTGGGGGCCGGGACGCCCCGCGGCTCGGCGTCGAGGTCGAAGAGGACGGTGGTTATGTCAACCCCCGAGACGCCGTCGACCAGCGCGTGATGGCTCTTGCCGATGATCGCGAAGCGCTCGTCGCGCAGGCCCTCGACCAGCCACAGCTCCCAGAGCGGCTTGCTGCGGTCGAGCTGCTGGGAGAAGATCCGCGCGGCGAGGTTGCGCAGCTGCTCGTCGGAGCCGGGCGCCGGCAGCGCGGTCTGCCGCACGTGGTACTCGAGGTTGAGGTACGGGTCGTCGACCCAGACCGGCCGGCCTTGGTCGAAAGGCACGAAGCGCAGCTTCTGGCGGAAGCGGGGAACCAGGTGCAGCCGCGAGCCGATGTGGTCGCTGAACTCCTTGTGGGAGGGGGCGGGCCCCTCGAAGACGCTGACCGAGGCGACGTGCATGTGGGCGCCGGCCCGCTCCATATGCAGGAAAGAGGTGTCGAGCCCAGTCAGTCGTTCAGCCATCTGTGGATGGTCTCACACAACGGAATCGACTCTCTTCTTAAGGTTTTGCTCACAAACTGAGCGAACCCATCTGCCGAGTCCCTTCGCGCCAAGCGAGCGGGAGCGGGGGACCCAATTGCCGCGGCGAGTGCCGCGGCCGGGGCGAATCGGGCGGCGAGCCGCCCGTAGCGATGTGCCGGCGCCCTGCCGGCGGTCGCGAGCCCGTCAGCTAACCCCGTAGGCAGCGAGAAAGCGAGCGATGAGACAACGATGCGATACCTCCTGCCCGCGGTGGCTGCCGCCATCGCGCTGTCGGTCGGCCTGGCGCCGGCCGCGGCGACGAATTCGCACCCAGGCAAGCCCAAGCAGCGGCTCGAGCGGGCTTCCTCCCACATCTCCCTGCACCTGACCCGCCACGCGGTGCTGAGCGGCGGGGAGGTCGTCGCCCACGGTCGCGTGCGGCCGAGTGGGCGCCATCGGGTCAAGGTCGTCCTCCGCGGGCCCGACCGGGGAGTGCTGGAGAGAACGACTGGGCGCCGCGGCGCCTTCACCATGCGGTTCTCGCCGCAGCGTTCCGGGAACTACTCGGTGCGGGCCTTCGGCGTGCACGGCGCTCGCACGCGCGGCTCGGCCAGTGTCGCGCGGGCGATGACCGCATACCGCCACGCTCACGCCTCCTACTACGGGCCTGGCCTCTACGGCAACGGAGTGGCCTGCGGCGGCACCCTGACGCCGACGACGATGGGTGTCGCGCACAAGACGCTGCCCTGCGGGACCAGGGTGAAGCTGCGCTACCGCGGCCGCACGGTGACGGTGCCGGTGATCGACCGCGGGCCCTACGTGCCGGGCCGCGACTTCGACCTCACCGAGGCGGTCAAGGAGCGGCTCGGCTTCCCGGGGGTCGGCACGGTCCTCGCCAACCGCTGAGCGGTTGGCCGCGCCCGTCGCAAGTCAGGCCGAGAGGCCGAGCCGCAGCTGTGGCTCGGCCTCGGGCTCGGCGCCAGCGGCGACCGGGCCGTCGGCCTGGGCCCCGAAGGAGGCGAGGCGGACGCCGAGCAGCCGTACGGGCCGCGGCGGGTCATAGGCCCGGAGCAGGTCCAGCGCCGTCGGCGCCACCACCGCCGGGTCGCTCGTCGGCTCCTCGATCGTCTGCGACCGGGTGACGTTGGTCCAGTCGTCGAGCCGGACCTTGATCCCGATCGTCCGGCCCTCCAGCTCCCGCGTGCGCAGCCGGCGGCAGAGCTCCTCCGCCAGCTCTGTGACGTGGCGCTCCAACTCCTCGCGGTCGTCGACGTCGACGTCGAAGGTGATCTCGGTGGACTGGGACTTGGTCTCGTGTTCCGGGGTGATCGGGGTCTCGTCCAGGAGCCTGCCGCGAGCGTGCAGCCAGGCGCCGGAGCGGGGACCGAAGGCCGATTCCAACTCCGGGCGCTCGCGGCGCCCCAGCTCGGCCAGGGTGCGGACGCCCATCGCTTCCAGCCTCTGCAGCGTCTTCGGGCCGATCCCCGGAATCAGCCCGGGCGACTCCGCGGCGAAACGCTCCAGCGCCTGCTCGCGCGAGAGCACGACGAGGCCGGCGGGCTTGCCCAGCTCGCTGGTGATCTTCGCCAGCATGCGGCTCTCCGAGATCCCGATCGAGCAGGTCAGCGACGTCTCGCGCTGGACCTGGGCGGCGACCCGCCGCATCGTGCTCTTCGGCGAGAAGAGCCCGGTGAGATCGAGGTACGCCTCGTCGAGGCCGACCACCTCGACCGTCTCCACATTGCGCCGCAAGACCTCCATCACCTGCGCCGAAGCCTCGCGATAGGCGGGAAAGTCGGGGCGCAGGTAGACCGCATGCGGCAGACGCCGCCGCGCCACCGCCGCCGGCATCGCCGAGTGGATCCCGGCCAGCTTCCGCGCCTCGTAGCTCGCGGTCGTCACCACCGCCCGCGGCCCCGACCCGCAGACGACGACCGGTTTGCCCTTCAGGTCCGGTCGCCGTCGCAGCTCGACGGACGCATAGAAGGCGTCCATGTCGACGATCGCGACCACGCGGGGCCATTCGTTGATTGCGGACACGCAACAACGCTACGACCCGCTCCGGCGCGAGCGGCCGTCGGCCCAGCAACCGGGGGCGCAGCTCCTACGTCTTCCGCCGGGTCGCCCGCAGGTAGCCGCTGACGGTCTCGAGCTCGCCGGGGGGCCCTGGGGCCTCCCCGAATCGAGCCCCGACCTCGAAGCCCGCCGCTTCCGCGATCGCGCTCAGGGCGAGGGCCCCCGGGACCCACCGCCACTCGCTGTCGCCGTCGTAGCCGAGCGGCACGAAGCGGACGTGCTCCGCCATGGCCGGGTCGGCCAGCATCATGCTCCCGAGCAGCAGCGTGCCCCCTGGCGCCGTCAGCTCGTGGAGGCGATCCATCAGGCCGACCGGATCCGGCTCGCGGTGCAACATCCCGGCGCAGTGGACGAGGTCGAATCTGCCCTGGATCTGCGGCTCGAGCTGTTGCCAGGCCGTGGCTTGGAAGTCGACGCCGCTGCCGTAGATGCCCTCCAGGAAGCGTGCCTGCTCGATGAACCGCGACGGCTCGCAGCCGAGGACGTACCCGGCCCCGCGGGAGGCGAACATGAAGCTGTTGTAGCCGGCGTTGCAGCCGAGGTCGAGAACGCGGGCGCCCCCGAGGCCGGGGGGCAGCTCCGCCGCGATCGTCTCCCAGCTCAGGTCGCTGCGCCGTTGCCCCTCGATCCGAAGGTCGTCTCCGAGCAGAAAGGGGCCCTGGGCCCACGGCCCAAGCCGCGCCGCGCTCTGCTCCAGCTGCTCTCTGCACTCCGATCGCGGTCGCGCCGCCGGGGCCGAGGCGAACAGCTCGGGCGAGGGACAGCTGCGGCGGAGGCCCGCGGCGGCGTGGGCGCGGTGCCTGCTCACCGCAGGTCAGTCCGGGACACGCTGGGCGTACGCGTCGTCAGGCCGACTGCTGCCGGGGGCGCCCCCGTTCGTGCTTGCCTCCCCCGCTGGGGAGGCAGCCTCGTCGACGGGAGCGCCGACCTGCTCGAGCAAGGCCGGCGACCGCTCGCTCCGGCGGGCGGCGAGATAGGCGAAGGGCTCGGTCGAAGGCCTTCCGACCGCCTCCTCGGGGAGCCAGCGGAGAACGTCGAAGCCGGAGCTTTCGACCAGCCAGCGGAGCGCGAGGCGACCGGGGATCCACTCGAGGCCCGCGGGTCCGGCCCTCACGCTCAGATACCGAGACGCCTCGGCGGCGTCGAGGACGCGGGACCCGAGCAGCAGCGAGGCGCCGGGCGCCGCCAGATGCCAGAGCCGGGAGAGGAGGAGAAGCTGCCGACCGTCCACCGGCAGAGCGCCGCAATGGACGAAGCCGAAGCTCCGGGGCGGACCGGGGCGGCGGTCGAGCGGGGGCGTCCCTTCGACCACCTCCTCGGCGCCGAGGTCCTCGAAGCGACGGCGGTCCCCGGAGCCAGAGCTGCCGAGATCGAGGACGCGCGTGCCGGCGAGGCTGGCTGGGAGGCCCGCCGACGGCGCCGTGCCGTGGGTCGATGCGGGCCGGGTCTGTCGCATGGCGTTCAAGGTGGCGTCTCGGTCAGGGATGCAGCCCGAATCGCCTGGCCCAGGGTACCTGCGGCCGTGGCCAGTCTCGGTTGCCCGTCACCGGCGCGATCGGTCGCAGAAAACCGATCAGCTCGGGCTGAGCGTAGCCCATCTCCAATGCCTGAGTACCGGATCGGGTCAGCAGCTGGTCGCCGGTCACCGAGTGGTAGCTGGCGTACAGCGGCACGCGCCCCGGACGGAAGCTGTCGAACAGCCAGCCGGCGGGTTCGCTCGCCGGGGCGTGCGTCGCCGGCGGGCGGTGGGCGAGGCGAGCCACGCTGGCGAAGGAGCGTTCGGCGATCGCCCGGGTCCAGGTGCCCCGGCTGACCGTTCCGCGCCCGGTCAACGGCTCGGCGATCCAGCGCAGCGCAGCGGCAGGCTGCGACTTCTGGCGACGGGGTCGGTGGCGCTCGGTGACGAGAGAGCCGTCGACGATCCAAGCCGCGATCGATCCCTGCAGCTCCGACTCGGCCAACGCCCCCAGCTCGTCCACCAGCTCTCCAGCCGGGACCCCCCCGATCTCGTAGCGATGGCGACCGGCGCGCCGGTCGAGTGCCTTGACCAGGCCGACCATGCCGTGGCCGAGGTCGGCCCGCGGGACTTCCCGCGGCTGCGCCGGCGCGGGCTCCACGAATCCGAGCGTTTCGACGAGGTCGACCTCGGGGAGAAGCCGGTCGCCGGGCACGGTGACGATCGTCTCCTGGCCGGTCTCCCTGTGGACTGCCAGGGCGATCGCCTCGAGCTGGGGGAGCCAGACGGTCTCCAGATAGCCGATCGTTTCGGCTTCGCCTGGGGCCTTTCGCCAGGCTCCCCGGGGCAGGACCTGAAATCGGTCGTCGACGCGAACGAGGCGCGCGGTTCCCTCCGGCCCCTCACTGAGCAGCGCACCGAGGTTCCATTCCGGGACGAACCCGTCCGGCATCGACCCCGAGGTGACGATTCGTCGCTCGCCATGAACCTCGCGGCAGCGGTAGGTCAGGTGCGTCAGCGGCGGCCTCCACGGGCCGGCCTCCTGCAGACGCGGGACCTCGTAGGCGCGTTCGCCGGGGAGCTGGGGACGGTCGACGGCGGCCAGCCGGCGATGGCTTGCCCCGGTCGGGATCGGATCCGAGGGCTTCGGCAGCAGATCCCGGGATTCCTCTCGGCCGGCTCGCCGGCGCCGATCGGGCGACCGAAAGTAGCGCCACTCGACGTTCAGGCCGGCGCCGCAGAAGAGTCGCGCCAGCGACGGGACGGGCCTCTGCCGATCCGCATGCAGGCCCCGCGGGAGGGCGCTCTCGGCCCGCTCTCGCCAGATCACGGTGTGTGGTTCGCCGCTCAGCTCCGACAGCGGCTGCAGGGCGAATCGCCCCGCTTCGCCGTCGTCGACCAGCGCGATCGCGTCGAGCCCCTCTGGGGCGGCGGTGAACCGCCGCAGGATCTTCTCGACGAAGGACGGGTCGCGCAGCAGCGGCGTCGCGGTCCCGGCGGTGACCGCGACGAAGCGCCCCCTGGCCATGCCGAGGCCGTGTCGCAGCGCCTCGGCCGGCTGCTGCGCGAGCCGGGGCGGGACCCGCCGGACGGCCGAAGCCGCCTCGCCGGCCGGCCAGGAGCCGTCGAAGCGCGCAATCAGCTCCAAGTCGTCGCAGGTCTGTCTCCCGAGCCCGGCCGCGAGCGTCTCGCGATCCTCGTCGAGGTCGATCGAGTCGAGGGGCACGAGCGAGAGGGCCGGTGCTTCCCTGGCCTTGATCCTGCCCTCGAGGCCCGCCTGCGCCGCGATCCCGCAGATCAATTTGTCCCTGCGGTCTGTCGTGTGCTCGATGCTGTCGGAGCGGTTGAAGCCCCACTTCCGGTAGCGGACCGTCGGCATGTTGGCGGGCTCGCCGCGAACTCCCCGCGCCGCCAGCATCAGGACCAACGCCCAATCCTCGTGCCCGTCGTGATCCTCGGGATAGCGAATGCCCGCGTCGAACACCGACCGGTCGAACAGCGAGCAGGTGTCGCAATAGTTCGAGTAGAGGAGGTGGTACAGGTTGTACTCGGGGGCTTCGAAATAGTCCTCGCGATTACCGAAGTACTGGATGTTCGGATAGATGAAGCCGATCTCCTCTCCGGACGTGCGGAGCTGCTCGACGAGCAGCTCGACGGCGTCTGGCAGCAAGACGTTGTCGGCGTCGACCGGCAAGACGTACCGCCCCTTGCAGTGGGACAGGCCGGCGTTGCGGGCGCGGGCGGGACCTTCGTTCCGGCTCAAGCGCACGACCGTCGTGGCCTCCGCCGCGTCCAGCGCCGCGAGAAAGTCCGACGCTCCCGGCTCCGTCGAGCCGTCGTCGACGACGATCAGCTCCACCGCGGGATGAGACTGTGCGCGGATCGAGTCCACGCATTCGCCGAGCACGCCGAGTTGGTTGTAATGCGGCACCAGGACCGAGACCAGCGGGGTGCCCATCAACGGCCGGTCGAGGAATCGAAGCGGCTCCGTGTCGGGCGACGTCTGCCGCGGGGGGTCGGGCGCGCCCGGCCGCGGGCGGCGGCTTGACTTCGCCTCCAACAGCTCCCCGTACAGCTCTTCGTGCTGCTCGGCCATCCGCTTCAGCGTGAAACGGTCGCGCACGCGCCGGCGCATCGCCTCCCCCAGAGCGACCCGCGCGGTCGCGTCGGCGTGCAGCCGCATCAGGCAGTCCGCGTAGGCCTCGCTGGAGTCGCGCGGGTCGATCAGCTCGTAGCCGGCGCCGAGCAGCTCGCGATTGCCCGGCAGCTCCGGCGCCACGATCGGCACGCCCATCGCCATCGACTCGAAGGTGACGTAGGGGACGCCCTCGAAGAGGCTGGTCAAGAGGACCGCGTCGCAGGCCGCGTACCAGCGTTGCGGGCTCGGGGTGGGGGGGTGGAAGCTGATCCGGGAATCGAGGCCGCGGGCGCTGACGAGCTCGCGAACCTCCGCCTCGAGATCCCCCTCGCCGAGGACGTGCAGGTCGAAGGGCACCTCCCGTCTGCGCAGGGCCTCTGCGACCTCGACCATCAGGAGGGGATCCTTCTGGGCCGTGAGGCGAGCCGGATAGAGGATCTGGAAGCGGTCCTCGTTCAGGCCGGGGAGGGGGGCGGCGAGGCCTGGCGCGAACTCCTCCTCGGCATCCACGCCGGTGTAGACGACGCGGATCTTGGCCTCGGGGACGCCGTAGCCCCGCACCGCTTCCGCCAGGTGCTCGCTGGTGACCGAAAAGGCGTCGACGAGGTTGCCGTAGCGCGTAGTCACGTAGCGAACGTAGCCCGCCCGGTCCTCCTCCTCGACATGGAGCTGGACGACGACGGCGGGAGGGTCGGGGAGGAACGCGAGGTCGGGCAGCAGCTGGAAGCCGAGGCGGGAGTTCATGATGTGCAAAACGCGCACCCGACGGGACTGGAGGATGTCGAGGATCGTCGCCGGCATCGCTTCGGCGGGGAGCAGCTCGGGCAGGGGCCAGAGCTCCTCGGCATGGGGTTCGATCTCCGCCAGGCGGCGGTTGGGGGAGGGTTGGGTGGTGATCAGCGAGGGGGCGAAGCGCTCGCGATCGATCCAGCGAAACCAGTCGATCGTCCCCTTGTCGGTGCCTCCGAAGTCGACCCAGGGCGCGAGGTAGAGGACCGGCTGCCTGTCTTCTCCCGAGTTCGCCCTCACTGTCCCATGATTTCCCCGCCGGACAATCCGGCCAAACTAGCAAGAAGCACACGGCCCGAAGAGCGGTCGTGGACGGGTAGGCTCCTCGGCCGATGAGCGGCCGTCCCGCCTGGCAAAGCGTCCGCCGACACCTCGCAGAGCTCACGACGTTTCTGCGTCTGGGGAGCCTCGACGGCTACGCATCCGCGCTCCGATTCGCCCGGCGCCACGGCGCCGGCCCCCTCGCCTATCCGGCCGCCCGCAGGGCGAACATCGACATGTTGCCTGCCTGGGTGGACCCCCGGGCGGGCCTCGTGCTCGACGTCGGCGCCAACGACGGCGACTGGACGGCCGACTTCCTTCGCGTCTTCCCGCGCTCGGAGGTGATCGCCGTGGAGCCCGGCGCGGAGCCTCGCGCGGTGCTCAGCCGCCGCTTCGCCGACGCCGAGAACGTCCGGATCGACCCGCGGGCCGTCTCCGACCTCCCCGGCAAGGCCAGCTTCTACCGCACGCGCGCGAGCGTGTTTTCCTCGCTCAACCGGCCGGAGCCGGCGCTGCACGAGCTCTACGCGTTGCCCGGCGCGCCGACGACGCTGGTGGAAACCGCCACGGTCGAAACCGTCGCCCTCGACGACCTCGTCGGCGATCGTGCGGTTTCGGTCCTGAAGCTGGACGTCCAGGGCGGCGAGCTGGCGGCGCTGCGCTCCGGGCGGCGCGTGCTCCAGAACACCGCCGCGGTGCTGGTCGAGGTCCTCTTCCTGCCCCATTACGAGGGGGACGCGACCTTCCCGGCCTTGGACGAATGCATGACCGATATCGGCTTCGCGCTGATCGACCTGTCGCCGCCTTTTCGCATCGAAGGAGGGCCGGCGCTTTGGGCTGACGCCTGCTACGCCCGGCTGCCGAGGCGCCTGAAACCCGCGGCTATCATGCCCGCGCATGGGTGAGCCTCTGCGAGAACGCTGGATCGCCGAAGCGGCGGCCGGCAAGAGCTTCGCGGAGGTCGGCGGGCTCTGGGGAACCGTGAACGAGCAGGTCACGGTCGCCGCCCGGGCGGGCGCGACCAGCACCACGATGATCGACGTCGCCCCCGAAGACCAGCAGGAGGGAGGGAACCTGTGGGAGCGTTTTCGCGAGCGCGCGGAGTCGCTGGGAGTCCTCGACACCAACTTCGTGCGGGGCAACATCGACGACCGCGAGACGGTCGAGCGCGTCGGACCTTATGACGTGGTCTCCTGCAGCGGGGTTCTCTACCACTGTCCGGACCCCCTCCGCACGCTGCGCAATCTGCGTGCGATCACCAACGAAACGCTGATCTTGGGCACGGCCTCGATGCCCGAGACCGTCACCACCGTCGCCGGAGAGGTGGCGGTGGAGCCCGGCTCCGCGCTGCTCGTGCCCGCGCTGACGCACAGCCAGCGCGCGATCCTGGGCTCCTGGCTGTTCGAACTGGGAGAGGTCCAAGCGCTCGGTGTGAACTACCCCCTCGAGGGCGGTTGGGATCTGGGCGACTACAGCGCCTGGTGGTGGTTTTTCACCCGCGACTACGTCGCGGCTCTGCTCGAGCTCGTCGGCTTCGAAGTTCTGAACGTCGTCAGCTACTGGGAGGGTCGTGCGACCTTGTACCTCGCCCGAGCCGTCGGCGAGCCCGGCGCCCGGGAGGCTTAGTGAGCGCCGCCGCCGGGGGCTCCCGGCCGCGGAGCGCCTGCTTCGTCACCGCTGACTTCGCCGGTGTCGTCAGAAACGGGGGGATCGGCACCCACTTCTGGCTGATGAGCCGGCTGCTCGCCGAGCGCGACTGGCGGGTCCACGTCCTCTTCTGCGGTGCCGTCGACGACCCCGAGCAGCTGCGCGAGGCGCCGCGGGCTCTGGCCTCCCAGGGGATCGAGTTCCACCAGCTCGAGAGCCTGCCGGCGCCGCCTGGAGCCGAAGCTCGCCACTATGGGGGCGATCACCCGACGCTCCTGCTCAGCGAGCACGTCCTCGCGGCTCTCGAAAGCCTGCACGCCGAGCACCGCTTCGACCTTGTCGAGTTTCCCGACTGGGGCGCGCTGGGGCTGAGGCCGATCCAGGCGAAAGAGTCAGGAGACGCGCTCACGGACGTGCCGCTTGCGGTCAAGCTCCACAGCACCAGCCAGTGGCAGCGGGAAGGCAATCTGCAGCTGCGCTCGAGCCCTCGCGACCTTAAGATGGACTTCTGCGAGCGCCACGCCTTCGAGCGCGCCGACGTCCAGCTCAGCCCCTCGCACTACATGCTCGAGTACGCGCGCACGATGGAATGGGCGGTCGGAGAAGGCGCACGGGTCGCCTATCCGTACCCCGACCCCGAGCCCGAGCCGACCCCGCAGGTGGCCGAGGTCCGCGAGCTGGTGTTCTTCGGGCGGCTCGAGCGGCGCAAGGGCCTGCACCTCTTCCTCGACGCCCTCGACGAGGTCGCGCCGGAGATGCCGGCGCTGTTCATGGGCAAGGACACGATGATCGACGGGGTGCGGGCAAGCGAGATGATCGCGGAGCGCCTGGGGGACCGGCCGCACCGGATCGAGACGGAACTCGATCGCACCGGGGCGCTGGAGCGGCTGCGCAGCGGGGACCGGCTGGCGGTCATCCCCTCCCTCAGCGAGACCTTCGGGTTCACCGTCGCCGAGTGCGTCGCAAACCGGATTCCGTTCGTCGCCGCGCGGGCAGGAGGCATTCCGGAGGTGGTCGGCCATTCCGAGGCCCGCGACCGCTGGCTCTTCGAGCCGACGGTCGAGGGTCTCCGCGGGGCCCTGACCCAGCGCTTGAACGGGTCCGGGGACGAGGAGATCAGGCTGCGCGCGGAAGCCGCGGCGGATTGCGATACCCGGCTCTGGAACGATCGGGTCGAGAGCGTCTACCGGGAGGTCGCCGGCCGCCCTCCGGCGCGTGCGGAACGGGTCTCGGGGCAGAGCACGGTCACCGTCGCGATTCCCCACTTCAACCACGACCGGTTCCTGCCCGCCGCGCTCGCTTCGCTGGCCGCCCAGAGCCGCCCCCCCGACGAGGTCATCGTCGTCGACGACGGCTCGACCTCGCCGCGGGCGCGGGAAGTGTTCGCCGAGCTCGAGCAGGCCTATCCCGACTGGACCTTCCTGCGGCAAGAGAACGCCGGCCCCGGGGTGGCGCGAAATCGCTCGCTGGAGCGCGCCAACAGCACCTACTTCCTTCCTTTCGACTCCGACAACATCGCCACGCCTGGGCTGATCGAGCGACTCGTCACGGCAATGGACCGCAACCCGTCCCGAGCCGCGACGACCTGTCACAACCTGGCGTTCACGGCCGACGCCGATATCGAGAAGGGCGAGTTCGCCTTTCGCTACTCGCCGACCGGAGGACCGAGGCTCTCCGGCTGTCTCGAGAACGTCTTCGGCGACACCTGCGCCCTCTTTCGGACCGATGCCCTGCGATCCGTAGGCGGCTTCGAGGTCCACGCCTGGTCGCCCCACGAGGACTGGGAGACCTTCGTGAAGATGGCCGTTCGGGGCCTCGAGGTCGAGGTTCTGCCCCAGCCCCTCTTCTACTACCGGGTCGAGGCGGGGGGGCGCCTGCAGACTCTCGGCGAGGATCCGGCGGTGGTCCATCGGCAGCGGGCGCTGATGATCGACCAGTTCTTCGCCGACGCCGACCTGACCCCGCGCGAGCGGCGCGACCTCTGGGAGATGCTCCTCGCCTTCGACCATGTCTCCTTCGGCGGGCGCAGCGAGCAGCAGATCTGGCACGAAAGCGAGATGAAGAAGCTGAGGTCCTGGAGCGACGAGCGGCTCGAGGAGCTGCGCGCCCACCTGCTCGAGCAGGTGGAGGCGCAGCGGGCCCGGGCCGAGGCGCTCGAACAGGAGATGGCGCAGCTGAGGTCCTGGAGCGACGAGCGGCTCGAGGACCTGCGCGCCCACCTGCTCGAGCAGGTGGAGGCGCAGCGGGCCCGGGCCGAGGCAGCCGAACAAGCCGCCGCCCCGGGCGCGATCGACGTCCCCGCGCCCGGGGCCCACGGGCGTCCCGCCCTCCGAGCTGTCAAGGAGTTGGTGCCGCTGCCGGTGCGGCGCCGCCTCTCCCCGTACCTCCGGCGTCCCCGGACGGCGGTCCGCGGGCTGCGGGCCGCGGTCGAGCGCGGGAGCAGGCCGCGAGTCCGCAGCCTCGTCAAGCGCCTGCTCGCTCGCCGCGGAATCCGCCTGGATCGATTCCCTCGGCCGCTGCTGCGCCATCCGGAGGGGGAGCTGCGCATGCAGCTCGACTTCGCCCTCGCCCAGAGGGTCGCCCTCAGCGACGACTTCTACTTCGTCCAGATCGGCGCCTTCGACGGGCGCACCGACGACCCGCTCTTCGGGTGGGTGCAGGCATATCGGTGGCGAGGTCTTCTGGTCGAGCCCCAGCCTCGGTACTTCTCCCGGCTGCGCGAGAACTACGAAGGCATCGAAGGCTTGGAGTTCCGCCAGGCCGCCGTCGGCACCCGGCGCGAGACCCGCACGCTCTACACCGTGGCCGCGGAGCCCGGGGTCCCTGAGTGGGCCGGCCTGCTTGCTTCCTTCGAGCGCGACGTCCTGGTCTCGCATCGTCCCTTCCTGCCCGGGATCGACGACCTGGTGCGCGAGGAACCGGTCGAGTGCATTCCGATCAACGAGCTGCTGCAGGAGGCCGAGTCCGACCACGTCGATCTGCTGCTGATCGACGTCGAGGGGTACGACCACGAGCTCGTTCGCGCTCTCGACATCGAGCGATTCTCGCCTTCGATCATCCAGTTCGAGCACGTGCATCTCTCGACGGACCAGCACGACGCCTGCCTCGACCGCCTGATCGCCCACGGCTACAGGGTCTGCCTAGCGCAGAACGACACCGTTGCCTACCGGCCCGAGCACCTCTCCTCCCACTCGTCCGCGGGCGTGGTGGAGGGGCCGGCCCGGCTGCAGATGGAGCACGAGAAGCAGGCCGCGGCCGCCCACGAGGCGCACCTCGCCCACGTCGCCGAGCTCGAGCGGCGCCTGGCCGACGCCCAAGCCCACACCGAGCGAGTCGAGCAGGAGGCGGCGGACTTCCGCCAGCGATCTCTCGACGAGCAGGAGGCCTTCCTCAAAGCGCGCCTGGAGGAAGCAGTCCAGCGGGCGGAGAGCGCCGAGCACCGACTGCGGGAGCGCGAAGCGAACGGCGGAGCGGGCGAGGACTGAAAACCTCCGCATAAACTTGGCCGATGGCGTCACCCGAGGCGAAGAACCTGGAGGCGATCTCGAAGGCGATCGACCAGCACAACTCGAACTGCCCGTTCCCCGCGGCCGAGGTGCGGATGAACCCGTTCGAGGTCGAGCGGCTGGGCTGGGACACGATTCGGGGGTTGCCGGTCATACCGGATGGGGAGATCGGCACCGGGCGCTTCCGCATCGTCTGCTCGCGCGACCTCGAGGACGACGGCCTCGAGATCACCGAGGCGGTCGGCCAGGAGCTCGAGACCGCCGCGCCGGTCCGCAACTGACCACGCGTCTGCACTTCACCGTCTATTACACGGTCAACTGCAGACGGGTGAATCAGACCGCGTTGAAGAAGTCGAGGCCGGAGCGTTCGAACCAACCCTGGACTTCGCTGTTCAGCTGGGTGATTTCGCCGGTCCAGATCAGCACCCCCATCGCGATCAGGATCAGGCCGCCGACGGCGACGATCGCCTGGTAGTGGCGCTTGACCACGGCGAAGGCGGTGGTCATGCGAGAGAAGGCGAGGGCGGTGAGCAGGAAGGGAATCGCCAGGCCGGCCGAGTAGACGGCGAGCAGGAACGCGCCGCGGCCGGCCGAGTCGGTGATCGCGGCGGCCCCGAGGATCGCGCCGAGCGTGGGCCCGATGCACGGCGTCCAGGCGATCGCGAAGGCGGCGCCGGCGACGACCGGACCGCCTTTCCCGGCGCGCTCCAGGAGGGCGTCGACGTGCCACTCGCGGTTCAACCTGGTGATGAACAGGGAGGCGACGAAGAGCACGCCCATGGCGATGATCAGGGCGCCCGAGATCTTGGTCAGCAGCTCCTTGTGGTCCTGCAGCGCGGAACCGAGCCCGGTCGCGGTCAGCCCGAGCACGATGAAGATCGCGGAGAAGCTGGCGACGAAAAGCAGGCTCGGACCGAGGACGCGGCGCCAGCCGGCGTCGTCGAGCTCGTTCGCCGAGACGCCGGTGACCGCCGAGAGGTAGCCGGGGACCAGCGGCAGCACGCAGGGGGAGAGGAAGGAGACGACTCCCGCCGCCAGGGCGGCGAAGATGCCCACTCCTGCGGCAGGATCCGAGCTGACGACGGCGTTGACCAAGACCTTCAAGATTACTTCGCCGCTGTTCGCGGTCGGGCCCAGCGAGCCGGGTCCGGCGATCCGCCGCGGCGCCCTGCTCGCGGTCCCGATCGGGATCTCCCTGGGCGTCGAGTTCGGCTTCGACTCGCCGACCCAAGGCGCGATCGCCACCGGCGCGCTGCTCGCGGGCTTTCCGGGAATGGACGCCCCGGCGGGACCGCGAGCCGCCTGGCAAGCCGTCGCGGCGCCGCTGATCGGGCTCGCGGCGGCAGTCGGGATCCTCACCGCGCAGTCGGCTCCGCTTGCCGTGCTCGCGATGGGCCTGCTCGGGGCCCTCGCCGGCTACCTCTTCTCGGTCTCGCTGCGGCTGGCGATCCTCGGCCTCTCCGTCTCCCTGGCCCTGATGGTCGCCCAAGGCCTCTTCTTGCCGACCGCGGACGCGGCGCCGGCCTTGCTCTGGGCGACGGTCGGCGCCCTCGGCCAGGCCCTCTGGTCGCTGCTGGTCTGGCTCGTGGCGGACCGGGCCGCTCGCCAGGAGAGTGGCTGGAGCTGGCCGGCCGCGCAGGCGGCACTCGCCTCGAACCTCACCCTGAGCTCGCCCAACATGCGTCACGCGATCCGCTTCGGAGCCGCGCTCGCCGCCGGCGTCGCCCTCTACCGGCTGCTCGGCATGGACGTGCACGGTTTCTGGATCCCGCTGACGATCCTCTTCGTGATGCGCCCCGATGTCGACGAGACGCACAAGCGGCTCGTCCTGCGCGCCCTCGGCACGGTGCTGGGGCTGATCGTCGCGACCGCGGCCGCCGAGGCCTTCCGCGGGGACGACCTGGTCACCGGGGCGATCCTGACCGCGGCCGCGGGCCTCGCCTTCGGCCTGCTGACGGTCCAGTACGCGCTGTTCACGGCGGCGATCACCGTCTACGTCGTGCTGCTCAGCGACACCCTGGGAGAGGCCGCGTTCCAGGCCGCCGACGAGCGGGCGATCGGCACCGCGCTCGGCATCCTGATCGCTTTCCTCGCCTTCGCGATCTGGCCCGATCCGGGGGAGGGGGAGAAGTCCGGTAGATTCCTGGCTACGCAGCCAAACCCGCGCCGGGCGGCGCGGAAGACTTCGAGGAGCCAGA
>Ga0196962_10000398_pt1 | contig 18608 bp, 15 predicted proteins | sample S3v_20metaG_FD_183186 | JGI IMG/M metagenome (GOLD analysis project Ga0196962, IMG submission 183186) | Soil microbial communities from Anza Borrego desert, Southern California, United States - S3+v_20 | ecosystem: Environmental > Terrestrial > Soil > Desert | place: USA: California | collected...
GAGGGGCGGCGGCGGCGAGGGCACGAGCCGGCGCTACAACCTGACGCTCTCGATGAGCGTGCAGAACCTCTTCAACCGAACCAACGAAGGGACGCCCGTCGGCAACCTCAACTCGCCGCTCTTCGGGCAATCACTGGCGACCGCGGGCGGCTTCGGCGGGCGCGGCGGCGGCAATCAGGCGGCCGGCAACCGCCGCGTCGAGCTGCAAATGCGCTTCACCTTCTAGCGTGAAGTTCAGTCGAGCGCGGCGGGTCGCCGTTTCAACACGGAGGGCACGGAGAAAGCAAACGTCTTCTCCGTGCCCTCCGTTTTGAAACGAACGCCCGCGAAACTCAACGGTGAGTGGTCGCGGGCGCAGGCGCGCGGCCGCTCCTTTTCTTCCCCTTCCGCTGCAACCGGAACACGCCCCGGCGCATCTCAAGTCGAACTCGGGACGGACTCACCTCCCCTCATCTTCGACTCGGCTGAAAACCATTTGCGGGCGGTCGATTGCGGGGGCGAGTCGCGCCGCCCGTCGTCTGAAACACCGGGGGCCGTAGCTCAGTTTGGCAGAGCGCTTGAATGGCATTCAAGAGGTCAGGAGTTCGACCCTCCTCGGCTCCATCCTCGACCGCGCGGGAGTAACTCAGCGGTAGAGTGCGACCTTGCCAAGGTCGAAGTCGCGGGTTCAAATCCCGTCTCCCGCTTCGGGGGTGATGAACGCGGAACGCGCGGCCGCGAGGCCGACCTCGTCGCGGTCAGAGTTCATCGCCCCCGGCCTTTTGCCGAGTCGTCTAACGGTAAGACTGCGGACTCTGGATCCGCCTATCGAGGTTCGAATCCTTGCTCGGCAGTTGGTGGGCATTTGACAAAAGGCGGCCGGAGAGGCGAAATTGGTAGGCCCGCGCCGGAAGGGCGGGCGTTGACAACTTCAGGGCGGAAGTGGCGGAACTGGTAGACGCGCACGTTTGAGGGGCGTGTGAGGCAACTCGTGGGAGTTCGATTCTCCCCTTCCGCATGGGTTAGAACGGGCGGGGCGGTAGGTGTTAGAATCGCCCGGCCCGGTAGGTTTGAAATTCTGGGGTGTTGGTGTAGTCGGTTAACACGCCGCCCTCTCAAGGCGGAGATCACGGGTTCGAGTCCCGTACACCCTGTTATAAAAGTTCGGAGCGGTAGTTCAGTTGGTTAGAACGCCGGCCTGTCACGTCGGAGGTCGCGGGTTCGAGTCCCGTCCGCTCCGCCACTCCTAGCAAGGCCCCTGTAGCTCAGTTGGTAGAGCAGATGACTCTTAATCATCGGGTCGGAGGTTCGAGTCCTCCCGGGGGCATCTGATTTTAAAGGCAAAATAAGCGGAAGCGGGGAGTCTCACGGCTCCCCGCTTCCGCTTTGCGTGCCTATAGTGTGCCAATCTTCAGGGACAGCTTTTCTCAGCGTAAAGCATGGTTTTTGATGCTAGGCGTAAGGCTACGTACAGGCCCGCCGCCGGTTGTGTAAATATCTATTGCAATCTTCTTTGCATGGCGTTAATCTGCCGCCCGTGGGCGTGCCTCTACCCGACGCCCGCGAAGCACACTACAACCTAGCCGCCCGCAAGGCAGCTTGTCCCGGCTAGGCTGGCGTGCGGTCTACAGCAGCGCGAGCACGCTTCCGAGCACGCTCAACACGGCCTCCGTGAGGCCGTTATGTATCCAGCCGTCCGCCGTCGCTTCTTGAGTCGGCGCGGGCGTCGGTTGCTTCACGTCATTATGTATCTCGCCCGCGTAACCGGAGCAGGCGAGGACGAGCACCAACACGGAGGCTCTGAGAGCTTTAACCATCTCCTTACACCTTTCGTTTTATGAGGGTTGACTACAGTCGCCGCCGGAGCCGAATGCTCCCGGCGGCGTTGCTGCTAATGGCCGGGTTCCCGGCAAAACCGAGAAAGGCTTACCTCACATGACCTTAGCAGATGAACGTCTCAGGGGACTAGATAACCCCTCGCTGACGGAGAATGAGCGCGTCCTGCTCCGCTGTAGCGTCGCGGCAGACCTGACGCAGAAGGGGCAGTATGAGGCGGCGCGGGAGGTTCTGGGGGAGTTGTGGCCGGGTCTAGGTGGCCGGCCTGACGTGAAGCATCTGCCACCGGCCGTGGCCGCCGAAGTGCTGCTCAGGTGCGGGGCGCTGTCAGGGCTGCTCGGCAGCGCACGGGGCGCGGAAGGCGCGCAGGAGCGGGCCAAAGACCTGCTCACGGAGGCCGTCCGCAAGTTCCAGTCCCAGGGGAAGCATCAGAAGGCGGCGGAGGCTCAGTGCGAGCTTGGGGCGTGCTACTGGCGTCTCGGAGCGCACGACGAGGCCCGTCTAGTGCTAAGAGAGGCTTTGAAGCCTCTGGCGGATGTGGACGTAGAGTTAAAAGCCAGAATCCATATCAGGCGCGCAATAGTCGAGCAATGCGAGAACAAGTTTTATGACGCCCTGAGCATCTTGAAAGAGGCTGAGCCGGTCTTCGCCTCCGCGGACGACGCGCTCAAAGGCAGGTGGCACGGGGAGAAAGGTTTAGTTCTGAGAAGGCTTGCTACGTCTGAGGGGCGTGCCGATTACTTCGACAAAGCGATCATCGAATACACGGCCGCGATCTACCACTACGAACTGGCCGGGCATGAGAGGTACTGCGCCACTAACCTTAATAACCTTGCGTTCCTGCTTTACAAGCTCGGCCGCCACCGTGACGCGCACGAACACTTAGACCGGGCGGGCGCGACTCTGCGAAGGCTGAACGACGCGGGCCTGCTCGCGCAGGTGGACGAGACGCGGGCGCGCGTCCTTATCGCCGAGAAGAAATACGGGGAGGCCGACCGGGTTATCACGCGGGCCGTCCAGACGCTAGAGAAGGGTGGAGCGTCGGCCTTGCTTGCTGACGCGCTCGCGGTGCAGGGCGTGGCGCGGGCGAGGCTCGGCGCGCACGAAAGCTCACTCGACATTCTGCGCCGGGCCGCGGCGGTGGCCGAGGCCGTGGGCGCTCTGGCGAACGCGGGGCTTGTGACGCTGGCGTTGATCGAGGAGCACGGGGGGAGCCGGCTGCTGACCGTAGGCGACGTTTACAAAGCTTACCTGCGCGCGGACAGGCTGCTTAGGGACACCCAAGACTCGGAAGACCTAGCGAGGCTGCGGGCGTGCGCCCGCGTCGTGATGCGGAGGCTGGCGGGCGTGCAGCCGCACGACAAGACCTTTTCATTCTTCAGCGCCGTGCATGAGTTCGAGGCGAAGATAATCGAACAGGCTTTGGACGAGGCGGGCGGGAGCGTGACGCGGGCGGCGAAACTGCTGGGGCTGACTCACCAGACGCTCGGGACGATCTTGAGCCAGCGGCACAAGCAACTCTCAGGGAAGCGTAAGCCGCGGGGGAAGCGGCTCAAGAGCATTATGAAAAAGGAATAGTGTTGCGCCGGTACGCGGGGGAGTTTCAGCCTAACTGATAGAGAAAGAGCGGCGGGCCATCTGGCGCCGCTCTCTCCCTTCGGAGCAGATTAGTTTTTGCGGGCAGAGCCGTAAAGCATTTGTTCCGGCTTCTGAGACGCGGCCTGCTGCATCGTCGGGAGGACGCGCGAGTAAGTGTCTAAGGTGAGGGTCACGGTCGCGTGTCCTAAGCGTTCGCTAACTTGGCCCTGCTTTCAGCCGTTCCTCAGCGCTCGCGCCGCGGCGCGCGCATCGTGGGAGGCGGCGTCCGCGGCAGAACCGCCGCCCCGCGGGAGGGGCTGACGTAGATCGGGGGGGAGTGGCGACCCGCGCGCGGGTGGTGAGGCCGCAGGAAGCCGTGCGGGCGGGGGCCGGAGTGTCCGCGCCCGAATCGGCCCCGGTGGCCGAAGGGCAGGACGGTGACGAACTGGGCGGGCGGCGCGTAGAAGTAAGGATAATAGTCGGGGGCGGGGTAGGCGGGGCCGGAGGCCGCGGCCTGACGCGATAGGTGGAGGCTCAGCCCGTTTAGATGCCGCCTGACTTCCACGAGCTCAGACCTCAGAGACTCAAGCTCCGCCTCCTTCCTCGCCTCCTCCATCCGCCGGGCCATCTCGCGCAGCCTGCGGTCTTGCTCCTCGACGCGCTCTTGCAACTCCTGCTTCGAAGGCATGCCGCGTTCGCGGCGCGTGCGCTCGTACTCCTCCTCCTGCGCCTCGCGCCTCAGACGCGACGGCTCAAGCTCCTTGTTGGTCACGACCCTCGGGCCGGCGCGGCGGCCCGCCCTCGGGGTCTCGGGGGCCGGCCCTGACGCGCCCCTCCCCTCCAACTCCCGCCTAACCCTCTCGGCGAAGCTGCCGGCCGGCCCGCCGTTAGCCCTCTCGGTCGCGGCGAAGTCGATGTTCAACAGCCACACCGTAACCCGGAAGCCCGGCGCCGCCTCGTAGGTGACGGCCCCCGCCGTCACCCTGAAGTCGTCGGGAACCGTGACGTGCCGGCCGCTACGCAGGACTAAGGTGTAGGCGTCGGCCGCGACGGGCAGCACGAGGAACAGCAGAGCCGCGAGGCCGAGACGGAACACCCGGCGGGACGACACGCGCCCCCCGCAGACGGGCCGGCTGGAGAGGGTCTGAACTGACATGACCGGGTTCCCCCTTCGTGAATGAATGTTTGGCGGCGATTATAGCACGCGGCGAACCCGTGCCCGTTGCGAGCGTTTGTCAGGCGGTGGCGCGCCGAGGCCGCCGCCACACCCGCGCCGCGCCGAAGGCGTAGCAGAAACCGAGGAAGAGGCAGATCAGGGAGCTGACGGCCATGAAGGTCATCCTCCCCTTCAGCTCGTCTGCGTACGGGCCCTCTACGAGCAAAACCGCCGGAATGCCCAGAGTCCCGCGGGCGAGGTAGACGCCCGCGATGAGCACGAGGGCGAGGCGCAGGAGGGGCAGCCGCCGGATGACGCCCGCGCCCGAGAGGCCGTAGAGCGCCCACAGGCCGAGAACGGAAGCAATGCCCGCGGTGATGACCGTCGGGTAGGGGGAGCCGCGCGCGGAAAGCCGCGCCATCCGTTCGCCGGCCCCGAAGAACCGGTACCAGTCGGGCCCGCCGAAGATGATCGCGACATGCAGGAGCGACGCGGCCCCCGTGAGCAACGCGCCCCAGCCTAGCCACCTTTCCCCGTTCCGCAAGAGCCCTCTCCTTACCGGCTTAACGTCGCGCCTCACCCGCCGCGCGCCCAACTTTATGTGAGAAGACTTTGGCTATACGCGAGGGTGGGCGAAGAGTTTCAACGCGGGCGCCTGAGCGGCCTGCTCCGTCTCAGGTAAATTATCTTGCCCGCTCGTGCGGCCGTGTGTTCTTATCTTCTGCAACCTCACCGGCGGCCCCTATAGCCCGGCGGGATACCTACTCAAGAGGGAATGCATGCGGTACGAGATTACCGACGAAGACTTACGCCGAACGCTTAAGAACCAGCAGGAGTTTTTAACCGCGGTGCTGGAGGGCGTGGAAGACGGGATAGTGGCCTGCAACGCCGAAGGGGTTTTGACCCTCTTCAACCGCGCGGCGCGGGAGTTCCACGGCGTCGCCGAAGGGGCCGTCCCGCCCGACCAGTGGGCCGGCTACTACGACCTGTATCTCCCCGACGGGAGGACGCGGATGGGCAGGGAGGAGGTTCCCCTCTTCCGGGCGCTCGGCGGCGAGCACGTGCGCGACGTGGAGATGGTCATCGCCCCGAAGGGCGGAAAAGCGCGGACACTGTTAGCCAGCGGGCGGCCGTTGTTAGGCCCGGACGGCGAAAGGCTGGGCGCCGTCGTCATCATGCACGACATCACCGAGGGCAAGCAGGCGCAGGACGCGCTGAGGCGCGAGAGCCGCCTCATGCAGGCCCTCATGGACAACATCCCCGACGCGATCTACTTCAAGGACACGCAGGGCCGGTTCACGCGCGTCAATCGGCACGCGCCCTACAGGGTCGACGCCCCGCCCGAGGAGGTCATCGGCAAGACGGACTTCGACTTCTTCGTGGAGGAGCACGCGCGCGCCGCCTACGAAGACGAGCAGAGGATCATCCGCACGGGCCGCCCCGTCATAGACAAGGTGGAGAAGGAGACGTACCCCGACGGCTCCATCACGTGGCTCTCGACCACCAAGGTGCCGACGTTCGACGAGGAAGGGAGGGTGACGGGCATCGTCGGCATTTCGCGCGACATCACCGAGCGGGTGCGCGCCGAGGAGGAGCGCATCGCGCTCATCCACGAGCAGGCGGCGCGCGCCGAGGCCGAGGCCGCCAACCGCATGAAGGACGAATTCCTCGCCACCCTCTCGCACGAGCTGCGCACGCCGCTGACGCCGATCCTCGGCTGGGTTCAGGTGCTCCGGGGCGGCATGGCCGACCGGCCGGAGGCCGAAGTCAACCACGCTCTGGAAGCCATCCTCCGCAACGCGCTCGCGCAGGCCCGGCTCGTCGACGACCTGCTCGACGTATCGCGCATCATATCCGGCAAACTCCACTTGGACGCGCGCCCGGTGGAGCTGTCGGAAGTCATCGCGTCGGCCGTCGAGGCGGCGCGCAGAGACGCCGACGCGAAGGGCGTGCGCATCGAGAGGCTGGCCGCCCCCGCGGCCACGGCGCCGGTCTCGGGCGACCGGGACCGGCTCAGGCAGGTGTTCTGTAACCTGCTGTCGAACGCGGTGAAGTTCACGCCGCCGGGGGGCAGGGTCGAGGTGCGCGTCGGGCGCGCGGGCCCGAACGTCGAAGTCGTGGTGTCGGACACGGGCCGTGGGATCGCGCCGGAGTTCCTGCCGCACGTCTTCGAGCGCTTCCGCCAAGCCGACCAGTCCACCACGAGGCGGCACGGCGGGCTCGGGCTCGGCCTCTCGATCGTGCGGCAGATGGTCGAACTGCACGGGGGCGAGGTGCGCGCCGCGAGCAGCGGCGAGGGCTTGGGCTCGACCTTCACCGTGAGCCTCCCCGCCGCGACGGGCCGCGCGGAACCCGACGCCGGGCCGGCCCGGAGGGCGCTTCAGAGTGACGAGCCGCTGCCCTCCGCCGGCCGCACGGAGGAGTTGAAGGCCGTGCGGGTGCTCGTGGTGGACGACGAGGCGGACACGCGCGGGATGCTGATGGCGGTGCTGGCCGACAGCGGGGCTTGGGTCTGGGCGGCCGGTTCGACGGCCGAGGCCCTTGAACTACTCGAACGCGCGCGGCCGGACGTGCTCATCTGCGACATCGGCATGCCGGGCGAGGACGGCTACGACCTGATCAGAAAGGTGCGGGCGCTCCCGGCAGAGCGCGGGGGGCGGACGCCGGCCGTCGCGTTGACCGCCTACGCCCGCGAGGAGGATCGCGTAGAGGCTTTGCGCTCGGGCTTCCAAAAACATGTGTCGAAGCCGATTGAGCCGGGCCGGCTGGTCACGGTGGTGTCAGGATTAATGAGTGAATCGGGGGAGGCGGCGTCCACGTAAGGCGCGCGCCGATGTACGGCCGGGGCTGCGCGCCGTCGTTAGGGGCGTCGCGATTTCCCTCTGACGTTACCGATCACCTGCCGGACGGCGCCGACGACCAGCTCAGGCTCCTCGACCTGTATGTAATGACCGCTCTTTTTCGTAATAACGTGGTCGGCGTGCGGGATTGTGCTCAGCCACTCGTTATGCAAATCCAGCCAGAGTTGTTTGGCCTCCGGAGTTTTATCCGGTTCGTCGGCCATCCCGGTCAGCAGAACAACGGGGACTGTCGGCAAGGGCACGGCCGCGCGCGCCTGCGTCAGAGCGATGTCAAGAGACGCCCACTCGGCTCGCCTGCCCTCATGCGCGTTCGCCGCATAGTCTCGTTTCCGCTCTTCAAACTTCTCCTGCTCCCGAGGGGATTGAATCGCCTTCAGCCGCTCAAAAAAATCTTCAGGCGTAGAGTCCACGAAGACCATGCCGGCGACTTCGTCGGGGTATGTGTTGGCGAATACGCGAGCGTATAGACCGCCGGCCGAATGACTGACGAGGACGAACGGCGGCCCGATGCCGGCACTCTTCAACGCGGCGCGCAGTTCGGCCGCTATCCGCTTTGCGGTGCGCGGCTCCGGCCCCGGCTCCGACTTGCCCAGCCCGGCGCGGTCGTAGGCGACCGCCTGAGAGAACTCAGAGACCCCGTCCAACACCTTCGACCACGGCTCCAGCGTGTCCCCCAGCCCGGATTCGAATACCACCGTCGGGCCGCCGCGCCCGGCGACAAGCATATTGAGACGATGGCCGCCCGCGTCAACCATTCGCGGAACATAATGTTGGGCATTCGGCGGGGGCGGGAGACAGGCGATAGGATTGGCTATGACGACTAACGCGGCAACCCAATACGCCTGAAAGCTCTTGACCATTCCTGAACGTTCCGCCTCCCGGAAGAGAAACCTCTACCGCCCGGCATCCGCCGCCCGCCGCCGCAGGGCCTCGACTTTCTCACGATGCTCCTCGACAAACCACGCATTCAACAAAGGCAGGTATTCCAACTGCAACTCCGCGGGCAACTCGAAGAAGCTGGAGACTATCGTGCCGCGGCAGCGCGGGCTGCCGCAGTCGCATTGCCACACTACCCCGCCGTGACAGTCGATGATGTAGTCGTAGGTGACCTCCTCACCCGACTTGATCGGCTTCCGGGCGACGACGTGCCGCACGCCGCCGATGGTCTTGACGTAGGTGTTCGGGTCGCAACACGAGTTGATGTGCCGCTCCGGCGACCGCATCAGCACGGTCTTACCGCCCGCGAGATAATCGCAGTGGTAGCCATGCTCGTTTAACTCCGGGCGTAGCGGATGCTCGTCGTCAACGACGCGCGAGTCGTCAATCGGAAGTATGACTTCGCCCTCCGCGAAATCGCGAGTCGCGAAGACGCCGAGGCCGTGAATTTTCGACTCCGCGACGATCACATCAGCCATAGCTTTCGGATGCCCAACGCGCGGCAGGCCGCCGCCCTCGACGGATTATACCGCCGCGCCTGAGCGCGCGCGCGGCCGATTTCTGCCGCCAACTTTTCACCCCCGCGCGAGTCGTGAAAGGTATCGGCGGGGGCGGGGCGTCAACGTCCGGGGAGGCGGCGTCGGCGCTCGGCCGGGGTCGTCGCCCGCGGACGCGGCGTTTCTTTTGCGCCGCCCTTGAATTAGAATCGCGCTCGCCTTGCAAGCTCTCATCAGGACGGTTCGCGTGCTAAACAAAACTTTCCGCTCTCTCGGGACGAACTCGCGCAGGAAGGCGTCGAAGTTAAGGGGCGCAATCGGCGCTTCGTTGATCGCGCCGCTGGCCGCCGCGCTGGCGATGTCCGCCGCGACGGGCGCGGCCGCCGAAGACTGGCCGCAGTTTCGCGGGCCGAACGGGAGCGGCGTTTCCGTCTCGAACGGGCTGCCGGAGGTGTTCGGCCCCGAGAAGAATGTGGTGTGGAAGACGCCGCTGCCGCCCGGCCACTCTTCGCCGGTGCTGACGCGAGACCGCGTGTTCGTCACCGCGTACGACAGGGGGAATGCGGTCAGCGGTCGGCCACCGGCGGCGGGCGCCGAGGGGGACGCCGGCGGGAGGAATCACAAGCTCCTCGTCATCTGTCTCGACCGCCAGACGGGAAAGCTGCTGTGGCGGCGCGAAGTGCCGCGGTCGCGCGAGGGCCGGTTGCAGAACGTCAACGACCCGGCCTCGCCGAGCCCCGTGACGGACGGCACGAACGTCTACGTCTTTTTTCAGGAGTTCGGGCTAGTCTCCTACGACGGCTCCGGCAAGGAGCGTTGGCGCCTCCCGCTCGGGCCGTTCAATATCTTCTACGGGTTCGGGGCGTCCCCCATTATCGTCGACGACAAGGTGATCCTGCCCGTCGATCAGGACAGCCCCAGCTCGTATCTGATCGCGGTCGATAAGAACAGCGGGCGCTTGCGCTGGAGGGTCGAGCGGCCCGCGGTCATCTCGGGCTACTCGACGCCGATTATTTACCAACCGAAGCAGGGCCCGAAGCAGGTCGTTGTTCCCGAGTCGTTCCAGCTCTCGGCTTACTCGGTCGCGGACGGCAAAAGAGTCTGGTGGGTGCGCGGTCTGGCCTGCGAGATGAAGTCTATCGCCAGCAGCGACGGGGAGTACGTGTACATCAACGGCTGGGGCTTCCCGCAGAATCAACCCGGGGAGCAAATCAGCACGATCCCCTTGGAAGAGGCGCGGGCGAGATACGATAAGAACAACGACAAGTTGATCGCGAAGTCCGAGGTGACGGGCGCGGAGAAGATGGACAGGATGTTGAAATCCGCCTTCGAGGCGTTCGACATGGATCGCGACGAGAAGTTGGACGAGAAGGATTGGGAAGTGTTCCGCGGCATGATGGCTTCGGAGAACGGCCTGCTCGCGATCAGGCTGGGAGGGCAGGGCGACCAAACGGTGACCGCGATTCGCTGGCGCTACCAGAGGCCGGTGCCGCAGGTTCCTTCCACGCTCCTCTACAAAGGCGTCCTCTACATGGTCAACGACAGCGGGATTATGCTCTCGTTCGACCCGGCGACCGGCGGCGTCATCAAGCAGGGCCGCCTGCACGGCGCCATTGATAAATACTTCGCGTCGCCGGTGGCGGCCGACGGCAAGGTGTTTCTGATCGGGCAGGGCGGTCAGGTGTCGGTGTTGAAGGCCGCCGGCGATTGGCAGGTGCTCGCGGTGAACGAGTTGGACGACGAGGTCTACGCGACGCCGGCGATTGCCGACGGGCGGATTTACATCAGGACTCGCAGCGCGCTTTATAGTTTCGGCAAATAACGGCGGGGGCGACGGAGGGCCGCATAGCATCAGCCCGCCATCACGATGCCAAAATGCTCGCGCAATATTTCCGCGTACTCTTCCTGCCCCTCTAAGGTTCGCTCCCGCCGCCCGCCGCCCTGAGAGGTCGTGATAAAACGCATCTCGCTCAGCGTGATGCGCCCCTCCTCCGTCGCCCTCGAACAGACGCGGGCTTTCGTGAAATGCGACTCCGGGGAAGTCTGGTGGTGGCGGCACATCTCCGCGTAGTCAACGTACTCGCGGGGCCGTAAGGTGAAGCGATACTGGGCCGCCCACTCCCCGCCGTCGCCGTCGCGCTGCATCAGGACTAGGTGAGAGCCGTCGGGGAGAATGCGGTAGGCGCGGCCGCCTTGCGTCTGCTCGCCCCGCTCGTCGAGCCGCAACGGCTCGCGGAACGAATCGCCGAAGCCAACGTCCGCGAGCCAGCGTTCTTCCAACCTGACCATCAGCGCCATGTGGTCGAAGTCGGGGCCGAAGCCGCCCCCCGGCCGCGCCACTCCGGCCGAAAGCATCGCCACGTCGAAGCCGAGCGCCCGCAATAAAGCGGCGAACAGCCCGTTGGCTTCGTAGCAGAAGCCGCCCCGCCGACGCCCGACGATCTTGGCGAACAGGGCTTCGTCGTCGAGAATAATCGGCTCGCGGGCGTGGATACTCAGGTTCTCGAAGGGCACGGCCAACAGGTGCGCGACCTGCAACCCGCGCAGCGTCTCGGCGGTAGGCGCGAGCGAGCCGCGATAGTTAATGCGTTCGAGATAAGCCTTCACGTCCAATCGAATTTCCCCCGTCACGCTACAGACTCATAAGCGCCTCACGCGCCTCATCACCGGCCCTGCATCGCCCGTCAATCTCGGGCCGGCGAAGCCCCCGGCAGAGCGGTCAAGGATATTAGGGTTGACGTTGGGCCGCCGGCGCGGGCGCGGCGTCAGGCCGACGGCCACGCGCCCCGGTCGATGCCGTACACGATCACCTCTTTCCCGAAGACTTCGGCCTTCCCCTCCTCCCGCTCCCCCAGCCGCTCCGCCACCTTGATGGAAGCCTTGTTCCCCGGGTCGATGAGGCTGATTACGCGCGCCTTCCCCATCTCGGTGAAGGCGTAGCCGAGCGCCCGCCGCGCGGCCTCCGTGGCGTAGCCCCTCCCCCAGTATTGCCTGCCGAGCGTCCACCCCAGCTCGAAGCCCGGCCACCCTTCCGGGTTGAAGAAGCCGACCCGGCCGAGCAGCCGCCCGCTCGCCTTCTCCTCGACCGCCCAGTGGCCGTAGCCGCGCAGGTGCCAGTGCCCGACGAGCATCGCCATGTGCCGCCACGCGTCGAACCGGGACAGCGGCTTGCCCTCGCCGAGGAAGCGCATGACCTCGGGGTCGGCGCAGATCGCGGCGTGTTGCTCGAAGTCGCTCTCGCGCCACATCCGAAGGGTCAGGCGCTCCGTCTCTAAGGTGACCATATGGATACCGCCCACCAAAACGGGGGGCCGAAAAGGCTTGCCCTCTGTACTCATCCAACTACAGTCGACTCGCCATTATAACCCCAGACGTTGACAGCCCGCCCGCGCGGGCATATCGTTTCCGCGCCCCCCTTACGCTCGCGAGCAGGCGGCCTCATCCATCCCCCGACGGCCTGTATAACGTCGGGGCCGTCTTGGTATTATCGCTAATCTTCAAGGCCGAGCCGGATCGGACGCCCACGCGGGGCGGCGCCCGTCTTTACAGCTCTGAAAACCTTCTACGCCGGGAGGTGGGTCGTGGCGACTTCGGGTCTCAGGAACGTTTCGCTTATTTTATTCGCCTGCTGCTGCCTGACCCTGTGCGCGAGCGCCGCCGCGCAGGAGACCGCGGCGCCTCAACCGACACCCGCCGTAGAGCCGGGCGCCCCGCCGGAGACGGCCGGCCCGGTCGCCGTCCCGGAGCCGAGCGAGAAGGCGCTCTCTTACCACCGCAGCGGCAACCTGCTCTGGGCCGTGAACGTCGTCTGGGGGCTCGGCGTCCCGGCCCTCTTCCTGTTCACGGGGCTCTCCGCGCGCATCCGCGACCGGGCGCGCAGGCTCGGCCGCAAGTGGTTCTTCGTCGTCGGGATTTACTTCGCCCTCTTCAGCCTCATCAGCTACGCCGTATCCCTGCCGCTCGCCTATTACGAGGGCTTCATCCGCGAGCACGCCTACGGCCTGTCGAACCAGACCTTCGGCAAGTGGTTCGGCGACTCGCTCAAGGGGCTGCTCCTCGACCTGATCGTCGGGTTCCTGTTCCTGTGGGTGCCCTACCTGCTCCTCAGGAAGAGCCCCCGCCGCTGGTGGCTCTACACCGGGCTGCTGGTGATCCCCTTCCTCTTCGCGCTCATCCTCGTGGTGCCCATCTGGGTCGAGCCGCTCTTCAACAAGTTCGGCCCCGTCAAGGACAAGGCGCTCGAAGCCCGGATACTCCGGCTGGCCGAGCGCGCCGGGATCGAAGGCGGCCGCGTCTACGAGGTCGAGAAGAGCGAGGACACCAAGACCATCAACGCCTACGTCACGGGCTTCGGCGGCACCAAGCGGATCGTCTTCTGGGACACCATCCTCGCCAAGCTGGACGAGCCGGAGCTGCTCTTCGTGATGGGCCACGAGATGGGCCACTACGTTCTCGGGCACGTCTGGAAGACCGTCCTCTTCCTCTCCGCCGTCATCATGGCCGCCCTCTACGCCATCCACCGCACGGCCGGCTGGCTCATCGCCAGATACAAACACCGGTTCGGGTTCGACCAGCTCTCCGACATCGCCTCGCTGCCGCTCATCACGCTGCTCTTCGGCGCGTACTTCCTCATCGCCGCGCCCCTCGTGCTCGCCTACACGCGCCACAACGAGCACGAGGCGGACCGGTTCGGCCTCGAAATCACCAGAAACAACCGCGCGGCCGCCACCGCCTTCATCAAGCTCCAGACCGAGAACCTGCGGGTGCCGAGGCCGGGCCTGCTCTACAAGCTGTGGCGGGAGAGCCACCCGCCGCTCGGCGAGCGGATCGATTTCTGTAACGACTACCGCCCGTGGGAGAGGGGCGAGCCGCTCGAATACGAGCACCTGTTTAAAGGCGCGCGCCGCGCCGCCCCCTGACGACTGTCAGGCGCGGAATCGGGCACTGATCGAGTCAGACAGTCGTGGGCAGCCGACAGGCTGCCCGCTCCGCTTTGCGCGCCGCGGTTGTTGAAGGGCGCAAGCTACGCCCTCGCCCATCCTTCACGGGCGGCGGGCTGTTCGAGTGCGACCCCGCGCGCGGCTGAAAATATCCGTTGTGTCGTCGGGCCGTGGCGGGTAGTATCGCCCGGTTCGTTCCCCCTTCCGGCGCCGGCCGCGCCGGCCTCAGATTGATCTCCGCCCCGCTCATCTCACAGTGAATTCCCGACTGGGCCTCGCCCTACAGGGTCGCGGGCCGCGGCCTGCGCGCGCGCCGCCTTCGCGCGCGCGGGCCGGCGCGTCCTCAACCCGCCACGAGAAAGGACGCCGATGAGACTCAGAACGAAGATACTGACGGGCGTGTTAGTGCTGGCGGCCTGCGCGGTCGGCCTCAGGCCGGCGGGCACGCAGACCTCAACCCTCAACGAAGGCTTCGAGGCGGGCGGGAAGACCGCCTACGCGGCCGGCAACGTCACGCTCGGCTCCGGCCAGTGGCACATGAGCGAGGCGCTGACGGGCAACCTGAGCACCGACCGCAAGGCCGGCGCGTTCGCCGCGCGCATCCGGGACGCGGGCAGGGTGCGCATGAACTTCAACGTGGCGAGCGCCGGCACGGTCTCGGCCCGCCACGCCAAGTTCGGCACCGACGCCAACAGCAGTTGGGAGTTGTGGAAGTCCACGAACGGCGGCGGCTCGTGGACGAAGGTCGGCTCCACGGTGAGCACCACCTCGACGACGCTCCAGACCGCCACCTTCACGGTCAACTCCGCGGCGGCCGTCCGCTTCGAGTTCCGCAAGGTGTCGGGGGGGGCCGCGCGCCTCAACCTCGACGACATCCAGATCACCTCCTTCGGCTCGCCGACCCCGACGCCGACGCCCCCGTCGAGCGTCCACCTGACGATGGGCAACCCGTCGGGCGCGACGGCCGACCCCGCCGACTTCGACAACTACCTGATGGTCAAGCCGCAGTACGCGCTGGCCTACCACCGCGACCGCGGCACGCCGGTCTGGACGAGCTGGCACCTCGACCCGTCGTGGCTCGGCTCGACCCCGCGGCAGGACGACTTCCGCGCCGACACCGCGCTGCCGTCCGGCTGGTATCGCGTGCTGGGCACGGACTACTCCGGCTCGGGCTACGACCGCGGGCACATGACGCCCTCGGCCGACCGCACGAAGACGGTGGCGGACAACTCCTCGACCTTCCTGATGACGAACATGATCCCGCAGCTCCCGGCCAACAATCAGGGGCCGTGGGCCTCGCTCGAAACCTACTGCCGCACGCTCGTCAGTGCGGGCAACGAGCTTTACGTCGTCTCGGGCGGGTACGGCACGCAGGGGACGATCGCTTCGGGGCACGTCACCGTGCCTTCGCAGACGTGGAAGGTCATCATCGTCATCCCCTCGGGCACGAACGACGCGGCGCGGGTGACGACCACGACGCGCGCGATTGCCGTCATCATGCCGAACTCCGGCTCGATCAACTCGGACTGGCGCACCTACCGCGTCAGCGTCGATCAGGTCGAGGCGCTGACCGGCTTCGACTTCTTCGCCAACGCCCCGGACGCGGCCGAGAACCTCATCGAGGCGCTCGTCGACAGCCTGTGACCGCTCTCTTTCGGCGGGGCGGCCGTGCCGGAGCGCGCGGCCGCCCCGCCAATTTACGGAGCCATGAAAACAGACGAACGACTGATGCGGGAACTGACCGGCGCGGCCGCGGGGCTGCTGCTGATGAGCGAGTCCGACCACCCGCTTGAGGTCATCCGCTGGGGGGCGGAGCCGACGGCGGAGTTCCTGCGCGGCCTGACCGGCCACGGCCCGTCCGCGCCGGTCGAGGAGCGCAGCCCGGCGGAGTTCTTCCGCGCCCCCACCTCCGAGCCCGAATGGAAGACCGGCGCCGAGCTGGAGACGGCGCGGAGGTTCCAGTCGTTGCGGCGGCTGCTCGAAGAGAATCTTGAAGGTCTCAAAGTCTACCGCGTGGGCGAGATCGACATGCCGGTCTACGTCGTGGGCCGGACGCCGGCCGGGAGTTGGGTCGGCCTCAGGACGCGGGTCGTAGAGACTTAGGGGCACTCAACTCGCCGCCGTCTCTCAACGCTCGCCGGGATATTCATTAACAGCAAACGGCGAGGGTATTGACCTGCCCGCCGCATTGCTTGTACTGTCCCCGTTGCTCTTCGGAGGCGTGTCTAAGGTTGGCCGGGCGGTGACGACGGGGAGCTTTCGACGCCCGGCGAGTTCGAGGGCCGGGGGCCGGTCGAATTCCCCCACGACATCGTGTGGCGGGCGGCGTGCCCTAAGCTCAACCCGGTAAGGGCGCGCCCCTTAAGTTCGCACGGGAGGATAACCAAATGACAAGCAAACATCAGCGCCGTGGTCTCGTCGTGATAGCGTTGCTCCTCCTCGCGCCCCCGGTCGCGCGCGGCCAGACGAACCGGCCGGCGGCCGAGTACCTGTCGCTGCTCAACATGCGGTTCTACGAGGCGGACGGCGGCTTCCTCGTCGACGGGTTGCAGTTGGTCTTCCCGCCGCAGGGCGTCCGGCGCGCGACGTTCGTGCTGAGCAAGGCGGGCGGCGGCGAGGTCGCGAGCGTGCCCCTGCGGATCGAGCCGCTGGGCGCGTTCCCGGCCTTCGCGCTGCTGGCGCCGGACGGCACGCCCGGCGTCGTCAAGGTCGGACAGTCGGGCGACTTCGTGATGGCGATCAAGGTTAACGACGAGGTGGTCTCCGCGCTGCCGTTCTCGATGAAGGAGGAGAAGGGCACAGACCCCTTCAACCCGACGCGGCGCTTCACGCGCGAGGGGCCGTGGAAGGATTTGGCGTTCGTCTCCAACAAGGTCGAAGACGCCGAGGCCCGCGTGAGCTTCAACTGGTGGACGAGCCTGCGCGAGCTGCCGGCCGGGGGCCGCCAGTTGCTCACGGTTCACGTCATGCGCGGCGGGCAGGAGATCGCTTCGAGCAACTCGCCCGTCGTCCCCAGCAGCAACGATTGGCAGTTCTTCAGGCGCGAGCTGGTCGAGGCCAAGACCGTGGGCAAGCCGACGCGGCAATACCTGACGCGGGCGTCTCTGGCCGCGAAGGACGGCGAGTTCGTGGTGGTCGTCAAGGCGAACGGGCAGCCCGTCAAGTCGTACCGGATGCAGGCGAAGGGCGGGCAGCTCCAGTCGCTCGCACAGAGCCGCCTCGGCTACGAGCCGCGCGCCGATTTCATCTCGCCGCGCATGATCGACACCTCCTCGGGTTCCGGCTCGGACTTCCCCATGCTCGAAGCCTACTGGCTCCGCAAGGACGCGAAGTGAACCCGCCGCCGCGCCTTGCGCCTGTCGCCGGCGGGCCGCGGCGGCGTCGGGCGTCAGGCTTCTTCGACGAAGTCTCCGGAGCGTTCGCCGGCCTGAACGGATGGGGCTGAGACCTGCGCATCGACGGGCCGCGGCCCGGCGCGCGAAGCTCGTCGGGGTCGTCCTCCTGAGCGTCGCGGCGGCGCTGGTCGCGGCCCTCTTTTTTATTCAACCACGATGCCCGGCCTCGGGCCTCATGCTCACCCCGGCCGCGAGGCGCGGCGCGCGGCTCAAGAACCGCGAGGCGCCGCCGCGGCCCGAAGAGTTCGACGCGGGCGTGACGCTCGACTCGGTGACGCGGCCGGGCGACGACCGCGAACGCTGGTCGGAGTCGCGGGCCGCGCGCCTCGAAGGCTACGTCGTCGAGGTCAGGCGCGCCGGCCCCGAGGCGGCCAACTGCTTCTCGCCCTCGCGGCGCGACACGCACGTCCACATCGCGGCCCGCGCCGACGCGCCGGCCCGCGAGACCGTGGTGCTCGAAGTCACGCCGCGGCTGGAGAGGTGGGCCGCCCGACAGGGACTCGACTGGTCTGAGGCGGCGCTCCGGCGCGACCTGCTCGGGCGCCGGTGCCGCTTCGAGGGTTGGCTCTTCTTCGACGCGGGCCACGCCGGCGAGGCGGAGAACACCGCGCCGGGGCGCGAAGGGAACTGGCGCGCGACCGCTTGGGAGATTCACCCCATCACAAGCCTCACGGTCGTCAGGTGACTCTCAAAATTCCTGCGCCCCGGCGAAGTTCTCAATCCCGATTTCGTCTCGCCGGCCGACACGCGGCGAGCGATTGCGTGAGCGTTAAGCGTGCTCACTCGGGCGCGGAGTCGCGCCGAGAAACGAGGGAACAAAGGGCCGGTTGGGGGAGTATTGGTCTGGTATGAACATTTCACAGGCCGAGAAGCCGACCCCGCGGAAGCCGCTCCGGCTGTGGCCCGGCGTGCTCATCGTAGCGCTCCAACTGCTGGGCATGTTCGTCCTCCCCCTCGTCGCGCCGGGGGCGATGATCTTCGGCGTGTTGATCGGGCTCGCCGGCGCGCTGGCGGTAGTCGTGTGGTGGGCCTTCTTCAGCCGCGCGCCCCGCGTCGAGCGCTGGGGCGCGCTCGCGCTGGCGGCCGTCGCGATGTTCGCCACGCGGCTCGTCCTCCACAAGTCTATCGCCGGGGGCATGATGGGGATGATGTTCCCCGTCTACGGCCTCGTCTTCGTGAGCATGGCGCTCGTCGCCGGGGCGCTGGTCGGCAGTCGCCTTTCGCGACTACCGCGGCGCGCCGCCGTGGCCGCCTCCATCCTGCTCGCGTGCGCGGCCTTCACGCTCGTACGCACGGGCGGTATCACCGGCGACGCCGATTCGGACTTGGCTTGGCGCTGGTCGCAAACCCCCGAAGAACGTCTGCTGGCTCAGGCGGGCGGCGTGCCGGCGGCGCGCGGGTCGGCGTCGGCGGCCGCCGAGGTCGGGGCC
>Ga0196962_10000399_pt1 | contig 18600 bp, 17 predicted proteins | sample S3v_20metaG_FD_183186 | JGI IMG/M metagenome (GOLD analysis project Ga0196962, IMG submission 183186) | Soil microbial communities from Anza Borrego desert, Southern California, United States - S3+v_20 | ecosystem: Environmental > Terrestrial > Soil > Desert | place: USA: California | collected...
GGCCCAAGAATGGCACCTTCAGGTGGGAGATGCGGAACGGCAGAGCCCCAAGCTGCTGCACGGGCCGGTGGCCGCCGAGCTGGCGAGACGCGAGCTTGGCGTCGATGACGAGGAGGTTCTGGAGGCCGTCAGGGCCCACACGACAGGGAGGCCGGGGATGGAGCCGCTCGCGCTCGTTCTTTACGTTGCGGACAAGATCGAACCGGCCCGCGACTACCCGAGCGTGGGACGCCTGCGTACTCTGGCCAGGGAGGACCTAAACCGGGCAGCCGAGGAGTCGTTGCGGCGCGCCATAGCCCACAACGAAGAGCGGGGGAAGGCCACGCATCCTGCCAGCCTGGCGATGCTAGATTGGCTGGAGGCCGATCGCACCGCGCAATCCAGGATAGAGAAGTAGCAGGGCGTAGAGCGTGAAGGCGAGGGCCACGAGGGCCACGGCAACCTCCACGGCCCCGCCGGATCTCACACCCCCGGGCAAGAGCCTGAACGGCTTACCTATGGGCCAGAGAAGCGGCACGCCGCGCGTATTGAGCGCGTCGGCGAAAACGTGCGAGGCGTAGCCGGCGACGAGGGCCAGGGCGAGGTTCGGGAAACGTCCCAAGAACAGCAGGACCAAAAGCGAAAAGAGTAGAACACCGAACACCGAATGGGTCATGGTGCGATGGCCAACGGTCCTGACCAGCACGAAGGACATCGTCCTCAGGGCCCAGCTCAAGGGCCGGCTCAGTACGTTGAGTGTGGGATTTTTCAGCCGGTTCAGGCCGTTGCCCAGGGTGCTGCGCGGGTTGTCGATGTCGGGCAGCCAGGCGGCGGCGACGGCGGCAGGGTAGACGTAGACGGGCGGATCGGCCCCCGTGACGAGCGCGGCGCCGGCCAGGGCCGCAATCCCGAAGACGGCGTGGGTGGTCGCGTTCAATCCGGAAGCAGTTTAGCAACTCGACGGAAACGGGCGATCCGCTGCGGCGACGGCTCGTCAATCGAGAACATGCCGGTGCTCCTCGTACTTGCCGGGCTTCTCACTCAAGCGAAAACCCTGTCGAGGCGGTCGCTTATACGCTGCCAGTGCGCGCCGTGCCAGAAGATGCGTCCGCAGTCCTGGCAGAGAAAGAAGCGTTCGTGATCCCTCTGTACGCCGGACGGAACCCGGCCCGCAACGACTTCGCGGGGTACGATGTCCAAGCTCCCACTACATACCATGCAGCGGCTCTGGCGCCTGACGAGCCCGAAGTGTTCGACCACAAGCCTGAGCTGGTCTTCGAGCGGGAGGTGCGGCACCCTGAGGAAGCCCACGCTCCCGTCACGTACGGGCTTGCGTTCCAGGAAGCCCCCGTCGCTGGTCAGGAGCACGCGCCTCTCCGCGAGAGCTTTCGCGGTGAGGGTCCCGTCCGAGACGTCCGTCCCCTCCCTGGCGTAGTAGGCGTCGTACCCGGCGGCGCGCAGCCACTTCGCCAGCCCGCCAAGCATCGCGTCGCAGAGGAACCTCACCCTAGGATCCGGAGGAGCCGAAGCCGCTCTCCCCCCGCCCGTCGGTTGCCGGCTCCAGGAACTGTACCTCGGCGAAGAACGCTGCGGCGGCCCGAACGAGGACCAGTTGCGCGATCCTGGTTCCCTCCTCGATCAGGAACGTTTCCTCACGGTCGTGGTTTATCAGGGGGACCTGGATCTCACCGCGGTAGCCAGAGTCGATTAGACCAGGCGTGTTTACGAGGGAGATCCCATGCCTGATGGCCAGGCCGCTGCGCGGGAGCACGAGTCCAGCGTAACCCTCAGGTATAGCTACAGAGATCCCCGTCCGCACCAGCGCCCGGGCTCCCGGCGCGAGATCCACCCTCTCGACCGAACGCAGATCGTAGCCCGCATCCCCCGGATGGGCGCGCTCGGGCATCCCAGCCTCCGGGACGAGACGGCGAAAGGGAACCTGAAGAGGGCGATCCGGGCTCACTCGCAGAATGGTAGCACTGGAACGTTTCGGTCTACAGATTTCAGGCTTCAGGTAGCTCCACCGATACGCCACCCGCGCAGATCTCACGTCGAGGCAAAGCCCTTACCTGAAACCTGATACCTGATACCTGAAGCCTGCTATCCTTAGCCCATGAGCGAGCAGAGACGAAGGTATCTCGTAACCTCGGCGTTGCCTTATGCAAACGGGCCTTTGCATGTCGGGCAGATCTCGGGCGCTTACCTGCCTGCCGACGCGTTCGTGCGCTACTTACGGGCGCGCGGGGAGGACGTGGTCTACGCTTGCGGCACCGACGAGCACGGGGTCCCGATCACGTTGACGGCGGAGCGCGAAGGGAAGGACCCGCAGGAGGTCGTCGACTACTGGTGGGCCAACATGAAGGAGACCTTCGAACGTTTCGGTATCTCCTTCGACAACTTCTCGCGCACCTCGACACCCTTGCACGCGAAGAATACCCAGCTCTTCTACCGCAAGCTCAAAGAGGGCGGCTACATCTCGGAGGCCGAGTCCAAGCAGATGTACAGCCCAACGGAGGGACGCTTTCTGCCCGACAGGTACGTAGAGGGGACCTGTCCCGTGTGCGGCTACAAGGAGGCGAGGGGCGACCAGTGCGACAACTGCGGCTCGTGGTACGAGGCGTACGAGTTGATCGAGCCGCACTCCAAGGTCACCGGCGGACCCGTCGAAGTCAGGGAGACGATGCACCTGTACCTGGATCTGCCGAAGTTCTCAGACCGTCTGCGGGAGTACGTTGCGGGACAGGAGCACTGGCGCACGTCGGTAAAGAACTTCATCCTTGGCATCATAGACGGCGGCCTGGAGAAGCGGCCCATAACGCGGGACATCCAGTGGGGCGTCCCCATCCCCGAGCCTGGCTTCGAGGACAAGCGCTTCTACGTGTGGTTCGATGCCTGCATCGGCTACGTCTCCTCGACCATGGAGTGGGCCCAGAACATCGGGGAACCCGACAGGTGGAGGGAGTACTGGCAGGAACCCGAGAGCCGGCTCATCCACTTTATCGGGAAGGACAATACGGTCTTCCACACCCTGATCTGGCCAGCCCAGCTAATGGGCACGGCAGAAGACGGTGAGGAGCCGTTCGTCCTACCCTACGACGTGCCTGCCAACGAGTTCATGAACCTGGAGGTGCTGGTCGACGGGGAGCGGCGGGCGATGCAGATGTCCACGAGCCGCAATCTGGCCGTCTGGCTGCACGAGGCCCTCGACCGCTTCCCCGCCGACCCGCTGCGTTTCTACCTGTCCTCGAACCTGCCCGAGACGGGGGACGTAGTGTTCTCCTGGCGGGATTTCCAGAGCAGGGTGAACTCGGATCTGATCGGGAACCTCGGCAACTACATAAACCGCGTCCTCTCTTTTGCAGAGAAGTACTTCGACGGCGACATTCCACGTCCAGAGGAGCTCTCCGAAGATGCCCTAGCGGTTCTGGAAGATTTCAAGGAGTTGGAGGCGCGCTACGAGGTCAAAATGCTCGCCCCGAGACCCCGCGAAGCGCTCGGAGAGCTTCTGGCGATGGGCAGGAGCGCGAACCGGTTCTTCGACGCGTCGGCCCCCTGGAAGACCCGCAAGGAGGACCCTGAGCAGACCCGCCTCACGCTGTATACCTGCTCCATCCTGCTAGGCTCCCTCGCCTACCACGCCGCGCCTTACGTCCCTGAGGCAATGAGGCGGTTAGGGGAGTTTTTCGACGGGCCCATAGCCCGCGTCTCGGACCTCGACGAGTTGCCGAAGGGCTACCGCGCTGCGGGGGCGAAGCCTCTGTTCCGCAGGATCGAGGACGATGAGGTCGCGGCGGCCGAAGGACAACTCTCCAGGGCCGTCAGCGGCGAAGCGGGTTAGGCGGAGTTCGGCTCCCTCCTCGCGGGCCTATGCCTTACGGTTCTTGGTCGATACGGTATACGTGCTGTCGGGAAGCTCCGCGAGCTCGTAGTCGCCGAACAGGATGGGATCCACGGTCCGTAGGCACAGGAAGATGCGGAGGGCCAGGTTGCGGATCTCGCTCTCCGCGTGCGCGTCGGCCCGCATCTCGATGATGTGCCTTAGAGCGCGCACGTTCCCCGTAAAGACCATCGGGGCCTCCGTCTCGTTCGGCAACAGGGAACGCGCGGTCTGTTGCACCTTCTTTCGCGCGTCGGTCCTGTAATCTGCGGTGAGCATGCTCGCCCCGCCCTCCTGGCGCTCCAGCAACTGCTCGGCCATCGCCTCGTACTCCGCCGCAGCCCTGTCGGCTCGCTCCTCGAAGAGCCGGTGTAGATCCGGGTCTTCCTGATACTCGGGGCGCTCCACGAAGCGAAGCACGGCCCCGCTAACATAGCGTTGACTAATCTGGGAAAAACCGGTGCCGGCTCTGTGCCGGACCAGCTCGTGGGTGACACTGCGGCTGATGCCGTAGAGCAGGAAATTGAAGGTGGAGTGCTCCAGCACGCTGCCGTGTCCCGCCGAGGTCAGGCGCTCGATGTAAGCGGCGGCATTCTCATTCGTCGTACGCCGGGGTCCGAATGACATGTAGCACGTTTGCCCGGCCGTCTTACAGAGCTGGGATGAGTCCGGCAGCCTAGTGGGATCGTCGAGGTAGTCGGTGAAGCGGAGGTCAGGGTCGAAGCCTTCGAGAAACCCTCCGAGTACCGCCACATTGGTCTGGGGCCTCGCCAATACGACGACCCCTGGTGTCTTCAGATAAGGAGTTCCTGCTTTTGTATGGTGAACCTGTGAGTGGATCGTGGGGAAGCCGTCTTTGACGGCTCCGCCCAACTCTTCGAATAGCAACTGCGCCCGCTCGGCGTTACGCTCCGTGGTCTCCATGGGCTCCCTTCGCCTGTGTGCTTCTGGAGAGCAGGTTAGCAGCCCATTTGACTCTGTTCTACACAGCCTCCGAGAGGGCGCGGCGCAGGGTGCTGGCGTAGCGGCCGGTGCGGATGGTTCTCAGGGCTTTGATCTCCACCTGCCTGGCCCTCTCCTGGGAGATGCCGAGTTCCTCGGAGACCTCGCGCAGGGTGAGGGTCTCGTTGCCGTCGAGACCGTGGCGCATCTCGATGATCCTGGCCTCCCGCTCGGGCAGAGACCTCACGGCCTCGACGAGCGCCAGCTCCCACTGGCCGACCTCGACGCGGGCGTAGTCGTCGCCGGAGCGCTCGTCGGGGAGCAACTCGCCGAACTCGGAGCCTTCGTCGGCGTTGATCTTCGCGTTGATGCTGGAGATGGGCTGGCTGACCTCGCGCAGCCGCCTGGCCTCCTCCGGTTTTACACCAAGCCTCTCGACGAGCTCCTCCTCGGTAGCGTCGCGGCCGAGCTCGATGCTCAAGGCGTTCTCGGCGCGCCGCAGGCGGTAGAGAGCGTCGACGACGTGTGCGGGCAGACGCACGGTGCGGGCGTGGTCGGCGACGGCGCGGGTAACGGCCTGACGGATCCACCACGTAGCGTAGGTCGAGAAGCGGTTGCCCATCTCGGGGTCGAACTTCTCGACGGCCCGGATCAAGCCCGCGTTCCCCTCCTGGATAAGGTCCTCGAAAGCCACGCCACGGCCCCTGTACTTCTTGGCTATAGAAATGACCAATCTCAGGTTCGACTCGATAAGCTTCTGGCGGGCACTCATGTCCCCCCCGCGGATCCGCCGGGCGAGAACCTTCTCCTCGTCCGCATCCAGCAGCCTGCCACCGCGCACCCTGCCCAAATACTGTGTCAGAACGTCCTGTGCTTCAGTCACTACGTCTCCCCTCTTTTAGCTAGTCAGCATGTCAGCACGCCTGCTTCGCAGGCTTGTCAGCATTTCAGCTATCGGATTCGCAAGCCCTGACTGAAGTGCTGACAAGCGAAGCCCGAAGGGCTGAGCGTGCTGAAATGCTGAAGTGCTACTCATGCCGCCGGGTACGATCCCCCGACCCTTGGGCCTCCGTGGGTCACGAAGCGTTCCAGGATGCGATCGTCCAGGCTGGATGTGATGCGCCAGCTCCGCCCGCACGAGCAGTCGAGCTCCAGGCGCCGACGCTCGCCCACTTCGGACATGGCCGTCTCTTTGAGGGAGCGCAGGCAGCATGTAGGCAACGACCACACGTAGATCTCTCGCTCGGGCTCGCCTACGGGGACGAGCGCGGTATCCGGCCTCAGGGCGCTCCGCCTCTTGCGCGCTTTGCGCTTTGCTTCTCCGCTCACCTCTTACTCCCTCTCCCCATCGTGTACCAACCTTGACCCTACGCCGCTCCTCTACGCTCCTGGCGCTGCGCGAAGGCGTCTTCCTCGGGTTGCAGAGGAAGCGGCTCCCTCCACATCGCGCCGCATACGGGGCACTCGAACGAGTCGTCGTGGTGGAGGGCGCTGTGCCTGCAGCAGGCGGGGAGATCCTCCTCGTAGACGACCTCCTCGCCGAGGGCTGCGATCCAGGCTGACCCGCCCACTACGCTGCCCTCCCCGAAAGACGCCCGATCCACTCGGAGGCTTCTTCGCGCGTCAACTCACCTACGGGCTTCCCGACCATCTCCTCGAAGCGGCCGATCCCATCCTCGACGACGTCAGAGATGAGAGCCTCCAGGTAGTTGAGCTGCTTCCTGGTCGCCGGCAACTCGCCTCTTCCTTCCTCCTGCTGAGCCCTGGGCCGCGCTTCACGCTCCTGGGTCCCCGAAGACTCGACGACCTCTTCCTCGCCGCCAAGCTCCTCGAAAGCGGTTACGCCAACGTTGATGGCGTCCCTGAGAGCGCGCGCCTTGGCCCGCGTCTCGGCCATCCGGATCAGGTGCGGAGCAATCGTCCGGTTCACGTTCTGCGGGGAAGCATCACCGATGCCGCCGAACTTGCCCTCCTCGGTCCGGATCACGGCCTTCACGATCGCGACCTCGCCGTTCTCTTTGGTGGGAACCTGCAATAGCTCGGTCTCGATGCTCCTGAGCCCCCGGCTGTGCGCCTCCTCGAGAAGCCCCGCGTAGAGCACGAACCTCTTGCCCTGGCGCTCGATCATGTACTCTTCCCTCATTACTGAACCTCCTCCGACCACAGGCCGGTAGCGCTATCTTCACTGAATTCGGTGAGGATGTGGCCAAAAATAAACATCAGGCGATCCGTTCGTAGGTATACTGGCGTCCGCCGGGGGCGGCGGTTTCGATGCGGCGATGGATCAGGCCCAGTTTCGCGAGCCTGGTCGCCCTGTTGTTGCAAGCTGTGTGGTTGAGATCCAACCTCGCTGCGAGGGCGGCGTTGGTGATCGAACCTGCGTCGTAGATCGCCTGCAGGGTCTCGAGAAGGTGGTCGGGCACCTTGCCGACTATGCCGGGCTCGGCCCCGATCTCGTCGACCCGGATCATGGCGAGCGAACGCTGCCTCAGAGAAGCCTCGACGTTCTCCAGGAGATCGCGGTCCTCCTCCACCAACACCAGATGTCTGTCCCCATACTCCCCACTCGCAGACCTCGACGCCAGTATCCCAAGCGCCTCGTCAGCGAACGAGTAGTCCATGAGCTCGACCCCACGCGTGTCCACATACAGGATGCCACCCTTCGGCAATCCCTCTAGCGCCTCTTCGAGCGCCTCGCGAACAGCACGGCCCGTCCTGCGGGTCACCATCAACTTGCTCCCGAAGTCGCCCCCGGCGACCTCGAAAACCTGGTGCGCCCGCTCCTCAATCACCGGAGCTGTCCTCACTGTCGTCAGTGAAATCATATATGGGGATTGTACCGGTTCTGGGTGGATAAGTCAATGGCATATTGGGGGGTATTCTGTGTTCATCAGGAGATCCTATCCTGTGGGGTACGTGGCAGGGAGACGCGGACGAAGGTACCTGGGAAATCGGGCACGTTGCGGGAGTTTTTTCGGTTTTCGTAGACGGTTACGCGGCCTGAGCCTGAGCGCAAAGAGAGGGAACCTCCGGCGCGGGCGGCGATCCCTGCGACGAGGGCGAGTCCGCCACCGCGGCCGATCTCACCGGTCGCCGAGACACCCATCTCGAGTGCGTGGCGCAGGGCGTCGTTATCGGTGGTGGTATGTTCGGCGTACTGGGGGTTACGAGCGAGCGTCTCGCGCACACCGACGCCGCCGTCGGCGATCGCGATGAGGACTTCTTCCCCGCGGCGGCGGGACCCGCTGACGATGTGGTGGTATGCCTGGACGGCGGCGTAGGCCCCGAAGGAGGAGACGCCGTGCTCTGCGGCGTTCGCGCAGACCTCCGAGAGTGTGGAGCAGATCGCGACCCGCTCGCGCAGGCGGTAGCCCTGGTTCTCCAGGATCTCCGAGATCCGCTCGATGATCCCCGGTATCTCTTCCTCCCCGTGGAAATTGATCAACTCCTGCAGTGTCCCCGGGTTATGCCTACGGCGCTCCTCGAGCGAGGCCACGTCGGCGTTGGTGCGTAACCTTTCCCCGAACGACCTGAAGAAGTTCATCCGTTCCAGATAGGCCGGCACGTCGCGTCCTGCGAGGGCGAGATCCACCACCTCACTGCGCGCGCACAGGTACTCCAGCAGCGCCGCGAGTGCGCAGAGCCCTGCCGGCTCGACGAACTCGACCGTACGCAGGTCCACGACCACAGGCCCTCCGTCCACGCTGGTGGCGGCGGCGAACGCGGGGTCGAGGCTGCCCATGGTAAGCACCCCGCTCATCGCGCCCCGGCTCCTGATGTTCAGACCTAGCTGCGTCTTCATCAGCCTTATTGTAGCCGGTTAGGGCAAGATAGCGAATTGGGAACCGTGCCCGCCATCATGCTACGGGTTTCGGGATTTGCAGAGGATTGTTTCCTCTCTGGGAACACTTACTCTCCTGTGGCACGGCCCGCCACTTGTCGAGAGCCCTGTTACGGCTTGTGATCGTCTCGCCGGCGTTCGTAGAAGAGTTCGGTGTAGCGGCGGTTATCGTAGCGGCTAAGGAGGGAACCGTCACCGACCCTCGCGAAGTCGTTCTTCTCGAAGACCCTTTGCATGCGGTCGTTGTGGGCCAGGGTCGAGCCTCGGACGGTCGCGAGTCCCAGGGTGTCGAAGACGTAGTCTATAAGGAGAGTTACGGCTTCGGTGGCGTAGCCTCTGCCGCGAAGGTTTCCGGGTCCGATCTTTATGCCCAGTTCGCAGCCGTCGCGGCGGAAATCGTAGAGGGTGGCCATGCCGATCGGCTCCCCACTGGCCTCTATGATAAATGTCTTGACGCTCGGATCTTCCCAGCGGGCCAGGTAGTCGCGACGGGCTGCCGAAAGGGAGATGGAGATCGGTGAGCGGCCGTTCCAGGCGGCGAGCTCCGGGTCCCTGTCCCAGGAGTAGACCAAATCCACGTCGGTCTCCCGTGGCGGCCTGAGGGTAACCGACTCCCCCTGTAGAGCCTGTGCCTCTTCTATATGAATGGTATCTCCTCTCTCAAGATATAGAATGTTACACCCGTCGGGGGTCCGAGGCATCCTTTCCGAAGTGTACACATTGGTTAGAATAGCCGAGAGCAGGAGATCGGGAGCGTCATTGAGCGGTACGGTAGGAGAGCTCTTCGGGGGCTCCAGCAGAAGAGTCAGGGACGATATCTGGGGGGACGTCTCCATAGATCGGGCGGTGAAGACGTTGCTTGAGACGCGCGCGATGCAACGTCTGAAGGGCATGAGCCAGCTCGGATTCACCTTCGGCTCCTTCCCGAGGGCCCGTCACACGCGCCTGGATCACGCGGTCGGCGTCTATCACCTCGCGGGGTTGACGCTAAGGCGGATCGCGGAGTCGGGCGCTTATCTCGAGGACCGTGACGTAAGGGCAGCCCTGGCCGCGGCCCTGCTGCTGGACTCCGGCCGATACCCCTACGCCGCTTCCATCGAAGGGATCGAGGTGCCTGGCGCGCCCACCCTCAAGGAGTTGAGCAGGCGTTGGATCGAACACTCCGAGGTGGCGAAGGTCTTGAGGGCGGAGTGGGACCTCGAGCCCCACAACGTCTTCAGGTTGGTCTCGCGCGGGGATACGCCGCCGCACAGCCTGACGCCTACGGAACTCCTGCTAAGGGACATCCTGTTCGGCTCGCTGAACGTCGACGCCCTCGACCGCCTGATCCGCGACGCCAGGGGGGCCAGGGTGCCTTACGGCCTCGTCGAGGTGGAGTCCCTCATAGGGCGCCTGAGGATCGTAGGCCAGGGGAACAAGGCGATACTGGCGCTGGACGAAGAAGGGGCTGGCACACTGCAATCTGTCGTCTTCTCCCGTTACCTCGTGTACTACAACGTCTACGGCCACCACGCCCTGCGTATCCCTACCGTGATGTTCCTCAGGGCCGTCCAGGACGCCATAGGGGCTGCCAACGTGACCTTCGACGAGCTCTCCGAGCTGGATGACGCGGGAGCCTTCGCCCTGTTGGAGGGTTCTGCCGAGAGCTCCACGGCCGGACTCATGAAACGCCTCGCAGACCGCAGGCCCTACCATCTCGCCCTGGATTTCGACGAGCGACACCCCAGCTACTCCTCGCTGATCCGGCTCCGCGACGACGCCTCCTGGCGCCGTCGCGTGGAAGAGGCCTGGTCCCGCTATCTCACCCGCTACCGCAAAGGCGTGGCCGGACCCTTCGACATCCTCATAGACCTTCCCGCAAAAGAGAACTTCCCCGTGGGGTTGCGCCTGATCCGACGCAACCCCCTTCCCGGCGAGCGCAACCCCATAAACTGGCAGAACCTCTCTGGCATGTCCGAAGACGATATGACACGCTACCACGCCCCCCTCCGGCGGATCCAGATCGCCACAGCGAACGACGCCCTCGTAAAGTCCGTGCGCAGGCACGCCGAAGAACTCTTCACCATCGCCGAGGAAGTCGGGTGAAGCACTTCAGCACGCGCCCTGTCGGGCGCTTGTCAGCACGGCGCTTCGCGCCTTGTCAGCAAGTCAGCAAGCGCACGCGAAAGCTGACAAGCTGAAATGCTGACGAGCGAAGGCCGTAGGCCTGAGCGTGCTGACATGCTGACTAGCTGAAGTGCTCAAAGAAAAAGGGCCGGTGTTCATAGAAGGGTGAGACCCTTTTCCGGCCCTTAGCGGCCCCCAGATAGGGCCGCTAGGATGATACGAAGATTATAAATGAGCGGGCACCTTCGTCGCAAGCCCTGTAAACAAAACTTAACTTTGGACCTGTAATACTCGCGAGCGGTGCTATAATTGACCCCCGCGGGCCGCTAGCTCAATTGGCAGAGCAAGAGACTCTTAATCTCTAGGTTCCAGGTTCGAGTCCTGGGCGGCTCACTCTAAGAATAGGCCGTTTTGCAGGTAAAACGCGACGGTGCTAGAAGCCCCGGTGGAGTGCCTGGGGCTTTGTTACTGCAACCCGGCCTTTTCCTGCTTCGGAACCTGATCGCTTACCTCCGATCGGTCCGCGAAGGCGGGTCAAACCCAGAGGAGAGCGTGGGCTCGGTCAAGGAGCACTGGCAGTTGGAGCTAATGAGAGATGGCGAATCTCCATAGCTTGTCCACCTCATCTATGTCCCACGGCGTAAGTCCTGTTAATTAGGCGATTCAGTTGACCACGATGTTTGTCAGCTTGTCCGGGATGTAAATCACATTCATTATCTCCTTATCGCCAATCTGTTGCCGAACCGTTTGCTGGTCCAGCGCAGCGGCTCTCACTGAGGCTTCCTCTGCGCCGCTTGGGCGAACAAGGCGTGCACGCAGCTTGCCATTGACCTGCACCACAATGGTTACTTCGCTTTCAATGCATTTTTCCGGATCATACTCTGGCCACGGTGCATTGAGCACAAGCTCTTCGTTACCGAGGCTTTGCCAAATTTCCTCGCAGACATGCGGTGCGAACGGTGCGAGCAGGCGGATAAAGCGGCTTAATGTATCCCTGGATACCCCGTCCTGAGCTGTCGCTTGGTTCACAAAAATCATGAGCTGACTGATTGCGGTATTGAGCCGCAAATTCTCCAGATCTTCGGTAACCTTCTTGATTGTCTGGTGCAATGCGCGCTCAATCTCTTCGCTATCTTCGATGTCGCTGTATGCCTTGCTCACCTCGAACATGTGCCAGGCACGATCGAGAAATCGGCGTGTGCCAGACAAACCATCGGTCTGCCAGATGGCATTCGCTTTCAGTGGTCCCATAAAGACTTTATATAAGCGCAGGCTATCAGCCCCGTATTCTTCCACTACTTGCTCTGGCCGAATCACGTTGTATCGGCTCTTACTCATCTTCTCGATCCGGCTATTGAGCGGCAAGTCACCATCCTTGGTGAGCCACTCACCGTCTTTCTCATAGACCTGTTCAGGATAGTAATAGCGGCCGCTGTTATCTCGGTAACTGCGTGAGTGGACCATACCTTGGTTAAACAGACGCTGGAACGGCTCCTCCGTAGAAACCAAGCCGCAATCATAGAGCACTTTATGCCAGAAGCGCGCATACAGAAGATGCAAAGTTGCGTGCTCGATGCCACCGACGTATAGGTCGACGGGCATCCAAATATACTCGAACTCTATATCCCATGGGGTCTTTGCGTTTCTTGGATCGATGAAACGCAAATAATACCAAGACGAGCCCGCCCATTGGGGCATCACGTTTGTATCGCGCTTCGCAGGCCGACCGGTACTGGGCAACGCGGTTCTCACCCAATCGATCGCCCGCTCCAGTGGCGAGAATGGCTCATGCTCCCTTAGACTGTCCTCTTCAGGAATTCTTTCAGGAAGCAGTAGCGGCAGGTTTGTTTCAGGCTCGAGCTCCCCATTTGGACCATGAATAATCGGTAAGGGCTCGCCCCAGTAGCGCTGTCGACTAAACAGCCAGTCCCGCAATCTGTAAGTCACCGCCCTCCGACCCTTCCCCTCCCTTTCGAGCCACTCAATCATGCGCCTCTTGGCCTCCTCAACGCCGAGTCCGTCGAGGAAGCCACTGTTGATCGCCGGGCCCTCGCCTACGTACGCCTGGCCCTCGAAGTCCTCGGGCGGCCGGATGGTGCGGATGATGGGCAGGTCGTATCCCGCGGCGAAATCCCAGTCCCGCTGGTCTTGGCCAGGGACCGCCATGATCGCCCCTGTCCCGTATCCCATGAGCACGTAGTCAGCGATAAAGACGGGGATGCGGTCGTTATTGGCGGGGTTCACGGCGTAAGCTCCCGTAAACACACCTGTCTTCTCGCGCTTCATGTCGGTGCGGTCGATCTCGCTCATGCGACCTGCCTTCTCGACGTAGCCGCTGACCACATCGCTCCTCTCTGAGGTGGTGATCTTCTCGACCGCAGGGTGCTCAGGGGAGAGCACGAAGAAGGTAGCGCCGAAGAGTGTATCAGGGCGAGTGGTGAAGACCGTAATGGGGCCGTAATCCTCGACTTCGAAGAAGATCTCGGCTCCCTCGGAGCGCCCGATCCAATTGCGCTGGAGTTCCTTAACCTGCTCTGGCCAGTCAACTTTGACGAGATCGTCGAGCAGACGATCCGCATAGGCAGTAATCTTAAGCATCCACTGCCGCATTATCCGACGCTCAACCGGGTCGCCAGTCTCGATATAGACACCGTCTTTAACTTCTTCATCGGCAAGCACAGTACCGAGCGCAGGGCACCAATTTACGGGGACATTGGCCTCATAGGCAAGCCCCATCTCGAAAAGCTTGAGAAATATCCATTGGGTCCAGCGGAAGAAGGATGGATCACTCGTCGCGAATTCGCGGTCCCAATCGTAAGACAGGCCGACCATATTCATTTGCGTCTTGAAGGTTGTTATGTTCAGCCTCGTAACTTCACTCGGTGGCAGATTGTCGCGTTCTGCTTGACGCTCGGTCGGCAAGCCAAAGGAATCCCAGCCCATAGGGTGCAGCACGTTAAAGCCACTCATTCGCTTATGCCGGGCGACGATATCACTTGCTATGTATCCTTTAAGATGACCAACATGAAGCCCATGCCCCGAGGGATAGGGGAACATATCAAGGAGGTAGTATTTCGGTTTATCACTCTTCGGCGAAACCCGAAAAGCATCGGTGTCCTGCCAAATTCTCTGCCACTTGGGTTCGATCTCGTTTGGCTTGTAAGACATGGCCATTTACTCCTGTTACACGCTAATGAGTTCCTACCATCTCAGCAAACGCAGTCAACAAAGAACCACTTTCCATTAGCTCGTCGAACGAACGGTACTCTAACCGGCCCATCGTCAGAGCGTCTTGGGCAGCGTATAACATCACTCAAAGAAGAACCAAACTAGGAGAAGTACAGTGACGGAACTTATATATGAAACCCTTAGGGAGATACAGGGACGCTGCGAAGCAGCCGGGGTAGAGTTCTCACTAGGTGTACTTACTCTAGATCCAGGAACCCTCTAACGAGACACGTAGTATCCAACGGCTTGCGGCCGATCATTTGGGCTATATCCTCGTTCTCTTTGCTTTCACCGGTTGCCCACAGTTCACGCAGGAATCTGCCCGCCTCAGGGTGGGAGAACCAGTCCTCCCCGTAGACTCCTTCTAGGTAATGGCGCAACATCGATTCGGTGATCCACGCCCTCAGATAATCGGCGGAGTCCTTAATCGAAGCAGATAGTGGTGAATCGGCGATGAACGTAGGGCACTGACTACCACGATTTACCACGACCACGATTGTGTTCCAGGGCATCCGTCGGACCATCCGCGCCTCTGAGAGTCCGTAATCGGGCTATATTCTGGGTTCCTCTGGACCGGCGAGAACCGACCGGTGCGGGTGCAAGATCCTCTCAATCTCTAGGTTCTAGGTTCGAGTCCTGGGCGGCTCACTTCCCTAATCGGCTTACCTAAGCCGATTGACGTCTGTTACGATGTCTGCTCGATGAAGCGAATTCAGACTGTACTACGACTCTTACCACGACCAGCGTAAGCTAACCTCCCCCGAGGGTGCCTCCGCAGCGCCGGAACGCATCTCTCTGGAAGCGGGGTGAAAGATGGCTGTAGGTGTCAATCGTGGTCGAGATCGAGGAGTGTCCCAGGACCTTTTGGAGGACCTCGGCCGACTCCCCGATTCAATTCAGAGCGTCGCGAAGGCGTGCCGTATGTCGTATGGGCGCATCGGGAGGAGGCCGGCCTTCTTGAGGAGCTTCTTGAACTGCTGGCGGTTCACGTTACCTTGGTCGGGGGGCGTGCCGGCGCGGCTCGGGAAGACGAGGTCGTGGTACTCAGGATTCTTCGCCCAGGCCTGCTCCCAGAGGTCGCGCGTCCTGTGGGCGCTCATGGCACCAGTCGCCTCCGGCAGCAGCGAGACGGGTCGGCCCTTCCCGATCTTGGTGGTCTCGCGCATCACGGCTCCGGTCCTCGTTTGAGAGGGGAGCGCGGCGTTTCTCAAGGGACGCGCACGATTAAACCTCTGCCGAAGGAAAAACCTGCTCCCCTACGACTGGCCGAACCGAAGGGCACCACGACGCAGTGGGCGCCGCTTACTAGGAGCCTTCCTGCCCTATCTAGGAGAGGCGAGAGCATGGATAGGAGATGGTACATTGAAGGCCTTAGACCGCGCTAGCGTGGAGGTATTGGTGGGAGGGAAGGTGTAAGAGTCTGACGGTGCCCTCTCAGAACCGCCGGTCGCCCCCGGTGACCCATACCCCGCTGCTCCAAGTACCTTGGCTATCCAGTCCGCATTTTGGCTAGCTATCGCTGCTCCAGTGCCCTTCTCGCATGCTCACGCTTTCTCCTGTTGCGCTCGAGTCTGTAGCGCCTGAGCCTCTCCTCCTTCTCTCGCTTAAGCAGCTTTTTGCCTCTCGCGCTCCTCCAGAGCGTGCGCCACCGTTCGACTGCATCCGTCTCTGAAGCCAGAGAATGTCCTCCGCACGAACCGAACCGCGAGTTGGGACTTGCCCACGATCGCGTTACGGTTGCGGTATGCGTAGGCTATCCCCACCAACGCGACCGCATAGCCCAGCGCTGTGGTAACGATACCGAAGAAGACCCTGGGGAAGTTCAGCGCCAAGAACAAACAGAGCGCAAAACCCGTCACCCCCTTCACGAAGGGGTTGTTGAAATCTCCCCACCATGCCTTCATAGATCCCCTCCTCACCGAGGCTCCTACTCGCAGCCTCACTCTTGTCTGTAAGGAGCGCAACTGGCCGCTACAGATAGTAGTGGCGAGGATAACGCATCCAAGATGTAGCGGTCAACGCGGGTCTCAAGAATATGCCTTCTGGGGGCGTAGTTTCATAGGAGTGATCTCTCGGGTTCCTACTCCGACGTAGGTGTGAGTGGCCTTGTCCCTGTGGGCTCTTTCGGCGGGGCGCGTTACGATCCGTTTTACCGCCTCGGGGAATAGCGCCTCATTCGGTACGTGGATAGACGCTCAACTCGTCGGTATCGTGAACTTGTTCCGCTCTCCTCGGCTGAAGAGTCGGCATAAAGCGATTCTTGGCGGGATGTATGTCACACCCGAAACACGTGGCAACCGCATCGGCAAAGCACTCCTTGAGCACGCGCTTTCTCACGCTCGAGCGATGGACGGACTTGAGGACGTGACGTTAGCAGTCACGGTTGCGAACAGTTCAGCCCGACGACTGTAATTGGGCGCAGGGTTCGTGCCGTATGGAGTGGAACGACGGTATATCAAACTGGGGAACCAATATCTCGATATCGAATGGACGATTCTGCGACTCGTGTAGAGGACTTCCTCGCCAAGCATCTCATCTAAACGCAGTTCAAAAGTACTCAATCTGAGTACACCATAGAGGCTTCGGCGAAATCTAGAAAATAGGTGGAACCACCTACGCTTTAGGCCTTCCAGCTAACGGCCAGCTAACGGCCGCCCTTTACGCTGCCCTCATGAGGCGTGTAGGCAACAGGACATCAACGACAAGGAAGGAGAAACACAGCACATGGATAAGGACAAGCACGCGGGAAGCGAGGCGAAGAGCAGAGCGTCTCTGGCGCTCGTGGCGATGCTGATCGTGGCGCTCCTGGCAGCAGGAACCTGGGCAACCGCGGGAGTTGCCGGAGACAAGAGGGTCGCCCCGGATATTCCAGGCACAGGACAAACCGGAGCTACCAACTCTACACCCGAGGAGGGAGACCTCCCTGCGGCCCGTCCCCATCCTCGCGGCCTTCCTCGGCGCCGGGCGCGCCCGCACGGGCGACCCCAAGAGGACCGCGAGCCGGACCCGCTCGTCACCGAGACGGACGGTCGCCAGGCGCCGCCGAGGGCAGGTCTGATCTCTGTGATAGGCGCGGGTTTACGTAGCCTGGTGCATCCCAGGTCGCCCAAGACTGCGGTCGAAGAGCCCGCCGGGTCCGAGGGGGGACGTGGAGCGGGGCAAGACAGCGCCGCGACGCGGCGTTTCCCTATGGATGCTGGCATCACCAGGGGGTTCACGCTGCCGCTCGGCGGGACCGGGGATCAAAGCCGGAGGAGATGACGTCTCTGTCGAGAGCGAGACATAGTGCTCTGTCTCTAAGCACGCGCAGGGAGGCCACGAGACCTTGCTCGTGGGCGGTGATCTTCTGGCTCACAGGCTTACTTCGGTAAGCAGCCAGTCAAAGCCTTGGGGAGTGGAGCCTGCATGAGATACGCGACGGGACATCAACAAAAGGACAGAGCACTGCCGCCAGATCTTTCACGTTTTACCTGCAAACGGACGGAAGAGCGGAGAGGGTGGGATTCGAACCCACGAGACGACTTAACACCGCCTACGCGATTTCCAATCTCAGAAGGGCTCCTTACCAGGTTCGTGCGCTGCGTCCCGATCTATCCCATTTTGTCCGTTTAGTCTGGCATATTGCGGCATTTGTTGAGGTGTCATATACCCTGGCGTCCATTGCGTGCGCTCCCGTACTGTCCCGGTTGCAGTACGGCTTGGGATCGGATGCACTATAGCGTTCGCGGCGGTAGTGCCTCTCTGTTACGTTCGTCAACCGCTCAGAGTAAAAACATCCTCCTGTACGCTTCAAGATCTTGCTCGCGAAGAACGGAGCTCGGCGAGTAGAACTGGCTACGACCTAGAGAAGGAGATGCGGTGCAGAGCCGATCGCCCCGATCCCCTATGAGAGAGGGTCAGGAGGGCGTACGGAGGTCGTGGCGGCGGAGGGCCTTCGGTGGCTGAACTTCCGTTAATCGGCCTACTCCGAAGTTGGACTTCCGCTTTACGCAGTTCTCGGAAGTTCCACATAACTGCGCTCCTATGCTGCAGGTGCCCACCGAGCAAGCCTCGACGTAATGTCTGGGACGTATGGCGGGACCGAGCGTGGCCGGTGAAGCGAGACACTGGCGACAAGGTTCCAGCCGTCGGCCCGGTCGATCGGCTCGCCGATGCCTGGCGCGTAGGCGGGTGAGCTCCTTCTCCTTCGCCAGCAGCTCCCTGCGGGCGGCGAGCCACTCCTCGGGCGACACCACCTCGGGCAGGTACATGCCTGCGGTCATCTCGGCTCCAGTCAGTCGGACGCGGTGGCGCCCGGGGGCCCGGCCAGCACCCTGGGCACGTACTCCAGCAGTTGCAGCCGGCCGTCGAAGGTGCGACTGCTCACCATCTCCAGAGCCACATCGGGGTAGCCGTCGTAGATCCGGTCACGACCTGTCTTCCCGGTGATAACCGGGAAGACCACGACCCGGAAGCGGTCCACCAGACCGGCCTTCAACAGGAAGCGACACAGGGTGAGGCTGCCTATGGTGCGCATGGACGTGTCACCGCCAGCCTTCATCACCCGGACGGCTTCGACGGGATCCTCACTGAGGAGCCTGGTGTTCGGCCACGAGAGCGGCTCCGACAGGCTGGAGGAGAAGACGAC
>Ga0196962_10000400_pt1 | contig 18586 bp, 24 predicted proteins | sample S3v_20metaG_FD_183186 | JGI IMG/M metagenome (GOLD analysis project Ga0196962, IMG submission 183186) | Soil microbial communities from Anza Borrego desert, Southern California, United States - S3+v_20 | ecosystem: Environmental > Terrestrial > Soil > Desert | place: USA: California | collected...
AGTGCTGCTCAGATGCAGGGCTTTGAATCGGATGACGGAGGTGGGAATGCCGCAGAGTTATGCGGTCTGAAGTTGCTCTTACTCGGCGGTAGTCTGTTCAATTACTTCTTTTGTGCAACAACGCCCGCAGCGTTGCATTTAATCTTTTACGATTAAATTAGTTAGTTCTGGCCGCTTGATAATATGTCCGATTAATAAAAACAATAAGGGTCGTTATTAATAAGGTCGCAGCAAATAAACCCGCTCGAATCCACGCATGGTTTTGAACTTCACCTGCTTTAGTAAATAAAGTCTCCTCAAGAAATCTATCCAGTTTGCTAATGAGATAACCTGAAACAAAAGCGGAAATAACTTGAGACAATGAAAGAAATCGCGCTGATTCTGATTTGGAGTATGGCGAGGCAAGAGTTCCGAGTATCCAACCGATAATAAATCCTAACAGACAAATAAGCAGATTATGATGAAAAGGTCCGCCTATCTTGCTTGCTATCCAAATAAGGACAGCCAAAATTATATAACCTGTTATGTTAGCCTGAACGATAATCCAAAACTTTATGCCAACTCGCGATGTGCTTGGGCGAGGTGGTTTTATCTCATCTGCCATTATTTTTCTCCTATGCTAGAGGCGGAAGCGAAGATATGCGAGGCGGGGCGGGGTGTCAATGTTTAGACTTGTCTTCCGCTTTCAGGTCACGGAGCAGCCTATCAAACGCCTTCTGATACGAGTCGTGGTCTTTCCAGCGCGTGAAGTCCCCGATGTGTCGGGTGCGGCGAATCAACGCCGCCCATGCTTTGCCGCTCTCCATCACGGCATCGTCCAGGCGGATAGGAAATAGAATCGTGCGGCCACTCTGCTTCTCTTCCTCTAACGCGCTCTCTACCTCATGCTCAACCCAGTCGCTAGCGATAGAGCTTTGAGTGAGTATCAGCAGGAGCTTGTCGCGTAGGCGGATTGATTCGTCTATGCGGTCGCGTATCTTGTCGCCTATCTTCAAGTCTTCGGGAGCGAACCAGCAGCGCACGCCTTTGTTTTGCAAATCCGCGTAGAGACGATTAGCGAAGTCTTGGTCTTTGCTCGAATAGCTGATGAAGCGGGAATAGAACTGAATGGCTTGCCCGCCCGCGACTAATGAACGCGCATAGGTGATAAATTCATCTGGTACACCACAGCCGCGCAGGAAGATTTCAGGAATTTTGCCCCCTGATCTATAGATAGTGTCTATGCCGATTGATGACGGGTATCCATGTGTTACGGTTTCTAGTCCTTTAACGGTGCTGAGGTCGTTATTACCAAACACGGTCAGTCCCATGGTTGCCCGAGCGAAATTCGCGCCATCAAGCACTGCGTTACTAAGGTTGGCTGCGCCGAGGCCCGCCTCAGTGAAATTAGCATTCTCAAGGTGTATCATACTGAGGTCTGTGCCAGACAGGTTTGCTCCCCTGAAGTTCACCTCTCGTAAATTTGCTAGGCGCAGTTTTGCATCAATAAAAGTCATCCCCTGCAAGGTCTGATTTACTTAAATCGGGCTGGACTTCATTGTCCTCCTTTCTCCACTCGTTCCACACCTCAACCCCCTGCTTCAGAATCTCAAGATGTTCGGGATTAGCCATTGCAGATAGCTCCGGTAAGGAATGGGGAGTGAGTGTTAGGTGAGGTGTTCAATATTATCTAACCCTGCAACAGCAACTTAATCCCAAGCGGTTGCTACACGGTCGATATCCTTTCTATAGCTTACCTCCAACATGATTTTAATGACGATCAAGAAACTCCACCTTGTATTTCTTTTCTAGTTCAGATGCAATGTCTTTATCCCTTTGGGCGAGAGCTCTGTTTCTTTGATCTACTTCGTTCGCCGCCTCTTCATAATTCTTCGCGAGTTTCTTCGTCTCCTGGTCAACCCAAATATTATGGTCAATTCGCTCCGACTCACTACTAATTTCAGCCTCTTTCTTTCTCGCCCTCTCTACGTAATCCGCTCCGTCTCGCTCGAATTTATCAATCACGACCGCTTTTTGGTTGTTGATTGCAATTGCCTCTTTAATCCGACTAATGACTCGTGGATCAACATTTTCTGAATCAGGATGCTCTAAAATCTTGCCGTAGTCATTAACTACCTCGACCAATGTATTACGATATTCTCTTAGTTTGGGGCCTGGATCGCCGCCCCGACCAAGGTCAAGCCGAACCTCGAAGGCCAGGAGTTTGTAGTCAATTTCTTGAAACTCATCCCAAGCTCGTATAGCTGCCCGTTTATTCCTCTCAAATTCACTTGTTTTATTACTTGCTCGTTTATCGTATGCTGAACCGGGGAACTTCTCTGCGACCTTCCTGTAAGCCGCGGCCGTCTCGTGATCCAACCCTTTATCTCCTTCGAGTTTTTCCGCCGCCTGGAAAAGATTTTGGACGCTTGTACAGTCCTGTATCTTGCGCTCTAACTCACTGACTGCGCTCGAACTGAGGGAATTTAGTTCGATTTCCTTATATTTCTTACAAGCCCTCTGGCTTAGAGACCCTTCAGACCTTTCAATCGCTTGTGCCTCTTCGAACTGCTTTTGCGCTCCCGACCCTTTTATCAACCTGTAACCTGCCAGAGAAACTAAAGCTAGAACGATAACCCCTCCGACGAGCACCGCATACCGCTTTCGCCTATCACCCATGAAGCCGGCCTTCACAGGCGTGGGCTTAGGCTTACTGATATTCCCTTGAATGTCGTTCTGGCCGACATTCTTACCTTCCGTTGCATTATCTGAGATGCTAGGTAAATCTAATGTCTCAGCTTCCATCTCAGGCTTTGCTATAGGCACAAGAGCGCTACCGTCTTGTAGGCAGTAGAGCAAAGAATCATCCGTAAAGGTGCTGTGGCATTGAGGACAGCGTTTCATTTATTTCTCCCCGCATTTCTTACCTGCCTTTGAAACCTCGTTAGCGTTCGGCGGTCTGCTAGGCTTCCGATCTGCCGGCAGCTTCAAATCAGAGAGCGAACATTATTTCGGGCTGGCTAGGATGTCAGCAAAAACTTAAAGGGGCAAAGCCTTCGCCCTGACCCCTTCAATCTGAGCCTAGCCTGCACGGAAAATTATTTGTTGCCTTCAAGGTCTGTCAATCTTTCTTCCGTGCGCGCCTGGTTGATGGTGAGAGCGCGCACCGTCTCGCGCGTGGAGCGCGTGTGCTCATTCAGGGCCTCGATGTTGGCGCGTGTGAACTGCGCGAACTCCGTGTGAGTCTGGGCCATCATCTCGACCTGGCGGCTGGTCTGCTCTAGCTGCGCCTCCAGCTTCGCCTGCCGAGCTTCGGAATTAGCCTGACTCTGTAGCAGGAGTTCTATGGCCCGCTCCATCTCTTCGCCAGTCATTTCTTACCGCCTTTCTTCATGCCTTCCAGGCGTGCGCCCAGCCGCTGCCGTAGCAGACCCCGCACTGGGAGGCCTTGTACGCCTTGCCGCTGCCCCCGCAGGTCGCACAGACGCGGCTCGGCTGCGCCACGAGCACGCTGCCTTTGCCCCCGCAGGCGGGACACTTCTGCTCGCCGAATGACCCCTTGAAACGCCCGCCGCCCTGACACAGAGAGCAGACTTCGGTCGCGTAGCTTGCCGGCGGCTTCGGCCCCGTGCTCATTTCTTTTCGCCTTTCTTACTAGCCGATGACGTCCGGCCATTCGTCGTCTTCTTGACTCTGCCGGGGCGCGCCGACGACTAACTCAGCCATCCGGGACGAAATCTCCGGGCGCACGGGGTTGACCGTGACGTGGTGGCCGACCCACCCGTCTTCGTAAGGGTGACGCTCGACGAGTACCGCCATCCCCCTCTGCCAGGCTTCATCCGCCGAAGGGGCGACGACTCCGAGCGCCCACAGGCTGGTGGGCGGTATCTGGTCCCCGACCGCGCCCGGCCTCACTTCCCACTGGGTGGTGCCGTCGGGTTGGGGCGTTAGGGTCACATCGCCGGGGTCGAATTTCACGGCCCACAAGGCGAGCAGGAAGAATTGATTTCCGTCGGGCTCTCGGTCGCTCACTTCTCGCGCTCCTTCTTGCCCGGTTTCTCCCTCACGGCGGCCCGCCCGTCAGACCTATCGACTTTAGGCTTCGGCTTACGTCCATCGGCCCCCATGCTGACGATCAGGCCCATCTTTTTCGCCCGCTCCTTCCGCCTCTCAGTCGCTTTGTCTTCGATTATTTCTTACCGCGTTCCTCTTACAGATTTTTCTCATCCCTTTCCTAGAATGCGCTGCACGCCTGGTACGCGCCCGTGGGGTCAATCGCCGATGCCCCCTGCTCGATGTGGCGGATGATACCGTCCTTGTCTACGACGAAGGTGGCGCGGCTGCCGACGAACCGCTCCTCGTCGAAGATGCCGTAGGCTTTGACCGCCTGCCGCTTGATGTCGCTCAGCAGGGGGAAGGTCACGCCGATGTCCTCCTTGAACCGCTTGTTGGCGGCATAACTATCGACGCTGATCCCGATGACTTGCGTGTTGCTCTTCTCGAAATTGGCGATATCAGCCTGATACGCCTTCAACTCTTTCGTTCAACCGCCTGTGAAGGCCAGCACGTAGAAGGCGAGCGCGACGTTCTTCTTGCCCCGGAAATCCGAGAGCTTAACGGGCTTGCCCTCGGTGTCGGTGAGGGCGAAGTCCGGCGCGGTGTCGCCGACCTTCAGGTGCGTCGAGGGCGCGCCTGGCGGCCCAGATGGGGTGCTGCCATTGCTGCTATTCGCAATCGAGTTGATAGCGCTTTGCTGGGGCGACTGCCGACACCCTTGGACCCCTGGCAGGGCAAGATAAACTAAAGCTACGGCTACGCCCTTTAATATGTTTCTCATGATAAAACCGGCCCCGTTTCCTGTTTCTTAAGAAAGAGTCTTTAACTGTCGCTCCGTCTTGCTCGGCCTGCGCTTCCTGGGGGGCCTCTCATCCTTCGGCTTCGGGGGCCTGCCTGTGCGCTTCGGCGGCTCAAACCCCTTCAGGTCGCGCTCAGGCACCATCCAGACGGGGCCTCGCGGCGTCGGCTGTTCGTAGGCGTTAGGGAACAAACCCCGGCGACACCACAGGCGGGCTGTTATTGGACTGACCCCGAAACGCGCGGCGACTTCGCTTGTATTCAGGTCTGCGCTCATGCCCGGAAGGGTAGCACGAAGCACTGGTGGATGGAAGGAAATTATTATCGCGTGCTGTGCGAATTATGTCGGTTTATCTCTTATCTCGTGCGATAATATTTTTACTTTGAACTGGGCTCTCAGCCCGGAAGGGAACTGAAAAGAGGCTGTGTTGCAAGAATTGCTTCTCAGACTATAATCCCTCTGTAGTTCGATCATCATTCTTCTGGAACCACTTTCTTGAAACATAATAAATCGCTGTTCAAGTGGCGTCACTTCGAGCCAACCATCATCCTTTTGTGTGTTCGCTGGTATTGTAGATTTCAACTCTCTTACCGTGATTTGGAAGAGATGATGCGCGAGCGTGGACTTGCAGTGGATCATTCAACAGTGTGGAGGTGGGTGCAGAGGTATGGGCCTGAAATCAACAAGAGAATTCGCCCGCATTTGAAGCTCGCTGGCGCGTCTTATCGAGTCGATGAGACATACATTAAAGTCGGCAAGTCTTGCAAGTATCTCTATAGTGCAGTGGACAAGCAGGGAAATACGATAGAGTTTATGCTCTCCGCGAAACGTGATGTTTCTGCGGCAAAACGCTTCTTCAAGAGAATGATGAGGGCGGACCACAGGCGGCTCCCATTTACGATTTCCGTCGATAAGAATGTTGCTTACCCTGAGGCATTTACTACTTCACAAAGCGAGAAAGTGCTGCCTCACGATTGTAAGTTGAGAAGAGTTAAGTATCTGAATAACATCATCGAACAGGATCATAGATTCATCAAGAAGAGAGTTCGAGCATGTCTCGGCTATCGTTCCTTTGATCCTGCCGAGCGGACGCTCCAAGGAGTCGAAGCGGTGAACATGATCAGGAAGGGTCAGGTCAAAAGGTTAGATGGAAATGATGCTATGGGGCAGGCGAAGTTCGTCGAGAGCCTGTTCGGTGTTGCCTCCTAGTCGGACCTGGCTAGATGGCTTCGTGTGCCTCAACTCAATGTTTGCAACACAGCCCCTCAGACTTGGATGCCTGTTCAGTTGTGTACGCGGCGGCTCAATGCCAGCGTTAGAATAGCTCGTCGGCGTTGCAGGAATAACCGCTTCAACGGCTTCGAGCTTGAAGCGGAAACGCTCACGGATTCAAACCCGTGAGCGTTTCTTTTCTCGGGAAAGAGGGCTGAAGGCGGAAGGGTTTACTCTTCCGCCTTTGCGCGGATGCGGCCGACGATTATTTGTCACGCGGTTTCGGCGGCTCGGGCAGGTCGGAGTCGTTGTCCTTGTCCGACCAGTCCGGGTTCCAGTGGTTGTTTTCCTTCTGGGTGACGGTGGTGAGTTTACCGCCGAGCGTGATGGCCCAGAGCTGCGCTTTGCCGTTGTTCTGCCCGGCGGCCGTCAACTCGTAGGAGCGCGGGCTAAAATCCTGACCGGGCGTTGTCCAGCCCCGCCAGGAGTTTTGGCCCGCCCCCTGCTGGAAGTTGTGGGTGATGCGATAGTCCTCGTCCTGCCCGACGATGATCGCGCCGTTCATGCCCTCGACGGCCGCGATGTTGCGCAGCTTCGGCGCGCCGAGCCAGTTCGGCCCGACCCACGGCCCCCACTTGCCGCCCCCCGTCTCCTGCCCCGAGCCCCAGAGCTGCCGCTTTGTGTCGAGCGCCCAGACGGCCGAGCGCCCGTCCTTCTGCTCGCACGCCGTCACCTCGATGAAGCGCGACTTTTCGGGCGTCTCGTGGAACTGCGCCCACCCGCTAAAGTTGCCAGCCGGGAGAACCGAATAGGAATGGTGAAGGACACCGTCCCCCGTGATGGCGAAGAGGACTTGGCCCTGGCCTCCGCCCGCGCGCACCGCGGCGATCTTCCTCGGGCGGTTAGCCCCCGGCAGCCCGTTGAAGTTGTGTTGCCACGGCGACCAGTTGCCGCCGGGCGAGGTCTGCCACCGCGCCCACATCTCGCCCTTCATGTCGAGCGCCCAGAAATAGACGCGCCCGTCCGGCTGGTTCTGGCAGGCGGCCAGCTCGTAGATCGCCTTCGGCTCTTTGGGGTCTGACCAGCCGACGCCGCCCCAGTCGCTCCAGCCGCCGCCGGGCGAGCCCTGGTAGCAGGTGTAGAGTTTGCCTTTGATGTCGACGCCCCAGAGCTGCGCGCCGCGATTGCCACCCTGCTGAGCAGCCGTGAGCTTGTTCAAGCGGGGAGCGTTGTTCCAAGACATAGAGAGAGTCTCCTTTCCACGTTAGACGTGTAGGGCAATAGGTGAATGCGTCCTGACATAGCGAGGCCCGTGAAACGGGAAAACGACCGGCTATGACATTGTCGGGAATAGAGGCCGCGTAGAGGCGAGGACGGACGGCGAAATAGCAGATTCCCCAGGCGGCCGCCCGGATGATATATGCGGGAGCGCACGGCGGTCAACGCCAAAACGAAAGGCGCCCGGGGACGCGGCCCCGAACGCCACTGCTGATGATCAGGCGGCGCCGAAGCTTACTCTTCTTCCCCGGCGCGGATGCGGCCCGCACCACCTCGCCGATTCACCTACAAACCTTCAGTATATTTGTGCCGCCCCGAACTAATGATTGAATCTCGCCGAAGATAGCAGTAAAACTGTCCCTCGGACGTACTTAGACTCCAATTCGGCAGCAATAAAAACAAACGCGCCTAGATGGGCGTCTTTATGGCCGGCAAGTAGTACGCCTAATATGCGTTAGGGCGCTAAGGTTTACCCTTACAGATATGGCTCAGAGAAAATCATTATGGAGTGATTTCATATTACGGTCAGCCATTGTGGTCATATGTCTGGTGCCTTTATTCACTCCTGAACGCAGAGCACAATCAGCGAGGTCGCGCGACAACATCTCCCAATGTAGTCTGACCGATGCAAACACACGATGGATACAGAAAGCACTCGACGGATGGCGACAGGTGAGTCGTGATTTTCTGCGGCTTAATCCCAAACCGCTTCCCTGGATTGTGTTGTTCGACGAGGCGTGTACTTGGCATCTGAACCCTGAACCTACTTTTCTTCCAAGTGGTGCGAAGCAGGTCGAGACTTCGTTATCCTTTGCCGGGCAGCCCGTTCCTGTCCACGCACTCTCTCATAGCGGAACGGTGCAGTTCCCTAATGGTGCGACAATACCCGCCGGAGTTATGGCGGCGGCTTTCCCTTACAGGAATGGGGAATCAGCTTTTTACGCTCTTGCTTTGCTTGACCTGTGGCGCAAGCACCCACAGGCTTCACAGGACCCAAATCTTGAGGAAAGAATCCTCAGCGTGACTCTCCACGAGATGGTTCATACGCGACAGCTTCCGCAGGTCAGGCGTCGGGTAGTTGCATTGGGCAAGCAGTATAGTCTGCCATCTCAGGTTAATGACGATATAATCGAAACACAGTTCAAAGGAGTTCCAGGCTTTCGAGAAGCTTTCGAGGCCGAACGCGACTTATTCTACAGGGCGGTAGTAGCACCGAACGTGGCGAAGCGGCGGACTCTTGTGGCCCGTGCACTGTTAGCGGCGAGAGACCGGCGGGCGCGCTTCTTCAAAGGCGCTAACAAGCCCTATGAAGAACTCGAAGACCTGTTCTTAAATATGGAAGGCGCGGCGGAGTGGGCACGCTTCAAGTTTCATCAGGCTAGCCAGCGACAACCGCGAAGCGATGCACAAATCATAGACTTCTTACGTGGAAAGCAGAACGACTGGGCGCAAGATGAAGGGCTGGCACTCTTTTTACTATTGGAGAAGCTGGTGCCGCGGTGGCAAGAAAAGGCCCTCGACTTCAAGGTAGTCTCTCCTTTCGTACTGCTTGAAGACGCCATTAATATGCCTGCTCGTCGGAGAGGAAATCGTCTGCAGAGGGCGCGCCCTAACAACTCATTCAACCGGAGCGGAATGAGTTTGCCTTTTATCATCAACTGGGATGCTATCCGTCAATACTTCCCGCCCGGTTAGATACTGTGTTGGAAGACAAGCTATTTTCTCCCACTCAGGATCGAATGGCTTGCCCGTCTTCAGCACGCCATAAGCGAGATGAACGAGCTTACGCATCACGGCGCAGATGACACTCATCTTGCTCTTGCCGCGCTCTTGCAAGCCCTTGGCCCAAGCCTGGAAGAACGGGCTGCATCTGAGGGCCGTGATGGCCGGGAAGTAGAGCGCGCGTCTCAGTCGAGCATTCCCGATCTTTGATAAGCGAGCTCGCCCGCGCACGCTCGTCCCCGATTGCCGCTCGCGTGGGACCAGTCCCGCATAAGCAGCTACCTGGCGTGCGCTCTTGTACTGCTTGATGCCTGTGATCTCCGCGAGCAGGGCCGCCGCCGTACTCTCTGCGGTGCCGGGGATGGAATCGAGCAATTCGCTCTGGCGCTTGAGGCCGGGATGATTGTCGATGTGCTGGCGGATCAACTCTTCACAGTGCTTGATCTGCTCATTGAGGTGATTGAGCAGTTCTTCGACACTCTGGCGCACTGAGTCAACGGTGATGCCCGAAGAGAGGCGGTTCTCTTCCATCACCCTCATCTCAATCAAAGACTCAAGGCGTCGGACAAGTGCCTGTAGCTCTCGGACTTCCACAGCGGGCGGTGTCCATCGAGGTGGCTCTTGCGCCTGGCCGAAGCGCGCAATCAGTTCCGCATCCACGCGGTCTGTTTTCGTGCGTGAGGGCCGACTTTGGGCGAAGGCTTTAATGGCTGCCGGGTTGACGACGCTGACGGCGTGGCCCGCTTGATGAAGGAAGAGGGCGAGCGCCTCGCCGTAAGTGCCGGTGGCCTCCAGGCAGGCGTGGACGCGCCCGGCGCCCTGGCGCGAGAACCACTCTGTGAGTTGCTCGAAGCCGGCTTCGTTGTTGGGCAAGACTTTGTGCTTGAGTTTACCGTCGTGCTTGATGAGACAGACGTTGAACTTCAGTTTGGCGATGTCAATGCCGAGTGCCGGCTCTGTCATGGTGATGCACTCCTTGAGAATCGAAGGCGGCGCGGGTCAAACTTGCGGATGCAAGCTCAGCTCTGGTTGAGCGGCTTCGGATACTGTCCGACCTCTGTGCGCTGCGCGGGACGGGCACCGGGAGCTAGACTAACCCGCTGACTCTGGATGGTCAGAATTCAGGCACGGCTTCTCCGGCGCCCCGTGGTCGCTGAAGCTTGCCGCTTCGGCAGACTTCAGTCAACATACAAATTCGGGCGTTGGGCTGCTAAATTGAAGCCTCCTAAATAACTGGAAAGAAGGTGAGGGTTATTATGACCAATCAGCCTTGGCAGGATGCCGATAAAGAGATTTTCAAAAACCTTATTGTTGCCCCTCAAGATGGATGTAAAACAATGGCCGTCGGCACGGTGACTATTATTGGTATCTATGTAGTTTTGATGAGCAACTTATTCGATAAGAAGTTCCCCTTGCATGACCCTTGGGGAATTATAGGCATTTTCATTCCAATAATTCTGTTTATTCTCGCCGCTCTATTGTTTGGGATGGGATATCTACCTGATCGAATCGCCAAAGTATTCCCGAAAGAAGAAACTTCTACAGCCGGAGAAAATGTGAATCAAGGCGAAGATATTACACGAAAGCGAGCTGAGGATTTTGAAAAGACCGTAAGATACTATCTCTATCGCGGGCTGGTAGCATTCTGGGCCGGGATTATCTCTGGTCTAATGTTCTTGATTCTGTATCCTAAACCTAATTGATAACTTGGCGGCGCAGCCCAACAACTCATTCAACCCGACGCATCGATAGCATTCTTTTCATCGTTGTTCGCTGACGATTAGGTTGAATGCCTGCGCTGGGCGCGGGTCAATTCGGGCGTTAGACAGCTTCGCTAATGCGGGGGCGGGTTTGAAGCAAATGGAGCCGCAATCGTTGGAACAAGTCAAAACTCGCCTGGCCCAGACTATCTTCTGGTGCGCGCCTCGCGCTGACCTATCTAACCCAGCGGCATCGCTTCGCACGCCTCAATTACGCCCGCGTTTGCTGGAGGAGAGTCGCTTCTCCGCGGTGGAAACTGTTGCCAATGCCAGGGAGTTGTTCGGCGGCGTCGAAATCAGGAAGGCTACAATTCCCAGTAATCTCGTCGGAGGGCGGTTGCTCATCTATTTCCCGAATTACGATCTGGCTTGTGGCGCGGCCGAACAGGAGACCGGCGGGTTCTTCGATGTCAATAACGTGCCGCCGTGGGATACGTGGGTCGCTTACCTTCGGGATGCCCGTAGTGTCGAATCTTATGACACCGAATATCTGATTGCATGGATTCCGCGTGAATTTGTAGCGTTGGCGGATGATGGCATCGCTGTTAATCCTGAGGAGTGCATTCAATGGCTCAAAGATACGCCGGTCGAGTTAGTGAATGTGTTGCGCGCGGAGAAGCTGTTGGCGTAAGGATGTTCTTTCAACGTAGCTCTTTGCTGGCTATGGCGCTGTCTAACAAGCGCATGCACGCGACCCGCGACACGCCGCCTCTTATGTTCCAGCAATCGGGCCGGCGGGCGCGTGATGCGCGGCGTTAGACGCTCCGGCATCTGGCAGGGAGGATATCCCGATGAAGTTAATACATGGCTCTTACGCCATCCTGCTGGTCGGCTGTATTTTGGTATGTGGTTGTAGCGATGTCGGCTACCCGCCTGACCGTGTCATGGATGAGAAATTCCGTTCATGCGAGGCGGATTTCATCAGATTAGTCAGCCTCTTCAAGGAAGATGCGAATTTGGCTCGGCTGGACTATGAGTCCACTCGTTCGTTCGGAGAGTTAAAGACCATTGTTCCTGAGCGGCGCATGGAAGAGTACCGCGGCCTTCTCAGGAAGCTCGGGGTAGAGTCTCTCAGCCGGGACGAGAGGACCGGCGACATCTACCTGATGGCGTGGAGCAGAACTCACATGGTCATAGGAAGTAAAAGCAAATCCTACGTGTATGCCGAAAAGCCGCCCGGGCCTTTGGTAGGTTCACTCGACGAGTTAGTGAAGGGTACGGACGCCATGGCCTACAAAAGAATCACTCATAATTGGTATCTGCACCTCGACGTATGGTGATCGCCGACGGCGGGGCCGCGTCTAACAACTCATTCAACCGGAGCGGATCGAGCACGGCTTTCATCCGCAAGATTGAAGGCTTGTTTAGATTCTCCCCGCCCGGTTAATTCGGGCGTTAGGCTCTAGCCTGTTGCTCAAGAAATGTTAGTACTAGCAAAGGTGAATAAACACGATGCTTCAAGTTCTTCTGCAAATCACCATATTCTTTGCTTTGCCATTTGGTAATATATTTGTGCTCACCACACAATTTAATGAATGTCCTAGAGCAGTGCTTACCTGTAATAAAAGCTCAGAGAAAGATTTTCAGTATGTTTGCGCTGCGGCTGCTAACCAGCCTTCTGCTAAACATGTCCCTCAATATTCATGGACAGTGTCTGCGGGCAGAATAATAGATGATCCGGCAAAACCAAATATCACGATTGATGTAGATGGGGTGAAAGCTGAGTCAGTGATTGTGATGTTGAAAGTGAAATGGATGAAATTGCCTCCGACGTGTGATGTGTCAGAGGTAAAGAAAATACAGTTGCGCTAAGTTGTGTGATGATAGCGCAGGGCGAGCCTAACAACTCATTCAACCGGAGCGGAAATAGCTTGCTTTTCATCCGCAAGATTGAATGCCTGATACAATGCTTCCCGCCCGGTTAATTCGGGCGTTAGACACGCTTCGCATAAACAAGAGAATCAAGACTTGCATGGCGAAGCTCAGAAAAACAAATGCAGCATTGAATGGTAGAATCGAAGGGCGGTCTAACAACTCATTCGACGCGAGCGGGATCAGCCTGGATGTCATCAAGAACTTGAATCAATTCGCAGATTCTTCCCGCCGCGTCAATTCGGGCGTTAGGCCGCTCCGAAAGTAGAGGATAAAGACATTGTTCTTTCGTTGCTGTTTCACCTGCTTTAGCGCCTTATTACTCTTCATCGTTACGCCCCAGGCAGCCGCCCAAGTCAGGCCACTATATGAAAAAGGCCAAGTAAAGACTGAAGAGCGAAGTGGTGCCGTCGTTCAAGCCGCATCGCCGGACAACCTCAAGGTCGTCCTGCTCGGCACCGGCGTGGGGCCCCCGGTCAACCTGCGGCAGTACGGGGCGAGCACACTGATCGAGGCCGGGGGCGTGCGGCTGCTCTTCGACTGCGGGCGAGGCGCCACCATTCGCCTATCACAGATCGGAGTCCCCCTCGGCTCAGTCAGCCGGCTATTCCTGACGCACCTGCATTCCGACCACGTGATCCAGATTCCAGACCTCCTCTTGACTGGTTGGGTCGGCGGCGGGCGCAAGGTCCCGCTTGAAGTCTGGGGGCCGGAGGGCACGGGCGAAATGATGGAGCACCTTCAGCGGGCGTTCGCCTTTGACATTCACATGCGCCGCGACGTTGACGAAAAAGCCCCCGGCGACGGCGTCAAGGTGGTGAGCTATGACATCAGGCAAGGCGTCGTTTATGACCGACAGGGTGTTAAGGTGACCGCGTTCCTGGTTGATCATAGCCCCGTCACACCCGCGTTCGGTTACCGAATCGACTACCGCGGCCGTTCCGTTGTGTTGTCGGGAGACACCCGCATGTCCGAGAACCTCATCCGGTTCGCGCAGGGCGTTGACGTCCTCGTCCACGAAGTGCTGGACACGGAGACGGTGCGGGCCTGGTTCCCGACCAACCCTAAAATGGCGGAAGCCATCCTCGCGAAGCACACCACGCCCGAACAGGCGGGTGAATTGTTCGCTCGGGTCAAGCCTCGATTGGCCGTCTATTCTCACGCCCCCGACGCCGAGAGGGTGCTCAGTCAAACACGGAAAACATATGCGGGCCCGCTCCAAGGGGCAGAAGACATGCTCACCATCGACATCGGAGAGAAGATTGAGGTTCGCCACTTTGCCCGATGAGTATTCAACGGTATTGACTGGAGGCGGCCTAACAACGGCATGCACCCGACGCCCCATCACGGTGCCTCTCATGATCGTTGTGTCGGGGCGCGGGTGATGCCGGGCGTTAGGCTTCTATTGAATGCTTAGGGGATGAATATGAGAAGCAAAAGCAAGCTGTTACTACTGCCGGCGCTTTTGGCAGCCGTTCTATTTCTCTTTATCGGCGCAGGCAACCAGCGGCCTGTAAAACTTACCGATAAAGATAAGGCTCGGATTGTTGAGTCCATCCTGGTGAAAGAGAATCTTCCGAACCGGGAGCTGCGTCCCTCAGAAGAGCGAGGGATCATTCATCTCTCCGCACATAACCTACCTTCTAATTTGAATCTGAAGATACCCGAGATCAAAGTGGTATTGTTGAAGCCAGGTGAAATCAGGGAACGGGAGGAGAACGGCTTGCGGCATTTCGCTTTCGGCGAATTCCGCGTCGACGGCTCGAAGGTCTCGGTGCTCCTCTCTGACACCTGGCAGAAGATTAATGGCGGCGGCCTTGCATTAAGGGCGCTTACTTATGAATGTCGAAAGGTGTCTGGGAAGTGGGTCGTTGGGCCGATACGGTTCCCGTAAGAAGTCAAATGCCGCGGGCCACGCCTAACAACTCATTCAACCGGACTCGATAGAAGGCCGCTTTCATCATCTTTTGGTTTAGAGTTGTGGGGTTTCGCTCGCCGGTTAATTCGGGCGTTAGACCGCCAGGCAACTTATCATAGCATCCTCAATGTTACGTTCCCTTGACTCGACAGACCTGCACAATATACGGTGCATCTACTAATATTGGAGGTGCCTATGCCATACTCACGTCTCCGCGCTTCTAGCCTCGCATCGCTTACGGTTATGATGGCCGCACTCGTTGCAAGTCCTCTGACTACGCTCCCATACGAAATCAGTCCGCGGAAGAAGGTGCATGAGACCCTGACCCTAATGGCAAGCGACTGCCTACGTAAGGCGCGGCAGATGGCGACTGCGCCAACCTGCCTGCCGTCACCTCCAGTAGTCAGGGACGATATGGACGATAAGGCATTTAAGGACGAACGGCCGGTCTACGAGACTAACAAACTCAGCGCAGTCTCTGCGCGGGAACTAGCGGAAGCAGTCAGGTGGCCGGATGATCCCACCGACGAGGTCCGCGGCCGACTAATTTCCAGGACAATTTTCAAGTTCATCGTGAAGATGAAGTGGCAATGCAAGGAGCAGTATAGCAACGGTATGAAAGACGGCCTGCTTTGTAGTTCACACTACGGGCCGCTTCAGTTCTGGCATGCCATGGCGTCCTCCAGTAAAGAGTCGACCACGCAGACTCGGGATAAGATGCTGGCCTGGGCGAAGTTCCTCTACGATGTCGTTGCGGGCGACATCCTTGGTGAGGACTATTGCCGCTACTGGAAGGAACAACGGGATAAAGGCAACGGTGAGTTGGCGAACATCCTCGCGCCGGAGAAAGAGTTCCCCTGCGCCGGGGTTGAGGAACCGTGGAAGATTAGCACGCTCTTCAGCATGTCGTGCGAGGGACCCTTTTCCTCCAAGACGTGTACCGAGTGGCTGGACCCGCGTCTCGCCCGGGTTACTGCTCTTGGAGCCCTGCTGCACATGGTGCAGGACTCCTACGCGCAGGGACACGCAAGCCGGGGCATGGCCGAGCTCATCCCGGGAACCAAGCGAGTAAAATCCAAATTCGAGTGCCTTCCAATCAACCAGTTCTATACATATGGCGAACAAGATGACAAGAAGCACAGACAAGCCGACTTTTATCCGCAACCGGGGCTTTCCTGCACAGGCACATCAACCGGCGTCGTTGACCCGGTACAGGCATCAGCGACTGTGCTTTGGTATGTGCAGCAGGAGAAGGGTGCTACGGCGCTCGCAGAGTATCTAGACAAATATGTGTTTCTCTTGGCTGAGGAACCCGAGCCTCAGGCTGGCGCAGGAGGCCCATGCTTCTTAAAGAAAACTCCTAAAGATGACCCATGTCCGCAGTCGAAATGAGTTGGAGGAGCGACTGTCTGCGCCCTACCGGTCGCTTAAGCTGACGCCTTCGGCGCGCGTCCACTCGGGCCTTAGACATCCTTCACGAAACCATAGAATCAAGTCATGGGTGGCGAAACTCAAAGAAGCAGATACAAAGTTGAATAATATACTCAAGGGGCGGTCTAACAACTCATTCAACCGGAGCGCAAATAGCGCGGCTTTCATCGTTAACTTTACCGTTATGTAGTTGAATGTGCGTCCGGTTAGATACTGTGTTGGAAGACAAGCTATTTTCTCCCACTCAGGATCGAATGGCTTGCCCGTCTTCAGCACGCCATAAGCGAGATGAACGAGCTTACGCATCACGGCGCAGATGACACTCATCTTGCTCTTGCCGCGCTCTTGCAAGCCCTTGGCCCAAGCCTGGAAGAACGGGCTGCATCTGAGGGCCGTGATGGCCGGGAAGTAGAGCGCGCGTCTCAGTCGAGCATTCCCGATCTTTGATAAGCGAGCTCGCCCGCGCACGCTCGTCCCCGATTGCCGCTCGCGTGGGACCAGTCCCGCATAAGCAGCTACCTGGCGTGCGCTCTTGTACTGCTTGATGCCTGTGATCTCCGCGAGCAGGGCCGCCGCCGTACTCTCTGCGGTGCCGGGGATGGAATCGAGCAATTCGCTCTGGCGCTTGAGGCCGGGATGATTGTCGATGTGCTGGCGGATCAACTCTTCACAGTGCTTGATCTGCTCATTGAGGTGATTGAGCAGTTCTTCGACACTCTGGCGCACTGAGTCAACGGTGATGCCCGAAGAGAGGCGGTTCTCTTCCATCACCCTCATCTCAATCAAAGACTCAAGGCGTCGGACAAGTGCCTGTAGCTCTCGGACTTCCACAGCGGGCGGTGTCCATCGAGGTGGCTCTTGCGCCTGGCCGAAGCGCGCAATCAGTTCCGCATCCACGCGGTCTGTTTTCGTGCGTGAGGGCCGACTTTGGGCGAAGGCTTTAATGGCTGCCGGGTTGACGACGCTGACGGCGTGGCCCGCTTGATGAAGGAAGAGGGCGAGCGCCTCGCCGTAAGTGCCGGTGGCCTCCAGGCAGGCGTGGACGCGCCCGGCGCCCTGGCGCGAGAACCACTCTGTGAGTTGCTCGAAGCCGGCTTCGTTGTTGGGCAAGACTTTGTGCTTGAGTTTACCGTCGTGCTTGATGAGACAGACGTTGAACTTCAGTTTGGCGATGTCAATGCCGAGTGCCGGCTCTGTCATGGTGATGCACTCCTTGAGAATCGAAGGCGGCGCGGGTCAAACTTGCGGATGCAAGCTCAGCTCTGGTTGAGCGGCTTCGGATACTGTCCGACCTCTGTGCGCTGCGCGGGACGGGCACCGGGAGCTAGACTAACCCGCTGACTCTGGATGGTCAGAATTCAGGCACGGCTTCTCCGGCGCCCCGTGGTCGCTGAAGCTTGCCGCTTCGGCAGACTTCAGTCAACATACAAATTCGGGCGTTAGGTGCTTCGCTTATTAACATTGTGGGTTTATATGGGCTCAGACGCTGAAGTTTTTATTTTCGACCATGATGCGTACGTCAGAGAAGTCGTTCCCGCTTTTCTGGAACTTCTACTCACTGGACAAGCCCCTGATTGGCTCCGCCCAATTATCAAAAGTAGAGACATTCGGATTGAGAATCTGAAGAGTACTGATATCTTGCGGCACTGCACTTACCTCAACAAGGATTTCTCTTGGCGAGGCCCTTACGATGAAAAAGATATCTACGGACTCAAATGGGATCAGCGTGCGTGCAAATCCGAAGTTTGCCCAGAGCTAGATCATTGTGCATTTCATCAAAACAGTTCACCCACAACTGCGGAAGAAATTAACAGGTTATTTGAAGTGGCCGTTAGCATAAAGTGTCTCGGCCCATGCCAATTTGTCGGAAGGTCAATGACTGTCATTGAGTATTGGAGCTTGTTATTTGATTTAGGCATCCAGCCGGATAACCCTCTATTGAATTTGCTCATCCTTCTCGGCAAGCGAGGATTTATCATAGGCTATCAATGGGGCTTCGGTTTCGAGGGGATCAATGGTTGGCTTGACCCGCATGAAACCCTTGAACTCACGCGACGATTGGAGGAGTTATCGCTTCCAAAATATGAAGCATCTTTGGAGGCTATGGAAGGGTTTAAGAAACCTTACCCGATACCGGAAATATATGAACAATTCGGCGGGATAGTTTATGAGCATCCAGGGATTTCTTTCGAAGCGCTCAGCTTATCTTTCGTTCGCACGATAGCGAAAATGGCTGCAATGACAGGGAAAGGAGTTCTTTGGGGGAATGGTGTGATGCCATCAGACTTCTATCTAAAAAAGTTTTCTGATGACCACGCCCGCACCTAACAACTCATTCAACCGGAGCGCGAATAGCGTTGCTTTCATCCCACTATATGAACGGCCGGTGCGGCGTCCGTCACTGTAATTTACCGGGGGCACGGCCACTATCAGTTGTGGCCGGACGCACACTATTTCAAAATCCGTGAAACCTTCTCGTTTGCACATCTCGTGTGCCTACACCTTGTGCTTTACCCTTAAAATCCCCCTCCGTTTTCATTATCACTTCTGATAATTGGC
>Ga0196962_10000401_pt1 | contig 18573 bp, 22 predicted proteins | sample S3v_20metaG_FD_183186 | JGI IMG/M metagenome (GOLD analysis project Ga0196962, IMG submission 183186) | Soil microbial communities from Anza Borrego desert, Southern California, United States - S3+v_20 | ecosystem: Environmental > Terrestrial > Soil > Desert | place: USA: California | collected...
GATGCCCCTGGCCAGCATCAGCCGCGGGATGCTCAGTAAGATCGAGAACGGGCAGACCTCCGCCAGCCTGAGCACGCTGACGAAGGTGGCTAGGGCGCTTGCTAGGCACTCCTCTATAGTGGAGGGCAGAGCATTCGATACATAGTGCAGGGGGACGGTTTTCGGCTTGCACCTTCGTACGGTCTACATGGTAAAGCACCACGTGCACGGCGAAAGGTAAAGTGACCATTGTAGAATCTAAGGAGGGTTGAAGATGAACGGGCACGAAGTGGCGAGGGCGCGGCCTCGTGGGGGATTGGCGGACAAGCGGCAGGCTATCCTCGGCGGTGCTCTTGCGGTGTTCTCGCGGGATGGCTACACCCGGGCGAGCATAGATGCCATCTCCGCCGAGGCCGGCGTCTCCACGCGCACCATCTACAACCACTTCGAGGACAAAGGGCACCTCTTCCAGACGGTCATCCAGGAGAGTACGGCGCTGGTCGCGGACGCCCAGATCGCGATCATCGCCAGTTACCTGCGCAAGGTCACCGACCTGGAGGAGGACCTGATCGAGTTCGGCCGGGCCCTGGCGACGCCGATGAGCGACTACGCCGAGCACTTCGCGTTGGTGCGGCAGATCAACGCCGAGGTCGGGCACATCCCGCAAGAAGCGATCGACGCGTGGCAGGAGGCCGGGCCGCGCCGGGTGCTGGGTGAACTCGCCCTCCGCATGCGGCGGTTGGGGGAGCAGGGACTGCTAAGCGTCGACGATCCCGATCGGGCGGCCGTTCACTTCATGCTGTTGGTCCAGGGCGCCGTTCCGTTCCACCACGGTATTGGCGCCACCAGCGAGGAGGAGATCGAGGAGATCGTCACCTCCGGCGTCCGCACCTTCCTGCACGGCTACCTCCCCTGAAGGTTACCGACTGCTGGGCGCAACGGTAGACATCGGCGAGACATTCGCAGTCGTCAATCCTACCGACGCACCCAGAAGATGTGTGCGAAGCATGATCTAGCGTAGATAATCCCGGTCAATCGAGTAGCTCGTCAAGGCCCACCTTGATCCGCTCGGTCGTCATCTCTCGTTCGCGCCTTTGGTGCACATAGAGGTCGGCGGCCAATGGAGCCAACAGCGCTCCAGCCAGGTATTCGGCGTCGACGTCCGGATGGACCTCCTGGATCAAGGCAGACACGTGCGCGTGGTGGAATCGGTAGGCGCCAGAGCGGTAGCGGGCGCCCGGGCTCGCGGTCTCCGCCATGAGCATCAACTCGATGTGCGGCTCCAGCAGATAATCTACGTACCCGTGTAAGAACGCCCGGATGCGCTCGGCAGCAGACGCCCCCGGCCCCAGCGGCGCGGGACCGCTCAAGAACGCCTCCTGGAACTCGCGCGTACGCTCGTCCAAAAGCGCATACGCCAGCCCGGCGCGGTCCCCGAAACGCCTGTACAACGTACCCACGCCCACCCCCGCAGCCCCGGCTACATCGCCCATACACAGACCCTCCACACCTTGCTCGGCCACCAGACGCTCGGCAGCCTCCAGGATCCTGCGCCGGTTGCGGGCCGCGTCAGCCCGCTCCGGTCGCGGCTCTCCGAAGACCGGCAAGCGTGCTCGCGCTGCGCTATCGGACGAGCCCACTTCTGTGCGCATCGATTCCACGGAACATATTCTAGCGGAGTTCATTCCGTTTTCCCGTGTTCGGGTTGCAAACAGAACGTATTACGCCCCGCTACCAGACCCTGAGGCTCCGGCTCCGGTGCGCTTCCTGCCCCGGTTCGACAACGCGCTGCTATCTCATGCCGACCAGGTCCGCATCGTCAGCGACGAGTATCGCAAGCGGCTCATCGCCAGCGGCGGCATGGGCTCCGTCGGCACCGTGCTCGTAGACGGTTTCGTCGGCGGGACGTGGAAGACGCAGCGCGCTCGCGGTGAGGTTACACAGGAGATCGAACCGTTTGAGGCCTTATCAAGAAAGCACCGCGACGCCGTAGCCGATGAAGGGGAGCGATTCGTCCGCTTCATTGCAAGGCCGGAGGCTACCGAAGCATACGGGGTCCGGTTCGTCGAGACAAACTGAATCAGATACCAAGGGACCTCTTTCCAACCCTTGCTCAACGAAGCCTAAGGATGGTTCGCAGGCCCTCGCTAGGGTACTGTTCGCCCCAGCTTCGGGTTTGCAGACCACCTGGTCCCTGCGTCCAAGGAAGTTATGCGTCGGAGAGCCGGTCGGGGAGTGGTTTGAGGCTCTGGCCCCAGACCTCCCAGAAGAAGAGGTCGGCGGCGTGCTGGTCGCCGGCGAAATTCTGCACCTCGGCTATCTTGCCGTTCCTGATACGGTAGTAGAGCACCCAGTTGATATCCAGCTTCGCATCTCCATGCTCGCCCCAGCCGCGGTGGACGTCTACCACGGAGTCCTCCGAGGCGCTCAGGGAGAGGACCTCGGCCCGGAAGTTGGCCTTGCCGAGCTGGTCGAAGAAGGCCACGATCTCCTCCGCTCCCCGCTTGAGACCCGCGAGAGGGTGGTGGCCTGGAATGAGCCAGGTGACGTCATCGGCGAGGGTCTCCCTAATCTTCTCCGGGTCACCGGCAGCGTAACCCTCATAGAACCGCCGCACCACCGCCATGTTTTGGTCCTCAATGCTCATGATCATCCTCTCGTAGTCCCGAGCTCTCTGCCGCCCGGGTCATTACTCTCTGGTTCCCTTCGCTCCACAGGGCCGTCATCGTGACGCCCGAGATCCTCCAGCCGCCGGTCTCGCGGCGCATCTCGAAGTCGTAGCGTCCGCCGAGCGTCCACCGGTCGCCGCCGTCCGTGTTCGCGAGAACGTGCTGCGCCTGGAAGTGAGCCGTCGCCGTGGCGCTTTCGCCGTCCGACGAGACCGCGGGCAGTCCTATGAGGTGCTGGGTCGCGTCCAGAGCCCCGAGAACCGGCGCCCACTCCTCTACGACCAGCTTTCGGGCGGGGAGGCGGTCAGGACCCGAGCCGGTGAGCGAGGAGTAGTCCCGATCGACCATCTCCGTAAAACACCCGACGAGCCCTTCCCAGTCGCGCCGATCGGCCCGCTGGGCGAAGCTAGCGATCGTGTCCAGTATCTCGGCCCGGTCTGCATGGTCCGTGTAGGTATCGTTTATCAAAGCTCCCTCACCATTCGATGGGCCTGCCATCACGGAAGAATCCTCCCGAGGGGCCGTCTTCGTCGAGGGTGGCGGCCCACACCACGCCTGCGGCCCCATCCTCTACGGGACGTCCACCGGATCCGCCCATGTCCGTCGCCACCCACCCGGGGCACACCGAGTTCACCAGGATGCCCGTGCTCCTGAGCTCGGCGGCGAGCCTTACGGTCAGGGCGTTCAGGGCCGCCTTCGAGACGCCGTAGGCAGGGGTGCCCGCGCCCATCTCCGAGAGCGAACCGGCGCCGCTGGAGACGTTCACGATCCGTCCTCCGCCGTCCCTGCGCATCAAGGGCACGAGCGCCTCGCAGACCCGCCAGGCGCCGAGGAGGTTGGTCTCGAGTGCCTCGCGCACCACCTCGAGGTCGGCCGAAAGCGTCCGCTGCCACGTGTCATAGTGGATGCCGGCGTTATTGATCAGGACGTCCAGACGTCCCGGATCGTCCTCCACCTCGGCGGCCAGCTTATCGACGCTGAGATCGTCGGCGACGTCGAGTTGCTTGGGGATGACGCTGAGTCCCTCCGCCGCGAGCCCCTTCGCCGCCGCCTGGCCCTTCTCCTGATCGCGGGCTCCGAGTATCACCATCATTCCGCGCCTCGCGAGTTGACGGGCGACCTCGAGCCCGATGCCGCGATTGGCCCCGGTGACCAGGGCGACGCTCGCTGCTCCGTCGCCAGCCGCCTCATTCACTACGCGCTCCCCTCGCCGGCGCGGGACTTCAGGTTCTCGTCGAGCCAGGGCACGATCCTTTCCAAAGCCTGGGGGACGTGGGGCACCCCGTCATAGAGCTCGACGTGGTTGGTGGTCTCGATCCAGGAGACCTCCTTCGGCTCAGGCGCCCGCTCGTAGACCTCCTGCGCGTACCGGGGGGGTAGGAGCACGTCAGTGGTGCCGTGGACGACGAGCAGAGGCTGCTCCACGAGGTGGGCGTGGCCGATGACCTTCCAGCCCACGATGTGCTCCATCGAGGCCAACGTAAGACGGTTCTCCCAGTTGGGCGCCTCGCGCTCTTGCGCGCGGGTGTAGTACGCGTATGCCTCCTCCACCGGCATCGCAGAGGGAGCGTAATCGGGCGGGCCGGCCACCGCCGGCATGTACTGGATCTCTCCTGTTTCGTACTGGTGCTGGCGGGCGACGCCCAGGTTCTCGATGTATTCCCTGAATCCATCGGAGCCAAGAAACCCGAGGTATGTGTCGGTGATGTTGTAGCCCCCGGCCACGAGAGCTACGGCCTTGATGCGCCGATCCATAGCGGCCACTTCCAGCCCGTACCCGGCCCCCAGACACACGCAGCACAGCCCGAGCCTTTCCGGGTCCGTGTCCTCGCGCGAGAGCATGTAAGAGACGGCATTCTTGAGGTCCTCGACCTGTTCGTGGGTGTCGAGGTGTTGGCGGGGCTCACCTGCGGATTCCCCGAAGTTGCGGTTGTCGAAGGCGAGGACGGTGTAGCCGGCGTCCTGGAGGCGCTCGGCGTAGTGGGGGAGGGTCTCTTCCTTGACGCTGGTCATCGGGCCGGCCATCACCAGGGCCGGTGCGCTCTCGCCTTCGGGGACTCCCCGAGCTCGGTAGATGTGTCCGGCGAGCGGGAGGCCTTCGCTCTCGAAGCGCACCTCGTCCCTCCTGGCGGAATCGACGAGTGGCATCACGTTGGTCGGTTCTTCGGCGCTCAAGGCTTCTGGCTCCTTTCTCCAATTGCGGGCATCTCTATGGGTGGCTAAACGGATGTCACTTCTACGATCTCGGTCCGACCGAGCATTAGCCCAAGTTCTCCCTTGCCGACTTTCCCGCAAGCTCCTTCCTCACGTGCTGACACAGCCCGGAGTATGTAGCGGCCGGGATCCTTAGTCTTGGAAGATCTTGCTGTTCTTGGCGTAGTTTCCTGGCGTGACGCCGACGAGGCGTTTGAAGGAGTGGGTGAAGTGGCTCTGATCGTAGAAGCCGGTTCGATAGGCGACCTCGGAGATCGTCCAGCCCCCGAGCAGAAGGTCCTTTGCCCTGTCCAGGCGCACGTTTATCTGGTAGGCGTGAGGCGGGATGCCGACCTCCTTCTTGAAGACCCGGCAGAGATGGTAAGAACTGAGATGGGCGATCCGCGATAGCTCTTCTAGCGAGACATTTCCGGCCGGATCGTCCTCCAGATACTCTCTGGCCAGCGCTACGGCCCGCGGTTCGTTTCCGATACGATGCGGCGAGAGACGCTCGCTGGCCCAGCGCACGACGAACTCCGAGAGCACGGACAGGAGGCGCGAATCCTTCTCCAGGGCGGAAGCCGATCCTTCAAGGGCAGTGTGCATGCCTGCGAAGCTCCTGGCTAGGTGCTCGTCGAGGACGACGGGGACCGGAAAGGAGGGTAATCCCCCCTCATGTCCGGCGATCTCCGTTACCACCCGCTGGAAGACGGAAGGTCTGGCGTAGAGCATCCGGTACTCTGCGGGGATCTCCCGGTCTTGCGGATCGTGGGCCGAGTGGATTTCGCCCGGATGGATGACGCTGAGGCTCCCCACGGGCACCGCGTGGCTTTCTCCCCGGTAGCGATACTCGCCGGGGAAGTTCGGGCTGAAACACAACTGGTAGTCACCGTGAGAGTGTCTGGGCGTTTCTGCCGCATGACCCGGTGCGTACCGGTACGACTCGAGGAGCACTCCCCCCTGCGACCACGCTCTTACGATATGCTGTCCTTCTTCGCTACCCACGCGTTTCCGCCAACGACTTCTCACGAAACACCGTCGGCATGGCTGACTTCCCCGTCTCCAGGCTCATCGGCCGATTCTACACTTCGCCCCAACTCGATGTCCGCCCACCATACATTCGAACGTCTAGCGCAACGCATCTCTTCTCCGTCGACCCTTGGACGGCGCTTCATCGAGATCCGAGGTCGGGCCGAAACTTACACCGACGGTGGAGAAGAGGTCGGCAAGCGCATCAACGCGAACAAGCCGTTCGATTCCGCGTCTATTCGCATCTGCCCGCGCCGGATCCTGACGATGGGCATCGACGGCGACCCGTTCGAGCTGTCCGCGCGTGACGTAGCGTAAACGCGGAACGACCCGCAGGCCCATGTTCGAACCAAAGGCCGAAGAGGACAGATGACCTGGATCGCCATCGGTAGCATCCGTCTACGGCCGCGCCCCGGCGGCCGTAGACGCGATCCACGAATGTGCATACCGGGTCGCGACGCTGGGAGAGGTCCCTGACAAGCGGCGCGCGAAGAACTCGTCCGCGTCCTGAAGCCGGGAGGCCGGTTGGTGGTCGGCGAGGGGCAGCCGGATCCCCACAAGGTCGGTCTGCAAACCCTGAAGGAGTTGGCCGAGGCGGCGGGACTGGATTTCGAGCGCCGAACCGGCGGCCCTTTCGGTTACTTCGTCGGCTTCGAGGCTCTCTGACAGTGCCATGGCTCGAATCGTCTTTAGCACCGAGCGCAGGTCGAGGATGCGGTAGGCCGACCTCGGGTAGGTTGCATGCTAGTACAATCTATCTGCAATGACAGCCGAAGGTGCGCAGGCACCACGAGGAGTAGAAGATTGGGTGTGCTTAGCTGGATCGTCTTCGGGCTGATCGCGGGTATAGTCGCGAAGCTGCTGATGCCGGGCCGCGACCCCGGCGGGTGCATAATCACTATGATCCTCGGAGTGGCTGGCGCCTTCGTAGGAGGTTTCATCTACAGGCTCGTGACCGGGACGGAGTTGTTGTACTTCGGGTTCGATCTCAGAAGCTTCGCGGTAGCCATCCTGGGAGCCGTGGCCGTACTGGCCGTCTACCGGCTCATCCTAAGATGAGCCAGGGACGCAATGAGAACCTGAACCTGCTGCCACCCAAGGAGGGCTTCAAGCTCTACCGCTACAAGAATGCCGCGAAGATGGTGACAAGCGGATGGTCGGGGCTGTACTGGGCGAGGAAGAACGAAGCGGGAGACTACGAGATCCGGGCCGTCACTGCGGAGGGAGAGGGGTACTCTTACCCTGGGGGCGTGTTCGCAAAAGAAGCCTTCGAGAGATACTACGAGAAGGCTGATTGATTACCCTGGCCCTGACCGGCGACGTCATGCTCGGGCGCGGGGTCACCGATGTCCTCGACGATCACATGCGTCCCGAGGCGCCGTGGGGCGACGTGATGCCCCTTCTCGACGCGGCTGACCTGCGCATAATCAACCTGGAGTGCGCTATCACGGAATACGAGCGGCCGTGGACCCGTACGCCCAAAGTCTTCCACTTCAGGGCCAAACCCTCCGCCGTAGAGATCTTGCGGAAGGCCCGGATCGATGCCTGTTCGCTGGCCAATAACCACACTCTAGACTTCGAGGAACAGGGGTTGCTCGATACCCTGGAGCACCTGGACGCGGCCGGCATACGGCACGCCGGAGCGGGCCGCAACCGGGCGGAGGCCGCAGATCCGGCCATCCTTACCGTGCCGGCGGACCACACCAGCCAAGTGGCGCTGCTGGCGTTCACGGACAACGAGCCGCCCTTCGCGGCCGGCATCGACCGGCCGGGCACGAACTACCTGCCGGTCTCCTCGAAACCGGATGTTCTTCGGCGGGTGGAGAGGGCTGTGTCGTACGTGCGCGACATGGGGGCAGACACGGTCATATTCTCCAACCACTGGGGCCCGAACATGGTGCAGCGGCCCAAAGAGACCTTCCGCCGGTTCGCCCGTGCGGTCATAGATCGGGGGGTAGACATCTACTACGGGCACAGTGCGCACGTCTTCCAGGGAGTGGAGATCTACCGCGGCAAGCCCATCCTTTACGATACGGGCGATTTTATCGACGATTACGCGGTCGACCCCGAGATGCGTAACGACTGGTCCTTCCTCTTTCGGGTCTCCGTAGAAGGAGACACCTTCGGGCGGCTGGACCTTACCCCGGTCAAGCTCTCATACGCGCAGGTTGACCTCGCTACGGGCGACGAGCGAGAGATCATCCTGGACCGGATGGAACGCCTGTCCGCCGAGATGGGTACCGTCTTCGCCCGTCGTGAAGGCGCCCTGGTGCTCGAACGCGGCTAACACCCCCTTCCGAGGTCAGAAGTACAGCCCCAGGCTCGAAGAGCCGAGTAGGTGATACGAACTCTCCAACTGGTGCCCACGAACGTCTACTGCTCCGGGAACGCGTGCGCGCCGTGGAGCCGGACGAAGCGGGCCCAGGCTATAGTGCGGCGACGCACAAGCCCTCGAGCGCCCTTCCGGAAGAGGACCACCTCCTCCCGGCCGCCATGGCCCACGGGCTGCACCAGGCGTCCTCCCGCAGCGAGCTGTTCCTCGAGCGGCCTGGGGACCGTTGGGAAAGCCGCGGCGACCAGGATAGCGTCGTAGGGAGCGTGCTCGGGTAGTCCCTCGGTACCGTCGCCCTCGACTACCTCGGCATTCGTCACGCCGAAACGTGCGAGGTTCTCCCTCGCGGCATCCGCCACATCCCCAAAGCGCTCCACCGCCCAAACGAAGCCGCCCAGGCGGGCGAGCAGCGCCGTCTGCCACGCGTAGCCGGCGCCAACCTCGAGCACCCGTTCCGGGCCAGCGAGCCCCAGAGCCTCCACCATCCTCGCCACCAGCGAGGGCTGAGTCGTCACCTGGCCGCGGGGGATGGGTAGCGGCCTGTCCTCGTAGGCTTGCCCGGCGAGGTTGGCGGGGACGAAGCCTGCCCTGGGGACCGCGCGCAGGGCCTCGAGGAGACGGGGATCTCCCACGCCCTCGTCGATGATGGTTCGGACGAGATCCTCAGGTTCGCTCAAGATCTTGCCATACTACACTAGCGTTCCGTCCACCTTCGCCCCGGTCTGCGGGTGGCCTTAAGCCTCGATCCCCGGCAGTGGCAGATCATGGCTGACCGCCGCTGATTCTTCAGTCCGCCGCAACCGCCAAGACGCCTGCTGTGCAATCGCTCGGATCAATCATGTGTGTGCGACGCATGGCCGTCACGACGCTAGAGTGAACCGGGCCGCGAATGGTACGACTCCGTGTGCACCGCGGGTAGTCGGGTGGTATCGTGGGCAAGCATAAGAAAGCCACGGGGAGAGGGAAACGATGAGGGAAACAGCAGAACCACAGATCCTGCTGAGCGGACTCGCGATCGGCGAGTCGCCGCGTTGGCATGAGGGGCGTCTGTGGTTCTCCAACTGGGGTACGCAAGAGATAGTCGCGGTCGATCTCGAGGGCAACAGCGAGGTGATGGCCCGCGTCCCCACGACCATCCCGTTCTCCATCGACTGGCTGCCCGATGGCCGGATGATCGTCGTATCGGGACCGGAGGCGCGACTGCTGCGCCGCGAACCGGACGGGACGCTGGCAATCCACGCCGACCTGAGCGGCCTGGTCGAGGGCTTCATCAACGAGATCGTCGTCGACTCCCATGGCAACGCCTACGTCAACGGCGGCGACTTCGACTTCTCGACCGGCGCGGGAGTGGAATCCGGGTTCGTCGCGCTGGTGCGTCCTGACGGCTCGGCGCAGAAGGTGGCCGGCAACATCGCGTTCGGCAACGGCATGGCCATCACCGAAGACGGCTCGACGTTGATCGTCGCCGAGTCCTGGGCCCGGCGGCTTAGCGCCTTCGACATCGCCGCGGACGGTGGCCTGTCGAATCGCCGGATCTGGGCCGATACGGGTGATGGTCCGCCCGATGGGATCTGCATGGACGCCGAGGAGGCGGTCTGGTACGCCGACGTTCCGAACAAGCGTTGCGTGCGGGTACGCGAAGGAGGCGAGGTGCTGCAGATAGTCGAGCTCGATCGTGGCGGCTTCGCCTGTATGCTCGGCGGACCGGACGGGCGGACGCTGTTCATGCTCACGGCCGCGTGGACCGGCATGGAGAACGTAGATGACTCGGCGCGAACCGGTCAGCTCCTCGTTGCGGAGGCGCCCGCACCGGGCGTCGGTCGGCCGTAGGAGGGCAGCAGGTTCGGTTGCGGCGTCCCGCCACACGGGGGAGCGCGGCGTGTGCGGGAAGTTGCCGAGAACGTCGCCAGGTGCTGCTGTAGCAGGTCCGCTTCGCCTACGTGGATGCTATTTAGGCATCAACCTGCAGGATATCCTTCCCGGGTGCACTTATGACCTACGAGAGGCTCCCGGACTTCGTTTAGAGTCGCATGAGGGTATCCTACGCCTACCTGCCCCTCATGCACCTGGCACAGTTCCGGGGCCGTGGCGGGTGCTCGATCGGGGAGATCGACGGTCCATTCTCCTCCACGACGAGAGACAGGGAGGCGCAGTATGAGGAAGAGGGTTTCCGCCACGGCAGAATCCGGCCGCACACGCCTCCGTGGCTTTCTCCTCGTATTGGGGATAGTGCTCTTGGCGGCCAACCTGCGCCCGGCACTCACCGGCGTGGCGCCCTTGATCGGCCAGATCCGGGCTGACACCGGCATGTCTAACGGGGAAGCGGGGCTTCTCACGACGTTGCCGCTCCTGGCTTTCGGCCTGCTCTCGCCGGTCGCGCCGCGCGTAGCCCGGCGATTCGGCATGGAACGCGTGCTGCTTGCGGGTCTGCTCGTCCTCGTGGCCGGCATCCTGTTGCGCTGGGCGGGGGCTGTGGCGGCTCTATTCTTGGGTACGGTCATCCTGGGAGCGGCGATCGCTGTAGCTAACGTGCTCTTGCCGAGCCTCGTCAAGCGAGAGTTCCCCGAACAAGCCGGCCTCATGACGAGCGTGTACTCCACTTCGCTAGGCATCAGTGCAGCGTTCGCCGCCGGTGTAAGCGTACCCCTGGCACAGCTGGCCGGTATCGGGTGGCGAGGAGCCCTGGCGGTGTGGGCCATACCCGCCCTTCTCGCCGGTGTCGCCTGGCTCCCCCAACTCGGCCGTAGCGATCGTCCTGCGGATCCGTCCGCCCGAGGCTCCATTGGGGTTAGAGACCTGTGGCGTTCGCCCCTGGCCTGGCAGGTGACGCTGTTCATGGGCTTGCAGTCGCTGGCATACTACGTGATGCTGACGTGGCTACCGGAGATCCTGCAGGCGGAGGGGATGGGGGCGGCCAGGGCGGGATGGATGCTCGGGCTCTCTCAGGCCGTGGCGATCTTGACGATGTTCCTGGCGCCCATGATCGCCGGGAGGACGCCCTCTCAGCGAGGCGTGGTCGTGGTGGCCGTGGGCACGTCAGGTGTCGGCGCTCTAGGCCTTCTTGTTGCCGGTTCCACCGCCAGCACCCTGTGGGTCGTGCTGCTAGGTCTCGGTCAGGGGGCGTCCTTCAGCCTGGCGCTCACCTTCTTCGCGCTTCGATCTCCAGACCCAGGACACGCCGCTGCGCTCTCGGGTATGGCGCAGTCGGTCGGTTACCTGCTCGCCGCGGGTGGACCTTTCCTCTTCGGCGTCCTGCGCGATGTGACGGGTGCATGGAAGGTGCCGCTGGCACTGCTGCTGACGATTACGGTATGCCTGCTGATCGCGGGAATTGGCGCCGCCCGCGACGCCCACGTCGGTACATCCATCCCGGAAGAAGCGGGGGGATAAGTGCTCGTCCGAGAAGACTCCACATTCAAGAGCGTAGATTGGTCTGGACCGTTCGATGCCGGTTCGCAACGAGGAAGTGGGCGCAGGAAAGCTATACACTCCGGCCTATGAGCGAGAGCACCGAGCGTAAGGTCCCCCTGGCCTTGATGGTCCAGGCGCCAGATGAGCCCGGCGTCCTCCACGCCCTGACCGGGGTGTTCCTCGAACATGAGGCGAACATAACCCACGTCGACATAGCGGAGCGGCGTGAAGGGCTCACCACGGTCTATTTCGAACTAGAGGACGTTGCCGGCGATGCCGTGGACGTGCTCTTAGGAGACTTACAGGCTTTGCCCGTCGTGAGGGCGGCAGAACGGGCGCCCTCGTTCCAGAAGGTGTACGGCAAGCGGATCATCGTGGTCGGCGGAGGGGCGCAGGTGGGCCAGGTGGTGGTCGGCGCGGTGGCGGAGGCAGACAGGCACAACATTCGCGGGGAGAAGATCTCCGTCGACACCATCCCCCTGGTCGGCGAGGAAGAGCTCGCCGCGGCGACACGCGCCGTGGCCCGACTGCCGCGGGCGGTAGCGCTCGTCCTGGCCGGTGCGCTGATGGGTGGGGAGGTCACCCGCGCGGTACACGAGATCCGAGAAAAAGGGATCATCGTGCTCTCGCTCAACATGCCAGGTAGCGTCGCAGAGGCGGCCGACCTCGTGGTGAGCGACCCGGTCCAGTGCGGCGTGATGGCCGTTATGGCGGTCTCCGATTCGGCCCTCTTCGATATCGCTCGCCAACGGGGCCAAAAATACTAGTCAGCTCAGCGTCTACCGGCAGTCGTAGATCGGGTTCCGGAGAGAAATGGGTACACTCGAGCACGTTAGCTTGCGACGGCGGATGATGGGGAGTGCGACGATGAGGTTGGTGATCTTCGGACCGACGGGCGGCACCGGGCGGCGTCTCGTGGAGAGGGCGATCGCGGAAGGACACGAAGTAACCGCTTTCGTCAGAAACCCCTCCAGGATGAGCGCACGTCACGGGCGGCTAAAGGTGGTCGTGGGTGACGCCTCCGACGCGGGGAAGGTGCACGAGGCGGTGGCCGGCAACGAGGCGGTGATCAGCGTCCTCGGCTCCCGGCAACCAAGCAACCCGCTTCACCCTCGCAGAGCGGGGGACCCGCACGGACCGGTTTCGGCCGGCTCCGCCAACATCATCGCGGCGATGGAGGAATACGGTCTGCGGCGCTTCGTGTGCCAGACGGCGTGGGGGGTGGGGGAGAGTAAGGAGGATCCCGGTTTTGCGGGCGCATTTTTCATGAAGGTGCTCGTGCCGCCGCTGCTCAGGGATGAGTACGCAGAGAAAGAGGCACAGGAGAAGCTCTTGCGGGAGAGCGATCTGGACTGGGTCATCGTACGCCCCATGTTACTGACCAACGGGCCGTGGACGAACGACTACCGCGTGGGGTTGGATCTGAAACCCGGCAGGCGTCCCTACATCTCGCGGGCAGACGTCGCCGACTTCCTTATGAGGCAACTCACCGACGACACATTCGTTCACAAGACACCGTCCATCAGCTATTGACCCCTACGCACGACCATTCGAACGATCCCGCAGCCGTATACCGAATCCGATTGAAGGGAACCGCGTCCGGGCTGCGGGCAAACATGGAGGTCCCTCCCATGCGTCATTCCCGCGCAAGCGGGAATCCACGGGTTGAAAGAGGGCGGTGGTCGATAGCTTGCTCCGTCGTGCCGTTGGCATTCACCAGGACTTGGTATCACAGGAAGATCTACGATAGAGGAAGGATCTGGACTCCGCACCGTTCGTGTCATACAGTGACGTGCAGAAGGGAAAGGGGTTACATCGTGGACACTCTCTCGGATAACTTCGTGCGGGCCGCCAGGTTGGACGATGTGCGGGCCGCCGGTCGCACCTCTGTCCGTGTCGCCGGCCACTCGCTCGCTCTGTTCTTCCACGACGGTAGGGTGCACGCCCTGGATAATCGCTGTCCCCACATGGGCTTTCCTTTGCACCGGGGCACCCTGCAAGACGGTATCCTCACCTGCCACTGGCATCACGCCCGCTTCGATCTTGAGAGCGGCGGAACCTTCGACCAGTTTGCCGACGAGGCGCGCGTCTTTCCGGTGGAGATCAGAGACGGCGAGGTATGGGTGGACCTCTCGCCGCGGGAGGACCGTCCGGCCTACCTGCGCCAGCGTCTGAGAGATGGGCTGGAGCGCAACATCTCGCTGGTCATGTCCAAGTCGGCCATCGGGTTGCTCGGCAGCGGTGAAGACCCCGCCGAACCTTTCCGCGTCGGGCTGGAGTTCGGCAGCAGATACCGGCGGGCAGGGTGGGGTCAAGGACTGACCATGCACACCTGCATGATGAACCTCCTGCCTCACCTGGACCCCGAGGACCGACCACGGGCCCTCTACCACGGGCTCTCCGCCGTCTCTCGAGACTCCGCTGGGGAACCGCCACGTTTCTCCCTGCGTCCGCTGCCCACCGAGACGGTGGACCTGACCACGCTCGAGGCCTGGTTCCGCCGGTTCGTCGAAGTGCGCGACTCAGAAGGTGCCGAACGCTGCATAGTCTCTGCGATCCGCACAGGAGCAGGTCCGGCCCAGATGGCAGATCTACTCTTCTCTGCCGCCACCGACCACCGCTACCTGGATAGCGGGCACATTCTGGACTTCACCAACAAAGCTTTAGAAGCACTCGACATCGCCGGATGGTCGCATGCCGAGGTGGTCCTCTCCAGCCTGGCCGAAGGATATGTGGGTGCGAGGCGCATGGAGGAGTCGAACTCCTGGCGCAACCCCGTGGATCTCGTACAGATACTCGAGGCCGCCTTCGAGCGGTTGCCTAACGCTCTGGAGACCGGCCGGGACAGGCGCGGAAGCTGGAAGGGTCGCGAGGAACTCGCCCCCGTGCTGTTGGGAGAGGATGGGGGAGCCATCGCCGGGGCGCTACTCGAAGCGCTGCAGGACGGCGCCACCGAAGAGGAGCTGGCAGGGGCGGTGGCCTACGCCGCAGCGCTGCGCATAGCGCGCTTTCCAACCACGAACGAGTTTGGCGACTGGGATACCTCCCTGCACACCTTCACCTTCTCCAACGCCGTCCACCAGGGGCTGCGGCGGGCACCCTCTCCAGAGCTGCTCCGAGGGGTCTTCGACGCCGCGATGAGCGTCCACCTCGACCGCTTCCTCAACGTCCCGCCCTCACGTGTGCCGGAGCCCAACGGGCTGGAAGCGGAGCCGGAAGATTTGCTGGCAGAACTTCCGGTGTTGCTGGACGAACGGCAGAAGGTAGACGCATCGGGGGAACTGGTCGCCGGCTACCTCTATGGCGGGGGAGACGCTGACCGGCTCCTGGCCGTGATGGGCGGGCTGCTCCTAAGGGAGGACCGCAACTTCCACACCATACAGGCCGTCGAAGCCGCCTTCAGGCAGTATGACCATCTGCGCGGCGCCACGGCGGGCGCTCATGTGCTGGTTGCGGCCGCCCGTTACCTGGCAGCCCACTCTCCCACCATGCGTTCCCAAGGACAGACCTACGATATCGCCCGCCGCCTCTCTCGGGGTGAGATCCTCTACGAATAAAGAGCAACGAAGCTCCCCGGAGCCGCTAACTTTCGTTCGACGAGCGTATCGACGATCAGGTTCCGGGGACGGGATCAACGTCGGCTACTAAAGGCCGAAAGGGATCCTCAATCTTGCCCACCAAAGAGCCTTCGCCACGACCCCTTGGCTCTCTGCAGGTCCTGTCGCAGCCTCCTCGCTTCTGCGTGCAGCCTATCTGCGCGTTCGCGTTCTCGACGGTGTCCCTCTCGCTCCTGCTCGAGCTCGGCCAGGAGCTGCTCCCTCGCTTCAATCTCGGTTCGCCTGGCGCGGTCCAGGCGGCTCTTCAGGTGTCCTACTTGCCTGTGAAGATCACCCATCTCCTCTACGAGTTCCCGGAGCATCTCGGCAGATAGTGCTTGGGACTCTTCTGCAGTGTCCTCGGGTGAGAACTCGGCGGATACCCGTTCGTCTACGGCTTGTTTGGGGATCTTCCACCGACCGCTCTGCGGGTCTTGTTCGCCTTCTATCTCTCCGGTCTCGAGGCTCTTCAGAATGCTACGCTGGGGAGTATCGAGGATCTGCGCCGCCTCTGGGAGGGTGTAAAAGTCCCTTGTTGGCATCGTTCGTGCTCTATTCCCGAGTCAGTGGTGCGACCGGTCCTATCCCGCGAGCATGCATACTAACAGATCCGCTCGCTACTCGGCCCACTCTACCTTCGGCACCCCCGACCGGTCGAACTCGTCTATTCGCTCGCGCCCGAGTTCTTCCAATTCTCGCAGGCATCGCTCGCTCTCCCTGACGAGCTTCGCCACGTCGACGCCGAGGGTCACCGGTTCGAACTCTTTCAGGCGAACAGAGCCGTTTCGCAAGAGTCCCGTAGCCCCGCGCCAGTTGCCGTTCTGGAGGTGGTAGAAACCCACACCGACCTGGAGGATGCCCTGGTAGAGGAAACGGACGCGCCTCGACTCCTGCATCCAGGCCTCTTCGAGGTACTCGTGGCACTCGTAGAACTCGCCCCTGTTGAACTCCTCTATGCCCCTGAGAGCGAGGTCGGGCAGCCCTTCGGGGGAGTCTTCCGGTGCCTCTCCGGCCACCCTTCTGCTAGCCGCAGCCGCAGCCCCCGCCGCAGCAACCGCCACCCCCGGCCATCCTGGCGTCCATCACCGGGTTCGTCGAGAGGGCCGAGGCGCCCGGGGTAATGGAGGCGAAGTTGGAGATCACGCGCCGCGACTGAGTCGAGCCGCACTCTGGACACTCAGCGGGCTCGTCCGCGTCGCTCATCGGGCGCATCAAGTCGAAGCGATCCTCGCAGCCTGAGCACTTGTATTCGTAGAGGGCCATCCTATCCCACCTCTCGGTTCACTGATCTCACATCACGCCTATTGTACCGTCCCTCGCACCCAGAGGGGAGCCCCGCTGAGGGAGATCCGCCACCGGCGGGCGCGGTGAGCAAAGACCCCACGGAGCGGTTTGTATCTTACCCGCCGTTAAGTTCCGTTAATTCTCCTGAAGGAGGGGAGGAATCGCTGGACCGGGATGGTAAGCTGCGCGTACATCAGGAAGCCGGTGCCCACCTTTCAGGGTTTTGGGGAAAGGGTAAGGAGAAGCGTGGGCACCGGTTACTCTCTTCACATCTCACATAGTTCTCCGGTTGAGCCAACAAGTCGGCGACTCGCTCACCGACCCATCTTCAGCGAGTGCGTGACCTGGCACAACCGCCGAGTGCGAACCCCGTTAGTCCTCTCCACGCAACTGCGGTAAACTCGCCCCACGAAGCAAGATCGGGGCCGTAGCTCAGTCGGGAGAGCGCCGCCTTTGCACGGCGGAGGTCAGGGGTTCGAATCCCCTCGGCTCCACTCTTAAAATGTACCGTTTTGCAGGTAGAATACGAGGTCAGTAAGAGAGCCTTAGCTTCACCTTGCCATTTTGACAGTTACCTGACAGTTACCCGACTATCCGAGAGCGTCCTCCATTGCCCCCGCGGCCTGATCTCCCATCGAGGGCATGTAGTGCGAGTAAGTATCCAAGGTCATGGCTATAGTGGCGTGCCCGAGAAGCTCTTGTACGAGCTTGGGGTGGACTCCCCGGCCAAGAAGTAATGTGGCGCAGGTGTGCCGGAGGTCGTGGAAGCGTATCTCGGGCAAGCTAGCCCTCTCGAGTAGTGGCTTGAAGGATCGATTCACTAGGTTCTCGGGATTGATAGGTGTCCCTACTCTGGTGGCGAAGATTAGACCGTGATCCTTATATAAACCAGTGAGCTTAATCTTCTCCTCTAGCTGCTTCTTGCGATGGGCCTTAAGGGTGCTCACCGTCCGGGGGGTGAGATTGATCTGGCGCCGTCCCCGCCTAGTCTTGGTCTCACCGAGTGTGTGGCTGCCTCCCGTCCGCACTAGGGCTCGCCCTACGCGCAGAGTGCTGCGCTCCATGCTCACATCGTCCCAGCGAAGGCCTAGGAGTTCGCCTCGCCTTAAGCCGGTGGTGATCGCCAGCACGTAAAGGGCCTCGAAGCGATCGCCGGACTCTCTGGCGACGTCTAGGAATGCTCGGACCTCGGTCTCGGAAAGCGGACGCATCTCTTCGGGGGTGGGCCGAGGCGCCTTCACATCAGCGGCGTTGCGGGGGACTATACCGTCCGAGACGGCCTGAGAGAGCGCCTTGTGGAGTGTAGAGTGGATCTTGCAAACCGTGGCGGGGGCAAGGCCGGCATCCAGCTTCTCGCGGTGGAGCCCACGCACGTGAGCCGGAGTGAGCTTCTTGAGCCACACACGCCCTAGGGAAGGTTTGATATGCAGTCGAATGATTCCCTCGTGACGCTCGAAGGTTGAGATTCGCACGGTGCCCCTTACGGAGTCGGAAAGCCATCTGTCCAGGTACTCCCCTACCGTTAGATTCCCCGCGTCGAAGATGAGCCCGCCGTTCCTGTCCGCCATCGCCTTGGTGAGCTTTTCCGCCACCGCTGCCCTGGTCTTGCCGTAGAGGTAGCGATACTTAGGGCCCGTAGCGGTGTATATGGTGTATTGTCCCACCCAGCGGCCGTCTTTGCGTCGGTAGATACTTCCCTCTCCGTTGCCTCGCTTCTTGCTCACTCTCCTGTGCCTCCTTTGTCGCCTTGTAGGCCAGTTATGCTACAACTATCAATCAATACTACATCAATATAACATATTAAGGCAGTTATTTCACTATTATCCCGCACAATTCTTGTAGAGAGGTAAGAGAAAGCCCCGGCGCGGCTGGTATCCGCCCGAGGCACGGCCCATAAGGAGTGATGCTTATGGACGGATTGAGTGTAACCCGCGAGGCCCATCACGCTGCCCCCCGCTGCCTCATCTCCCTCCACGAGAGAGCCAACGGTACCTCCCTCGACGGGGAGGGCATCCAGGCGTGGCTGGAGTGGGAGTGGGAGGCGATGAGGTGGTGCGTGCCCGTGGAGATCTCCAGGGAG
>Ga0196962_10000402_pt1 | contig 18488 bp, 18 predicted proteins | sample S3v_20metaG_FD_183186 | JGI IMG/M metagenome (GOLD analysis project Ga0196962, IMG submission 183186) | Soil microbial communities from Anza Borrego desert, Southern California, United States - S3+v_20 | ecosystem: Environmental > Terrestrial > Soil > Desert | place: USA: California | collected...
GCCGAGGTCGACACTGTCGTCGTCGGCGGCGAGCTGCTGATGCGCGGCGGCGCGCTGCCCGGCATGGACGAGATCGTCGCCCGCGCGGCCGAGCGGGCGCGACGCCTCGGCCTCTAGAAGTCCCAAACAGACCGGTTTTCTAGAAGTGGTGATGGCTCCGTGAGGGGGTATAGGCTCGGCCGAGTGCCTGCGGCAGAGGCCACCAGCCAGACGCAGTCGGAGCCCGGAGCCTCCTCCGTCCGCTACGAGGGCGCGACGAAGCGCTACGGCGACTCCGCGAAGCCCGCGGTCGACGGCCTGACGCTGGAGGTCCCGGCGGGCGAGATCTGCGTCCTCGTCGGCCCCTCCGGATGCGGAAAGACGACGGCGATGCGGCTGGTCAACCGCACCGTCGATCTCACCGAAGGGGACATCTTGGTCGGCGGCGAGTCGGTGCGCGACCGGGAGCCGGCCCGGCTGCGGCGTGAGATCGGCTACGTGATCCAGCAGATCGGCCTCTTCCCCCACCGCACGATCGCCGAGAACATCGGCGCCGTGCCCCAGCTGCTCGGCTGGAAGAAGGAGCGGACCGCGGCGCGGACCGCCGAGCTGCTGACCCTGATCGGCCTCGATCCCGAGCTCGGGGCGCGCTACCCCGCCCAGCTCTCCGGCGGCCAGCAGCAGCGCGTCGGGGTCGCCCGGGCGCTGGCCGCCGATCCGCTGGTGATGCTGATGGACGAGCCGTTCGGGGCGATCGACCCGATCAACCGCGAGCGCCTCCAGAACGAGTTCCTGCGCCTGCAGGCCCAGGTACGCAAGACGGTTCTCTTCGTCACCCACGACATCGACGAGGCGATCAAGATGGGCGACCGGATCGCGGTGATGCGCGAGGGCGGCAAGGTCGCCCAGTACGCGACGCCGGCCGAGATCCTGATGAGCCCGGCCGACGAGTTCGTCGAGGACTTCGTCGGCGCCGACCGGGCGCTGAAGCGGCTGGCCCTGATGCGGGTCTCCGACATCGACCTCTGGGAGGCGCCTTTGGCCCACGTCGGACAGGCGACCGCCGAGGTGCGGGCGAAGCTCGCCGCGCCCGACGTCGAAGTGGCGTACCCGCTGCTGGTCGACAGCGAGCGCCGCCCACTCGGCTGGCTCTCCGCGCGCGACCTCGCCGCCGAGACGGTGCCCGCACGTCCCGACTCGCCGCTGGGGCCGGTGATCGAACGCGACGACGTGATGCGCGACGCGCTCGCCGACCTGCTCCAGGGCGCGGCCCAGTACGCCCCCGTGGTCGACGCCGCAGGGCGGATCGCCGGCGTGCTCTCGGTCGAGATCATCTCCGAGTTCCTCGGCTCGTCCCGAGCCAAGCAGGAGGAGCGCAGCGCCGTGGAGCGGCCCCATGACTGACCCCAGCCTGGTCGCAGCGGTCGGCGAAGTCGGCGAAGGCTTCTTCAAAGAACGCAGCTCCGACACGCTCCCCTGCCAGGCGACCGACGCGCTTTTCTGCTGGGACTGGGCCAGGGAAAACATCGACCGTTACGGCACGCCGACCGTCCAGCACCTCGAACTCGTCGTGATCTCGGTGGTCCTCGGATTTGCCGTCGCCTTCGCGCTCGCGCTGCTGGCGCACCGCCGCCGCTGGCTGCAGCCGCCGCTGCTGGCCGCCACCGGGGTCCTCTACACGATCCCCAGCATCGCTTTCTTCTTCCTGCTGCTGCCGGTGACCGGACGCGGCCGCGATACGGCCATCATCGCCCTCAGCGCCTACACGCTGCAGATCATCTACCGCAACACGGTGATCGGATTGGCCAACGTTCCGAGCTCGGTCAAGGAGGCGGCGCGCGGCATGGGCCTGACCGAGCGCCAGATCCTCTGGAAGGTCGAGGTCCCTCTGGCCCGGCCCGAGATCTTCGCCGGCCTGCAGATCGCCACGGTCAGCACGGTGGCGATCGCGACGCTCGCGGTTTTCGCCGGCGGCGGCGGGCTCGGCGCGCCGATCAAGGCCGCGATCAACTTCAAGACCAACATCATCATCGCCGGCAGCATCGCGATTCTCATGGCCGTCGCCTTCGGGCTCGCCCTGGTCACGGCGCAGCGGCTGCTGACTCCCTGGAAACGGGCGGAGACCACGTGATCGGCGCCCTGCTCTCCTCTCCGGCCCTGGCCTCGATCGGGGGCGCCATCGAATTCATCTTCGCTCCGCAGGACTCGAGCGTGACCGGCGGCAGGCAGGTTGGCGGCTTCGACCAGGTCGTCGAACTGACGCTGAGCCAGCTCGAACTGACGCTGCTGGCGCTGGGGCTCTCGCTGCTGGTCGCGCTGCCGCTCGGCCTCTACCTGGGGCACCGCGGAACCGGCGAACTGTTCGCGGTCGTGCTCGGCAACGTCGGGCGCGCGATCCCCGAGCTGGCCCTGATCGCCTTCATGGCGGCGGCGATCGGGGTCGGGGTCCTCAACCTGACGATCGCGCTCGCGGTCCTCGGCGTTCCCCCGATCCTCGCCAACACCTTCGTCGGCATCCACCAAGTGGATCGAGCCACGGTCGACGCCGCCCGCGGCATGGGGATGACCGAGTTCGAGATCTTGCGCAAGGTCGAGATCCCCCTGGCTGTTCCGACCCTCTTCGCGGGCGTCCGCGGCGCCACGATCGCGATCGTGGCGACGGCGACGATCGCGCCGCTTGCCGGGGTCGAGAGCCTCGGCGACTTCATCCTCGGCGAAAACGTCTACGGCTCCAACGGAGTGCTGGCGGGGGCGATCGTCGTCGCCCTGCTCGCGCTCACCCTCGAGTTCGCCTTCGCGGGGCTGCAGCGCCTGCTCACCTCGCCGGGGCTGAAGCTGAGGAGCGCTTGATTTGACCACCAACCAAGGAGGACACAAGTGAGGATCAAGACGACGAGGCTGTGGGGAGCGTTGCTGCTCGCGCTCGCGTTGACGCTCGGAGTCGCCGCCTGTGGCAGCGACGACGATGACGGCGGCGCGACGACTGAGAGCGACGGCGGTGGCGGCGCGATCGTCTCCAACCCGGACAACGGCAAAGTCAGCCTGACGATCGGGTCGAAGAACTTCCCCGAACAGGAAATTCTCGGGGAAATCTACGCCCAGGCACTGGCCGCGGCCGGCTACAAAGTCAAGAGCGACCTCAACCTCGGCTCGGAAACCGTCGCCCGCAAAGCGGTCAAGACCGGGGAGATCTCCGGCTACCCCGAGTACGCGAGCACGGCCCTCACCTCCTTCTTCGGCAAGGAACCTGAAGAAGTGCCCGCCGACGCGCAGGGCGCCTGGGAAGAGGCGAATGCCGAGTTCGAAAAAGAAGGCCTGACGGCGTTCGAACCGACCCCGTTCGCCAGCGCCAACGCGGTCGGCACGACCACCGAGACGGCGGAAAAATACGACCTCGAAACCGTCTCCGACCTCGAGGGCGTCTCGGAAGAACTGAGCCTCTACGGCTCCCCGGAGTGCCCGCAGCGGATCGACTGCAAAGCCGGGCTCGAAGAGCTCTACGGATTGAAATTCAAGGAATTCAAATCGGTCGACATCGGGCTCCGCTACACGGTGCTCGAAAATGGACAGGCCGACCTCTCGATCCTCTTCACCACCGATCCGCAGCTCTCGGCTGAGAAGGACAAATTCGTCATCCTCGAGGACGACAAGGAAGTCTTCCCCGCCGGCAACGTGATCTTCGTGACCGAGAAATCAGTCGCCGAAGAAGCCGGCCCCGACTACGAAGAGACGATCCTCCAGGTGCAGGAAGGCCTGGACCTGGCGGTCATGCAGGAGCTCGACGCCAGGGTCGAACTCGAAAAACAGACGCCGAAAGAAGCGGCTGCTTCGTACCTGAAGTCGGCCGGCTATACCGGCTGAGCGGTAGAGGCCCGGCGAGCGGCCCCCGGCGGAGCGGGAGTGCCCGGCGAGTCCCACTCGCCGGGCCTCCCGTCGCTGATGCGAGTGAAGTTGGCGCGAGCCAGCCAAGCAGCAAGGAGACCGGCTACCCCGGCGAGAAGCAGGGCAGCGCGGGGGTCGTAGGTTTCCGCCAGCCAACCGGTCAGCGGGCCGCCGATCGGGGTGGAGCCGAGGAAGACCACCGAGTAGAGCGCCATCACCCGGCCGCGCATCTCCGGCGAGACGGCGAGCTGCAGGGTCGAGTTGATCGTCGCCGCGAAGGTGACCGCGGCGGCCCCGAGCAGGGCGAGCATCGGCAGCTCCAGGGCCAGCACCGGCATCGATGCCGAGAGCAGGCCGAGCACGCCGAAGGCCAGTGCGCCGCCGGCGATCAGGCGCGGGCTGGTGCGCCCATGGTGGCCGGTCACCAAGGCGCCGACGATCGAGCCGGCCGCCATCGCCGAGACCATCGCCGCGTAGGTCGTGGCCCCGCCGTCGAAGCTGAATTTGGCGAGCAGCGGCAGCACCACCTGGAAGTTGAAGCCGAGCGTTCCGACCAGCGCCATCAGGGCCAGCGGCAGGGCCAGCTCAGGCGTGCGGGCGACGTAGCGCAGGGCGGCGCGGATCGCGCCGGGGGCGCGCGGTGCGACCGGCTCGGTGTGCAGGCCGCGCGGGTCCATCCCCCAGAGGGCGGCGATCATCGCCACGAAGGTGAGCGCGTTGAGGGCAAAGCAAGGCACGACGCCGAAGGCGGCGATCAGCACGCCGGCCAGGGCCGGGCCGGCGATCCGCGCCATCTGCACGATCACGCTGTTGAGGCTGATCGCGTTGACGACCCGGTCGGGACCGACCATCTCGTAGACGAAGCTCTGCCGGGTCGGGTTGTCGACCGCGTTGACCGCGCCCATCGCGAACACGGCGAGGTAGACCATCCAGGGGGCGACGACGCCCGTCGCGGTGACGGCGAAGAGGCCGACGGCGGGGATCGCCATCAGCGCCTGCGTCGCGATCAGCAGGCGCCGTTTCGGGATGCGGTCGGCGAGCAGGCCGCCCCAGGCGCCGATCAGCAGCATCGGCAGGAACTGCAGCGCGGTGGTCAGGCCGACGGCTACTCCGCTGTCGGTCAGGGTGAGGATCAGCCAGAGCGCGGCGACCGTCTGCATCCAGGTCCCCGAGAGGGAGATCAGCTGGCCGGCGAAGTAGCGCCGGTAGTTCGGGACCTCGAGCGAGTTGAACGAGCGGCGCAGCGCCCTGCTCACGAACCGGCGCGCCGGGCCGGCGCGCCTTCACTCTCCAGCATGCCCTCGAGAATCTCCGCCGCCCGCTCCAGCGCCGCGACGTCCTCCGCGGGGAGGCCCCGCATCCGCTTCGCCAGAAAGGCGTTCTTGCGCCCGCGCAGGCGGCGCAGCCGCTCGCGGCCGGCGCCGTTGACGCTGACCAGGAAGCTGCGGCCGTCGGCCGGGTCAGGCGTGCGGGCGATCAGCCCCTCACGTTCGAGGCACCCGAGAGTGCGGGTCACGGTCGGCCGCTGCACCTGCTCCAGCTTCGCCAGCTCGCTCGGGGTCAGGGGGCCGTGGCGCTCGATCGTCGCCAGCGCCGCGGTCGAGGTCGGCGTCAGTCCCGACGCCTCGGCCGCTGCCTCCTGCCGCAGCCTCCGCGCCGTGCGCACGATCCCGAGCCGCAGCCGGGCGGCGGCGTCGGTCAGAGAGGTGTCGTTGGCGATCGGGGCCATTGCTTAGCGTTGGTAATTAGTTTAGCAAACTAGCCCGCGACAAGCCGTGGCGCCCGGGTGGATAGAGGGCCACCTTGCCGCCCCCATCGAGGCAAGGCGAGCCCCAGACGAGCCTCTAAGAAGATGTAATCCCGTATGTCCCTGCATCACCCGGTGTAACTCCCAGGTGAGCAAGAATTCCAAATACTCCGCTCGGTAGATTGGTTTTTAGTTTTCCAGTCAGTGTCACTTCTTCGATTGCGTCCGCAAATTCAATATTTTCGATCGACAAGGGAGCCACTTCTGATGTCATATCGAAGCCGAAGCCATTGGCACAGGCAAGATGCATCGTAATATTCGTGACACTCAGGCGATCAGTTCCTGCGAGGATATGCACTGTCGCACCTGCTGTGAGATTTACCGTCTCCAGTCTTGTCGTTCCGCCGCAAAGGAGCGTGAGCCCCCCGGAAATCTCGCAGGTTGTCGGACTCGAAACGGAGTACGTTGCGTGTCCTGTTGTGGTCCCGCCTGTCGCGGTGATGTTCATCGTGGTGTTTGCACAGTGCACGCCGCCGCTGCTGCTGGCGAAATTCGTTGTGCCAGTTAGGTGAATCGTCCGATCTTGTCCGCTTTGCAGCGCTACACCTTGGTGAAACCAACTGGCCGAGGCACTCGCCGCGCCAAATACACAGAGCGCCGCGAGCGCTGTCGCGAGCAGCATTAATTTCTTGAACATTCTGACTCTCCTCAGGTCTTGGGCTTGGCCGACTGCCTTGCCCTGCTGAAGATCCTTGGCAAGGAGCGATTGAGCGGTCAAGGCTCGTCCATCTCCTCGACATCACTGTCAAAAACGTGGGTTCCCAGTTTCACCTCTTCCCCGCAACTATCAGGAAGGCCATCTGGCGCGTTTTCCCATTCGCGTGCGCGTGAATCGGTTGGATCTGCTCGTTACCGCGGCGCAGATCCGCAATGGGTGTCCTCCCGAACTGTTCGCCCACCCAGCGCTAGCACGGCTACGGGCTCCAGGCCTCCCCTGCTGCACCCGCTCGAGGCCGACCCAGAGTGCACCGCCACGAGCTCGGGGTCGCCCATGGTGTCACGGAAGAGCATGCGCCCGGCGAACGGGTGTGCCTCGACGTAGGCAAACCAGGCATCGAAGAAGTTGTCGATCCGCTCCTGCAGCGATTCCTCGCCGGCTGCGAACTGCTCCTTCCAGACCTTCCGCAGTTCGGCGAAGATCAGCTGGCCGGCGAAGTAGCGCCGGTAGTTCGGGACCTCGAGCGAGGTGAACGAGCGGCCTGCCGCAGCCTCCGCGCCGTGCGCACGATCCCGAGCCGCAGCCGGGCGGCGGCGTCGGTCAGAGAGGTGTCGTTGGCGATCGGGGCCATTGCTTAGCGTTGGTAATTAGTTTAGCAAACTAGTTTTGAATGTCCTGATGCCGAAGGGCCTGTTGTAGGAACTCGGCTTCCGCCGGGATGCCGAGGCCGTCGTAGAGGTCGAAGTGGCCGCTTGGGAAGGTCTTCAGCACCGCCTCGGGAGCGCGACTGACGAGCTCTTCGGCGGGCTCCAGCGGGCAAAGGAGATCGTCCTCCCCCGCCACCACGAGCAGTGGGGCGGACACCTTCGGTGCGAGGCGAAGCGGGTGTGGGGTGCGCAGCCTGGGGCGCAGCACGACCCGGTTCTCCCAGATCACCCCGCCGGGCAGCTCGGCGCGCTCGCCGGAGGGCTCGACGCTCGCCTCAGGCGGCAGCATCGCCCGCTCGCGGGCGGCCGCGTCCTCGCGGACGAGGATCGCCGCTTCGCCGGCCTCGCCGCCGACCCGGACGCCGCGCGGCTCGCGGCCCAGGGCACTCAGCACCCGGTCGCGGAAGGCGGCGGCGGCGAGGCGCGGGATCGGCGTGCCGGCGGAGTGCTGCGTGGCGCGGCAGGGGACGAACGGAGTGAGGCAGACGACGGCGCGGATCTCCGCGTCGCGGGCGGCGGCGTCCAGGGCCTGGGCGCAGCTCGCCGAGGCACCCCACAGGGCTAGCCGCTTTGGGTCGAGATCGGCTCTCGCACGCGCGAACGCCAGCGCCGCCCTTAGGTCTTCTGCCTGGCAATTCACGTCGAAGAGCTGACGCGGCTCTCCCTCGCTCGCCCCGAAGCCGCGGCAGTCGAACTGGAGCGCCGCGATCCCAGCGGCGGCGAAGGCATCGCCGCGCTCGGCGTAGCAGCGCAGCTGGCGGATGCCGGCGGTCGAGTGCAGCATCACCACGCACGGATGCGGCCCCTCCTCGTCCGGCAGGTGCAGCCAGCCGACGATCCGCTCGCCGCCGGCCTCGAAACCCACCTGTGCTCGTTCAGGCATCGCGGTACAGCCCCCCTTCGAACAGCTTCACGTTCGCCTCGACCCAGCGCTCCAGGTTCTCCGGCTCGAGCAGCGGCCCGCCCAGCACGCCGTCCAACAGCGGCAGGAAGCTGAGCGGGGCCCAGATCAGGAAAAAGTGTTGGAGCGCTGCCCAGAGGCGGTCGGCGTCCTCGCGCAGGGCCCCCTTCTCAGCCAGCGAGTCGATCTCCGCCCGTCCGCCTTCGATCATCAGGCGGAAGCGGCCTACGCTGGCCGGAGTCGCCTCGGCCAGGGCTCGGCCGACGTAGGCGCAGACGTCGGGTCGCTCCCGCATCACCTGCGCCGTCTGCGCGGCGCGGCGGCGCAGCAGGGCCGGCCCTTCGACCGGCTCGGCTTCCTCGTAGGCGGCGGCGAATGCCTCCATCGCCGCCTCGTCCACCGCGGCGACGAGGCCCTCCTTTCCTCCGAAGTGATGGACGACCAGGGCGGGCGAGACCTCGGCGGCCTTCGCAACTGCCCGCAGGGAGGTGGCGGCGACTCCGCCCTCGCCAAAGAGGCGCAAGGCGCAGCGAACAATGGCGTCCCGTCCGGTCTCGTGTCTGGCTGAACACATGTTCAGCCAGACACGATAGCGGTTCTCGGGCGTTAGACCCCGTATGTGCCCGCCGCGGCCCCGAGGATTTCCGTCGTACTGCTGAGGTTGACCGTTTCTTTCGTTTCTTCTCCTTTTTTCCAGACGTACACGGCCGTCACAGTCCCGCTCCCCAAGAGAAATTTCACGGCGTTTGCTTCTGCTTCGGACACCGTCTGGGTGTAAGAGCCGGGCTCGACTGTGACCAGGCTCGCAGGGCAAAAGGCCCCGGCCAGTGTCGCGCCGATCTGGCCGTTTGTGACGGTAATCGTGCGCGGTGCCGTTGTGTGGATCGTCCAAGGGAGTTCCCGCACGTCGACCTCCTCGACCTTGCACCCGAAGAGGTTGTAGAAGCCGGTCGTTTTGCACACCTGTGTGGGATCCCCGTCCACCCCGAAGGCGTCGATCTTCCCTGTGGTGCCAGGTTCGAGCGTGAACTCTTCTTGGATCCGGCATTCAGCCGTACCGGCGAGGCCCGCCCATCGAAACGTGCCTGTCGCTTCCGCTGTGCCGTTCTGGTTAAGCGGCATCCCGTTGTGCTTCCAATCAGCGACGGCCAGTCCAGTCATCGCGTAGGCACACGCGAAGATCAGCGCCGCCAAAGCAATTTTCCTCAGCATCATCACCCTCCGTTCGGAGTCTCCGGAGTCATTGCTCGACCCCGGCGCTTTCAGTCAACGACTCCTTATTAGCGGGGAACCGTGACGTCGTCGAGGCTCAAATGCGCTTTACAGCGCCGCTCTGCACGCGTGCAGAACGGCGCCCCTCAGCCCCGCTCCCCCTGCCGCCAGGGGCAGGAACGCATTGCGGCTGGCCGTCGCCACCCGGCGCGCACGCCGCGAGCTCGAGTCACCCGCGGTGTGCGGGAGCGCATTGCTGCGAACCGACGCTCAGCTAGGCAGCGAAACGTGCGGCAGAGCGGGCGCGGGCCTTCTCGGCCTCGATCTCGCGGTTCTTCGGCGGCGCCGAGGTGACCAGCCGGTCGAGAAGGTTCGCCGTCACCGCGGCGACTGCCTCGACCGCCTCGTCAAACGCCTCCTGGTTCGCCCGCGAGGGCTTGGTCGAGCCGCTGATCTTGCGCACGTACTGCAGCGCCGAGGCCTGGATCTCCTCCTCGGTCGCCGCGGGCTCGAAGTTGTGGAGGGTGCGGATGTTCCTACACATGGATTCCTCCTAGTAGCGGTAGTGCTCCGGCTTGTAGGGGCCCTCGGCGGGGATGCCGAGGTAAGCCGCCTGGTCCTCGGTCAGCTCGGTCAATTTCACGCCGAGCGCGTCGAGGTGGAGGCGGGCGACCTTCTCGTCGAGGTGCTTGGGCAGCACGTAGACCTGCTTCGCCTCGTATTGGACGCTCTGGCCGAAGAGCTCGATCTGCGCGATCACCTGGTTGGTGAACGAGTTCGACATCACGAAGCTCGGGTGGCCGGTCGCGTTGCCGAGGTTGAGCAGCCGCCCTTCGGAGAGGACGATGATCGAGTGGCCGTCGGGGAAGCGCCACTCGTCGACCTGCGGCTTGATCTCGGTCCGCTCGGCGTCGCTGCCTTCCAGCGCCGCCATCTCGATCTCGTTGTCGAAGTGGCCGATGTTGCCGACGATCGCGTTGTGCTTCATCCGCCGCATGTGGTCGACGGTGATGATGTCCTTGTTGCCGGTGGCGGTGACGAAGATGTCGGCGCTGTCGACGACTTCGTCGAGCGTCCGCACCTCGTAGCCCTCCATCGCCGCCTGCAGGGCGCAGATCGGGTCGATCTCGGTGACGATCACGCGGGCGCCCTGGCCGCGCAGCGAGGACGCGCAGCCCTTGCCGACGTCGCCGTAGCCGCAGATCACCGCGACCTTGCCGCCGATCATCACGTCGGTGCCGCGGTTGATCCCGTCGACCAGCGAGTGGCGGCAGCCGTAGAGGTTGTCGAACTTCGACTTGGTGACCGAGTCGTTGACGTTGATCGCCGGGAACAGCAGGTCGCCGGTCTCGGCCAGCTGGTAGAGGCGGTGGACGCCGGTGGTCGTCTCCTCGGTGACGCCCTTGATCCCGGACGCGACCTTGGTCCAGCGCTGCGAGTCCTCGCCGAGGCCGCGCTGCAGCGTCTCCAGCACGATCCGAAACTCCTCCGAGTCGGCCGAGGCGGGGTCCGGCACCGCGCCGGCCTTCTCGAACTCGACCCCCTTGTGGACGAGCAGCGTCGCGTCGCCGCCGTCGTCGAGGATCATGTTCGGGCCCTCGCCGTCGGGCCAGAGAAGCGCCTGCTCGGTGCACCACCAGTACTCCTCCAGGGTCTCGCCTTTCCAGGCGTAGACGGGGATGCCGGCGGCGGCGATCGCGGCGGCGGCGTGGTCCTGGGTCGAGAAGATGTTGCAGCTGGCCCAGCGCACTTCGGCGCCGAGCGCGACCAGGGTCTCGATCAGCACCGCGGTCTGGATCGTCATGTGGAGCGAGCCGGTGATGCGCGCGCCTTTGAGCGGTTGCTCCGCCGCGAACTCCTCGCGGGTCTGCATCAGGCCGGGCATCTCGACCTCGGCGAGGGCGATCTCCTTGCGCCCGAAGTCGGCCAAGCCGATGTCGGCGACCTTGTAGTCCTGCGTGGCGGTGCTGACGCTCATTGCGAAAAATCTCCTGAGTTAGTTGTCTTAGCTGCCCCATGGTACGCGAAGGGGGTCGGTCCGCCCGCGTCGAATCAGTCGCGGTGAGCTCCACCGACGCGAAACCCGTGCACTACCCGCCGGGAATGGACGCCCGCAGCATGCGAGTGGCGGAAAGGCTGAAAACGCCGATGCTGATCGCGGCGGCGCTGACCCTCCCGACCGTGGCGATCACCGAGTCCAAACCGGGCGGCCTGCTCGAGGACGTCGCGATCGCCCTCAACTGGATCACCTGGACCGCCTTCCTGTTCGAGTTCGTGGCGATGATGGCGGTCGTCCCGAACCGGCGGCGCTGGATCCGCCACCACCCCCTCGACCTGATCATCGTCGTCTTCACGCCGCCGGTGCTGCCGGCCGGGCTGCAGAGCCTGCGCGTCCTGCGGCTGCTCCGCCTCCTGCGCCTCCTGCGCCTTGCCCAGCTCTCGCGCGAGGTCTTCTCGCTCGAGGGCGTCCGCTACGCCGCCCTGCTTGCCGCGCTGACCGCTGTCGGCGGCGCCGCCCTCTTCGACGCCTTCGAGCCGCGCCAGAACCTCGACTTCTGGGACGACCTCTACTGGGCGATCACGACGATGACCACGCTCGGCTCGAACATCGACCCGACCACCACCGGCGGCGAGATCGTCTCGGTCGTAGTCCTGCTCACCGGGATCGGGTTCGTCGCCCTGCTCACCGGCTCCTTCGCCCAGCGCTTCCTCGCCCCGGAAATCGCCGAGCTCGAGCAGGAGCTGGAGGCGGAGGAGCTGACCGCCGAGGAGCTGGCGTTGCGCGAGCTGCGCAGCGTCCAGCAGCAGCTGCAGGCGCTCGAGGTCGCGGTCGAGCGGATGGCCGCCGCCCAGCGCTCCCGCCAGTAGCGGCGTTCGTCCTTTGGCGAGGTATGCCGCCGAAAGGACGAACGCACCGTCAGTCCTGCTGCTCCTCCGCGATCTTCGCCTCCAGCTCCGCCATCACTTCGGGGTCGCGCAGGGTGGTCACGTCGCCCAGCGCCCGGCCCTCGGCGATGTCGCGCAGGAGGCGGCGCATGATCTTGCCGGAGCGGGTCTTCGGCAGGTCGTCGGCCCAGACGATCCGTTTCGGGCGAGCGAATTTGCCGATCCGCTCGGCGACCGTGGCGCGGATTCCCTCGACTAGCTCGTCGCTCTCCTCGGTGCCGCCGCGCAGGGTGACGAAGGCGCAGATCGCCTGGCCGGTGTCCTCGTCGGACTGGCCGATCACCGCCGCCTCGGCGACGTCCGGGTGGGCGACGATCGCCGACTCGACCTCGGCGGTCGAGAGCCGGTGGCCGGAGACGTTGACGACGTCGTCGATCCGCCCGATCACCCAGAAGTAGCCGTCGGCGTCCTTGCGGGCGGCGTCCCCGACCAGGTAGCGCTCGCTGCCGAACTTCGAGAAGTAGGTCTCTACGAAGCGGTCGTCCTCCTTGTAGAGGCCGCGCAGCATCGAGGGCCAGGGCTGCTCCAGGACGAGGAGGCCCTGCCCCTCGGGGAGCGGCTTGCCCTCGCGCTCGTCGACCACCTCGGCCGCGACCCCCGGGAACGGCAGCGTCGCCGAGCCCGGCTTCGTCGCGACGATCCCCGGCAGCGGCGAGATCATGATCGCGCCGGTCTCCGTCTGCCACCAGGTGTCGACGACCGGACAGCGCCCGCCGCCGATCACCTGGTGGTACCAGAGCCACGCCTTCGGGTTGATCGGCTCGCCGACCGAGCCCAGCAGCCGCAGCGATGAGAGATCGTGTTCGCGGGGAATCTCCGCTCCCCACTTGACGAAGGTGCGGATCGCGGTTGGCGCGGTGTAGAGGATCGTCGCCTTGTAGCGCGCGGCGATCTCCCACCAGACGCCCTTGTGCGGGTAGTCCGGCGCCCCCTCCCACATCACGCTGGTCGCGCCGTTGGCGAGCGGCCCGTAGACGATGTAGGAGTGCCCGGTGACCCAGCCGACGTCGGCGGCGCACCAGTAGACGTCCTCCTCCGGCTTCAGGTCGAACACGTAGCGGTGCGTCGCGGCGACCCCGGTCAGGTAGCCGCCGGTCGTGTGCAGGATTCCCTTCGGCTTCGCGGTCGAGCCCGAGGTGTAGAGGATGAAGAGCGGGTGCTCGGCTCCCATCGGCTCGGCCGGGCACTCGGGGTCGGCTGCCGCCATCGCCTCGTCGTAGAAGACGTCGCGGCCCTCGCTCATCGGGCACTCGACGCCGGCGTGGCGGACGACGACGATCCGCTTCAGCGAGTCGAGGCCGGCCACCTGCTCGTCGACCGCCGACTTGATCGGCGCCGTCTTGCCCTTGCGGCGGGCGCCGTCGACGGTGACCAGCGCCTTCGCCCGCGAGAACTCCATCCGCTCGCGCACCGACTCGGGCGAGAAGCCGCCGAAGACGACGTTGTGGGGGGCGCCGATGCGGGCGCAAGCGAGCATCGCGACGACGACCTCGGGGATCATCGGCAGGTAGATCCCGACCACGTCGCCCTTCTCCACGCCGAGGTCGGAGAGCGCGTTGGCGAAGCGCTGGACGTCGCGGTGCAGCTCGGCGTAGGTGAGATCGCGCTCCTCCCCCTCCTCCCCGCGCCAGTGGTAGGCGACGCGGTCGCCGTTGCCGGCCTCCACGTGGCGGTCGAGGCACTGCGCCGAGGCGTTCAGCCGCCCGTCCTCGAACCACTTGTAGAACGGCGGGTTGGAGGCGTCGAGGCCCTGGGACGGCTCGACGGCCCAGTCGAGCAGCTCCTTCGCCTGCGCCGTCCACCACGCCTCCGGGTTCGCGGCAGCCTCCTCGTAGACCTTCGGGTCGCTCCACAAAGCGCGCTCCCGAAATCCAGCTGGCGGCTCGAACTTCTCGACTCCGAGCAGCTCCTCCAACTCCCGCTCAAGACTCATGCCCCCAAAACTACCCGAGGGCGGGCCGGGTTAATAACCCGGCGGATGCCTCGCTATGAAGCCTTCGGTGCTGCTCACCGGCGAGGAGTGCCAGCGCGGGCCGGCGCCGCCGGAGGTGTCGAAGGCGAGCCCGGCGATCATCACCCAGGCGTGGCCGGCGTTGGCATAGACGGTGACCCACTTGCCCGGGCCCGGTTCGCCCCAGGTCGAGAGGCCGGTCGAGTCGAGCGGGCTGTCGAGCCAGCCGCCGGCGTGCATCGCATAGCTGACCGCGCCCGAACAGTCGTAGCCGGAGGATTCGAAGGAGCCGTGGCCGCCGCCCCAGATGTATGGCGTGTCGGCGATCGCGTTCGCGGCGGAGATCGCCGCCTTGACCGGGTCGGGCGCCGACGCCGGGGCGCTCGCCTGGCTTTCGTTGATGAAGCCGGCGGTTTGGCCGGGCGTCAGCGGCGCCGGCACTTCGATCGGGACCGAGCCGCCTTCGGAGGCGATCTGGTTGGCGATCGAGGAGAGGTTGCTGTTCAGCGCCTCTTCGCGGCTTTCGAGCGCTTCCAGCGCTGCGCGCCGCTCCGCCTGTGCCGCCTTCAGCTCTCCGAAGCGGGCCTCGGCCTCGCTGCGGGCCTCCGCCGCTTCCTGCTCGGCCGCGGCGATCGAGTCGCGTGCCTCCTTGACCTCGGCGCGGGTGTCGGCAAGGCGGGCGACCGCGCCGGTGACCTGGTCGCGCAGCGCCTTCACCCGTTCGACGACGGCGTCGTCGTAGCTCTGGATCTGGTTCAGGTATTCGGTCCGCGCCTCCATCTCGGACCAGTCCTCCGAGTCGAGGATCGCGTTGACGAGGTCGGGCGAGCCGGCTTCGTAGATCGCGACGAGGCGCTCGCTCAAGACGCTGAGCGCGCGGTGCAGCCGCGCGCGGACTTCTTCCAAATGCTCCTTTTCCTTCTCGAGGGCCGCCGTCGCCCGCTCTAGCTCTTCCTGCTTGGCGACGAGTTCCGCTTCGAGCGCCTGCTGCTCCTGACGCAACGCCGATACTTCGCCGATCATCGAGTCGATCGCCGCGTTCTGCTCGGCAATCGTTTCGGCCAGGGCGCTCCCCTGCTCCTGGACCGCCTCGAGCTTGCCCTGGGCTCGCTCCAGTTTTTCCTGCGGGCTGACTACGGCGGGGGCGCTGGCGACGGAAACCGCGAAGGCGCAGATCGCCGCCAGCAGCAGGGCCGCGAACAGCAGCCCGCGGCGCTGCGACGCGCTCGCTTGGGTGTCGGAGAGGAAAGCCCGCATCGATTTCGTGCCGGCTCGAGGAGAGCGGCACGAACAGAGCAGGCTAGAGCAGGGCCTTCAAGCCGCCGGGGACGCGCTTGGCGGGTGCAATTTCCCTTGCAAATCCCGCCCTTTGCAGGAGCCGAGGCCACCGCCTCGACTCCTGCTCGAGGCGGTGGCTAGGCCAGCAGCTTGGCCTTCGCCTGCTCGAACTCCGCCTCCGAGAGGGCGCCCTTTTCCTTCAGCTCGTTGAGCTTGTGCAGTTCGTCCGCGGGGCTGGTGTGGGCCTGCTGGCGGACGTAGTCGTCGAAATGCTGTTTCGCCTCCGCCTGGGCTTTGATCGTTCGGTCGCGCATCCCGGACCCGCGGGCAATCAGGTAGATGAGTGCGGTGAGGAAGGGGATGAACACGAGAAACAGGACCCACGCGGCCTTTGACCAGCCAGAGAGCTCATGGTCGCGGAAGAGGTCGGAGAGGATCGTGATCAGGATCCAGATCCAGATCACGAAGAAGAACACCTCGAGCGCGATGAGGAGGAGTTCTCCGAAGCTGATGTCTGCGATCGGCAAGGACAAGGAACTTCCTTTCGTCAAGGGATCGTGGCGCAACTTTCAAGTTGCGCACTCATCCTAGGCGCTGGCAGTAGAGCGCGACGGCGACCGAGGTCGCGAGGTTGAGGCTGGAGACGCCCGCGCGCATCGGGATCGCGACCCGGGCGTCGGACCGCTCCAGCAACTCGCCGCTGATCCCGTGCCGCTCGGTGCCGAAGATCAACACGGCGCGGTCGGGGAGGCGCGCGACGCTCAGCTCCTCCCCCTCCGGGTCGATCGCCAACAGCGGCCGGTCGCTCTCCGGCAGCGCCTCGACGGCGGTCACAGGCAGCGCGAAGTGCAGGCCGGCGGCCCCGCGCACCGCGTCCGGGTACCAGGGGTCGTTTTCGCCGGTGGTGAGCACTGCGGCCGCGCCGGCGGCAGCCGAGACCCGGACGCAGGCGCCGATGTTGCCCATGTTCTTCGGCTGCTCGAGCAGGACGACGGGGGCGGGCGCCGGATCGGCGAGCACCGCCTCGACGTCGACCGGCGGGCGGCGGGCAATCGCGACCACGCCGGTCCGCGGCACCAGCGGGGTCAGATCGGCGAGCAGGTCGACGTCGACCTGCTCGACCCGGTCGCCCATCTGGCCAACGAGGTCCGGGGCGAGCTCGCTCGCCAGCTCCTCCAGGCGCTCGGGCTCGACCGCCACAGCCTCGACCAGCTCGGCGCCGAAGCGCAGCGCGTGCTTGAGGGCGTGGAAGCCCTCGACGACGGTCAGCTCGGGGTCGCGCCGCGCTTTGCGGAAGCGCACCGTGCGGTCGTGGTCGCCCATCGGCGCATCATGACTAGGAGCGCGGCGCTTCCACCACTTGGTCGCGGCCGGCAGCCTTGGCCCGGTACAGGGCGCTGTCGGCGCGGCCGACCAGGTCCTCCGCGGCCTCGGCGTAGTCCCAGCAGGCGAGGCCGGCAGAGCAGGTCTGGCCTCCCGGCGTCACAGCCCGCAGGCGCTCGAGGATTGCGGTCGCCTGCTCGGGCGAGGTGTCGGGCAGGACGATGAGGAACTCCTCGCCGCCGAAGCGGACGATCGTGTCCTCGCCCCGCAGCTCGGAGTCCCAGGCCATCGCACAGCGGCGCAGCATGTCGTCGCCGGCGAGGTGTCCGTGTGTGTCGTTGTAGGCCTTGAAGTGGTCGAGATCGAAGATCGCCAGGCAGAGGTCCGACTCGGCGCGGCGCGCCCGGGCCATCTCGCGCGGGAGCTGTTCGTCGAGAGCGCGCCGGTTGGGCAGGCCGGTGAGGGAGTCGCTGCGGGCCAGCGCCTCGACCTCGACAAGCAGGTTCTCGCGTTCGGACTCGACCCGCTTCAGCTCGGTGACGTCGGTCGCGCGCCCGTAGAGCAGCTGCTCGTCGGGGGAGAGCACCGCGCTCCAGCGCAGCCAGTGCCAGCTGCCGTCCTTGGCGCGATAGCGGTTCTCGAACCCGACCGTCTCGACCCCCTTGAACAGCTTGGTGGCCTCCGCTTCGGTGCGTTTGCGGTCGTCGGGATGGACGAGATCGATGAACGGGATCGAGCGCATCTCTTCCGGGGTGTAGCCGAGCCGTCCCCACGCCGCGTTGACCTCGACGAAGTATCCGTCCAGGTTGGAGGTGCAGAGCATGTCGTGGGAGAGGTCGAAGAAGCGCCGGGCCCGCTGGTCGGCCCTGGCCCGGCGGGCGACGATCGCGCTGGTCAGCGTCATCACCACGGTCAGCGAGATCGCGGTGAAGAGCCAGCGGGTCAGCGGCGAATAGCCGGCGGTGCTCTCGGTCGATGCCAGGGTGACGCCATAGGCCAGGAGGATCCAGAGGAGGTAGGCGACGGCGACCCGGCGGGGGAAGAAGTAGGCGGCGACGAGGGTGACCCAGACGTTGATCGCGCCGTACTGGCCGGCGGCGACTCCGCTCTCGTAGGTCAGCACGCCGGAGAGGACGGCGGCGGCGGCGAGAGCGAGGTGGATGACCGGGAACGGGACGCGGCGGGCGAGGAGCCAGAGGGCGAGGCCGGAGAGCGCCATGCCGGCGGCGATCGCGATCAGCACCGGCGTGTTGGCGCCGCTCGGGTGGGGCAGCGAGAGGGAGAGGGCGACCAGGCCGGCGCCGGTCAGCAGGAGGGCCCCGGTGGCGCGAGCCTCGGACCGGCCGGGGGTCCGCAGCTCCTCGTCGCGTGTCAGTGCCGACGCCATCTGTCTCAGCATCGGCCGCGGTCCCGGGACCTTTAGAAAACCACGAAATTTCTAAGGGCGGACGACCTCGAACTGGCTCATCAGGCCGTGATCCTCGTGGTCGAACATGTGGCAGTGGATCACGAACTTGCCGGGATGATCGGAGAAATGACCGGCGACGCGAATCCGCTCCCCAGGCATCACGAAGAAGGTCTCCTTGAGACATTCTTCCCAGGGCGGCGGCGGCTTGCCGTCGCGGCTGAGCAGGTACCAGTCGTTGTGGTGGATGTGCATCACATGGGCGACGCGGGTGCGGTTGAAGAACTCCCAGACCTCGGTCGTGCCGAGCACCGGGAAGGCGTCGGCGCGCGCCGGGTTGAAGGTCCGACCGTTGATCGTCCAGGTCGTCTTGAAGAGGCCGCCGACAGCGATCTCCCAGGTGCGGTCGGGCTCGCGGTTGCGGCGCGCCTTCGCCTGC
>Ga0196962_10000403_pt1 | contig 18485 bp, 9 predicted proteins | sample S3v_20metaG_FD_183186 | JGI IMG/M metagenome (GOLD analysis project Ga0196962, IMG submission 183186) | Soil microbial communities from Anza Borrego desert, Southern California, United States - S3+v_20 | ecosystem: Environmental > Terrestrial > Soil > Desert | place: USA: California | collected...
GTTCGTCGTCGCGGCCGTCTCGGGCGCGCCCGTCCACATCTCCGTCTCCTTCAGCACGCTCTCGACGGCCGCCGAGAAGTTGATCATGCTCATCGTCCGCGACCTCACGCAGCAGCGGCAGCTCGAAGCCGACAAGGAGGAGATGCAGCGCCAGCTCTACCAGTCGTCGAAGCTCGCCTCCATCGGCGAGCTGTCGGCCGGCGTCGCCCACGAGATCAACAACCCCCTGAACGGCCTCATCAACTTCGCGCAGCTCCTCAAGGACGAGCCCGTCGAGCGCTCCGACTTTGAGCGGCAGATGATCGACGGCATCATCGACGAGGGCGGCCGCATCGCGCGGATCGTGCGCGGGCTGCTGACCTTCGCCCGCCCCGACGGCGACGGCCACGAGGCGCGGCGCGCCCACGTCGGCGAGACCGTCCAGACCTCGGTCGCCCTCTTCGGCCGCCAGCTGGAGAAGGACGGCGTCCGCGTCGAGGTCGAGCTCGACCCCGACCTGCCGCCCGTGCGCGCCGAGGCGTCCCGGCTCCGGCAGGTCGTCGTCAACATGATCAGCAACGCGCACCTCGCCCTGAAGGCGCGCGGCGGCGGGGGCGAGAAGGTCTTCCGCATCTCGGCCCGCCGGTTCGAGCGCGACGGCGCGCGGTGCGTGGGCCTTGAGTTCTACGACAACGGCGTGGGCATCCCGGCCGGCCTCCTCGACCGCGTCTTCGACCCCTTCTTCACGACGCGCCGCGACGCGGGCGGCACGGGCCTCGGCCTCTCGATCAGCTTCGGCATCGTCCGCGACTACGGCGGCACGATCCGCGCCGAGAGCCGCGAGGGCGAGTTCACGCGCTTCACGGTCGAGCTGCCCGCGGCCGACTCGTGGGAGGCCGAGTATGGTTAAAGTCCTCGTCGTGGACGACGAGCCGAGCATCCGCCTGACGGTCGCCGAGTTCCTGCGCCGCGCCGGCTACGAGACGGTGGCGGCCGCCGACTTCGCGTCGGCCTCGGGGCTGACCGACGGCGTGGACGTGGCCGTCGTCGACGTGAACCTCCCCGACGGCAGCGGCGTCGAGCTGCTCGACCGCCTCAACCGGCGCGAGCCGTACGTGCCCGTCATCATGATCACGGGCGACCCGCAGCTGCCGCGCATCTCCGAGATCATCCGCGCCGGGGCCTACGACTTCATCGTCAAGCCGATCTACAAGGACGTGCTCATCAAGGCCGTCTCGCGCGCGGCCGAGAAGAAGCAGCTCGAAGACGAGAAGCGGCAGCTCGAAGAGGAGGTGCGGAGGCACGCCGAGGAGCTGGAGCGGCGCGTCGAGGAGCGCACGGCCGAGCTCGTCGAGGTCTACCGCGTGCTGGCGCAGCAGGAGAAGATCGCGGCGCTCGGGCGCGTCGCCGCGCAGGTCGCGCACGAGGTCAAGAACCCGCTCGCCGGCCTCCTCCTCTACGCGCTGCACCTCAAGGGCAAGGTCGAGGGCAAGCTCGCCGACTCGGAGACTTCGCTGCTCGACAAGATCGTCGTGACGATCAACCACCTGACGAGCACCTGCGAGCAAATCCTCAGCTTCGCGCGCCCCGTCCATCTCGCCCCCCGCCGCACCGACCTCAACCGCGTCCTCACCGACGTGCTCCAGCTCTTGGAGCCGCAGCTCGCGGCCGCCGGCGTCCGAGTCTCGGCCGACCTCGACCCGGCGGGGGCGCGCGGCAGGCTCGACGAGTCGAGCCTGCGCTCGGTGCTGATGAACCTCGCGCTCAACGCCGTGCAGGCGATGCCGCAGGGCGGCGAGCTGCGCGTGCGGACGCGCGCCGGCGGCGGCACGCTCGTCGCTGAGGTCGGCGACACCGGCACGGGCATGACCGAGGAGCAGGTCAAGAGCATCTTCGAGCCTTTCTACACGACGAAGTCGGCCGGGCTCGGGCTCGGCCTGCCCTACGCGAAGAAGGTGGTCGAGGAGCACCGCGGGCAGATCGCGGTCGAGAGCCGGCCGGGCGAGGGGACGACGATCCGCATCGCCCTGCCGGCGGGAGCGGAGGAGTGAAAGCCGATGCCTGAGCCACACCGGAGCCGCATCCTCGTCGTCGACGACGAGGCGAGCATCGCGGGCGCGCTCGAACTGATCCTCGCCGAGCGGGGCCACGAGGTCTCGGCGGCGGCGAGCGTCGGCGGGGCGCTCTCGCTGCTGGAGCGCGAACGCTTCGACCTCGTCTTCACCGACCTGCGCCTGCCGGACGCGACCGGCATCGAGCTGCTCGAACAGCTCAAGAGCCGGACGCCGGAGACCGAGGTCATCCTGATGACCGCGCACGGCTCGCTCGACGTGGCCATCGAGGCCATCAAGCGCGGCGCGTTCTACTACCTCGAAAAACCCTTCACGCCCGGTCAGGTCTCGATGCTCGCCGAGCGCGCGCTCCAGTTCGAGGCCGTCAAGCGCGAGAACCGCGCGCTCCGCAGCGCGCTGCCGACCGACGGCGAGGACTTCGGCATCGTCGGCCACCACCCGAAGGTGCGGCAGATTCACGCCGTCATCCGCACGGCCGCGCCCTCGGACGCCTCCGTCCTCATCGAGGGCGAGTCGGGCACGGGCAAGGAGCTGATCGCCACGGCCTTCCACCTGCAAAGCCACCGCGCCCAGCAGCCCTTCATCCGCATTAACTGCGCCGCCATCCCGTCGGAGCTGATCGAGTCGGAGCTGTTCGGCTACAAGCGCGGCGCCTTCACCGGGGCCGACCGCGACAAGCGCGGCCTCATCGAGGCGGCGCAGGGCGGCACGCTCCTGCTCGACGAGATCGCCGAGATGCCGCTGCACCTTCAGGCCAAGCTCCTGCGCGTGCTTCAGGAGCGGCGCGTCCGCCGCGTCGGCGACGAGCGGGAGGTCGCCGTGGACTTCCGCCTCGTCTCCTCGACGAACCGCGACACGGGTCAGATGGTCGGCGAGGGCGCGCTGCGCAAAGACCTCTTCTTCCGCATCAGCACCATCAAGGTCAAGGTTCCGCCCCTGCGGGAGCGCGCCGACGACGTGGTGGTGCTGGCCGAGCGCTTCCTCGCGCGCTACGGCGAGAAGTACCGGAAGGGCTTGCGCGGCATCTCGCCGGCGGCCTTCGCGCTGCTGGCGCGCTACGACTGGCCGGGGAACGTGCGCGAGCTGGAGTCGGTCATCGAGCACGCCGTGCTCTTCGCGCAGGGCGATCAGCTCCAGCCCGAAGACCTGCCCGAGCACCTCCACGCGGCGCAGGCGGCCGGCTTCCGCTGCCTCATCCCGCCGCACATGACGATGGAGGAGGTCGAGCGCGAGGCCATCCTCCAGACGCTCGAACGCACGGGCGGCAACGTCAAGCGGACGGCCCAGATTCTCAACTTCCACCGCCCCACGCTCTACCGCCGCCTGCGCAAGTACGGCCTCCGCAACGCCCCCGCCGCGGACGAAGACGGCGAGGAGCAGGAAGCCGCCGACTGAAAGGCCGGGAAGAAAAGTAAGTTTCGAGTTACAGGCGGAAGCCCGGCCGCGGGGCGGGGCGTCGCAGGCACCGCGAGGAGTCTCGCGGCGATGCTTGAGGCGCCCTCGCCCGCGGCCGGGCTTCCGCCCTTAACTGTCCCTTACTGATTCACCGGCGCGCCCCGATGGTTCGCGCTGGGACACGGGCGGCCGCGGCGCGCGCGAAAATAAAACCGTAACGGCGGGCCTGCGCCTCCGCGCCGCGGGCGGGCACGGGGATTGCTTCGTCGCACCCCGCACGGCCGCACCGCGCCGCAGCCTGTGTAGGCTCGCGCGCGCGTTGCTCCCCACGATCCCGACCGTTAGACGATCGCCCGGAGAGGTTTAGAAGTCTAGTGCTCGTGTCCCTGCGCCGTGCCGGTGCATTCTCTGCCGACGAGTCGCGCGGGCCTGAAGCCACGCGCGGCGTCTCCCTGCGGTTGAGTCTTGCGGTGGCACAGAGCGACATCATCCTCATCATCGACGACGAGCCGAGCGTGGCCGACGCGCTCCGGCTGATCCTCGTAGACCGCGGCCACCGCGTCCTCGTCGCCGCCACCGGGCGCGGCGGGCTGGAGCTGGCGCGCCGCGAGCGCGTCCGTCTGGTCATCACAGACCTGCGGCTGCCCGACATCTCCGGCCTCGAAGTGCTCGGCGCGCTCGCCGCCGAGTGGCCGCGCCTGCCCGTCATCCTCATCACCTCGCACGGCACGCCCGAACTCTCCGCCGAGGCCACCAGCGCCGGCGCGGCCGCCGTCCTCTCCAAACCCTTCCCCCCCGCCGAAATCATCCGCCTCGTCGAAGGCTTAAATTAAGTTCAAATAGTCAGAGGCCCCGGCCGTGAGGGGCGGCCTCTCAGGCATCGGCGCGAGACTGCTCGCGAGGCTTGCGACGCGCCCCCTCACGGCCGGGCCTCTGACCATCATCGTTTCGCAATCTTCGCGCGAGGGCGTGATTCAGGGTGAAACACGGGGCGGGTCGGCGTGGCACGCGCTGGAACAGCGCGGGGCGGGGCGGTCGGCGACGGCGGGCCGAAAGTTGCGCTTGTTTTGCGACGAGGTTGCGAATGTGATGCGGCTCCGGAGCGCGGCACAAAGGTTGCACTTGGCGGCCTCGCTCCCGCGTCAAACTCGCGCCGCTCCTGAGCGTGATGTCTGACCGCCGAAGACCGGCGCGGCGGGTTTAAAGCTCCGATGAACTCCGGATGAAGCCGCGCCACCAGCCGGGAGGCGGACGCGCGGCGGCGGCGCAGGGCTTCACTCCGCGCCGGACTCTCAACTCAGCGGCCCCCAGCCTCGCGCTTTCCGCAGGCGGGCCGCAATCGCACCGAAGCGCACAGGGAACAATCAGACCAGCGCCCGACCCGCGACACGCGGGGTGGGAGACGTGCGCCCGCCCGCCGGCTACGCCAGCGGACTCCGGCGGCGCTCAAACGAATCTCCTGACGGGGCCGGCCCTTCCGCCGGCCGATCCTCAACCCGAGGCGGTTCCGCCCTGCGAGAACTCCCCCTGACGATTGAGAGAACACACGATGAATCTAGAACATCTTTTCAGAATGTGGCGGGCGCTGCTGCCGGTCGCCGCCGTCGCGTTCTTCGCGCTGGCTGCGGCCGGCGCGGCGCGCGCGCAGACCGCCAACACCTCCCCGCTCCAGCCGCTGGAGCCGGTGGCGACGCCCACGCCGGTGGCGACGCCGACGCCGACGGCGGCCGCGCCCGACTGCGAGCGCACGGTGAAGGCCGACGTGGTCGCGCTCGATCAGGTCATCACCTACAACCGCCTCGGCGCCGTCAACCCGGCCGGCATGGTCTACGCCCTGCGCCGCGACGTGGTCTCGACGGACGCGACGACGGCCGGCCTGTCGGCGGGCAACGTGAAGCTCCGGGCCTACAAGCGGCCGCGCCCGCTCGTCCTGCGCATGAACGCTGGCGACTGTTTAGAAATCTCTTTCCAGAATCTGCTCGACCCGAGCCGCAGGCACGAGGACCAGCCCATCACGCGCTACGCCTCGATCCACGCCGTCGGCCTCCAGTTGGTCAACTCCATCGCCTCCGACGGCTCGAATGTCGGCCGGAACGCGAGCAGCCTCGTGGCCCCCGGCAACAGCGCCGTCTACACCTTCTACGCCGAGAAGGAGGGCAACCACCTCATCTACTCGACGGCGGCGACGACCGGCGGCGAGGGCGACGGCGGCCAGATTTCGATGGGCCTCTTCGGCTCGATCAACGTCGAGCCGAAAGGCTCCGAGTGGTACCGCTCGCAGCTCACCGAGGCCGACCTCGCGGCGGCCCAGCGGCGCGACGGTCTCGGCGCGCCGCTGGTGACGAAGACCGGCCAGCCCGTCATCAACTACGATGCCACCTACCCGAAGGGCTCGACGAGCGGCCGCGCGCTCGGCTCGCCCGTCCTCCGCATCCTCGACTCGGCCAACAACATCGTCCACTCCGACCTCAACGCGATCATCACGGGGCCGGGCCGCGGCAACTTCCCCGCCGGCACCTACAACCCCATCGCGACGGCCGGCGACAAGCCGGGCGCGACCACCGCGACGACCGTCCGCAACCGCCCGTTCCGCGAGTTCACGGTCATCTACCACGACGAGCTGAAGGCCGTGCAGGCCTTCCCGCAGTTCAACGAGAAGAAGGCCGACGGCACGGACAACCCGCTCGCCCACACGCTGCACAGCGTGCGCGACGCCTTCGGCATCAACTACGGCACGGGCGGCATCGGCTCCGAGATCATCGCCAACCGCCTCGGCGTCGGCCCGATGAAGGACTGCAACGACTGCCTCTTCGAGGAGTTCTTCCTCTCGGCGTGGACGGTCGGCGACCCGGCGCAACTCGTGGACGCGCCGGCCAACACGCAGGTCGACAAGGAGGGCAACCGCATCGCCGGCGCGCCCGGCGCGACGAAGGTCTTCTTCCCCGACGACCCGTCGAACGTCTACCACAGCTACTTGAACGACCCCGTCAAGATGCGCGTCGTGCACGCCGGGCCGAAGGAGCACCACATCCACCACCTGCACGCGCACCAGTGGCTGAACTCGCCCGAGAGCGACAACTCGGCCTACCTCGACAGCAAGGCCCTCGGGCCGGGTTATTCCTTCACCACCGAGATCACCTACGGCGGGTCGGGCAACCGCAACAAGACGCCGGGCGACTCGATCTTCCACTGCCACTTCTACCCGCACTTCGCGCAGGGCATGTGGGCGATGTGGAGGGTGCACGACGTTTTCGAGGCCGGCACCAAGCTCGACGCCGCCTCCGGCCTGCCGCTCAAGGGCGCGCGCGTGCTGCCCGACGGCGAGATCGAGGCCGGCACGCCGATCCCGGCCGTCGTCCCCGTCCCGACCCTCGCCATGGCCCCGATGCCGACGCCCACGTTTCAGGGCTTCCCCTTCTACATCCCCGGCGTCGCCGGCCACCGGCCGCCGAAGCCGCCCCTCGACACCGTGGACGACGGCGGCCTGCCGCGCCACGTCATCGTCGGCGGCGAGGTCACGCACCACGAGGATCACGACCCCCACTTCAGCTTCGACAAGGCGCGCCTCGACTTCGACAAGCACCTCGAGACGGCCATCGCCAACCAGATTCCCGAGGACGGCACCGCGGCCGAGCTGGAGGCCATGAAGTTCCACTCGCAGCGCGCCGTCTCCAGCACCACGCCCGACGGCCTCGGGGCGGACTTCCGCCTCAACGGCATGCAGCCCATCGCCGGCGCGCCCTACGCCGACCCCTGCGTCACCGACGAGGGCTTGGCGGCCACGACCAAGATGCGCACCTACAAGGGCGCTTACGTCCAGCTCGACATGACGCTGAACAAGGCCGGCTGGCACTTCCCGCAGTCGCGCATCGCGACCCTCTGGGAGGACGTGCGGCCGACCATCGACGGCAAGCGCGCGCCCGAGCCGCTCTTCTTCCGCGCCAACTCGGGCGACTGCGTCATCTACCAGCACACCAACCTCGTCCCGCGCGTCTACGTGCAGGACGACTTTCAGGTGCGGACGCCCACCGACGTGATGGGCCAGCACATCCACCTCGTCAAGTTCGACGTGACCTCCTCGGACGGCTCCGGCAACGGCTTCAACTACGAGGACGGCACCTTCAGCCCCGAGGAGGTCGTTGACCGCATCCGCGCCATCCGCCGCCAGAACGGCTGCGCGGGCGTTGACAGCGGCGACGCCCGCGACCACACCTTCACCTGCCCCGTGGCCGAGGCCCACCCGACGCTCGGCCTCGCCGGCAGGGACGAGGACGGCAACGGCGTTGACGACTGGCTCGGCGCGCAGACCACCGTCCAGCGCTGGTTCGTGGACAAGACCCTGAACCTTAACAGCAACGACCGGACGCTGCGGACGGTCTTCACCCACGACCACTTCGGCCCCTCGACGCACCAGCAGGTCGGCCTCTACGCCGGCCTCGTCGTCGAGCCCGACGGCTCGACGTGGCGCGACCCCGAGACGGGCGTCGTCTTCGGCGGCCACAACGTCAGGCAGCGCAAAGACGGCGGCCCGACCAGTTGGAGGGCCGACATCATCACGGCCAACCCGGCCTACAGCTACCGCGAGTTCCTGCTGGAGTTCTCCGACTTCCAGCACGCCTACAAGAAGGGCGGCGGCGTGGACGGGAAGGGCCGGCCTTTGGCCGACCCCGACAACGTCATCAACCCGCCGGCCAAGAACGAGCCGGGCCTGCCCGTCCTCGTCGAGAAGGCCCAGACCTGCCCCGGCAGCGGCTTCGCGCCGCCGTGCCCCGAGGCCATCGCGGCCGCCGACGTGGGCACGATGAGCGTCAACTACCGCAACGAGCCGATCCCGCTGCGCCTCACCGACTCCAACGGCCAGCTGGCGCCGGGCATCGAGGGCGACCTCGCGCACGTCTACCGCTCGCTGGAGACGCGCGCCAACCCCGAGATGAACGTGCAGCCCGGCTTCTACCCGCCGCTCAGCAACGACCTCCACGGCGGCGACCCGTTCACGCCGCTGCTGCGGGCCTACGAGGACGACAACGTCCAGATCCGCATCCTCGTCGGCGCGCACGAGGAGGGGCACAACTTCGGCGTCCACGGCATCAAGTGGAAGTACGAGCCGTCGGAGGAGAACTCCGGCTACCGCAACAACCAGATGATGGGCATCAGCGAGCACTACGAGCTGGTCGTGCCGAAGCTGCCGAAGAAGTACGACGCCAAGGCGGCCGACTACCTCTACACGCCGGGGGCGTCCGTGGACGACCAGTGGAACGGCCTGTGGGGCCTGATGCGCGTCTACGCGCAGAAGAAGTACGACCTCTGGGAGCTGCCCAACAACACGAAGAACAACGCGCCCGGCTACTCGAATCAGGGCGAGTTCGACGGCGTCTGCCCGAAGCCGGCCGCCAAGCGCCCGCTCAACGTGACGGCCGTGGCCGCGCGCCACGCGCTGCCGGAAGGCTCGCTCGTCTACAACTCCCGCGAGGGCAACGGCGGCAGGCTCCACGACCCGACCGCCATCATGTTCTTCCGCACGGAGGACATCGGCGCGGACGGGAAGGTGCTGGCGGGCGTGCCCATCGAGCCGCTCGTCCTGCGCGCCGCCGCCGGCGAGTGCCTCGAAGTGACGCTCACGAACCGGCTGCCGGCCGGCGAGCAGTTCGACCTCCCCGGCTTCAGCACGCTGCCGATGATCGTCGAAGGCTTTAACGCCAACGACGTGAAGCCCTCGGCGAGCGTCGGCCTGCACCCGCAGGGCGTCTTCTTCGACGTGACGCGCAGCAACGGCGTCAACGTCGGCCTCAACCCCGTGCAGACGGCCGCGCCCGGCGAGACCGTCCGCTACCAGTGGTACGCGGGCGACATCACGCCGGACGCGACCAACCGCGGCCTCTACAAGGCCATCGAGTTCGGCGCGACGGGCCTGTCGTCGGCCGACCCCATCAAGCACTCGAACAAGGGCGCGGTCGGCGCGCTCGTCATCGAGCCGGCTTGGTCTAAGTGGAAGGAGGACTCGTGGTCGCGCGCCTCGGCGACGGTCTGGAACGCCGACTCGACCGCCAGCTTCCGCGAGTTCGTGCTCGTGTTGCAGAACGACATCAACTTCCGCAACAACAGCGCGCTGACGGCCACGGGCCTGCTCGACGATGGCCGGGCCGTGCCCAACCTCGCCGAACAGGAGGACGCCGAGGACTCGGGCCACAAGGCCGTCAACTACCGCTCGGAGCCGCTCTGGAAGCGGATGGGCTTCGACCCCGACTCGCCCCTGAGCGGCGGCGACGACCCGCGCACGCCGACGCGCGACATCGACTTCACCAACTCGCTGTCGAACTCGCAGGTCGGCGGCGACCCCGTCACCCCGGTCTTCTGGGCGACGGCCGGCTCGCAGGTGCGGATGCGCCTCGTCCAGCCGGGCGGTCACGCGCGCAACAACGTCTTCATGTTGCACGGCCACATCTGGGAGGAGGAGCCTTACACCAACTCCTCGAACGTGCTCGGCACCAACCCGCGCTCGAACTGGCAAGGCTCGCAGTACGGGGTCGGCCCCGGCAGCCACTTCGACCTCCTGCTCAAGAACGGGGCGGGCGGCAAGTACGGCGTCACCGGCGACTACCTCTACCGCACCTTCACCTCGCCGCAGTTCTCGGGCGGCATGTGGGGCATCTTCCGCGTCTGCGCGCCGGGCTCGATCTGCCAGCCGCTGACCAAGTCGCCCCTCCAGCCCAAGGTGATATATTAACGAGCCGGGCCTTGTGAGCTGGCCTTAACCGAAAGAGCGCCGACCGGGGAGACTCGGTCGGCGCTCTTTCCTTTTTGTGTTTCACGGCGAAACACCGCCCGCCCGCCGTGACGCCTCGTGGAACACGCCCCGCGGCGGGCCCGCGTCAAAGTTGCGATTACCTTGCGGCGAGAATGCGGCCCCGTGACAGTCGGCCCGGTCGGGCACGAGGCTTGCTCTCTCGACACGGCGAACAGTTGCTCTCCTCACGGCAAACTCTCGATGCTCCGCCCCGTCTCCGGCCGCACGGCCGCGGCGGGCGCTCGACGCGCCGGCAGTGCCGTGAGGAGTTTCTTTTATGAATCCCGCGATGAAGCTGCGCCACCCCGCACTGTGAGGTCGCGCGGCGCGGGCGCGCGGCCTCTGCTCTGAGCCCGCCCTTGCGCGTCCCGGCCCTTTCAGTTCACGCGGCCGGGGCCTCCCCGTCAGAAGAAAATTTTCGGCCCGTGAGAGCCGGCCCAGCGCCGGGCGGGAGACGTGCGCCTCGCCGCCTTGCCGCCGCTCGGAGATTCGACCTTAACTCCCTTAGGAATCACACGTCTCGTACACGCTTCGTGAGAGTGATAAAGATGAAAACAGAGCATCCTTTCCGGCACGGCCGGGCGCTCGCCGGCCTCTGCGCGCTCGCGTTCTTCGTGATCGCGGCGGCCGCAGCCGCCTCGGCGCAAACGCCGACCCCGACACCCGCGCCGCCCGACTGCGAGCGCACGGTGAAGGCCGACGTGGTCGCGCTCGACCAAGTCATCACCTACAACCGCCTCGGCGCCGTCAACCCGGCCGGGCAGATGTTCGCGCTCAAGCGCGACGTGGTGGCGATCGACCCCTCGAAGGGGCTCGCCGCCGGCAACGTCCGCCTGCGCGAAGACAAGCGCCCCCGCCCGCTCACGCTGCGCATGAACGCGGGCGACTGTTTACAGATTAACTTTACCAACCTGCTGGCGCAGAACCTCTCCGACGTTAACTCGTTCGCCGAGGGCAACGCCCCGGCGACGCGCACGGCCTCCGTCCACGTGATGGGCCTGCAACTCGTCGGCTCCATCGCCTCCGACGGCTCGAACGTCGGCAACGTCGCGCCCATCGGCAGCCTCGTCCAGCCGGGCGGCTCGGCCACCTACACCTACTTCGCGCAGCGCGAGGGCAACCACCTCTTCTACTCCTCGGCGGCCACCACGGGCGGCGAGGGCGACGGCGGTCAGATCACGATGGGCCTGTTCGGCTCGGTCAACGTCGAGCCGAAGGGCGCCGAGTGGTACCGCTCGCAGGTGACGGCCGAAGAGCTGAAGCACGCGACGAAGAGGAAGGCCGACGGCACGCCGGAGAAGACCGCGGGCGGACAGCCCGTCGTCGACTACGACGCCACCTACCCGGCCGGCCACGCGCGCGCCGGCCTGCCCGTGCTCAAGATTCTCGGCGCGGGCAACGAGATCGTCCACGGCGACCTGAACGCCATCATCACGGGGCCGGGCCGCGGCCGCTTCCCGGCCGGCACCTACCCGCAGGTCAAGGTCTCGCCCGACCGCGAGCAGCCCTTCCGCGAGTTCACCGTCGTCTACCACGACGAGATCAAGGCCATTCAGGCCTTCGACAAGTTCTACGAAGACCCCGTCCTCGGCCACACGCTCTACTCGGTCAAGGACGGCTTCGCCATCAACTACGGCGTGGCGGGCATCGGCTCGGAAATCCTCGCCAACCGCCTCGGCGTCGGCCCGATGGCCAACTGCACCGAGTGCAAGTACGAGGACTTCTTCCTGACTTCGTGGGCCGTGGGCGACCCGGCCATGATCGTCGACGTGCCGGCCTCGACGCAGGTCGACTCCGACGGCAAGAAGATCGAGGGCGCGCCGAAGGCGACGAAGGCCTTCTTCCCCGACGACCCCTCGAACGTCCACCACTCGTACCTGAACGACCACGTCAAGATGCGCGTCGTGCACGCCGGGCCGAAGGAGCACCACATCCACCACCTGCACGCGCACCAGTGGCTCAACACCCCGGACGACGACAACTCGACCTACCTCGACAGTCAGGCCCTCGGGCCCGGCTACTCCTTCACCACCGAGATCGCGCACGGCGGCACGGGCAACCGCAACAAGACGCCGGGCGACTCGATCTTCCACTGCCACTTCTACCCGCACTTCGCGCAGGGCATGTGGGAGCTGTGGCGCGCCCACGACGTGTTCGAGGCCGGCACCGAGATCGGCCCCGACGGCCGCCCGACCGCGACGGCGCGCAAGCTGCCCGACGGCGAGATCGAGGCCGGCACGCCGATCCCGGCGCTCGTCCCCATCCCGACCGTGGCGATGGCCCCGATGCCGACCGAGGCCTTCAAGGGCTTCCCCTTCTACATCCCCGGCGTCGCCGGCCACCGGCCGCCGCACCCGCCGCTCGACACCGTGGACGACGGCGGCCTGCCGCGCCACGTCATCCTCGGCGGCACGGCGCACAGCGTCGAGACGCGCCTCGACTTCTCGAAGGAGATTCTGACGGCCGTCGCGCAGGAACTCCCCGAGGGCGGCACGGCCGCCGAGCAGGCCGCCATGGCCTTCCACGCGCAGAAGCAGGTCACGAGCTTCACGCCCGAGGGCGCGGCTTCGACCTTCAAGCTCAACGGCCTGCCGCAGGTCGCCGGCGCGCCCTTCGCCGACCCCTGCCGCGACGACGCCGGCAACGCCGCCGGCCGCGCGCGCGTTTACAAGGGCGCGAACATCCAGCTCGACATGACGCTGAACAAGGCCGGCTGGCACTTCCCGCAGTCGCGCATCCTCGCGCTGTGGGAGGACGTGCGCCCGACCATCAACGGCCAGCGCGCGCCCGAGCCGCTCTTCTTCCGCGCCAACACCAACGACTGTCTGACCTTCCACCACACCAACCTCGTCCCGCACAACTACGAGCTCGACGACTTTCAGGTGCGCACGCCCACCGACATCATGGGCCAGCACATCCACCTCGTGAAGTTCGACGTGACCTCCTCGGACGGCGCGGGCAACGGCTTCAACTACGAGGACGGCACCTTCGCCCCCGGCGAGGTGCAGGAGCGCGTCCACGCCATCAACGCGGCCGGCGGGCTCCAGAAGGCCGACGGCTCGGTGGCCCACCTCGAACTCGAACAGCACCCGTTCTTCGGCCTCGCCGGCAAGGACGAGGACGGCAACGGCATCGACGACTGGCTCGGCGCGCAGACCACCATCCAGCGCTGGTTCGCCGACAACACGCTCAACATGAACGGCAAAGACCGGACGCTGCGGACGGTCTTCACCCACGACCACTTCGGCCCCTCGACGCACCAGCAGGCCGGAACCTACGCCGGCCTCGTGGCCGAGCCGGAGGGCTCCGTCTGGAAGCACAACGAGACGGGGCAGACCCTCGGTGGCCGCGCCGACGGCGGCCCGACCTCGTGGCAGGCGATCATCCAGACGCCGACCGAGAGCTACCGCGAGTTCCTGATCGAGTTCGCCGACTACACGCTCGCCTACAAGGCCGGCGGCGGCGTCAACGGCGCGGGCCACCCCGTCCCCGACCCGGCCAACGCCATCAACCCGCCGGCGAAGGAAGAGGCCTCGCTCCCGATCAACGTCAGGAAGGCCGACCAGTGCCCGGGCGGCGTGCCGCTCCCGTGCCCCGAGGCCATCTCGGCGGCCGACCCCGGCACGATGGTCGTCAACTACCGCAACGAGCCGGTCGCGCTGCGCACGCTCGACCCCTCGAACAACCAGCAGGCCGCGGGGCTGGCGGGTGACCTCTCGAACGTCTACCGTTCGGACATCACGCGCGCCATGCCCGAGCTGAACACGCAGCCCGGCTTCTACCCGCCGCTGACGGGCGGCCTTGCCGGCGGCGACCCGTACACGCCGCTGATGCGCGCCTACGAGGCCGACAAGGTGCAGGTGCGCGTCCTCGTCGGCGCGCACGAGGAGAGCCACAACTTCAACGTCCACGGCATCAAGTGGAAGTTCGAGCCGGGCACCCCGACCGACCCGGCCTCGGCCAACAACAACAACTCGGGCTTCAAGTCCTCTCAGGCGATGGGCATCTCGGAGCACTTCGAGTTCCTCGTCCCCGAGCTGGGCGCGACGAAGGGCACCTCGCCCTTCGCCGACTACCTCTACCAGCCCTCGGCCTCGGTCGACGGCCAGTGGAACGGCGCGTGGGGCATCCTGCGCGCGTACAACGGCGGCGAAGGGCTCCAGCCCGACCTCGCCGCCCTGCCCTCGAACTCCGACGGCAAGGCGTCGTCGGCGACCAACAAGGCCGACTTCAAGGGCGTCTGCCCGGTCAACGTCACGCCTAAGAAGTTCAGCGTGACGGCCGTGCTCGCCCGCGACGCGCTGCCCGGCGGCACGCTCGTCTACAACAACCGCCCCGACAACGGCGGCATCCTGCACGACCCGACGGCCATCCTCTACGTCCGCTCCGCCGACCTCGACGGCGCGGGCAAGCTGAAGGCCGGCGTCCCGGTCGAGCCGCTGGTGCTGCGCGCCAACGCGGGCGACTGCATCGAGTTCACGCTCAACAACCGCCTGCCGGAGAACATGCCCGACCTCCCCGGCTGGAACACGCTGCCGATGCTCGTCGAGAACTTCAACGCCAACCAGCTCAAGCCGTCGAACCGCGTCGGGCTGCACCCGCAGCTCCTCGCCTACGACGTGGCGACCTCGAACGGCGCGAACGTCGGCTTCAACGTCAGCAACTACATCAACCCGAACACCCTCGCCAACTCCGACCAGACGGCCGGCCCCGGCGAGACGGTGAAGTACAGGTGGTACGCGGGCGACGTGAGCATGCAGGGCACGACGAGGGTGGCGACGCCGGTCGAGTTCGGCTCGGTCAACCTCATCTCGTCCGACCCCATCAAGCACTCGAACAAGGGGGCCATCGCCTCGCTCATCGTCGAGCCGCAGGGCGCGACGTGGGTCGAGGACTCGGACATGCGCGCCTCGGCCACGGTCACGAAGGCCGACGGCACGAAGTTCCGCGAGTTCGTCCTCCAGTTCCAGAACGACGTGAACCTGCGTCGCGGGGAGATGACGGGCGACGCCGCGGCGGTGCCCAACGTGGCGGGCGAAGAGGACGCCGAAGACTCCGGTCAGAAGGCGCTCAACTACCGCTCCGAGCCGATGTGGAAGCGGCTGGGCTACGCGCCCGAGTCGCCGCTGAGCGGCGGCGAGGACGAGGACGGCGACGGCGACGACGACAGCAGCCTGACGCCGACGCGCGCCTTCGACTACACCAACTCGCTCAACAACGCGCAGGTCGGCGGCGACCCCGTCACCCCGATCTTCACGGCGCAGGCCGGCACCCCCGTCCGGTTCCGCGTGTTGATGTCGAACGGCCACATGCGTAACAACGTCTTCCAAGTGCACGGGCACATCTGGCAGGAGGAGCCGTGGACGAACAACTCCACGAGGATCGGGTCGAACCCGCTCTCCGAGTGGAAGGGCGCGCAGCAGGGCCACGGCGCCTCGAACGCCTTCAACGCCGTGTTGCAGAACGGGGCGGGCGGCGCGTTCAGGGTGAAGGGCGATTACCTCTACCGGACGCAGTCGTCCTTCCAGTTCGACAACGGCATCTGGGGCATCTTCCGCGTCACCCAGTAACCACCCGGCGGCAGTCAGCCCGCCACTGACCGGAGAGGGGCGCGAGTCTTCACGGACTCGCGCCCCTCTCCCTTTTCGCGCGGCGGCCCGGGGCCGCGGGTTTAGATTTGAGAAGGCGGGGCCGCCCCGGCGCGCGCGGCCTCGGCCAGAAACTCTTCCGCCTCGGCGCGCGAGCGGAGGCGGACGACGCGGCGGCCCGCGGCGTGCTCGGCCAAAAGCCTCAAGACCTTCGGCCGCGAGCGCGAAGGGTAGCCCCAGACCCAGCGCAGGAAGGCGGGCGTGACCCTTTCGGGGCAGCCGCGCGCCATGTCGGGCCGGCTCTCGCCGCGGTGCCTGAGCGCGCGCCTGAGCACGCCCCACACGCAGACGACGCGCGGCAGGTCGAGGAAGACGACCGTGTCGCAGGCGGCGAGCCTCAGCTCAAGCGTGCCGCCGTAGTTACCGTCCATCACCCACGCCTCGCGCCGCACGAGCCCCTCGACCCGCTCGCGCCACTCGTCCTTCGGCGTCTCGACCCACCCCGCGCGCCAGTAGAGCGCGTCGAGGTGGATGACCTCAAGGCCGAGCGCCGCGCCGAGCCGCCGCGCGAAAGTGGACTTGCCGGCCCCGCCCGACCCGATGACCAGAATCCTCCTCATGCCCCGCCCAGAAGTGAACGCGCGCCCCGCGCGTTCGTCACGCCGCCTCGCGAGGCTCGCGGCCGAGTCCGCCGCGACGCCCGTCACGCGCGGAGGGCACGGGGCGAGCACAGAGGCACGGAGCAACCGTCTTCCCCGTGAACCCTGTGAAACCCCGCGCCCCCCGCGTTGAGATGAAGACTCGCTAAAGCCCGACCGCGGTTCGCCCTTCAGGAAGCCGGCGGCTGCCCCTGCGGCTGGCCTTGCGGTTGGGCCTGAGACTGCCCGCCCTGCTGCGCGGCCAGTTGCGCCTGAAGCTGCGCGACCAGCTTCTCCATCTCCAGCAGCCTCTGCTCGTGGTCGTCGACGGCCACGGCCGTCGCCAGCGTCGCCTGCTTCTGCGCCTCCTCGGGCGGCAGCTCCGACTCCGGCTTCGACTGGATTTGCTGCACCACCGCCGTGACGACGCCGAGCGTCTGCGAGACGTTGCCGGCGATCTGGCCGGGCTGGCCGGGCAGCGTCGCGGCGGCGATGGCCGCGCCCTTGTCCACCCCTTTGACGACCTTCTTCAGCTTCGAGAAAAATCCCATGCCCTGCGCCTCCTTCCGATGTGGTCAAACCGGGGCGTCCGACCGCAAGCGTGACGGCAGGCGTGACGATCAGACCCCCGCGAGGACGCCACATCTTACGCCGTTTCGCCCCGGCGCGTCGCAAGATTTCCGCAGGATTTCCGCGTCGCGGCGGCGTGGCACACGTTGGAGCACGCGCGCGGCCCGGTGTTTCAAAGCGAAACACGGGCGGCCCTCCGCGCGGCCGGTTTCCTCAGTTCCCGGCCCGCTTCGAGAGGCACGCCGGTTGCTTTTTCTGGGGGCGAGCCTCCGAATTCTCCCACGAGCCCCCAGACGCGGGGGCGGTCAAATCGCGGGGCCGCCATTCAAACCCAGACCCATTTAAAGGATGAAGAGCACCAAGATGAAGCACACGATGAAGAAGACCGCCTTCGCCACCCTCGCCGCCGTCGCCGTCATGTTCGGCGCGGTCGTCGCCCGCGCCACCACCGTCAGCGAGTGTCAGGCCATCATCGCCGGCCTCAACACGAAGACCGCGGCCGTCGCCATCGCCGGCAAGAACGCCGAGAAGGATCGCGCCGGCCTCACCGCGAAGCTGAACGAGGCCAACCTCAAGCTCGATCAGGCCAAGTTCTGCGACGCCATCCAGAAGCTCAACGACTTCAAGGTCAAGGTCAACCAGCTCGCCGCCTCCGGCAGAATCAATCAGGACGCGACCGCCGGCACGACCGGGCAGGAGCTGCTCGCCGACGCCGACGCCGCCATCGCCTGCATCAACGACCTCGTCACGCAGAGCGGGACGGTCTGCTCGTTCTAAGTTTTCCTTAGCCTCACCGGATTCGGGCGGCGGGGCCGCGCCTCCGCGTGCGCCCCGCCGCCCGAGATGTTAAATTGAGGCCGACCCGCGACCGTCGCGCCGTCGGCCACGCGGGGCCCCGAGGCCCGCGCCGTCGCCCGCGCCGCGCGGCCCCGCAAGCGGCCGCGCAACTCCCACAAGGGACAATTCAGCCGACGCTCCGGACGCGCCGCCGCGCGCGTTCTCACGCGCCGCCGTCCCGCAGATGAAGCCCGCTTCGCCGAAGCGGCCACAGGATGAAGAACATGAACGGCTCGCAGAACGCCCGCTCCTCCTACGAGACGACCGACCTCTCCCTCGCCAGCTTCCTCCGCTGCCGCGAGTTCCCCATCGAAAACATCAAGCGCCAGAACGGCCGGACGACCTTCGTCTTCGCCGACACGCCGCCGCTGCGGCAGGCCGTGCTCGACTACGCCAACGACGGGCAGGTCTCCGTGCGCTCCTTTTGCAGCACGATGCGCGACCTGAAGGCCATCACGCGCTAGCCGAGGCGGGGCCGACTCCGTTCTAACCACACGCCCGCGAAGTTTCAGAAGAAGGATTTATGAAAGTCTTACGCCACATCCTGACCCTCGCGCTGCTCGCCTGTGTGTTGGCGGGCGGCCCCGCGGCCCTCGGCCGCCAGCAGCAGCAGCCGCAGACC
>Ga0196962_10000404_pt1 | contig 18442 bp, 13 predicted proteins | sample S3v_20metaG_FD_183186 | JGI IMG/M metagenome (GOLD analysis project Ga0196962, IMG submission 183186) | Soil microbial communities from Anza Borrego desert, Southern California, United States - S3+v_20 | ecosystem: Environmental > Terrestrial > Soil > Desert | place: USA: California | collected...
CCCGGGCGAGAGCGGCGGCAGCGGCCCTTCGGCGCTGCGCCGGCGCCAGCCGCTCCTGGGCCGCGGCGACCCCGAGCGCCGTCCCCGAGGCCGGGGGCAGGGCGAGCGCCAGCGACGGCTGGGCCTGAGCGAACAAGGTGACGAGCGCGTTGCGAAGCGCCAACCCGGCGACGGCGGCGAGGACGAAGAGGATGAGGATGCGCTGGGCGGGCGAGAGCAGCTTCGCCCGCTTCTCCCTCACCCGCGGCTGGTCTCCGCTTCCTCAGGCGCGCCGTCGCTTCGGCTCGGCCGCTTGCCGATCAGGCCGGGCAGGATGAAGCGAGTCCGCGACGCCTCGTCCTTGCCGCTCGCCCCGTAGCCGTAGCCATAGCCGTAGCCATAGCCGTAGCCGGAGGTGCGCGAGTCGAACTTGGTCAGGACTCCGCCGACGATGCGGGCGCCGGCTGTGCGCAGCCGGCTCACCGTATTCTGGGCGACCGACAGCTTGATCTTCTCCGCCTCGAACACGATCAGCGTTCGGTCGCACGCCGCCGCGAGCAGCGGCGCGTCGGCGAGGCCGAGCACCGGCGGACCGTCGAGGATGACGATGTCGAACATGCCGGAAAGCTTGCGCAGGATCTCCGCGAGCGCCGGATCCGAAAGCAGGTCGGCCGGATTCGGCGGCACCTTGCCGGCCTCGAGCAGCGAAAGGCCCGGAATGCTGGTCGGCCGGATCACTTCCTCGATCTTGGAAGCGCCGGTGAGCAGGCCGGAGAAGCCGTGGGTCTCGCCCTCCTCCATGGTGAAGGACGGGTTGCGCAAGTCGGCGTCGAGAAGGAGCGTGCTGTAGCCGAGCCTGGCGAAGTTGCGGGCGAGCGCCAGCGCCGTCGTCGTCTTGCCTTCGGCCGGCCCCGAGCTGGTGACGAGCAAAGTCGAAGGCGCGCCCTGAGCGGTCGCGAACTGGATCGCGCTTCGGAGCGAGGCGTAGGCCTCCATCATCGGCGAACGCGGATTGTCGAGAACGTCGCTGAGGCCGGTGCCCCGCTCGCCCTTCGGAATGACCCCGAGCGGGGGGATCTCGAGCTTGGATTCGAGGTCCTCCTGGCTCCTGATCGTGTAGGTCAGGAACTCAAGGGCGAAGGCCGCGGCGAGCCCGGCGAGCAGGCCGATGAGGGCGCCGATGACGGTGCTCCGCACCGGCTGCGGCTCGACCGGCGAGCGCGGCACCTGCGCCTCGTCGACCACGGAAATGAGATTGGCGCCGACGCCGCCGGCGACTCCGACCTCGTTGTAGCGCCTCAGGAGAGCGTCATAGGTGGCGCGGTTGGTGTCCACGTCGCGCTGAAGGATGTTGTACTGGATGCTCCGCCCGCGCAGGTCGAGAACCTCGGCGCGAAGCGAGTTGACGCGTGCGGAGATCTCGTTCTCGCGGTCGCGCGCCGCCTCAAATTCGGACCGCAACGTTCCGACCACCTGGCCCATCTCGCGCTGAAGCGCGGCTTCGTTGGCGGTGATGCTGGTCTGCAGGTCGACCATCTCGGGATGCTCGGGACGCATCAGGTTCGACTTGGTCTGATATTGGGCGCGAAGGCCGTTGAGCTGCCGCCTCAAATCCTGGACCGAGTTGCTCTGCAGCACCTCGTTGGTCGGATCGCCCTCCGCCGCCTGGCGATAGCGCATTTCGGCGACCACCCGGGCGCTCTCGGCCCGGGCGAGCTCGGCATTGGCCGTGTTGAGCCGGGTTCCGGGAAGGCTGTCCGTGGTCTCCTGGCCCTCGCCGCCCTCGCGGGTCGAGCGCATCGAGACGATGCCTTCCTGGATGGCGTAAGCGGTGAGCTGGCGCTCGGCGCGCTCGAGGCGCTGGCGCACCTCGGCGATGCGCCGCTGCAGGAAGTCGCGGGCATATTCGCTCGCGCCGTAGCGGCGCTCGAGGACGGAGGCGATGAAGTTCTGGGCGAAGGCATTGGGCACCCGGGCCGCCATTTCGGGGCTGGAATGCTTGTAGGAGATCTGGACGAGGCGGCTGCTCGGCACCGGAGTGACGAGGAAGCCGCTCATCAGCCTTGCCGTCGCCTGCTCGAGCCGCCGCTGCGGCGGCAAAGCCGGGCTGGCGAAGGCCGGATCCTCGGTGAGGTTGAGGTCGCGCGCGACGCGCTCGGCGAGCGACGCGCTGCGCAGCAGGCCGTAATTGGTCTCCAGGGACTGGGCGTCGGTCATCGGAGTCGCCTGGGCCGTGCCGCCGACGTCGACCATCTTGACCTGGTCGAGGCTGATCTCGAGCGTCGCCGAGGACTGGTATTGAGGCGTCGTCATCATGACCACGGTGATCGCCGAGGCGATTCCGAGCAGCAGCGAAGCCAGGATCAGCCAGCGATATTTGGTGAGGATGCGCCAGATGTCGGCGAGTCCGAAGGTGATCGTCTTGGACGGCGTCGCGACGACCGTCGCGCCCATCATCGGAAAGCCCAGCGGATTCGCCGGGACGGGCGGCGCAGGTCTCAGCCCGGGGGAATGCTGGATCGGAGTGTTCATGGGTAAACCTGCTGCGTCAGTAGATGAAGGGACGGAAGAGGCCGATGATCGGCAGCGTCGAGATGATGTCGCGGAGCGCCTGGCGGGTGGTGTTGCCGTCGACGACGACGATGTCGGAGGCGAAGACCAGCGGATCCTCCATCTGCGCCTGGCGGATGGCGTGGAGGTCGAACGCCGCCGCCATGCGCTGGCCGTTGACCTGCCGGAAGATGACCACCCGGCGCAGGTTGGCGCTGCTGGTGACTCCGCCGGCGCGGGCGACCGCCTCCATCAGGGTGGTCCTTCCGACCACGGGATAGACTCCGGGCGAGTTGACCGAGCCGTCGACCGAGAAGCGCTGGCTGTTGCTCTCCTTGAGCGCCACGCTGACGTCCGGATTGACGTAGTAGCCGCCGCTGAGCCGCTCGCGCAGCTGCGCCGCGAGCTCGACCGTGGTCATGCCCTGGACCGGCATCAGGCCGAGCAGCGGAACCATGATGTTGCCGGCGCCGTCGACCCGGTAATCGCCGGTGAATTCGGGGGCGCGGTAGACGGTGACCGTGACCACGTCGGTCGGCCCCAGCCGATGGTCGCGAGCCTCGGCGAACAGGGGGTCGGGCTGGACGTTGAACTCGGCCGTCGGCGGCGGGATATAGGCCCGGCTGTAGCCGCCGCACGCCTGCAGCATGAACGTCACCGCGACAAGGACCGCCAGCGCGCCCGCTTTTCCCACAGCTGCTGATCGCACGATCGGGCTCATCCAACTTCCATTCATTTGCGTAAGGTCCGGGTGAATCGCGCTCGTTGCGGCACGAAATATCCTAGGGCATCAATCATATACAGGCACATTGGAAAGGCAAGCTCCCCGCTCGGAGCCCGCGCAGCCACCCCTTTGTGATGATATCCAGCGCCTTACTACCGATCGGGCCGCAAAAGTCCAGCCGCCTCCATGCCGCGCAGGGGCGTTCCAGGGTGCCGCGGCGGGTGCCGCCGGGCCTATTCGGCTTCGTCGCGGGCCGGCCGCTCGGCCCGGGGCGGGGCGGCGGCGGCGGCTTCGCCCTGGAAATAGGGCATGGTCGCCTCGCCCGCCGCGCTTATCCCCCGGCGGTCGACCACCCTGGCCAGGGTGAGGACGAGGATCTTGAGGTCCAGCCACAGGCTCCAATGGTCGACATAGGCGACGTCGAGCGCGAACTTTTCGGGCCAGCTGAGCGCGTTGCGGCCGTTCACCTGGGCCCAGCCGGTGATCCCGGGGCGCACTTCGTGCCGCCGCATCTGGAACGGCGTGTAGAGGTCGAGATAGTGGAGCAGCAGCGGGCGCGGCCCGATCAGGCTCATGTCCCCCTTGAGCACGTTCCACAGCTCGGGCAGCTCGTCGAGGCTGGTCGAACGGAGCATCCTCCCGAAAGCGGTGAGGCGCTCGGCGTCGGCGAGCAGCTCGCCATTGTCGCCGCGGCTGTCGAGCATGGTCCGGAACTTGATCAGGTCGAACGGCTTGCCGGCCAGGCCGGGGCGGGTCTGGACGAAGAGGACCGGGCTGCCGAGGAAGACCCGGACGCCGAGGGCGACCAGCGCCAGGACCGGCGACAGCAGCAGCAAGGCGGCCCCGGCGACGACCACGTCGAACAGCCGCTTGGGGTAGCGCAGCCGGCTAAGCATCGGCGCCGCTCCGCCCGGGCTGCGGGGCCGTCGCCGCGATGTGGGCGAGCATGTCCGAGGCGACCTTGCGGGCGTCGTAGCGCCGCTCGGCGATGCGGCGCGATTCGATGCCCATGCGCCGGGCGAGCGCGGGATCGGCGACGAAGCGCTTCATCGCCGCATAGAGCGAGTCTGGATCCTGAACCGGGACGAGGATTCCGTTGATCCCGTCCACCACCGTCTCCCGGCATCCGGGCGCGTCGGTGGTGATGATCGCCCGGCCCATCGCCATCGCTTCCAGGACCGATCGCGGGGTGCCCTCGCGGTAGCTGGGCAGGACGTAGACGCTGCACTCGGCGATGGCCGGGCGCACGTCGTCGAGCTTGCCGTGGAAGCGGATGCCCGAGGCGACGAGCTGGTCGAGCTCGCGCTGGCCGAGGGAATCGGGGGAAGGGTCCAGATAGCCGACCAGGGCGATCGGCACTTCGGGATGCTCGGTCCGAAGCCGCTTCGCCGCGGCCGCGAATTCGTGGATGCCCTTGTCCCTGAGCAGCCGGGCGATCATCAGGAAGGAGGCGCCTTCGGCGAGCGGCGCCGGGGCGAAGCGCTCGACGTCCACTCCCGACCCGTCGACGACCGCCGTGGGGGTGGCCGGGCCGAGCAGGCCGGCCTCCCGGAACAGCGCCTGATCGTCGACATTCTGGAACAGCACCAGATGGGAGCGGGCGAGGGCGGCGCGATAGAAAGCGGACGCCGCCATCCGCGCCAGCCTTCGCCCGGGGCCGCCGCCCGTCCCGGTGAAGGCGAAGCCGACCCCGGTGATCAGCGACACCCGCTGCGGGACCCGCTCGGCATGGCCGGCGAGCGCGCCGAGGATGACCGGCTTGATCGTGTAGGAAAGGATCAGGTCCGGCCGGAGCTCGCGCACCAGCCGACGAACCGCGCGATAGGAGCCGAGCATTCCAAGCGGGTTGAGGCTGGAATTGCTGAGCTCGATCGAGTGCGGTTCCGCCCCCAGCGCGCGCAGCCGCTCGGCGGTGGCCGCGTCGATGGCCGGGGCGGCGGCGAAGACCCGGTCGCCGGCCCCGGCGAAGGCGGCGATCAAAGGGCCGCGAAAATTGGTCAGCGAAGGCGCGTAGGAGCCGAGGATGAGGATTCGGCGCCCGCCCGCCGACGGTCGGCGCTCGGCGGCCCTCCGCGGCGGCGCCGCTTCGCTTTCCGGTCGGCTGGCCACGGCACCCGCCACTAGGCTTTGGCAGGCGCCTGGTGACCGGCCTGTTCGGGGAGCGGCTGCGGCAACGGCGCCGGCTGGGCGGCGAAGGAGCGCTTGTACAGATAGATGGTGGCGAAGAGCAGGAGGATGCCCGGAACGGCCATCATCTTCATCCGCTGGCCCATGCCGATATTGTAGCTGACCAGCGACAGCGACAGGATCAGCAGGGCATCGAAGATGATGAAGTACATGACGTAGAAGACGTTCCTGGAGAGCCGGTACAAGAGCTTGAAATGGAACAGGATGTAGAGGCTGAAATACATCAGGATCGTGTTTTCGAGCGAGGCGGCCAGGCCCATCAGGCCGCCGGCGTCGATCCAGAAGGGCCGGTAGAGCAGGGTGAAGATCTTCATCGGCAAGGGCAGGCTGGCGAGGTCGTTGCCGCTTCCGAACCGGCCGCCCAGCTCCTGCTGGCCTTCGACGAACCCGGTCACCGAGTTCACGTCGAGGGTGATGTTGAGGCTCTCCGCCGCCCGGCCGAGGAAGATGATCAGGCCGGCAAAGGCGACCGGCGCGAGGAACAGGCGGAAGCGCGCCGGGATCTGCTGGGTGAGGAGCAGGCCGCCGACGATCCCGGCGGCGACGAAGGGCGTGATGTGCGGTCGGATGCAGGCCATGATGACCAGCGCCAGGCCCATCCAGACGAACCTCTTGTTGATCCGGAAGACGGCCCATCCGGCGAGGCAGATCGCCATGAACATCGGGCCGTCCTTGCCGATCCCGGCCGTCCAGAAATGCAGGCCCGGCAGGAACAGGGTGAAATAGAGGAACAGCGGCACGCTGAGATTGAGCGAGGCGGCGATCTCGTTGATCGAGCGGATGAGCAGGGCCATGCCGATCATGCCGAAGCACTGGAAGAACAGGAAATGGTCGAAGAACGATCCGCCGAGCCAGTGGCGGATGTTCTGGACGAAATGGACGACGAAGAAGGTGCCCGAGGCGAACGGGTCTTCGTTGATGAAGTGGAACGGGTCGCGATAGTAGAGGAAGGCGTCCATCGCCGATTCGAAGCTCATCAGCCAGAAGCCGACCGAGCCGAGGATGTGCAGCGCGAACAGGGCCGCGTAGATGTCGAAGCGGCGCGTCTGCGGATCGGGGAAGGCGATCATATAGGCGAACAGGCTGATCACCAGTCCAAGCAGCGATACGATCATGAGCAGCTTACCTGTTTCGTTCGACCTGTCCGCCCGGTGCGGCTCAGCGGCGCGCCCGCTGGGCGCCTTTTCCCCGCCCGTTTCGCCCCTTGCGCGGACCGGTCCGCAACGCGGCCGTTGGCGCTGCCGTCACTAGCAGCATAAAATCATTTTACCAGAGCAAGATGGTCGGTCGATGCCGGGCGGGCGGGCCGGCTCGCGCCGGTTCGGCCCTTGCCAAGGCGGGCTCGGCAGGCGAAGAGCCCCGGCCCCCTCAAGCTCGGAAGCCCGCCTCTGCCAATGCCCGGTAGCGTCTCTCCCCGCCACGAACCAGAGCCATGAAAATCCTGTCCATCCTTGCCTCGCCGGCGCCCGGGGGCGCGGAGATGCTGGTGCGCAACCTGTGCGCCGAGTTCACCGGCCGAGGCCACGCCTGCCACATCCTGTTCATGTCCGACGCCGCCGGGGTCGGCAATCCGGCCGGCTTCGAGCGCGACTTCCTCGCCGGGCTTGAGGCGGAGGGAACCAGCTTCGACGTGATGGGGCCGAAGGAATTCCGCAACGTCCTCGCCGGCGCTCGGCGGCTGCGGCGCGTCGTCGCCGAGTTCCGGCCCGACATCCTTCACTCGCACCTCGCCCGCGGCCTGATGTGCCGAAGCCTGAGCGGCGTAAGGACGCCGACCGTCTACACCCACCATAACGTCACGACCAATTTCTCGCCCCTGCTGTTCAGGCTGTTCGACCGCAGCGTTCAGCGCTACGTGGCGATCGGCTCGGCCTGCCGGGACCTGCTCGAGCGTCATGTCCGGCGGCCGATCGTCTCGATCCCCAACGGGGTCCCGGCCAGCTTCTCCCCGGCGGGCAGGCGCGCCGAGCTGGCTTCCGATCCCTTCATCCTCGCGGTCGGCAACCTCTCGCCGAAGAAGGATTACGGCAATTTGGTGCAGGCCGCGGCATCGCTGATCCCGCGGCTTTCGGCGCAGGGCCGGTCGGCCCGCTTCGCCATTGCCGGCGAAGGCGGCGAGAGAGGCCGGATCGAGCGCCTCGTCGAGGAGCACGGTCTCGGCGGGCATTTCCATCTCCTCGGTGCTCGCTCCGACGTGGCGGCGCTGATGCAGGAAGCGGACGCGCTGGTGAACTCGTCGGCCCACGAAGGCCTGCCGATAACGCTGATCGAGGCCGCCATGTCGGGCCTTCCGGCCGTCGCTACCGACGTCGGCGGCAATGCCGAGGTCGTGCTCGACGGGGTCAGCGGCTATGTCGTCCCTCCGGCCAGTCCCGGGGCTCTCGCCGACGCCCTCTTCAACCTGCTTTCGGACGCCGGCCGGCATGCCGCCTTCTCGACGGCCGCCCGCGAGCATTCCCGCCAATTCACCATGGCGGCCTGCGCCGACGCCCATCTCGAGCTCTATCGCTCGCTGCTCGGCGGCGCGAGCGGCTCAGCCGAGCATCAGTCCGAGATATAGGTCGGCGGCGCGTTCGACCGTGAATTCCCGGGCCCGCGCCGACGCGTCGACGCCGGCCCCGTCCAGGACATCGATCATCGCCGCGGCCAGCGCCTTCGGGTCGCCGGGCGGGACCAGCGGGCCCCATTTGCCGTCCTCCAATATTTCCCTCGGGCCATGGGGACAGTCGGTCGAGATGACCGGAATCCCGGTCGCCATCGCCTCGACCAGGACGTTGCCGAACCCTTCCCAGGCCGAGCTCAGGACGAACAGGTCGGACTCGCGCATATAGGGGAAGGGGTTGGCCAGCACGCCGGGAAGCTCGACCCGGTCGGCCACGCCGAGCTCGGCGGCCAGCGCCTCCAGCTCCGGCCGAAGCTCGCCCTCGCCGAGGATGAGGAGCCTCGCCGGACGGCTCCGGGCGACTTCAGCGAAGGCTCGAAGCAGGGTCGCCTGGTCCTTCTGCCGGGTCAGCCGGCCGACCGAGATGATCCGTGCCGAGCCGTCGTCGCTCATGTCGAGCTGGTCGGCCGGAGCGGCGGCGAGCAGGCCGAAGTCGCCGCGCAGAACCGGATTGTAGATCGTCCTGACCCGGTCGGCGGAGAGGCCGGCGTTGCGCCGCAGATCTTCCGCCGTTCCGTTGGAAATGCCGACGATCCAGTCCGCGCGCGGGTAAAGCAGCCGGGTCGCCGCGCTCAGCCAGATCCGGGTCGCGGGCCGGTTCGCGGCCAGGGTCGCGCTGTAGGCGTTGCGCACGCTGAGCACGATCCGCGGCTTGCGCCTCAGGCCGAGCGACGCCGCCATGGTCAGGATATTGCTCTGGAAGGCGACCGAGAGCAGCGCGGCGGGACGTTCCTCGCGCATGTAGCGCCTGAGCCGGCCGATCGCGCCGCGCGCCCGGCGAGCGCCGAGATCGACCACCCGGACTCCGGCGGGGATCGCGTCGAGAAGCGGCCCGGTCCGTTCGACCAGGACGAGGTCGACGTCCAGTCCGCGCCGGACGAACTCGCCGGCGAGGTTGAGCGTCATCCGCTCGGCTCCGCCCAGGCGCATCGAAGCGACGACGAGGCCGACCCGCTGCGAAACTTTGCCTTGATCCACGCAATTGCTCCAGTTCCGCCGAGCGCCGCGGCCGACGCGACCGAATGAAAGCGGGCTTCGCGCCCGCTAGAGACCCCTGAAGCCGAACAGTCGGCGCCGCTTGACGAAGTTGGTCAGTCGGTAGCGTGCCTTGACCCCGAGCAGGCGCGCCGACATCCGGTGCCACAAGGGCCCGGTATGGCCGGAAAAACCGAGCTCGCGGGCGCGGTGGAGGGCGCGGTCGCCGAGCTCGGTCGCCTGTCTCGAATAGCAGTTCAAGGCCACCCGATAGAAGTAGCGAGCGACCGCTCCGCGCTTCACCTTATCCGGAATCACTGCGGATTCCCGGGCAAGGATCATCTCGCCGACGTCGAGCCGCGATTTGAGGATGTCCGGGCGCTTGGTGATCCGGTCCGCTGAATCGTGATGGACATAGACTCCCCGGCCTTCGCGCGAATGGACGAACTTCGCTCCGAGCATGATCGCCCGGATGACCATCTCTCCGTCCTGGTTCCGCTGGACGGCCTCGTTCCAGCCTCCGATCCGGCGAATGAAGTCGGTCCGCCACAGCATCGCGCAGGGCGAGAGAAGCTCCGCGTAGCTCAGCCAGTTCCAGAACAGGTTGACCGGCCCCCCGAAATTTCGGTTCACCACGGGCAGCCGAACGCCCTTTTCCTCCTTGAGGACCTGCCAGGGCCCGAAGCCGAGGTCGGCGCCGCTCTCGCGCATCGCGCCGACCAGGCCGCGCAGCATCGGACCCTCGATGAAATCGTCGCAGTCGAGGAACATGACGAATTCCCCTTCGGCCGCCGCCAGGCCCCGGTTGCGGCTGACCTGGGCGCCGCTATTCCGCTCGTTGACCAGCACCGTCACCCGGGCGGGATCATAGCCCTGGAGCCGGTCGAGGGTCGCATCGAGGACGCCGTCGACGACGACGATCGCCTTCGCCTCGACGTCTTGCTGGGCGAGCGCGCTGTCGACCGCGCGGCGGATCGTGCGCTCCGCCTTGTACGCCGGGATAACGACCGTCACCCGCGCCTGCTCGTCCATTGCCAGCTCCGAAAGATTGCGCGCGCACCCCTATGGCCGGGCCCGCCGCGGATCAAGGCGGGCCGGGACCTCAGCTCCGGTTGGGCTGCTTGAGGCCGAGCCGGACGAAGCCGACCTCCTGGGCGCGGAGGATTCGGCCCACCCACAGGATCATGAAGATGGGCAGCGCGTGCTTCCACCGGACCCCCTTGCGGCGGAGCATGACCAGCCGGCGGACCGGCGGCTTTATCGCCTCGACGACGACGGTGCCGAGCGAGATGTCGTCGCGGATCGAGCCGGCGGCTCGCCGCTTCTTCCTGAAGATGTCGCGCACGCTGCGACGCGCGGGATGGGCGACCCTGACCTCCTCGGCGTAGAGGATCGGGACTCCGGCCGCCTGCGCCCGTCGGTTCCAGGCGAGGTCGGCCCCGGAGAACCACTGGTCGAACGGGCCGACCGAATCGAACACCGCTCGAGCCACCAGGAGATTGGCGGTCACGCAGGTGCCCGCCGCGGCGAACTCCTTCTGGGGAAAGGCGACGTGAAGGTCGTAGATATGGGCATGGTGCCCGCCTGCCGGCTCGCGGAAGATCGCGATCGAGCCCGCGATCCGGGCGGCCGGGTTGGCGGTGAGGGCGGCGAGGCCGTTGCGCAGCCAGTCCGGCTCGGGGAGGCAGTCGCTGTCGGTAAAGGCGAGGTACCGTCCGGCCGAAGCCGCCACCGCCGCGTTGCGGGCCGCATAGGAGCCCGGAGTCGGCTCATGCACGACGCGGACGTTGGCCGCGCGTCGGTCGAGCGGACAATCGCCGTCGGGCTCGTTGTTGGCGACGATCACTTCGAACTGGCTCTGGGGCAGGCTCTGCCGCTCCAGCGCCGCAAGGCAAAGGGCAAGGCGCTGCCAATCCCGGTAGACCGGTATGATCACTGAAATCAGGGTCGTCATTCGCGGCCGCTGGACCTTGGCTCGCACGGATCGTGCGCGGGCCGGGCCTGTAGAGAGGCCGGTTTCGCTTGTCCAGAAAGCGGCCCCGGCGGAGCCGCGGGCGCGGTCAAGGCCGGGCCGCGGCTCTCGCCGGCATCAGCGAGCGCGCCTTGCCCAGCAGCTTTCGGGTGGCCAGCCTCGGCAGGCTGCGCCAGACGATCGTGCGTAGCCGGATCAGGAAGGGGAGCGGCGGATCGAGATAGCGCCGCAGGGCCGGGAGCCCGGCGCCGGTCGCCGAGGCTGGCGCCGCGCCGGGCGTCGCCAGGGCGCCGGCGCACAGCATCCAGCTTCCGTTCGGGTGCGGATAAGCGGTCAGCTTGCAGCTGATCAGCCGGCATCCGGCGCGCTCCATCAGCGCCGCCAGGCTCTCCGGTATGAAGAAGTTGCAGTGGGTCACCGGCTCGGTCCCAGCCGGCATCCGCTTCACCATCTCGACCGGGACCTCGACGTAGATCACGCCGTCGGGCGCCAGGTTGCCGACCAGCTGCCTGAGCACCGGAAGCGGCTCGGCGAGATGCTCGACGACGTGGCTGCAGATGATCGCATCATAGCTCGGCTCGCCGGCGAGGGCGTCGACGGTCCGGCCGACATGGCGCACGCCGGGGATCATCTCCTCGCAATAATCGACCACGTCGCAGGCGGCCCCGGCTTCGGCGAAGGTCAGCAGCAGGCGGCCGTCGCCGCCGCCGAAATCGAGGATTCGCGACCGGTCGACCGGGCGGCCGAGGCGCGGCGTCATCAGGTCGAAGAGCCGCTTCGAGCGCAGCCGCGTCCGCCTCGGAGCCTCGCCGAGCGAGGGCGTGGCGTCGCCATATTGGGCCAGCGCCCGGTATTTCGCCTCCAGGTCGGCCGGGCCCGGGCGGGGCAGGTAGATCATCATCGCGCAGCGTTTGCAGCCGGCGAAGCGGACCCGGAACTCCTGCTCGCCCGGCGCCCAGACGTCGAACAGGACCCGGAGCGGCTTCTGCTGCTTGCCGTCGAGCGAGGCCGGGCGCCGGTAGGTGCGTTCCCCGACGACCGTCCATTCGGTCGCGCCGCAAACCGGGCAGGCGGGATTGGTCAGCATCGAAACTCTTTCTTCGGACCTGGGCGACGAAGGAGGCCGGGCGCCGGCGCCCGACCGTTCGGCCTGCGCCGCTAATAGCCTTTGCCGGCGGCCGGGCAAGGCGCGAACGGCCGCCTCCACCGGCGCCGCCGCCCCGCTCTTTACCGAAACTTTGTCAATTTCTCCGACACTGCGCCTCGTGTCGGACCGGCTTACACTCTTCCGCCGCCCGCCGGGCGCGGCGACGGCAGCGCTCGGGGGCGCGCGATGATCCGCGTCTTCAAACATTATTTGCCCTATGCGGTGCTGCTGCTCGGCGCGGTCGATTTCGTGCTTCTGATGCTGAGCGCCGAGGCCGGCTGGATGCTGAGGCTGTGGCAGGTCGAGGGCAAGCTCGATCCGGAGGCGGCCCGGCTGCCCAACATGCTCGCTTTCGCCTTCGCCATGCAGGCGGCGATGGTCGCGGTCGGAGTCTATGCGGCCCACGCGCTTCAGTCGGTCCGGTTCGCAGTCGCCCGGCTGCTCGTCGCGGTGGCGCTCGGAATCACCCTGCTCTCCCTCATCTTCTTTCTTCTCCCGCCGGTCAGCTTCTGGCGGTCGAGCCTGCTCTACGCGACCTGGCTTGCGGTCTTCGCGATGATCGGGGTGCGGCTGCTGCTTCGCGACCTGCTCGGCGGCGAGCGATTCAAGCGGCGCATCCTCGTGCTCGGCGCCGGGCCTCGGGCCGCCAGGGTCGAGGCCCTCGCCCGCTCCAGCGGCGCCGGCTTCACCGTCGTCGGCTTCGTCGCGATGAACGACGGCCCGGTGGCGGTCGCCGCCGCCGGCGCAGTCAACCGCGCCGACCTGCCCAGCCTTCCCGGCCATCTGCGCAAGCTCGGCGCCGGCGAGGTCGTGCTCGCGCTCGAGGAGAGGCGCAACGCGCTTCCGCTCAACGACCTGCTCCGGATCAAGACGACCGGAGTCGCCGTCCACGATTTCTCGAGCTTCCTCGAGCGCGAGACAGGGCGGGTCGACCTCGACAGCCTCAATCCTTCCTGGCTGATCTTCTCCGACGGCTTCTCCTCGGGACGGCAGCTGTCGAGCGCGGCCAAGCGCCTGTTCGACCTCGTCGTCAGCCTCGTCATCCTCGCCCTCGCGGCCCCGCTCATCGCCGTCGCCGCGCTGGCGGTGAAGCTGGAGAGCCGGGGCCCGGCCTTCTACCGGCAGCGCCGCGTCGGACTCTACGGACAGCTGTTCGACGTCGTGAAGATCCGCTCGATGCGGGTCGACGCGGAGGTCGGCGGCAAGGCGGTCTGGGCGCAGAAGGACGATCCTCGCGTCACCCGGGTCGGAGCGCTGATCCGCAAGGTCAGGATCGACGAGCTGCCGCAGGCGTGGAGCGTCCTCAAGGGCGAGATGAGCTTTGTCGGGCCCCGCCCCGAGCGCCCGCAATTCGTCGCCGACCTCGAGGCGCGCCTGCCTTATTATGCCGAGCGCCACGTGGTGAAGCCGGGCATCACCGGCTGGGCGCAGATCAACTATCCCTACGGCGCCTCGGTTGAGGACGCCCGCGAGAAGCTCGAATACGACCTCTATTACGCCAAAAACTATTCGCCCTTCCTCGACATCCTGATCCTGCTCCAGACGGCTCGGGTCATCCTCTGGCCCGAGGGAGCGCGCTGATGCTCGGGCTGATCGAGCTGTGGAGCCACCTGCTCGCCGCCCTGCTCTACGGCGCGCTGGCCGTGTTCCAGCTGCGCCACTGGAACGGCGATCATCTCAACCGCCCGCTCATCACCGCCTTCGCCGTGGTCTCGGTGTGGACGATCTTCCTGTCGATGCTCGACGGCTATCACCAGCTCAGCCAGCTCGCCGAGAGCGCTCGCAACCTCGCCTTCCTCGCCTTCATGTACGGTCTCATGCAGAGCGGCGGCGGCGGCGCCGGCCAGCGCGCGGTCAAGGCGGTCTACGCCGCCGTTGCCGGAGTCATCGGCCTTCAGATCGTGATCGGCGGAGTCGTCTCGGAATATCGCGGCCTCACCATCGTCTTCGAGACCCTCGTCTCGACCAACCAGATTCTCGGCCTCACCATCGCCGCCGGGTCGCTGATCCTGGTCCACAACCTGTACGGCCAGGCCGCGCCGGGGTCGCGCGACGCGCTTCGCTACCCGATGCTCGCGCTCGCCGCGATGTGGGCCTACGACCTCCACCTCTACACCGTCGCCTACTTCACCCGCGGCGGCGCCGACGATCTGTTCGCGATGCGCGGGGCGATGCTGGCGATGCTCGTGCCGCTGTTCGCGCTCGGCATCCGCGGTGGCTCGATCTGGAAGGTCCAGGTCTCGCGAGCGGCGACGTTCCAGTCGCTCTCGGTGATCGCCATCCTCGCTTATCTGATCGTGATGATGTCGGCGTCGCGGGCGATGGAGATCGTCGGCGGCGAGTGGGGCCGGGCCGCCCAGCTCGGAGTCGTCCTGGTGATGACCGCGGCCGCGCTCGTCCTGCTCCCTTCGGGCCGCGCCCGGGCCTGGCTCCAGGTCGTCGTCGCCAAGCACGTCTTCGAGCATCGCTACGACTATCGGCAGGAATGGCTTCGCTTCACCGACACGGTCGGCCGCGAGGGCGAGGACAGCGCTTCGCTCGAGGAGCGGGTGGTCAAGGCGCTGGCTGACATTGCCGGCTCGCCGTCGGGCCTGCTGCTGATGGTCGACGCTCAATATCGCTGCGTCCCCTCGGGCCGCTGGAACTCCGCCGTCCAGCTGCCGCCGGCCGGCGCCGGCGCCGAGGCGCTCGCCCGCTTCGTCGAGGCGAACGCCTACGTCCTCGATTTCGATTCGATCCGCGGCGGCTCGCTCGCCAAGGGCCGGGCCGCGATCCCGGTCCCGGACTGGCTCGCCGGCCTCGATCGGGCCTGGGCGGGCATTCCCCTCATCCATTCGGGCCGGCTGGTCGCCCTCGTGATCCTCGACCACCCGCCCTTCCGCCGGCCGCTCGACTGGGAGGATTTCGACCTCTTCCGAGCCGCCGGGATCCAGGCGGCGAGCTACATCGCCGAGGCGCGCGGCCAGCAGGCGCTCGCCGACGCCCGCCGCTTCGACGAGTTCAACCGCCGCTTCGCCTTCATCATGCACGACATCAAGAATCTGGTGAGCCAGCTCTCGCTGGTCGCCCGCAACGCCGAGCGCCACGCCGACAATCCCGAGTTCCGAGCCGACATGATCGCGACCCTGCAAAGCTCGGTGAGGAAGCTCAACGAGCTGCTCGCCCGCCTCTCGCCGGGCGCGGCCCGCGAGTCCGAGCCGGCGCGCCCGGTCCAGGTCGGCCAGGTCGTCGACGCCGTCGTCGCCGGCAAGCGCCGCGCCCACCCGGTCCGGGCGGTCGGCGATTCGAGCCTGGTCGCCACCGCCGACGCTCGCGGCCTCGAGCAGGCGCTCTGCCATCTCGTCCAGAACGCGATCGACGCCAGCGGCCCCGCCGACCCGGTCGAGGTGCGTTTCTTCGAGAGCGGCGGCGACGCCGCGATCGAGGTCGTCGACCGCGGCGCGGGCATGGCCGAGGACTTCCTCCGGATGCGCCTCTTCCAGCCCTTCGTCTCGACCAAGGAGAGCGGCTTCGGGATCGGCGCCTACGAGGCCCGCGCCCTCATCGCCGCCATGGGCGGCCGGCTCGAGGTGGAGAGCGCCGTCGGCGAGGGCACCCGCTTCACCATCATCCTGCCCGGGGCCGACTCCGCCTGCGTCCCCCATCACGAACGGATGCGCGCATGAACATGCCCGTCAAGCCCAAGCTCCTGATCGTCGAGGACGATGAAGGCCTGCAGCGCCAGCTGAGATGGGCCTATGACGATTACGAGGTGCTGGTCGCCTCCGACCGCGACGCCGCCGTCAACCTCGTGCGTTCCAACGAGCCGGCGGTGGTGACGCTCGACCTCGGCCTTCCGCCCGACCCCGACGGGGTCAGCGAAGGATTCGCCGCGCTCGAGAACATCCTCTCGCTGAAGCCCGAGACGAAGGTCATCGTCGCCTCCGGCCACGGCGCCCGCGAGAGCGCCCTTCGCGCGATCGCGTCGGGCGCCTACGATTTCTACCAGAAGCCCGTCGACATCGACCAGCTCGGCCTGATCGTCCGCCGGGCCTTCCAGCTGCACGGCATCGAATGCGAGAATCGCCGCCTCGAAAGCCAGGTCGGCGAGGAGCGCACCGTCCTCGGCACGATGGTCACCGCCGCGCCGGAGATGATGAAGGTCGCCCGAACCATCGAGCGCGTCGCCAATGCCGACGTCTCGGTGATGCTGCTCGGCGCGAGCGGGACCGGCAAGGAGCTGCTCGCCCGCGGCGTCCACCAGCAGAGCCGCCGCCGCGCCGGCGGCTTCGTCCCGATCAACTGCGCCGCCATCCCGGAGAACCTGCTCGAGGCCGAGCTGTTCGGCTATGAGAAGGGGGCGTTCACCGGCGCCATCAAGACGACCGAGGGCAAGATCGAGCTCGCCCATGGCGGCACCTTGTTCCTCGACGAGGTCGGCGACATTCCACTGCCGCTCCAGGTCAAGCTGCTTCGCTTCCTTCAGGAGCGGGTGATCGAGCGCATCGGCGGCCGCAAGCCGATCCCCGTCGATACCCGGATCGTCTGCGCCACCCACCAGAATCTGGAGGCGATGATCGCCGGCGGGACGTTTCGCGAGGACCTCTATTACCGCCTGGCCGAGATCGTCGTGCGGATCCCCGGCCTATCCGAACGCCCCGGCGACGCGGCCCTGCTCGCCAGGCACTTCCTCGCCCGCTTCGCCCGCGAGATGAATCCGCAGGTGAAGGGTTTTTCGCCCGGCGCTCTCGCGGCGATCGAGAAATGGCACTGGCCGGGCAACGTGCGCGAGCTCGAGAACCGGATGAAGCGCGCCGTCATCATGGCCGAGGGCAAATATGTCTCGGCCGACGATCTCGATCTCGCCTTCGCCGACGAGGACGGCCTGCCGGTCAACCTGCGCGCCGCCCGCGAAGCCACCGACCGGGCCGTGATCCGCAAGGCGCTCGCCCAGGTCGACAACAATATCTCCGGCGCCGCCAAGCTGCTCGGCATCAGCCGGCCGACGCTCTACGACCTGCTCAAGCAATATGGGCTCCAGCCGTGAGGTTCGGGCGCCGCCTGCTCGCGCTTGGGCTCGCCGCCAGTGCCGCCGCCTGCTCCAATGCCGGCCCGGGCTCCCCTTATGAGCGCGGCATCGCCGCCTTCGATAAGGGCGACGTCCGCACCGCTCGGGTCGAATTCCTCAACGCCCTCCAGGCCGACCCGTCCAGTCACTCCGCCCGGATCATGCAGGCGCGGGTGCACCTGGCCCTGGGCGACGGGGTCGCCGCCGAATCGGAGATCGCTCGCGCCCGCCAGTCCGGGGTGCCCGCCGATCGGACCCGCCACCTGCTCGCCCATGCCCGCCTGCTTCAGGGCGACGCCCAGGGCGCGCTCGCCGAGCTTGTTGAGGTGCCGGCCGAACATGCCGCCTACGCCGCGCGCATCCGCGGCCGGGCCTTCGCCGCGCTCGGCGATGCCGGCCACGCCCAGGCCGAGTTCGACCGCGCGGTCGCGCTCGACCCCGGCGACAGCTGGGTGTGGACCGACGTCGGCCGCTTTCGTCGCGCCAACGGCGACGTCGCCGGGGCGATCGAGGCGGCCGACCGGGCCGTCGCCGCCGGCCCGCGCAACGTCGAGGCGCTGGTGCTTCGGGGCGAGCTCAGCCGCCAGCAATATGGGCTGGCCGCCGCTTTGCCCTGGTTCGATCGCGCCCTCGAAGTCGACCCCGAGGACGTGACCGCGCGGCTCGAGCGCGCGATCACCTATGGCGACCTCGGCCGGATGACCGACATGCTCCGCGACACGCGCGAGGTCCATTCGCGCACCGGCGGGCATCCCACCGCTTATTACCTCCAGGCGGTGCTCGCCGCGCGCGCCCGCAACTTCGAGCTCGCCCGGCTCCTCTACAATCGCACCCGGGGCGCGTTCGACGCGACCCCGGCCGGGATGCTCCTCGAAAGCGCGATCGACTTCGAGACGGGCAATGTCGAGCGGGCCGGGCGCCGGCTCGCGCGGCTGATCGCGAGGCAGCCGTCCAACCGCAAGGTGCGCCGGCTGCTCGCCGCCGCCCAGTGGCGGATGGGCGACAGCCGCGCCGCGGTGGAGACCCTGCGTCCGATCGCGGACCTCCCGGATGCCGACAGCTACAGCCTGACCCTGATCGGCCGGGCCCTGGCCAGGCTCGGCGACACCGCGGCGGCGTCGCATTATCTCGCCCGGGCGGCGCGGCCGCGGGCGGGGAGCCTGCCGGCGATCGGCCCGCTCGGCGACGGCGAGTTCGCG